>Ga0207646_10000042_pt1 | contig 186121 bp, 155 predicted proteins | sample KBSK5502metaG_FD_184343 | JGI IMG/M metagenome (GOLD analysis project Ga0207646, IMG submission 184343) | Corn, switchgrass and miscanthus rhizosphere microbial communities from Kellogg Biological Station, Michigan, USA - KBS K5-50-2 metaG... | ecosystem: Host-associated > Plants > Roots >...
CGGGCCACATCTGCACCGTGTTCATCAGGAGGGTGTACACCCCGCCCAGGCCGAGTCCCCAGAAGACGCGCCCGGCAAACGACCCGCCGCGGTCGCCAGCCACCAGGACGTCGGCGCAAGCCGTGCCCTCGGGATAGAGCAGGTTGCCGTGCTCTTTCACGATGAGCTGCCGCCGCAGCGGGATCATGAACAGCACCCCAAGCCAGCCGCCGATCAGCGCGAGGAAAAAGATCCGCCAGTACTCGGTGTTTAGGGAGAAGCCCAGGAAAATCAGCGCCGGCATGGTGAAGATCACGCCCGCAGCCACCGACTCGCCCGCCGAGCCGGTGGTCTGCACGATATTGTTCTCCAGAATCGAGGCGCGGCCGAACGCGCGCAGGATGCTGATGGAGAGCACCGCGATGGGGATCGAGGCGGAAACCGTAAGCCCGGCGCGGAGGCCGACATACACCGTGACCGCGCCGAACAGGATGCCGAATAGAGCGCCGAAAAGGACTGCACGCAAGCTGAACTCCGGCAGGGATGTCGAATCATCGACGTAGGGACGGAATTCCCCCGGGGGCGCCGTCGAACTCCAGAGTCTTGTAGCCACGCATCACCTCCGGGAAGCAGCCCCTCCTGCCCGCGGATCGCGGAGCGGGAGTGCTCGCAGGCGCGGGCAAAGTAGCACCGGGCGAGCCACCCACGCAAGCAGCAATTGCCCTCCGGCGAACGCCGGCACTCCTTGGGCAGCGGTGGGAAGGGGAGTCGCCGCGGCGGGCTCAATCAAACCAAATTTAGTACTTGAAATTGTATTTACAATCTTTATAAGATAGTCAATCCCCGAGGCTTGGACTCCCGGTACCTCCGAAAGATAGCCGCTCTTAGGGCGCGGCTCTCCGCAGGCGAAACGACAGCGTGAGGTTACAGAGATGGCGCATCGCCGAGTCCTGTTTCTAATCTCCTTGCTGGGGATTCTTCTGTTCGCGCTGTTGAGACACCCGACCGCCCGGGCCGGCGGCGACTGGCTGCCAATTTCGCCAGAGGAACTTCAGATGAAGAGCTATCCCGCGAGTCCAGGCGCTCACGCTATTCTGCTCTATCGCGAGGAACGAACCGACGATGTGAACTCGTTCGAGACCCACTACTACCGCATCAAGGTCCTGGACGAAGAAGGCAAGAAACGGGCCGACGTCGAAATCCGGTACTTCAAGGGCCCTTTTAAGATCGAGGCCATCAAAGCCCGCACCATTTTGCCGGATGGGCGCATCCTGAACTGGGACGGCAAGGTTTTCGAAAAAACCGTAGTGAAGGCGCGGGACGTAAGGTATCTGGCCAAAACCTTCACGCTGTCAGAAGTCCAGGTGGGCGGCATCATCGAGTACCGCTACACGACGCGCTGGGACCAGCGGGCGCTCTATCGCACCACTTGGTATGTCCAGCACGACCTCTTTACCCGCCGCGCTCACTTTACTCTCCGGCCGTTCCGGGGAAGCTACTTCGCCTGGGTCAACTATCGCTTGCCTGGGAACAAGGTGGCAAAAGAGGAGAATGGGCTCATCACCCTGGACCTCGAGGACCTCCCTGCTTTTCAAGAAGAAGACTACATGCCGCCCGAGCATGAGGTGAAGGCCCGGGTGGAGTTCTACTACAGCGCACGGCCCCTGGTGTCGGTTGACAACTTCTGGCAGCAATTTGGAAGGGATCATGCGCAGAGCATCGAGAACTACATTGGCAAGCGGAAGACAATCGAACGGGCTGCCGCCGAAGTTGTTTCTCCGAACGATTCCGCCGAGACCAAACTGCGCAAGCTCTATGCTCGCGTCCGGCAAATTCGCAATCTGGATCTCGAGCGCGACAAGACGGCAAAGGAGGAAAAACGAGAGAAGCTCAAGGACAACGACAACGTCGAAGATGTGCTCAAGCATGGCTACGGCTACGGCCGACAAATCAACTGGCTGTTCCTGGCGCTGGCCCGTGCCGCCGGATTCGAAGCCTATCCGGTGCTGGTTGCCGACCGGTTCAACTACTTTTTTGACCAGGGGGTGCTGGACGCCCGGCAATTGGATCTCAGCGTCGTGCTGATTCGTCTCGGGTCGAAAGATTTTTACTTCGACCCTGGCACACAGCAGGCCCCGTTCGGATTGCTCCCCTGGCACGAGACGGGCGTCAGGGGTATGCGCTTCTCGAAGGATGGCGGCATTTTCGTGCAGACGCCGCAACCCGTCAGCGCCGATGCCGTCATCGAGCGCAAAGGGACCCTACGACTGAGCGAAGAAGGGACGCTGGAAGGCAAACTGTCGGTGAGCTTTCAGGGGCAGGAGGCGCTGTGGCGCCGGCAGAATGCGGTCACCGAGGATGATGTCGGACGGCGGAAGACCCTTGTCGATGAAGTGAAGGAATGGCTCCCTGTGGGTGCAACTGCGGAACTGCAGAATGCTCCCGACTGGAGCGGCACAGAAGTGCCGCTGCAGGCCGAATTCATTATCCGCATACCCGGATTCGGATCTTCCGCCGGGCGCCGGCTCTTGCTGCCGGCCGCCGTGTTGGCAGGGAGCAAACAACACCGGTTTGAGCATGCCACCCGGATCCATCCGGTCTACTTTCGCTATCCATTCCGGACGGTGGACGACATCACGGTGGAGTTGCCTTCCGCGTTTCAAGTGGCCAACCTGCCCGCGCCCCGGAAAATCGACCTGACGGCCGCAAAGTACGACGTGGCCTGCGAAAAGCAGGGCGCAGGCCTGCACTTCCACCGGAGCCTCTCGATGGAAGGATTCTTGTTTTCGGCGGAACATTACGGCACCTTGCGGCGCTTTTTCGAAACGGTGAGGGCAGGCGATGAAGATCAGTTGGTCTTGCAATCCGTCGCGACCCGCCAGAACAACTAGGGCCAAATTCTGGCTTCCGATTCTGCTGGCGATGGCCGCACCAGCGTCATGCGCCGCCGGCGATGCACCCTCCTGGCTTCACACCCTGGCCTCTGCCCCGCTCCCCAAGTACCCCGATGAGACCGACGCCGTCCGGCTGCTGGATGAGCAGGTGGTGGTCGTCAAGCAAAGCGGCGAGACAAGAACCGTCTTTCGAGGCGCCTATAAAATATTGCGGCCTCAAGGACGCGAGCACGGCACCGTGGTCATCCCTTACGACAACGAAACCCGGATCTCGAATCTGAGAGCTTGGAGCGTTCCCGCGCGGGGCAAAGACTATGAGGTGAAGGACAAAGACGCGCTCGAGACCAGTATAACTGGCGGGTCGTTTTTTGAAGATGCGCGAATCAAAGTGTTGAAGATTCCCGCTGCGGACACAGGAAGCGTGATCGGGTACGAGTACGAACGCAAAGAGCGGCCTTACCTTCTCCAGCAGATCTGGTGGTTCCAGGACATCCATCCCGTCCGGGAGGCTCGTTTCACCGTGCAATTGCCACCAGGATGGGAATTCAAGGTCTTTTGGGTAAACCATCCGGAGGTTGAGCCCACCGCCCTGCGAGAGAACCAGTGGCAGTGGTCGCTCTCCAATGTGCCCGAGGTGAAGGCCGAGCCGTTTATGCCTCCCGCACCGGCCATCGAAGGTCGCCTGGTCCTGACCTATTTCCCGCGTGACCCTTCCATGCGCCAGAAGACGTTTGACTCCTGGCGCGAACTGGGTACGTGGTATGGCTCGCTCGCCGCCGGGCGCCGCCAGCTTACTCCCGATATCCGCCAAAAGGTGGCGGCACTCACTTCTGGGTCGAAGACCTCACTCGAAAAGATCCGTGCCCTGGCTGCTTTCGCGCAGCGTGATATCCGCTATGTGGCCATTGAAATTGGCATCGGCGGCTACCAACCCCACACGGCCCAGGAGGTGTTTGCGAACCGCTTCGGCGATTGCAAGGATAAGGCTACCCTCCTGAGCACGATGCTCCGGGAAGTCGGCATCGAGTCGTACTACCTCTTCATCCATAGCCGCCGCGGCGTCGTGGTGCCGGAGTATCCCCCGTCAGTCACGTTCAATCATGCCATCCTAGCCATCCGCATCCCCGATGAGGTTCCCGCGAGCGCGGTATTTGCCGTGAAAAACCACGAAAAGCTGGGCCGGCTGCTCTTCTTCGATCCCACTGACACAGTGACGCCGCTCGGCTATCTCCCGGCCACATTGCAGTCCAATTATGGCCTTCTGGTCACCGAGCAGGGTGGTGAACTGGTGGAACTACCCTTGCTCCCACCTGCCGCGAACCGGCTAATCCGCGTGGGGAAGATGACGCTGAATACTCTGGGCACGCTCACTGGTGAGGTCCAGGAAGTCCGCTGGGGTGAGCCCGCCATCAGCCGGCGCTACGAGTTGCTGGAGAAGCCGGGGAACGACCGCGCCAAGGTGCTGGAGAGCTTTTTATCGAGATTCCTCGGCGGCTTCATCTTGACCCGTGCGCAGGTGGGGAACTTGGAAAAGTACGACGACAATCTGGTGCTGAATTACAGCTTTCTGGCCGATAATTATGCCAAGATCGCCGGCCCACTTCTCCTGGTGCGTCCACGGGTACTGGGGCAGAAGAGCACCGACTTGCTGGAGAGAAAAGAGAGAAGGTATCCGGTGGAGTTCCCCGCCGCCAGCCTGGAAATCGACACGTTTGAGATTGCGCTGCCCATCGGTTACGAAGTCGACGAGTTGCCGCTGCCGGTTTCGGTGGACTACGGGTTCGCCGCCTACCAGAGCAAGGTCGAGGTTTCAGGGAGCGTCCTGCGGTACAGTCGGACTTACCAGGTCAAGGAAGTTCTTGTGCCGATCCAGCGGCTGGACGAGTTGAAGCGCTTCTACCGGCAAATCGCCGCCGACGAACGAAACAGCGCCGTCCTGCGGCGTTCGGCCCCCTGAATCTCAGGGGCCCTCCTTTGCTCCCTCGATATCCCCGCCTCATTCTCGCCGAGGGCAGATGAAGACGATGCGGGTCGTCTCCGGCAGGTAGCGCAGCCCGGGCCGCAGTTCGCGAGGGGCCAGCCGGGCCGCGTCGCGCAGCAGGGGGGCTACCTGCTGGGGCGAAAGCGCGAGCTGGTAAAGATCGGCGCGGCGTTCGTACGAATAGCCTTGATAGAACGGCGCCTGCGCCAGGCCGAGCGCCAGCAAGCAATCCCAAAGGCTGCGCGAGCGGAACAATGGCTTGCGCGAAGCGGCCTTCCGGCCCAGTTCGACCGAATGCCGAGGCGGCTGGCCGCCGCTTTCGAGCAACACCGCCGCGCAATCCTCGGGGCGAAACACGCGCCGCGGATCAGCATCCGGAAATTGGGCCAGCAGCATTCCGAGCTCGCCGGCGTCGGCCTCGAATCCCTGCCACCAGTAGCGGTAGAAATGAAAGACGACAGTCCCCGAGCGCAGGATTTGCTGGATTCGGGCGAGGTCTTTGCCGGTCACACCCAGCACCATGTCAATCAGTTCCTGCAAGCGAAACGTCTGCCGCACAACCGGACGCACGCTCAGATACTCGGCTTCCTCCTCGGTGTAACGGACAGCAATCGTTTCTGGCAGCGCCACGACCGAAGCATAACGTCGAATTGGCAGGGAGGCAAAGTGGCCAGGAAGAAGAACGAAAGGCAAAGGGCATTAGTGAGGAGTTAAATATAAACAATGGAAGACTTGAAGGAATGGCGCAGGTCGGAGAGAGAGCTCTCCCCTTTTCCCGCTACTTCCCGCTCAGGCGCTCGCGCACGCGATCGCTCAGCACCTTGCCGTCAATAGTCTTGCCTTCGAGCCGCGCCCGGGCGGCCTTGATGACCGCGCCCATCTGCTTGGAGGAGGTGGCTCCGGTCTCTCCGAGAGCTGCCTCGATGGCCTGGCTGATCTCCGCGTCGCTCGGCGCAGCCGGCAAGTAGCTTTCGATGATGGCAATTTCTTTCGTTTCCTTGTCGGCCAGGTCTTTGCGCCCGCCCTGGGTAAACTGCTCCACCGATTCCCGCCGCTGCTTGACCAGGGTTTGCAGCACCTGAAGCGCCTCCGCGTCCTCGAGTGGCCGGATCTTCTCAATTTCCTTGTTTTTGAGCGCAGTCTTGACCATGCGCAACACGCTCAGGCGCAGCTCGTCCTTCATCTTCATGGCCTGAGTGAGTTCTTTTTGGATGCGCTCGATGAAAGCCATAATCGAGAAGAGATTCTCACTATAGCATAGCGGCGCGCGCGGCCGAGTCCGGAATTGACACCTGGGTTTGCGGCCACTACGCTGGTGACCGTCATGAGAATCGTTGTCGCGGACAAGATCAGCGAACGCGGTCTGGCGCTGCTGGGCGAGCCCGGCTGGGAAGTGGTCGTTCCTTCCGCGGGATCGCTCGAGGCTGCGCTTGCCGGCGCCGACGCTTTGGTGGTGCGCAGCGCGACGCGAGTCACCGATGCGCTGCTGGAGCGCGCGCCGCGCCTGCGCGTGGTCGGCCGGGCGGGTGTGGGCGTGGACAACATCGACCTCGACGCCGCCACGCGCCGGGGCGTCCTGGTGATGAACACGCCCGGCGGCAACGCCATCAGCGTGGCCGAGCACACCCTGGCGCTGCTGCTGGCGCTGGCGCGCTCGGTGCCGCAACTGAACGCCGCTATCCACGCCGGCCGGTGGGAGAAGGCCGGCGCAGCGGGAATCGAGCTGCGCGGCAAGACGCTCGGCCTGCTCGGCCTCGGACGCGTCGGCAGCGAGGTGGCCCGCCGTGCGCGGGCGCTCGAGATGCGCGTCCTGGCGCACGACCCCTACATCAGCGAAAACGTCGCGGAGGAGGCCGGCGTCGAGCTCGTTCCGTTCGCAGCGCTGCTCGAGCGCTCGGATTTCATCTCCCTGCACGCCGCGCACAGCGCCGCGACAGAGAAAATTATCAACGCCGCGACGCTCGCCAAGATGAAGCGCGGCGCGAGGCTCATCAACACTGCCCGCGGCGAGCTGGTGGACGAGGCGGCGCTCGCCGAGGCCTTGCGCTCGGGGCATCTGGGCGGGGCGGCGCTCGATGTGTTTGCCGTCGAGCCGCCGCGAGGCTCGCCGTTGGTGGGTCTGCCCAACGTGATTGCCACGCCCCACGTCGCCGGGTCCACCGAAGAAGCGCAGGAGGAGGTCGGCACGCTGATTGCCCAGCAGGTGCGCGATTTCCTGGCCGAAGGCATTCTGCGCAACGCTGTCAACCTGCCCACGCTTTCGGCCGAGCAGTATCGCCGCCTGCGGCCTTACCTCAAGCTGGCCGAGCGGCTCGGCTCGCTGGTCGCACAGGTGGCCTCCGGCCGGGCCGGGATGACCGGGCGGATCCGCATCGGCTATGCGGGCGAGCCCGCGGAGCTCGGCACGCATGTGCTCCGCAACGCCGTGCTCGCCGGCGTACTCAACACCGTGCTTGATGAAAAGGTTAACCTGGTGAACGCCGGCGCAGCAGCGGCCGCTCGCGGCCTGGCCGTGGAGGAGCATACCCGGCGTCGCGAGCACGGATTTCCCGACACGCTTGAGGTTTCGACGATCCCGGTTTCGCCGGGCGCGGCTGCGGGCGAAGACGCCCGCGCGTTCACGGTGGAAGGCACGGTTCTCCACGGCGCCTCACCGCGCATCCTGAGCATTGACGGAATCGAACTCGAAGCGCCGCTCGAAGGCACACTGCTGTTCCTGCGCAATCGCGACGTTCCGGGCGTGATTGGCCAGGTGGGCACGATCCTCGGAAGCCGCGGCGTCAACATCGCTACCTTCGCTCTCGGCCGCCGGGAAGCCGTGCACGGAGCGGAGGCCATTGCGCTGGTGCGGCTGGACGGCGAGGTGCCCGATTCGATCGTCCTGCCGATTCGCGGCATCGCCGCCATGACCGAGGCGCGCCTGGTGCGTTTGCCCTGAGCCCGCAGAGTGCTTCCCCGGCGCTATCCCTTGATGACGCCCATCGGCCGGAGCCGCGCCACCTTGCGCGCCAGGCCGGCGTTGTGCACCACATCCACGACGGCGTCGATGTCCTTGTACGCCTCGGGAATCTCTTCGAGGATGCCGTCGCGGGTCTCGGCACGCAGCAGGATGCCCTGGTCTTCGAGTTTCTTCGTTTCGACGCGCGCGTCGCGGCCCTTTTTTGCCGCGGTGCGCGACATCGCTCGCCCCGCGCCGTGGCACACCGTGCCGAAGGTTTCCTCCATGGCGCGCTCAGTGCCCACCAAAACGTAGCTCGCCGTGCCCATTGAGCCGGGGATCAGCACCGGCTGGCCCGCGTCGTGATATGCCTGCGGGAGGAACGCCGAGCCTGCCGGGAACGACCGCGTCGCGCCCTTGCGGTGCACCAGCACGTCCTGCTCGCTTGCGCCCACGCGGTGGCGCTCGCGCTTGGCGATGTTGTGCGCCACGTCGTACACGACGCGCAGCCGCGCCCCTTCGCCGAACACTTTCGCGAACGACAGGCGCGTGAAGTGGGTGATGGCCTGCCGGTTGGCCCAGGCGAAGTTGGCGGCCGCGGCCATTGCCGCGAGGTAGTCCTTGCCCTCCGGCGAATGGCTGGGCACGCACGCGAGTTGCCGGTCGGGCAGCGTGATGCCGTAGCGGCGCATAGCCTCGTTCATCACCTTCAGGTAATCCGTGCAGACTTGATGGCCCAGGCCGCGAGAGCCGCAGTGGATCAGCACGACGACCTGTTCTTCGGCCAGCCCGAAGCAGCCGGCAATTTCCGGCTCGAAGATTTTCTGCACGAATTGCACCTCGAGGAAGTGATTGCCGCTGCCCAGCGTGCCGATCTGCGTGCGCCCGCGCTGTTTGGCGCGGTCGCTGACCTTTGCCGCCACGGCGCCGGCCATCTGGCCTGACTCCTCGCAAAACTCCACGTCGGCGGGCTCGCCATAGCCTCGCTCGACCAGGCAGGCGGCGCCGCGCTCGAGCACGTCGTCGAGCTCGTGCCAACTGCAGGGCACGAAGCCCTCCGAGCCCGTGCCCGAAGGCACGTCGCGGAAGAGCTGGTTCACCAGCTCGCGCAGCTTCGGTGTAACCTCGTCTCGACCGAGCGTGCTCCCCAGCAGCCGCACGCCGCAGTTGATATCAAAACCCACGCCGCCCGGCGAGATAACTCCTTTGTGCAGGTCCGTCGCCGCCACCCCGCCAATCGGGAAGCCGTAGCCCTGGTGGATGTCCGGCATGGCCAGCGAACGCCCCACAATCCCCGGCAGGAACGCCACGTTCATGGCCTGCTCGACAGAGAGGTCTTTGACGATCTGCTCGAGCAGGCCGTCGTCGGCATAGATCAGCGCGTCGGTCAGCATGCCGGGCTTGACCGACCGCGGCACCAGCCAGCGGTAGTCATCGAGCTTGCGCAGTTGGCTCTTTTGAATCGCCACGGGAGGAAGACCCTCTGGAACTCATTATACGCGCGTGTCCCGGTCGCCTGTGTGTTTCACGCAGCACTGGCCCGTGCCGGCATTTTTCCTTGGAGCTGGCAGGTCGCGCCCTAGCCGACCTGCGTAAGCTGTGCTACTCTGGAGTCCCTGCGCGACTGCATCGCGGATCTTGATGCGGTCAAGCGCGCCTCGGTCGGGGCGTGGCTCAGCCTGGTAGAGCACCTGGTTCGGGACCAGGGGGTCGGAGGTTCAAATCCTCTCGCCCCGACCATTCTTTTCAATGAGATAATCCGCACTTCTGGCTTCTCCATCGACATGGCTTCTGTCAAATCTAAATAACCGAGGTGAACCCCAAAGGACAAACAATGCAAAAACGCAAACTTGGAAAGAGCAATTTGGAAGTGTCCGCTCTCGGCCTCGGCTGCATGGGGATGAGCTTTTCCTACGGCCCGCCTAAAGACAAGCAGGAGATGACCTCTCTTCTCCATGCAGCGGTGGAACGCGGCATCACGTTCTTCGACACCGCCGAGGTCTACGGCCCGTTCTTGAACGAAGAGCTTGTGGGCGAAGCCCTCGCTCCCTTCCGTAAGCAAGTGGTGATCGCCACCAAGTTCGGGTTCGACCTCAATCCCAATTTCGATCCTCGTGGAATGAAGGGTGCTCCCGGCCTGAATAGCCGGCCGGAGCACATCAAGCAGGCTGCCGAAGGCTCGCTGAACCGGCTCAAGGTCGAGACAATCGACCTGCTCTACCAGCACCGGGTTGACCCGAACGTGCCGATCGAAGACGTGGCGGGCGCGGTGAAGGAACTGATTCAGGAGGGCAAGGTCAAGCACTTCGGCCTTTCCGAAGCAGGCGTGCAAACGATCCGTCGCGCCCACGCAGTCCAGCCGGTCACCGCCCTCCAGAGCGAATACTCGCTGTGGACGAGAACCCCTAAGAAGGAAGTGATGCCGACCCTTGAGGAACTCGGAATTGGCTTCGTGCCGTACAGCCCTCTGGGCAAGGGCTTCCTCACGGGCAAGATCGACGAAACCGCGACATTCGACAGCTCCGACTTCCGCAGCACTCTCCCTCGCTTCACGCGCGAGGCGCTGAAGGCGAATCAGGCCCTGATTGATCTGCTCGGCAGTATCGCCCAGCGGAAGAAGGCGACACCGGCTCAGATCGCGCTCGCGTGGCTGCTGGCCCAGAAGCCGTGGATTGTTCCAATCCCAGGCACGACTAAGCTGCATCGCCTGGACGAGAATATCGGAGCACTTGCAGTCGAACTTACACCCGACGATCTGCGAGAGATCGACAGCGCGGCTTCAAAGATCACGGTGCAAGGTGCTCGGTATCCTGAAAGGCTGGAGCAAATGACCGGTCGCTGAGCTTACAACCAACGGAGCGTCATTCACGAGTAATTCAACGCCGACCGCCTCGCGAATGGAGGCCATCAAGTCATGGGCGGCGGTCGGGGAGCAGGCATGATACTGGACTGAATCGCGTGAATCGCGCTCGGCGAAAAATGTAGATGATTTTGTAGATGCGAAAGCACCCAGGTCCTTAAGTTCGGGACCAGGGGGTCGGAGGTCCTCTCGCCCCGACCATCCCTCTGTTCGACGACTATAGCAAAACAACAGTTCGTTCCAAGCTCGTGACGCTGAAGATCGTGCCATAGTAAGTGGATTCAAAATTGCGTTCCAGAGCCTTAGTTATCATCCCCAATAACCTGCTTCCTCTTGTTGTCCTCGGCGAGGTTTTTGATTGATGGACGGTATTCATGAGACTTTGCAAGAACTGTTTGTGTCTAGGCAGCACGGTTCCCGCTTCGCTCTGACCCTCACGCAGTACCCGACATGTTAGTATTACAAGATAGAGAAAAGCGTTTCGGGCTCTTCATGGCTCCAATCGATAGCGAGATTCGACGGCTTCAAAATGATGAATTGGGAGAATTGACGGAATTTCTCCACTGCGCCTATCCAGGTGAAGTGCGAAAAGCGAATCTCCGCTACTTGCACTGGTACTATCTGCAAAATCCGAATGCAGACGGTCATGGAGTGCCAGTGTGGGTTGTAAGAAGCGGTGGCAAGATCGTCGGCCAACTCGCAACCATACCGGTTAACCTCAAGATAGGAATGGCCTGTACCAAAGCGATTTGGATTCTGGAATTTATCCTACTTGGTGAATTTCGCGGCACGGGACTCGGAAAGCGCCTCGTTCTCGCCGCCCGCGAAAAATATCCGACGATGATCACTCTCGGAATCAACGAGGCGTCAACTCGTGTCTTTACGAGCCTTGGATGGAAGCCGCTGGGAAGTATTCACCGGTACCACAAGCTACTTTTCCCTGGAAGTGCCATTCGCGGTTTGAGCGACAAAGGTCTGCTTCGTGGTGGAGTAAACTGGCTTTCTTTTCCGTTGCGCATTTCTCTGGGACGGGCCAAATCCACCAGCCGATATGAAATTCGGCGGGACAGGGTCCTGGGACACGAGCTAGACGAGTTATGGGAAAGGGCCTCCGCGCAGTGGCCTGTAGCGGTAAGGCGAAAGCACGGATTCGTAGCATGGCAGTTTCTTCGGCAGCCTGGAAAAATTTTCGAAATCATTCGAGTATACGAACAGGAACGATTGGTGGGTTACGCCATACTGTTCTTCAGAAAGGGAATAGGGAATGGTCCTTCTTCCAAGGCGGCTATCAGCGACATAGTTTACGATTCGCGGAACCAGGATGAAGTGATTGCTGCATTGCTGGATGCCGCCTTGAAGTTAGCGATCGAGCGCAAAGCAGGGAGTCTGGTGACGGACGTCCTGGACGCGAGGGTCGAAGCCCGACTCAAGAGTTTCGGATTCTGGCGGATCAAAAACTCGCCCCGCTTCATGGCCAGCTCCGCCGAGTTTCAAGAGATACTGTATAAGCCGGAGAATTGGTACCTGACCCGCGCAGACTCCGACGTGAGTATTTTTGAGAAGCCCAATGTCGTCGAGACTTGAAAGTGCGGAGGCTGCCGCGCCAATCGAAGCGATCGGAGGGCAGGTCGCCGTTACGGTTCCAGTGATTCAGTATCATATGATCGATCTGCCTTCGCCTGAGTCGCGCGTGCGTGGTGGGTTCACTCCGCCTGAACGTTTCAAGAAGCAGATGCAGCACCTCAAGGCGCGCGGCTTCAATTTTTACACCGCTGGAGACTTGATCGAATACTTCCGCGCCAACAATAGATTTCCATACTCCGGGGTCGCCATCACCTTCGACGACGGTTGCTGGGATAACTACGCCAATGCCTTTCCGGTGCTTCGCGAGCTGAGCATTCGAGCTACCATGTTTGTCGTGCCATCGTGCATTGGCGAAACGAACGCAAAGACACTGGCCGCCGGAGAACCACCTCGGGCACACTTCACCCGCGAGCAAATTCTCGAAATGAGCCGCTTCGGAATCGAATTCGGCTCGCATTCGATGAACCATCGTCTGCTTCATGAGATTCCGCTGAAAGATGCGCAGTACGAAATAGAGAGTGCAAAAGACTACCTGGAAGATCTTTTACAAACGCCCTGCAAAACATTCGCGTACCCTGCGGGATACTACACCCCGCAAGTTGAGCGCTTGATCGAGTCGGCCGGCCACATCGCTGCGTTTTCGACGGTTTACGGGCCAAATGACCGACTCGACCTCTATGCCATCAATCGCATGGAAATCCTTCGCCGCGACCGTTTCATCTGTCAGTTCGCGGGAAAGATCGAACGCCTAAGGCAGCCAAATTCAGTTAACTACCTACCGCAAAAAATTTGAGTCCGAATTGAGTCCAATTGCTGCCGAATATGGACCCAAATTAGCATGTTCGACGCAGAACAAGCCAAACGGGCCAGTAAGAGGAAGAAATCTTGCGCGCTAGATACGCCGGGAGGCCGGGAGCGCGATCGGGCCTCTAGCCGTCTTCTCTTCACTCCGCATTGCGCAAACGCGCTGGAAAAAGCGTCACGCTGCCGCAAGCGGGCGTGTCCCGGCAGAGCCTAAGATTTTCTCTTTCGCAGTGGCGGCATGAAGGTGCCCGGCGGGCCGGTCAGCGAGCCGTCGTCCTGGATGGTCAAGGTCACCTTACCGGGGTCCCCTTTGCAGTCCAGCATGAGCTTCTTTCCGTCCACGGTGTAGTTGCACTGAGCGGTCTCGCCCATGAACGTGAAGGCCGCCTTGCCGCCGGACTTGAGCTCCAGTGTGATGGCGCCATTCGGATCCGAATAGGTGCCTTGCACGCTCGAGCCGCAGCCTTCGCCTCCCGCCAGGCTTGCGAGAGTGACCAGCAGCAGAACCAGGCTTAGCTGAGCCCCGGCGGCCGGCCAAAACCGCTTCGACCATTGTCGGCGCGCGTTCTTGAGTGATAGAGTTCTGGCTTCAGGACGTGGCATGTGCTCTCCTTGACCCGTTGGCGGGTCTTTCGGTTGTTTGGCATTCACGCTTTCTTGAACTTGTCGGGCTGAAATTTACCGCCGTCAACGTAATTCTTGTTGATCTCAATATACGCATTCCACTTCTCCGGCAGATCTTCCTGTGCAAAGATTGCCGTCACCGGGCAGACCGGCACACAGGCACCGCAGTCGATGCACTCGGTGGGATCTATGTACAACTGAGGGACTTCATCATACGTCGGCCGACCGTCGTCGTAGACGCGACCTTTCGCCGGATGGATACAATCCACCGGGCAAACGTCCACGCAGGCCGTGTCTTTGGTTCCGATACAAGGCTCAGCAATGATGTAAGCCATCGCTCACCTCACTGGCACGCTGCTTTCCCCTCCAACCGTCCACAGCCGGCGCAAGTCTCTCTGCTCGTCAGTCTATGCTGTTCTAGCGGCTTTTTGTCGGGATGCATCTGCTGTCCCTGCTTGAGCCCAGCACTTTAAGCAAAGGATCTTGGTCGGATAAGGACACTCATCCTGATAATTTGCCTCCCCGCACTCCCACTGCCCCCCGCAGCGGGGGCACTCATGAATGTGGGTCATCCCTATAACCCTGAAGTCTAAGCGAACTTTACCGCAGTTCAATAGCTGTGACCACTCCCACGTAGGGAAAATCTCTGCCGACTTAAAGCAATGTGGGGCACCAACTGCGCGAGTCTGGCGCTGGCACGGTGTTCCGAAACTGGGGCCACGGTGATCCGAGGTTGACACCAGAGGCTGACTGGCATATGATATCAGCAAAGATATTGCTGAACTCTGAAATTTAGGCTAAGCAGTAGCTGGCATCGATGCGGAGATTCCGATCGACGTCGTCACGTAAGCCACCATCTCGGCATGCGGAACAGGCCCAACTGGCCGTCGGTTCATCAGAGTTCGGCCGGCTGCGCATGTTTGCATGACCTAGCTGTGAACCTAAATACTGCACGACTGGGAGGAAAATCATATGCCAAGAGCGAAACAGAAGAACCGCAAGAGGACCACTCAATCATCGCGTAGAGGAAGAGCCGGGCGTGCCGGCAAGCCCCAGCCGGCAACTCCGCCGCTGGGAACCCCGGTCGTCGCCCCCGGCTTTGCCAACCCGGTCTCTGTCAATCAACCCGTCTTTGGTGACCCGACACCTTCCTCGGACCCGACCCAGTTTCTCGACCAAAAGTCGGACGTGGGTTTCTACAAACTATTGAACAAGAGCTTGCTCCAACCCGTACCGCCACCGCGAGACACAACCCGCTTCCCGGACAAACTGACGATCACGCTCGCAGAGGCCCTGGGGGATGTGGGGGCGAGCCGCATCCAGAAGATCCAACAGGCCGGCCGGATCGTGTTTCATGCCGTCGGGGACACGGGGCCGACCAAAGGGCCTGCAAACGTAGTCTTGGTGGCGGACAAGATGGCGACGGACTTCAACGAAATTAATGGGGCAGACGTGCCGTCGTTCTTTTTTCACCTCGGGGATGTTGTGTACAACTTCGGCGAGGACGAATACTACTACGACCAATTCTACGAACCCTTCCGCAACTACCCTGCCCCGATCTTCGCCATTCCGGGCAACCACGACGGCGTGACCTACAAGGGAGATCCGGCGGCGACGCTCGCAGCCTTCCTGCGGAATTTTTGCTCGCCCACGTGGCAAAAGCCGCCCGAGGCGGGCTCACTTTCGCGCACTACAATGACCCAGCCGGCTGTCTATTTCGCCCTCGACGCCCCGTTTGTGTGCATCATCGGGCTTTATAGCAATGTGCTCGAGGGCCCGGGTGTGCTTTCCAGCCAAGGAGATTCGAACTCACCGGTGAAAGACGATCAGCTGGTCTTCCTGAAAAGTCAAATGGACGCGCTCAAGTCGAAGAATTACAAAGGGGCTGTCATCGTCGCGGTACATCATCCGCCGTATACGGCGGGATCCGTACACGGCGGCAGCCCGCACATGCTCACCGATATGGACAATGTTTTTCAACGGTCGGGGTTTTATCCACATGCGGTGCTTTCGGGCCACGCGCACAATTACCAGAGGTTTACGCGCGCTCTCGGCGGGCGCCAGATTCCGTACATCATTGCCGGATCCGGCGGCCACAACGCCAATCCCTTGCGCCAGGGGAAGAATGCCACGCCTATACGCACGCCGCTCGACATGGGCAATGTGCGGCTCGAAAATTACTCCGAGCACTTCGGCTACCTGCGTGTGGTCGTGACGAAGACGGTTCTCAGCCTCGAATACCACGAGGTGGGAACATCGAGCGATTCGAAATCGCCGATTGACGTCGTCACCGTGGATCTGGCGTCGCACACTTTGACAACGACTCGGCCTTGAGATGCTGGCTTGCGGAGCATGGCCGGCAAAGGCTCAATAGCAGGCCAGGAAGAACGTGCGCCGCGGCGGCAGAGTTAAAACACAGCGCGTTTCTGGACGGTCTGCTTGGTGACGAGCGTAAACCTGGGTTCGACCACTCCGCCCTCGATGACCCGCGCTGCGACGTATTCTCCGAGCGCCGGGCCGTGCTTGAAGCCGTGGCCTGAGCCGCCGCCCACCAGCCAGACATTTTCATAGTCGGGGTGGCGATCAATCAGGAAGTCGCCGTTCGAGGTGTTCTCATACTGGCAAACCCGAGTTTCCACCACTGGGGCTTCTTTCAAGCCGGGGAATCGCAGGGCCACATATTTGCGGATGGCCTCGAGTCCTTCGGACGTCACGACGCGCTTGCCGGTGTCGGGATCAAACGCCGGGCCGTGCCGGTCGAGCGCGATCTTGAAGCCGCGGCTTTCCAGGTCCGGAATGCCGTACGTCTCGTCGGCGTCGAAAATCCAGGTCGGCATGGCGGGCGACGCAAACCGCTGGTCGCCCGCGGGCACCCCGATGAAGTAGACCTCCTGCCGGGTGGGAAAGATGCGCTCCCCGAGGAGTTCAGGAAAAATCTTCCCGAGCCACGGGCCGCAGGCGAAGACGAAGCTCCCCGCGCTGACATGATTCCCGCTGCTGGTCGTCACCGCGGCCAGCTTGCCCTCGCCGCGAGGCATGGTCACGGCTTCAGGCAGATAAGCAATTCCGCTCTGCACGGCTTCCTCGACCACGGCTTGCACCGCGCGGCGCGCCATCAACGCTCCGCTATCCGGCTCGAATAGGCCCCAGGCGACAGGGCTGGGGCCGCGTCCTTTCGCCTCGCCCATAGCGATTTGCGGAAAGCGCTTTTCCAGGTCCGCCCGCTGGAGCCGCTCAAACCGCACGCCGAGCCTGGTGAGCGTCTCGACCGTGCTCCGGGCATAGCGGTCGTCTTCGCCCGCGAGCCACAGCACCCCGGTGCGATGAAATAGAGGGCGTCCCGCCCTCCCGAAGAACTCCTGCCAGAGCCGCAACGATCGCATCGCCCAGCGCGTATAGATCTCATCGGCGGCGTAGCCCATGCGGATGATACGCGATTCTCCGCCGGAGCTGGCGCGGCTGTTGGCGGGGCCGTAGGCATCGAGAAGCGCGACCTTTTTTCCATCGCGTTTGAGGTGATACGCAGTCCACGCGCCAAACACCCCGGCGCCAATCACGGCCACGTCATAGCTCTGGCCCGTCATCGTCCGTAGAGCTCCCGGCGCTGCCGCATCGCCGCGTGCCGCCATGCGGAGCGCGCCGGCGGCCACCGCCAAGTATTTCACAAATCCACGCCGGCCGATTTTCATGCCGTCAGCGCCCGCAGCCTCTTGACTCGAAGCAAGGCGAGTGGAGCAAACTAGACAAGTCCGGGCAAGTCTTTTTTTCGGAGCCGGGCGCCCTCTACGTGCTGCGCGTGAGCCCGACGCGCACGCCCAACGCGATGCAGACTACGCCGCTCGAGCGTTCCGCGATGGCCCTGCCGCGGCTGCTCCGCAGGAAGCCTCCCGCGATGCCCGCAAGCAGCGCGACACCAAGATTCACCAGCGTTCCGGAGATGTCAAAATAGAGCCCGAGCGCCGCCATCTGCCATCCCACGGCGCCTCTTGCGGGTGACACAAACTGTGGCAGGAACGCCAGAAAAAACAGCGCCACCTTGGGGTTGAGCACATTGGTGATCACGCCCTGGCGGAAGATCGCCGCGAGTGGTTCGCGAGCGAGCTCGCCGGGCGCGGTGTTCGTGGGCCGCCGGACCAGCAGCCGCACGCCCAGGTAAATCAAGTAGGTGGCCCCAGCGTAGCGCACCACCTGGTAGGCGAAGGGCCAGGCGCGAAACAGTGCCGCAATTCCCAACGCTGCCGCGAGCGTGTGCACCAGAATCCCGGCGCCAACTCCCAGCGCTGAAACGACTCCGGCGCGGCGACCCTGACCGAGGCTGCGGGCGAAGACGTACATCATGTCGGGCCCGGGGGTGAGGTTCAGCAGCAGCGTCGCCACCGCGAACGGGATCCACTTTGAAAGCTCGGGCATATCAGCTTCCGCAAGAAGATCCGCAGCCCGGGCCAGAGTTCCACGCCGGCGTCATTCGGCAAAATCCAGCGTGATGCCCCTGCCGGCGTGCACGGCCTTCTCATAGACCATCGCTGCCGCGGCCGCATCCTGTAACGCCGTGCCGGTACTGTCAAAGAGGATGACCTCTTCGCGTGACGTGCGGCCGGGTTTGTGGCCGGCGATCACCTTGCCCAGTTCGGCGTGCACGTCGGCTCGGGTGAGCAGGCCTTTTTCCAGGGCGTGATGCAGCTCGCCGATGGTCGCGCACTGTTCCAGGATATCGACCACAATCTTGCTCGAGGCCACCAGAGCCGGGTCGAGCTCCTGCTTTTCCGGGCTGTCCGCTCCCACAGCGGCGATGAACGTCCCCGGAGCAACATCCTCGCGCTTGAGGAAGAGGCTCCTGGAAGGCGTGCAGGTCACGCAGATGTCGCTCTGCCGGACAGCCTCCGCCAGCTCGCGGACCGCGCGCACGGCGATGCCCAGCTCGTCCGAGAGCTCGCCGGCAAACTGCTCAGCCTGCTCGGCGTCAATGTCGTACGCATGGACCCGCTCGAGACGTCTCACGCGAGCGAGCGCTCGGAGCTGCACCCGGCCCTGGTTGCCGCAGCCGCAGATCGTGGCCACCGTCGCATCCGGCCGGGCGAGGTACTTCGCCGCCACGGCTGTTGCGGCGCCGGTGCGCAGGATCGTGATTTCGATCGAGTCCATCAGCGCCAGCGGATAGCCGTTCTCACCGTCCGACAGCAGGACGATCCCCTGAATATTCGGCATCCCGAACCGCTGCTGGTTCCGGAAAAAATTCCCGTTGGTTTTCACCGCGAAGTAGGAGCGGCCAAGCTTCAACTCCGCCGCCTTGATATGAAAACCTCCTTCGGTCGCAGGGACGCCCAGGATGCTCGGCGGCAGCGACTTTCCTTCCGCATAGAGCAGGAAGGCCTGTTCCACCGCAGCGATGCACTCATCGAGGCTTAACAGTTCGGCAATCTCCTTACGCCGGAGCAGGAGGGTGCCCTTCGGTTTCATGCACTCACTCCAATCAGATGATCGCCGCACTACGGCCCGCCGATTGGAGCAGCTCATCGAGCCTTGCTCCCGGAAAAACCTCCACCGGCCCCTGCCCTCTTCGGAACACACGGGCTCCGGTTAAGCCCTCAAGCGTCACACATTCCTCCTCAACCCATAGCATCGCGCCTTCCCGTAAGCCCGCCACCGGCGTGTCGTTCTCCTCGAGGAACTGAAGGATCCTTTCTTCCTGGGTCTCGCCCATGTGGGTCGAAGCGGGGTCGGGGTCGAGGTAGTGCGGGCTGATTTGGAATGCCACCAGCCCCAGCGCGTCAAACGAAGGCGGTTGCACGATGGGCATGTCCTTGGTCGTGTTCAATGTCGGGCAGGCGACAATCGCGCCGGCGCTCGAACCGATGTATGGCATGCCTTGCTCGACCCTCCGCCGGATGGCTTGCACGATCTCGAAATCATAGAGCGCCTTCAGCAGCCGGAAAGTGTTTCCCCCGCCGATGAAGATTGCCTCGGCGTCAGCCACCGCTTTCTGTGCGTCAGGGGTTTCCGGGACCGGGTCGAGACGGCAACCCATCGCCGCAAGGCGTGCGCGCGCCTTGGCGGTGTACGCTTCGCGATCATGGAGCGCGAAGGGAACGAATAAAACGCTCCGGATGGTGCCCAGAAATTGCCGGATCTTGGACTCGGCGTGGTCCAGGTAGCCGCTGCCGTAAAGAGTCGAATTGCTGATCAACAGAAGCCGCTTGCCGCCATTTTTCATGTTTCGCATTGTGCTCTCTCTCCGCTGGGTGGCCCCTTACCGCGTCAGGGGCCGGCGAGTTGTCTATTTCAGCAGCCACTCCGGCCCAACCACCCGGTAGGCCGCCAGTCCGATGATTGCCCCCGCCGTCACCAGCAGCGGATCGGGCAGCTTTTTCCACAGGAACAGCAGAGCGAGACTTAACACGGCGACCGCAACTGTCACCCAGTCCCCGACGGCGGAGCGCGCCACCAGATACGTCGTGCCAACCAGCACACCTACGACGGCTACCGTGATCCCGTGGATGAACCCGCGGAGCCGCCGGTTGCCGCCGAACCGCAGTAGCAGCGGCGTGGCCAAAATCGTGAACAGCACGGCCGGGGCGAAAATGCCAACAGTGGCGGCTAAGGCTCCTGCGAACCCGCCAACCAGGTACCCGACAAACGTGGCGGTGATGACCACGGGCCCGGGAGAGATCATGCCCACCGCCACGGAGTCGAGAAATGCGCGGTTCCCCAACCAGTGATACTGGTCCACGACATAGGTCTTCAGGAATGGCACGATCACAAGGCCGCTCCCAAAAACCAGACACCCGGTCTTGAAAAAGAACAGGAAAAGTTTGGCGCTCATTCCAGTCGCCAGCGCGGCAGGCCCGCCAATCGCGAGCTCTGCCGCGCCCGGTGGCTCCGCCGGGGCCGGCGGAGCAAGCGGCGGGGAATCCTTGCCTGGGGCGTCGCTGCGGCCAAACACGAAGATGCCCAGCACGCCGGCGGCGAGGAAGAGCGCGGTCAGTTCTTTCTGGACGACGACGGTAATCGCGCATGCCAGCGTGGCCATGGTCCACGCCGCGACGTCCCGGCGAAGCGTTTTGCGTCCCAGGTTCCAGCAGGCCTTTAGGATCAGGGCCACGACCACCGGCCCTACGCCGTAGAAAAGCCCGCGGAGTTGCCAATTGTCGGTATAGCGCGCGTAGAGGGCTGCGCTCGCGAGCACCAGGAGAAACGGCGCCAGCCCGAACGAGAAAGCCACGGCCAGGCCTCCGGCAATCCCGTAGCGCACGTAGCCGCAATAAACGCCCAACTGGTACGCCAGCGGCCCGGGACATGCCGCCGCAATGGCTAGGCCTGCGTCATACTCCGGCTCAGTGAGCCAGCCGCGCACCTCGACCAGATCGCGCCGCATGTAGTTGGCCAGGGCCACCGGCCCGCCGAATCCCAGTGCGCCCAGCCGAAAAAAGTAGCCGGTCAGGCGGGGAAGCGTGACCTCCGCCGCCGGCCTCCGCGTTTCGTTGGCCATGCTCCGGCTCATGCTTCAGGCCCTCGCCGGGAGTTTGAGAAAAAGAAATTGCTCTGCTTCGGTGCGGGCAGGAACATGGAACTCCTTCACCGCGGCGGCCTGCGCCGGGAGGCCATCTTCGCGGAGCGCTTGCGTTGTGCCGGGTTGCCGGCCGCGGACCGATAGAGCGCTTCGAACATCGCCATGCCGTGCTCGAGCAGCGTATGGTCGTCCGGATAGACCTGCCGCAGCCCATCCACCAGTCGGCCAACTGCCGCTGCCTCGGGCACGGCATACCGCTCATCCTTCAAGTCCAGGTCGTGCACGATCTGTCCGAGCCATTCGACCACCGGGCTGCCGATGCCAAATTGCCGCACCAGCGTCTCAAACGTGCATGTATTCCCTTGATGGCTGAACTCAACACCGTACATGTCAAACGGCACTATGTCAGACCCCGCATCAGGCTTCTCTGCAAAGCGGAATTCGGCCCGCGGATCGACGAAGCGCCGGATCAGCCAGGCGGAGGCCATGCGATCGATCCCGGGACGCGGGCGAGTCACCCAGATACGATTGCGGAAGCCGTCGGTGTTGAGGAGCTCGCCGACTTTCTGCTTCTCCGCGGGGCCGGCCTCAGCGCCATCGATCCGGCGGTCCAATTCCTCGAGTGCGGTGGCGGCCTCGTCCCTGCCCGGAGCGCCAAAGAAATCGATTTCGGAGATCTCGTTCCAACGTTCGCGCAGCAACCGCGCTGCGCGCTCCCGGCGCCGTCTCAGCGGACTGTTTACGCTGCGGCTCTCCCTAACGGCGGCAATAAGTTTGGCGGCCTCCCGGCGGAGACCCTCAAAATCCTGGCCGCGCGCGCTGCGGAAGGCAGCCACAATCTCGTCGCCGGAGAGCGATTCGACGCCGTCGGCGGCAAACACTGTCACCTGGCCCTTCAGCGCCGCGATTTCTGCCTTGAGCCATTCCAGGTCCTCGCGGGACTGCGGGGTGTTGGGCAGGACGTAGACGGAGTTTTTCACCGCGAGCGCGCCCAGTTTTTGCAGGCGCCGCCAGGTCTTGACGCGCGCGTTGGAAGTTCGCGAGGGGAGCTGGTAGACCAGCAGCAGCCAGGCGTGCGCGCGGCCGGGGACGGAGTCTGCGGCGAGGTTCATACGTTTCCAATCTCTTGTATCATCCGCACGAGTCTATGTAACATATGTTACACAGAACTGTCAAGCCGATGCCCGCTCCGGCCCCGCTTCCCTCCTCTGCCCGGCGCCGCACAGGGGCGGCCCCGAGTTCTTCGCCCGGCGGCCGGCGAATGGCGACGAGTTCCGGTATACTCGGCCCGCCCATGGTCCGCCTGGGCTCACCAAGAATGGCTCGACTGGACCGACCCTGAATGGACGCCTCCGCTGCTGCTGTGACGCTGCTCGTTGGACTTGCTCTTGGGTTAAAACACTCCACCGAGGCCGATCACGTTGTGGCCGTCAGCACGCTGGTCAGCGACGCCGGGGGATCCGGAAATTCGACGCGCCGCAGCGCGCTGGTGGGCGCCTTGTGGGGCCTCGGTCATCTGCTGACGCTTTTTTCCGCGGGCGCCCTGTTGATTACGCTGCGCGTGCGCGTGCCGCCGCAGGTCGAGTGGGCGCTCGAGCTGCTGGTCGCGGTGGTGTTGCTCTGGCTCGGGGTACACACCATCCGCAAATGCTTCGCCGGACGCTACCATTTCCACCTGCATCGTCATGGCGCACACGCGCACGCCCACTTGCACTTCCATTCGCGGGGCGAAGCCGGCCACGAGCACGCGTCTCACGCCGGAGCCGCGGCAGCCCCTGGCGTCCGGCGGCGCGCGCCGCTGCTGGTGGGCATGGCGCACGGCCTGGCGGGGACCGCCGGCCTGGCCTTGCTGGTGCTGAGCTCGATTCCCTCGCGCTCGCTGGGTGTGGTCTATCTGCTGGTGTTTGGCCTGGGGGCGTTGCTGGGGATGGCGGCGTTCGGCGCGTTTCTGGGGATGCCCCTGGCGCGGGCAAAATCGCGGCTAGCCTGGCTCGACGCGATTCGCCTCGCCGCCGGAGCGGCGAGCAGCGTCCTGGGCGCCGTGCTGACGCGTCGCGCATTTCTTCCTCAGTCCTGGCCGTTCTGAAGAAATTGCTTCCCCTCCCCGCCCTGGAAAAGTAGGATTTGTCTCCCATTTCACAGGAGGTGTTTCCGTGACTCGGTCAAGACCCCAGCCCAGGCGATGGCTCGCAGGTGTGGTGGTATTTGGCGCTCTGATCAGCGTCTCGCTCGCAGCCGACCGGCTCGCCGCGCAGCAGCCCGACGAAAACGCGCTCAAGGGAATGACCTGGCGCTCGATCGGCCCCTATCGGGGCGGCCGGGTCCTGGCGGTGACCGGCGTTCCGGGCGATCCCAATCTCTATTACTTCGGCAGCGTGGCCGGCGGCGTGTGGAAGTCCACCAACGCCGGCTCGACCTGGGAGCCGCTGTTCGATAAGCAGCCGGTCTCCTCCATCGGGAGTATCGCGGTGGCTGAGTCCGACCCGAACGTGATCTACGTCGGCACCGGTGAAGCCTGCATCCGCAGCAACATTTCATTTGGCAACGGCGTTTACAAGTCCACCGATGGCGGCAAGACCTGGAAGCATCTGGGGCTCGGCGACACGCGCCACATTGGCCGCATCCTGGTGCATCCGCGGAACCCGGAGATCGTCTTCGTGGCCGCGCTGGGCCACGCCTACGGGCCGAACCCCGAGCGCGGCATCTTCCGCTCCACCGACGGCGGCAAGACGTGGGAAAAGGTCCTCTACAAGGACGAGCGAACCGGCGGGATTGACATCGCCTTCGACCGCGCCAATCCGCACGTGCTGTTCGCGGCGCTCTGGGAAGCCTCGCGCAGTCCCTGGGGCCTGACCAGCGGCGGGCCCGGTAGCGGGCTTTACCGCTCCGGCGACGGCGGCGCGACGTGGAAGCGTCTGGAAGGCAACGGGCTGCCCAAGGGGTTGCTGGGACGCATCGGCGTTTCCGTTTCGGCGACGAACTCGAACCGGGTCTACGCGCTGATCGAAGCCGAGGAGGGGGGTCTCTACCGCTCCGACGACGGCGGCGAAAAATGGAGCCGCGTCAACGACGACCACCGCTTCCGCCAGCGCGCCTGGTATTACACGCACGTCATCGCCGACCCGGCAAACCCCGACACGGTCTATGTGCTCAACACGGCGACGTACCGCTCCACCGACGGCGGGCAGAAGTTCACCCTGCTGATGGCGCCGCACGGCGACCACCACGCCCTGTGGATCGACCCCACCAACTCGCGGCGCATGATCAACGGGAACGACGGCGGCGCCACCATCTCGGTGGACGCCGGAGCATCCTGGACGCGCCAGGACAACCAGGCCACCGCGCAGTTCTACCATGTCATCACGGACAACCGCTTCCCCTACTACATCTACGGCGCGCAGCAGGACAACTCCACCGTGGCCACCGCCAGCATGAGCGATTCCGGCTGGATTGACCGCTCCGACTGGTATTCGGTCGGCGGCGGCGAGAGCGGCTACATCGCGCCCGACCCGCGGGACCCCAACATCGTCTACGCGGGCTCCTATCAGGGCTACATCACGCGTTTCGACAAACGCACCGGCCAGGCGCAGAGCATCACCCCATGGCCGGAGGTAACCGATGGCTCCGGCGCCGCCGGGCTGAAGCACCGCTTCACTTGGACCGAGCCCATCGTGATTTCGCCGCACGATCCCAACGTGCTCTATCACGCCGCCGAAGTGCTTTTCCGCAGCACAAACGGGGGGATGAGCTGGACGGCCGTGAGCCGCGACCTCACGCGCAACGACAAATCGAAACAGCAGGTGGGCGGCGGGCCGATCACCAAGGAGGACACCGGCGCGGAGTACTACGACGTCATCTATTCCGTCGCGGAATCACTCCTCCAGAAGGACCTGATCTGGGTCGGCACTGACGACGGCCTGGTCCACCTGACCCGCGACGCCGGTCAGACCTGGAGCGACATCACGCCGAAACAATTGCCCGAATGGAGCATGATCAGCCTGATTGAGCCCTCGCCCCACTTGCCGGCCGCCGCCTACATCGCGGTGGATCGCCACCGCCTCGACGACTACCGCCCCTACATCTACAAGACAAGCGACTTCGGCAAGACTTGGACGAAGATCACCGCCGGCATTCCCGACAACACCTACGTTCATGCCGTGCGCGAAGACCCGAAAAAGCGGGGGTTGCTCTACGCCGGAACCGAAACCGGCGTGTACTTCTCCCTCGACGATGGCGCGGGCTGGCAGCCGCTCCAGATGAACCTGCCGGTCACGCCCATCCACGACCTGGTGGTCAAGGGTGACGACCTGGTGGTCGCCACGCATGGCCGGTCGTTCTGGATCCTCGACGACCTCTCGCCTCTGCGCCAGTGGGGCGACGCGACTCCAAACGCCGGCGCGCATCTCTATGCCCCGCGGATCGCCTACCGCACGCATGCCGGCCACAACACCCTTCGTGGGCGTCCCTACGGCGAGAATCCGCCCGCCGGCGCCGTTCTCTACTACGCGTTGAAGGCTGCGCCCAAGGAGAACGAGGAGATCACGATGGAAATCCTCGATGCGCAAGGCCGCCTGGTCCGCAAGCTCACCAGCCGCGAAAAGCGCGACCCCGAGGCGCCGCCCGAATGGCCCGACCAGGAGAAGCCGCAGGAGCTGCTGCCGGCCGAGGCGGGTCTGAACCGGTTCGTCTGGGACTTGCGCTATGAGCGCGCGCCGAAGATCCCGGGTTATTCCACCGGAGAGTACGACGACGGGTTCCGTGGTCCGCTCGTGCTGCCGGGCAAATACACCGTGCGGCTCACAGCCGGCGGAATAACCGCCGCGGTGCCGCTCGAAGTCGCCCTCGACCCTCGCGTCAAGACCCCGCCGGCCGATCTCGAAAAGCAGCTCGAGCTGCGGGTCAAAATCGGGCAGCGGCTGGCGCAGCTCAATGACACCGTAAACCAGATCCGCGACCTGCGCGCCCAGCTCAAAGCGCTCCGCAGGCGATTATCCGGCGACGCTGCGCGCAAGGAGCTGCTTGCCGCGGCCGATGAGCTGGACAAGAAGACGACTCCGATTGAAGAGGCGCTCATCCAGCCGAAGCTGAAGAGCACCCAGGACCCGCTCAACTACCCGCTGAGGCTGGATGGCAAGCTCGCCGTGCTGGCCGGCGCGGTTGAAAGCGCCGATACCCCGCCCACGCAGCAGTCCTATGAGCTGTTCGACGCACTCAGCCAGCAGGTGGAAGCGCAGCTTGCGCATTGGGGCGAGATCGCTTCCAGGGATCTGCCCGCACTGAACGAACGCATGCAGAAGGAAAATGTGCCGCTGATCTGGCTGGCGCCTCCGGCGGGCCGGGCCGCGACGCCCGGCGGAGCCCCGCGCTAGCACGGAAGGCGCACACTCCGCCCTGGCGCGCACGGCCGAGGAATGCCCGGGCTACCCCTTGCGCAGTGATTCGATCGCTTTGGCCCAGTGCGAGAGGTGGTTCAGCGAAGTGGTATGCGTGCGGTCGAGATCGAGCGGCGTCACCGAGACTGCTCCCGCACGGACCGCGGCGTAGTCGGTATCCGGCTCGATGCCTTCGGTGAGCTGCTGTTCGTGCAGCCAGAAGTACCTGCGGCCGCGGGGGTCCACGCCCTCCTGCAGCAGGTTGCGGGTGATCTTCTGTGACTGCCGGGTGAACCGCACGCCGCCTGTCCACGGCAGCGGCACGTTGACGTTCAGCAGCACGTCCTTTGGCAGCCCTTCCGCCAGAATAAGCTGCGCCAGAGCCCGCGCAAACTGTCCCGCTTCGGCGTACTCGAACCCCTTGCCGCGGTGCGCTACCGAGATGGCGAACGCCGGCACATGGTTGATTGTCGCCTCCATCGCCGCTCCGACGGTGCCGGAATAATAGACGTTTTCGCCCATGTTCCCGCCGCGGTTGATGCCGGAGACGACCAGGTCGGGCGGCTCGGGAAGCAGTTCATTGAGCGCCAGGATCATCGCGTCGGTCGGCGTGCCTTCGACCGCCCATTCGCGCTCGCCAACCTTCTCGCAGAAGATCGGCTGGCGCAGGGTGAGCGACTGCGCCGAAGCGCTGCGCTCGTGGCTGGGCGCCACCACGTTGAGGGTCCCCAGTCCGTCCAGGGCCTTAACAAGGGCGCGCAAGCCCTCGGCGTAGATGCCGTCGTCGTTGGTAATCAGGATGTTCGCCATTTCCTGCAAGCCAGGGAAGGAGCGAGTCGCTCCGCCTTCCGTTAGGGGCCCGTGGCGGGAGGCTTCCTCGGGGGCGTCAAAAAAATGGTCGGGACGACTGGATTTGAACCAGCGACCTCACGCACCCCAAGCGTGCGCGCTACCAGGCTGCGCCACGTCCCGACCGCGCCAACTCAGTTTTGAACCGGCTGTACGGCACCGCCGCGACACGTAAGCGTATCACCCGCGTTCGAGCAGCGTCAACAATGCCCGCAGCGCGTCCCGCAAATCGAGCAATACTTTGCGGCTGATGGTGGGAGAGGGATCTTCCTGCGCCCGCGAATCGCCGGGCGCCTCGTTGCCGTTCCCGCCCTGCTCCCGCAGGTGCCGGCGGGCCCCGGCGATGGTGAACCCTTCGTCGTAGAGCAGGCGCTTGATCTTCAGCACGGTTTCGATGTCCTGGCGGCGGTAGAGCCGGTGGCCCTTGGGACTTTTCACCGGCTGGAGCATCGGGAATTCGGTCTCCCAGTAGCGCAGCACGAAAGTCTTGGTGGCGGTCAGCCGGCTCACCTCGCCAATGCGGAAAAAGCTCTTCTCGGGGATCTCGGAAGCGCGCTCGCGGTCGCCCGGCACCGGTGCTGAATCTTGCGGATACATCTCTCGCCCCTATCCTATCCCGATTCCCCGGAGTGTCAACGTGCCCCTCCGGGCTCGGATCCGGGGCGGCTCAGGACCCCCGAGTGCTACATTATGACTGGATCAAAAACGGGCGGCAGGTCAGCTGCCCCTCGCACATTTCAACTCCCTTGGCATCAGTTCCGAGAAAGAGTACACTCCCGTCTTAAATCGCACCGAGAATAAGCAGTTCAAAGGAGATATCTATGCGGAAAGCGTTTATCCTAGGCCTGACTGCCGTCGCCATATTGACCATTGTAGGCCGCGAAAGCAGGCGGCCGGCCTTGGCACATATCGCGCAAAGCGCTTCCACTATTCATACATGTCGCCACCCGGATAATGGAATCGAGGCGACGCATACCGTGGCGTTGTTTGTTGCATGTGTTAAGCGAGGCCAAGACTGTAACCAAATGGCTCATTCCTTGGCGGCTCCTCCAAATGTCCGTGTAATTAAGGGTTTCTTGAATCCTTTCATGCGCCCTTGGGATTCAAACGGTAATTCGAATCGTTGCGATCCACAGGGCAATACGGATTCACCGTGCTGGGCCGCGGCCGAGCTTGTCGTCTATCGGCGCGCGCCGAATCCAAAATGCCTCTGTGATTCCGATTAGATCGCATGGTCACCTCCAGCGCGTGAGGGGCGATTCAGGAGAGAGAATCCGTAAGCGACCTCGCCTCAGTTGTACCGAACGACGCTCCTACGGTGAGCTCAATCGTCTGTCCACGTTATGCGCGTATCCTAGTCTAGATATTAACTTCACCGCCTACCAATGATATCGGACATCGGAATTAAGTCGGTTAGCGCAGAGTGATCGCGATGAAAGAGGATTAATTCCGTTGTGGGCGTGCGCTTCGGCGGGAGGCAGTAAGCAAGGTTATGAGATGTCGCCGTAAAAGCCGTCTCAGATAGGAGGGTTCCGGTGTCAAAGGATAATCACGAGTGTCACGACCAGCCGGTGCAGCAATCCGGCATGAGTCGTCGACGATTCATTACCGCTTTAAGTGCTGCTATCGCGGCAACGCCTCTCGCATCGGCCGACGAGACTAAACCCAAGCCTCAAGGCACCGTACTTTCGACTGCAGCAGAGAAGTCAGTGGAGGTTTTTGACGTTGTCATCATAGGAACCGGTTTTGGTGCTTCCGTTGCAGCCACTAAACTTGCGGAAAAGCTGCCCCAAGAAAAACGAGTGCTTGTCATTGAACGGGGTGTCTGGTTCATAACTCCGGAAAGACCGTTACCGGATTACTTAAAGAACCATCCAAAGGAGCGAGTCAATTGGTGGCCACGACCAGATAATGCAACTGGAATGAGGGATTTCCTCTCGGTGGTCGCAGGCAATCCGTTCCACAAGAAAGGTCCTCTCTATCGATATGACAGGTTCAAGCACGTCGACGTTGTGAGCGCAAGCGGTGTCGGAGGAGGATCGCTGATCTATTCAAATGTTTCACTGCGCCCTTATTATGATCAGGCTGCTGGCAAATTTCCCGTAATGCATGGGTGGGACCTGAAGCTCACAAATGGTGATTACGACCTCGCCGAGTCCTGGATGCAAGCTAAGCGATCCGCTCCCAACCGAGTCGTAACAACGGTGCCAGTTACAGATCCAAAGTACAACGTCGACAAACTAGGGAAAGCTGACTTCCTATATTTGGGCCGTAGCCGCGCGCTGCGAAACGCAACTCGGAACCTACCATCTGTTGGCAAGACAATACAACGTTGGGAAGAATGGAAACCGCTAAACCTTCAGGTGTTTGAATACGACGGTAGCGATCATTCTAAATGGCAGGCGCAGCGTTTCTGCGAGAGGCAAGGTCGGTGTTTCTTGGGCTGTTTACCTGCGGCAAGGCATACGTTGAATAAGACTCTAATCACTCACGTTCTGAATCTTCCGAATTTCATTCTTAAGACGGCGACGGAGGTGAACCGGATCAGGCCCTCTCAGGGAGGAGGCTATGAGGTTGTTTGCTCAGGGAATTACATAGCCCAGAGCAAAGTAGTGATTGTTGCTGCAGGATGTCTTGGAAGCACTGAAATTCTGCTCAGGTCACAGCACGACCTCAAGCTCAGCAAGAAATTAGGCGAACAATTTTCAACCAACGGTGATTTTAGCGGTTTTGTTGTGGGTATACCTCCTGACTTAAACGGCGTTGAAAATAGGGTTTTTCCAACAAAGGGACCAATCAATACTTCTCACGTGACCTATAAAAGTGGAGAGGATCTCTACATCAATGTGGAGGACGCAGGTATTCCTTCGATGTTTGCGGCGCTTACGAAGCGTGTCTTGGAGCTTATGGTTAAAGGAGAAGACGCGAACGCGAAAGCGTCAGCAACAGAGCGTAGCGCATTCGTCGCTTCTCGAGAGATGTTCCTGTCATCTCTCCACAAGCTATGGAACTCCGGAGACGCGTCCGCGTTGCTTGACAAACATCAGACGGAACACGAAATGTTGCAGGATGTCATGTGGTTTAACTGTATGGGGCGAGACGATGCTGGCGGCAAATTTACGCTAAAGGGCAATGGTCGTTTGGATCTTACCCTAAGCACTAAGCCCGAGAACATGGAAGTATTCAAAAAAGCGGAAGAACTTCTACGAGCCATGGCGAACGAGCTTCAGGGAAAATTTGTACCTTTCCCTCTCTGGAACTCTGGACTTTGGGGACTTGTTTCGAAGAAGGTCGTGGTCACCCATCCACTCGGAGGCTGTCCGATCGGAAATAGTTCGACATCCGGTGTGGTCGATCCTGAAGGTCGAGTATTCAACACAAGTACTGGGGCTTCAACTGTGCATCCCGGCCTGTTTGTAATGGATGCTTCCACCGTTCCAGGACCATTGGCCGTCAACCCCACGTTGACCATCGTTGCGCTTGCCCTCCGTGCCGCAGAAGGGGTTAAGAAGGTTTTGGGGTTACCCCCGGGGTAAAGGGAAGCCGTTTTAGGCAGCTTGGCGCTCAGGGCCCATTTTTGCCCGCGGGCCAATCGGGGGGTGGCACACGAAATGCACTTCGAAATTCGTTCGCTCAACAGGCAAGGACGGAGTATATCAGTCGCGTTAGACCCACTGTATGTTGGAAGCGCCCTCGCGGTTGCCTGGCACCGGTGCTAAGCCTTGTCCTTCCATCTCTCGCCCCTATCCTATCCCGATTCCTCGGCGTGTCAACGTGCCCCTCGGGGCTCGGATCGGGGCGCGCCAGGACCCCCGAGTGCTACATTTTGGCTGGATCAAGAAACGGGGGCAGGTCATGAAGGTCCAGGGTCCTGCTCACTGACAACCTTCACGCTATCGCACTGCGGTCGGCCCGAACCGAGGTATTGACTTCAGTTTCCGCAAGAGGCCGAGCCAGTACCCGAAGGTTTTTGCGGTTGAGTCGTACAATTCGAGGAAAACAAACTCCGCATTTGCGGGCATCCCGCCAATCTCCCACATAGTCCCTTTTCGGTTTCCTTTCGAATCTCGAATGGGAGTTCCGACCCTGTCTTCGATTGAGAAATAGAGCTCGGGGTAGTCAACTGAGGGCAAGAATCCGTGGGTCACGCGGTCTCTATAACAAATGAATTGAGCTACGAATCGCGGACCACGGAAATCTCGAAGTATTTGCAGTAGTCTATCGTATTCCTCATCGGTCAGTGCCTCTACCTCGGGATTCGTCTCCAACAGACCCAAAAACTCCGCTATCCATTCCCGTGCGCGAACTCTCCAGTTCTTCCCTCTCTTCCTGCCACGCCTCTTCTTGAGGCCGTCCATCATCTTGTCCCAAACAACAGAGCGTTCCCAGTTTGGTTTCCTCAGATCTACACGAATCACAGAAGCGCCGAGGTTCTCGAAGATGAGCCGAAGCAACAGGTCTTGGATTCTAGTAAGTTGATACATCGCCAGATGGAAAGAGTCCATCTTCAGTGTGTGGAGGCTGTAGAGTTCTTCTTTGCCTGCGAGGGGACTAGCCAACCCTTGCTCAATGTCCTTGTACGACCGAGACTCGGCGAGCTTAAATTTTGAGTTTGTTACGGCTTTCGATATTTCGTACCACGTCCAAAGCGTGTTTCGTCTGTCGAAATACTTGGACGTGGAGAAATCCCCTGCATTGAACGTTTGACTTGCTGATTCATGGAAATCCCGAATATTCGGTAGGGCCTCGTAAGGCTTTTCAAACACTGCTTGCTTTTTCAACTCATGGGAGAGGTAACCGCCATACACGCCTTTCACCCTGCGCCTCCCGAGGCTCGGAAAACTGCTGCTTCGCTTCGAAATTCTGTTCCGGCTCGTTCCCCCCGGCGAATGTGAGCCGAATTGAGGCCTCCATCGTGGGCACCTCTCCATTTCAATCATGACAGAACCTAGCGTGACACGAGCCAGAGTGCGAGTCCGAAGAGTCCTCCTACCACCACTGCGTCCCGAGTTCTGCTGCCGTTTTTCCCTTCGACGGCTCGTGAAACGAGGTCTTGGCAATTGTCGCCTACTGTCCAAGGGATGCCTCGTGCCACGTCATTCCTTGCACTCTGAGTAATCTGGTGGCTTTCTTCAGCGGTCTGCGGAATGTGCAGCACCCTGACTGGCCTGCCCTCGCTGAATACGCTGAACGAAGTAGTGACAGCCCCGCCGTGTCGTTTGGAATTATGATGTACCAGAAGTGACCCGTACCACCAGCGTTGGAGTATCCCCTCGTGGGGAATCATGCCGACCATAACCTCCAGCACCGTGCCATCGGGAAGAGATTCGAGCGGGATTTGTTTGGGCGCGTGCATTTGCGGCATCGCGGTAGAAATGCGGACTGGAGCAAGAGGTTGCTGGTAGATGTAAGACATGACTGCCCACGGATAGGACTCACTTTATTGTAGCCCCCCCGCTCGAACACTCGTCAAGCAGAATCTTCGCTCCGCCTTCGCCAAGCGGCTCTTCCCTGAACTGCTAGAATGTCGGAATCATGCCCACAAGTCCATGGCGAACATTCGGCTCTCCTGACCCCAAGGGCGAGTTCGTCGCGCTGCTCTCCTACCTCCCGCTGAAGAGCTATTGGCGAATGCCGTCGTTCTTCCTCTATACAGCGCAAGTGGCGAAGCAGTTGGCATCAGCGCAGGGCTTGCTCGGCTATTCGGTTCTTGCCCGCCCGCTCTCCAAGCGATTCTGGACGCTCTCCGCATGGAAGGACGAAGCGGCCCTGCGGGCCTTCGTTCAGCACTCGCCCCATGTGCGCCTGATGGCGGCGTTCGCTCCGCACATGGCCGAGACGAAGTTCGTGCGCTGGACGGTCAAAGGTTCTCAACTGCCCCTGCGTTGGGATGACGCGCTGCTCCGATTTTTCGGCCGTACTCGCTAGCAACCAAGAAACAACTTGAGGAGCCTGCTTTTCGCTCAATGCTAACCCCAACATCACAAATAGGTAGCGTCTTGGCACAGTTCTGGCACAGCTTTCCTAAGCAGAACACGGGATGCGACGGTGGGCGAGAGAACGGGTACCCAAGTAGCCGTGCTGTTCCTCCTGCTTTGATCACGGTTATAGATATGTCTTTCGTTCTTGTCCTCTTGCTCGAGAATTGAGATTGTGGTGCCGGGTGAGTTCCGATTGACGCCTTAGTTCAGACGCGTTGCTGCATTGTAGGCGGAGGACCTGCCGGGATGATGCTCGGGTTCCTTCTGGCCCGAGCGGGCGTGGAAGTCCTTGTGCTCGAAAAACACGCCGATTTCCTGCGCGACTTTCGCGGAGATACCATTCATCCTTCCACTCTCGAGCTGATGTACGAACTCGGGCTCCTCGATGAGTTCCTCAAGCGCCCGCATCAAGAGGTGCGGGAGCTTCGAGGGCAAGTCGGAGGCGAAGCCTTCACCTTAGCCGACTTCACTCATCTTCCTACGCATTGCCGCTTCATCGCCTTCATGCCGCAAGAGGAGTTCTTGACCTTTGTCGTGGAGCAAGGGCGCCGTTATCCGGGCTTCCATGTCGAAATGCAAGCCGAAGCTACCGATCTCATCGAGGAGAATGGACGCGTGCTGGGCGTCCAAGCCAAGACCTCACAGGGCGTGCGGGAGGTTCGAGCCAATCTGACGGTGGGAGCAGATGGACGCCATTCTGTGATTCGAGCACGCGCAGGGTTGGAAGTTGTCGATCTCGGTGCGCCGATGGACGTGATGTGGATGCGGCTAAGCCGCCGCTCCGGTGACCCGGGACAAACGTTCGGCTATGTCGAGAGAGGCAAAATTCTTGTCACGCTCAATCGCGAAGACTATTGGCAATGTGCCTTTGTAATCCCGAAAGGCGCGGCCGAAGAGATTCGCCAGCGAGGCCTCCGATCTTTCCGCGAGGAGATTGCAACGCTCGCACCCTTCTTACGCGATCGCGTGGATGAGCTGCGCGACTGGAAGGACATTAGCCTTTTGACCGTTGCTGTCGACCGGTTGTCGCGCTGGTGGCGGCCTGGACTCTTGTGCATTGGCGACGCGGCCCACGCCATGTCGCCGGTCGGCGGCGTTGGCATCAATCTTGCCATTCAGGACGCAGTAGCCGCAGCAAATATTCTGGGTCCCGTGCTCCTGCAAGGAACGCCCAGCGAGCGTGATCTTCGCGCCGTCCAGAAACGAAGAACGTTTCCAACCCGGGCGACCCAGCGGCTTCAGATCGTTATTCAAAACAGTGTGATCCGCCGCGTTCTCGGTAGTACGAAACCCCTCACTCTGGGCGGGCCCTTCAAGCTTCTCGCGCGATGGCCCCTTCTTCGCCGAATTCCCGCGCGCCTGATCGGCGTCGGCTTCCGTCCCGAACACGTGAAGCTCAGCAAGCCTTGAGTAACGCTCGAATCAAGGCTGTACGCCCGCATAAACGGGAATCGCCCCGCGCGCCGCGTTCTTGTAAACCACGCCGCTCTTCATCACAAATACGACGCGCCGAACGGCCGTGATGTCTTTCAGCGGATCCCCATCGAGCGCGATGATGTCCGCGTGCAGGCCGGGCGCAATCAAGCCGATCTGATCGGCCATGCCCATTGCCTCCGCGCTGATTGAATTCGCGGATATCATTGCCTGCAGCGGGTCCACTCCACCGTCGCGCACGCGGTCAATGAACTCCTCAGCGTTGCGTCCGTGCGCGCCCGCCACGGCGTCCGTGCCAAAAACGATTTTTAGCCCCGGAATTTTCACCGCGCGATGCATCAGCTCGTGGTTCATCGGCAGAATCTGCTCAAACACCGCAAAACCCTCTTCAGTTTTGGGGAAGTAGGGTGTGCCGGCATACTTGTCCTTGTTCAGGAGATAAGTTTCAAGCAGCAGTCCGGCTTGCGGATCAAAATACGTCCCTTTTTCGGCCATCAATTTCAAATCGTCGTCCGTCGCCCCCAGGCCGTGCTCGATTTCCGTGCACCCGGCAAGAGTTGCGGCACGCACAGCATCTCTGAAAGCGTGCACGAGCGTGCGCAGGCCCTGCTTCTTCGCTTCATCGCACGCCGCGTTCAATTGCTCCTGTGAAAGCGTCATCCCGCCTTGGCGCATGCCTCCTGACGCGCGGATTTTGATCAGGTCCGCGCCTGCTTCCTTTTGTTTCCGCACGAATGCGCGGATTTCATCCGGCGTGCCGGTCTGCTCGCCCCGCCCCATGAGCCACTCGACGGCCGTCAGGATGCGCGGGCCGGGGAGCGTGCCTTTCGCGATGGCATCGCGCAAGGGAACGTCAGCGGGCGAGCCCACGCTTTGCACCGTTGTGAAGCCCGCCATCAGCGTCACCCATGCATTCGAGGCCGCTTGATATGCGGCCTCCTGCGGTGTTCCTCCCCCGTCATTTTTCCCATCCTTGCCGAAGCTCGAGGTAATGTGAACGTGCGCGTCAATCCAGCCCGGCAACACCATCATGCCGCGCAGGTCGTAGTCCACCGGCCCGGCCTTTGGGTCGATCGCGACAATCTTTGAGCCCTCGACCACGATGCGAGTGTCGTGCAGCACGCGGCCCTTGCCATCGAGCACCGCGCTCGCGGCAATCACGATGCGTTTGCCCCTTGCGGGTGGTTGGGCAGGCGTCTGTGAAGAAATTCGCTGTGCCGGGGCGCAGACGCCAGCAATGCTGAGGATGCATAGAATGATCTTCGCGGACCGCACGATCGCTCTCCCCTCCGCTCGATCTAAGATGTGAACCAGTTCTGTCACATTCTTAAGTTGATCGTCCGGCTGGCGCCGGTAGCTTTCCCTGCCTCCATGTCTCCCTGCTTCCTTGCCTCCCTGCCACTTCGCCTCAACCTCGGCGTCGCTCCTTCACCCGTTGCTGGAAGCGAATCGGCGTGCCGGGAAAATCAAATTTATCGCGGAGCTGGTTTTCGAGAAAGCGCTCGTAGCTGAAGTGCAGCCGCCGGGGCTGGTTGGTGAACAGTACGAAGGTCGGCGGCGCGGTGGACGCCTGGGTGTAGTAGATCTTCATCTTGCGCCCGGCGGGAGATGTTCCGCGGTCGAGGGGTGATACCAAATGTCGGCAATCGTTCGTAACAAGCCCTCTCGAAACCGCACGTTTTAGAGCCGTTCGGGCGTGGGCCTCGATGTTTAGCCGACCGGCGGATCGGCTGCGGGATTCTTCACAGCCCACCTCCTGGCGCGAGGCGGCCGCAAGGTGCAAGTCCTCGAGCGCGCGCCCTTCGACCGCCAGCCAGCACAGAAAACAGGCGGGTTCTTGCCAGCGTCACGGCCGTAGCCCCAGGCGCGAGTTCAGTGGTCCGCGAAGCAGAGGTGCCAGTCCGGGTCCAGATAATGCTCCTTGCAAAGCCACAAGCCGCACTGCTCGCAATGCTGAGTGGCTGGGCGCGTGCATGGCTCGTCCCAGGCCGAGACACCCTGGCAGGTCCGCTCCACGTGTTCGCTTTCACCTTTGTCCATTGGGCTCCGCTCCGTGGCCTGCACAGCAGGCGTCATCAGCATTTCTCTGGTGATGTTATTGATCGGACCACCTGTTTGTAAAGCCGGCAGGAGCGAGCGGGCCCCAGGGGTTCGGCTTGCGCAATCCTTCCGATTGGTTATACTGCTGCCACAATCAAAGGGCTTCGGCGGCACGGGTGGAAGTGTGGTGCCTGTGCCGGGCGAGAACCTTGGGTTGTCGGCGGCCCGGCCATATCCGCAGGGCGCCGGAATTGTGTGCAGCGAAGTCGCGTCGGCGGTTCCCCCGCCACGCAAGACCGGCAGTACCAACAGCGGCAGAGGATGGCCAAACTGCAAGGACGGACCGAAGACCGCACCCGAAGCCAAGTTAACCCCCAAATTGCCGTCGTCGGCGGATCGGCTGCGGGATTCTTCACCGCCTACCTGCTGGCGCGCGGCCACCGCAGGGTACAAGTCCTCGAGCGCGCCGAACAACTCGACCCCACGCCGCGCACGCTGATCGTCACCAGCCGGATGCGCGACCTGCTCGGCCCGGTGGGCGAGAGTTGCGTCGTCAACCAGATCCGGAGGTTCGAGTTGTTCACCGACGGCCGTGCGGCGACGGTGCCGCTCGAGCGGCCTGACCTGATCATCGAGCGCGCCAGCCTGATCCGCGGCCTCGCCGAGCAGGCGCAGCAGGCCGGCGCGGAGGTGCAGTTCGGACGCCGGTTCATCGGTCTGGAAGGCCGCGGCGGAACCCTCAGCCTGACCGTCGAGCGCAGCCGCGACGGCGGTCGCGAGCACGTCCGCGCCGAGACGGTGGTGGGAGCGGACGGCGCGCTGAGCAAGGTCGCCCGGTCGGCGGGCTGGCCCCCGCAGCAGACTGTTCCGCTGATCCAGGCGATTGTTGGGTTGCCACCGGATTTTCCCGCGGATACGGTGCGCGTCTGGTTCGTTCCCGAGGATACGCCGTATTTCTACTGGCTGATTCCCGAATCGCGGACGCGGGGCGCGCTTGGGCTGATCGGCGAGCACGGCCAAGAGGCCCGCCGGTGCCTGGAAAAGTTCATGGAGAAGCGCGGCTTTACCCCGCTTTCGTTCCAGGGGGCGCGGATACCGGTGTACACCGGCTGGGTGCCGGTGGCCCGCCAGGTCGGTCCGGGGCGCGTGTACCTGGTGGGCGATGCGGCCGGACAGGTGAAGGTGACCACGGTCGGAGGAATTGTCACCGGCTTTCGCGGGGCGCTCGGCGCTGCGGAAGCGATCCTGAACGGCGGGCACAGCGGCGAGCTGCGCGCGTTGCGTCGCGAGCTCGACCTGCACCTGCTGGTCCGCAAGACGCTCCACCGCTTCAAGCAGGCGGACTACAGCCGCCTAGTGGACCTGTTGAACGCTTCGACGCGGCGCTCGCTGAGCCTCTATACCCGCGACGAGGCCGCGCGGGTACTCTGGCACATTTGCGTCAGCCAGCCCCGCCTACTCCTGCTCGGCCTCCGCGGCTTGCTCGCGAGGAGTTCCTTCTCCCGCCGCGAACGTGAATAGCAGCCGCTCGCAACCCCTGGCTCTCTCCCTCGGACACAGGTGACGCCGGTGTACATCCTGGGACTTTCGGGTCTGGCGCACGATTCGGCGGCAGCGCTGCTGGGCGAGCGAGGCATCGCGGCGGCGATGGAAGAAAGCAAGCTGTTGCGCTCGCGGACGCTGGGCGGCATCCCGCGGGAGGCGATCCGGTTCTGTCTGGAGCGGGAAGGAGCGGGCTGGCGAGATGTTGCCTTCATCGCGGTCGCCAACCGCCCGCTGCGCTCGTGGGCGCGGCAAACCTGGCTGCGCACCCGCTTGACTCCCCTGGCCCCGGTGCGCAGCGGCTACTATCAGGCCAGGGCGCTGGGCGAGCTGGGCCGCGAGCTGAACAACGACCGCATCCTGAAGCTGATGGGCGAAGCCCCCGGCGGGCGCGTCCTGCATCTGGATCACCACCTGTGTCACGCCGCCAGCGCCTACTACGCATCGCCTGCCGACCGGGCATTGATCGTGACGCTCGACGAGCAGGGCGACGGCCATTCGGGCTTGGTGGCGCTGGGAGAGGGAAATCGTATCCGCGCCCTGCGCGCGATTGCCTTCCCGCACTCCCTCGCCTGGGTCTATTCGCAGGTGACCGACCTGCTCGGATTCACGCCGCATCGCGGCGAGCACAAGACACAGTGGCTGAGCCTGGAGGGTACGCCGGAGTTTGAAGATCTTTTTCTGGAAATGTTTCGACGGAGACCGGGCGAGCTGCCGCACCTCGATTTCAGCTACTTCAACCGCGGCCTGGCGGGGCGCATTGCCTTCTCGAAAACATTTTATCGTCGCCTGGGGATTGCGCCCGAGTCGCTGAAGGACGCAGACCAAGGCTCGACCGGGGCCGGGCTTGCCGAGCCGCTGCGACGTCAGCTGGCCAGCAGCGTCCAGCAGGCCTGCGCCCGAGTGGCCGCGGAGGTGGCGGAGGCGTACCGCAGGAAGACCGGCGCGCGGACGCTTTGCCTGGCGGGAGGGCTTTTTCTCAATCCGCTGCTGGTGGCGGCAGTGGAGAAAGATTCGGGCTTCGAGCAGGTTCACGTCCAGCCTGCGGCAGGCAACGAAGGCACGGCGCTGGGCGCGGCCTGGCTGGTCTGGCACAAGGTGCTGGGCAAGCCGCGCCTCGCGCCGCCGGCGCACCTCTACTGGGGACCCATCTACTCGAACCAGGAAATCAAGCTGGTCCTGGACAACTGCAAAGCTCGTTACCGCTGGCATGACAGCGAGGAGCAGATTATCGAGGAAACGCTCCGGCTGCTCGAAGCGGGCAAGATTGTCGCCTGGCACCAGGGAGCGGCGGAGTTCGGGCCGCGGGCGCTCGGCAACCGCAGCCTGCTGGCCTCGCCGTGGGCTCCTTACGTCAAGGAGAACCTGAACGAGTACGTGAAGCACCGCGAGGCGTTCCGCCCGTTTGCAATTTGCGTGCCGGCGGAAGACACCGCGCGCTATTTCGACTGCTCTTCGTCCGGGCGCTTCATGGCCGCGACGGGCTGGGCGCGGCCCGAAGGCCGCAGCCTGCTCGAAGGTTTTCTGCTGCCGGGCGGCCGCTTGCGCCTGCACATGGTCGAGCAGGAGGCGAATCCGATGCTCTGGCGGCTGCTGCGGCGTTTCGGCGAGCGGGCCGCGGCGCCGCTACTGGTGAACACCTCGTTCAATCTATTTGGCGAGCCGCTGGTGATCACGCCGAGGGACGCCCTGCGCAGCTTCTTCTGCTCCGGGATTGACGCCCTGGTGATCGGCAACTTCTCCCTGACAAAGTAGTGTTACAGGGCGAAGAAGGCAACACCCGCATCCCGGACGAGCGTGGGTTGCCACGACGCGCCACGCCGGGCAGTTTTCTCTTTGCCCTGTGCAGCGGATGGGCGAGAATTAACAGTTTGAAGTAAGGGACGGCACCGGGCAATCCGGAAGGCGGAGGAATCGAGCTTGCGCATCTCGGTGATTGGTTGCGGCTACGTGGGCCTGGTGTCGGGCGCTTGCCTGGCCGAAACGGGCCACGAGGTGGTCTGCACGGACAACGACCCAGCGCGCATCAAGACTCTTGAGGCCGGGAAACTACCGATCTACGAGCCGCACCTCGATACCATCTTGGCGGCCACGCGCCGCTCAGGAAATCTGAAATTTACGGGCGATGCGGGCGATGCCGTCCGTTCGGGCGATGCCATCTTCATCTGCGTGGGCACGCCGCCGCTGGAAAACGGCGAAGCGGACCTCTCTGCGATTGACAACGTGGCGCGGCTGATCGCCACCGAGGCGGGCAAGCCGAAGCTGGTGATCGAGAAGAGCACCGTGCCGGCACAGACGGGCCAGCAGTTGAAGCGCGCCCTTGCGGTTTACGGCCGCAGCGGCGGGGTGAGGTTTCGCGTGGCCTCGAACCCGGAATTCCTCCGTGAGGGCACCGCGGTGGAGGATTTCCTCCATCCGGACCGCATCGTCGTCGGCGTCGAGGAGGAGGCAACCGAAAAGCAATTTCGCGAGATCTACCGGCCGATCCTCGAGGGTCGCTTCAACTGCCCGGTGCACGCGCCCGCATGCCCGCCGGCGAAATCCCCGCCGCTGCTGGTGACCACGATTGCGAGCGCCGAGCTGATTAAACATGCGTCGAATTCCTACCTCGGCTTGAAAATATCCTACGCCAACATGATCGCCGATCTATGCGAGCGGCTGGGCGCAAACGTCGAGGAGGTGACCCGCGCCATCGGGCTCGACCCGCGGATTGGGCCGCAGTTCCTGCGCGCTGGCCTGGGCTTCGGCGGCTTCTGCCTGCCGAAAGACATCCAGGCGTTCATCCGGCTGGCGGAACGCGCCGGCGTGGACTTCGGGCTGCTGATAGAAGTCGAGCGGGTGAACAAGCGCCGCGTTGATCAATTCCTGGAGAAGACCCGGCGCGCACTCTGGGTGGTCAAGGACAAGCAGATCGGCGTCCTGGGCCTGGCCTTCAAGCCCAACACCGACGATATCCGCTTCGCCCCTGCGATCGAAGTGATCAGCCAACTGCTGGCCGCAGGCGCGCAAGTGCGCGCCTGCGATCCCGAAGCAATGGAGAAAACGCGAGCGGTGCTCCCGCAGATCGGCTACAGCCGCGACCCCTACGAGGTCGCCCGCGGCGCCGACGCGCTTCTGATTATCACCGAGTGGGATGAATTCCGACAGCTCGACTGGAAGCGCATCGCCGGGCTGATGGCCCGTCCGCTGGTGATTGACGGCCGCAACCTGCTTGAGCCCGCGGCGATGAAGGCGCTCGGCTTGGAGTACCACTCCTTCGGCCGCCCGGACTGAGCCGCGCCTCCGGATGTTTCCCCCAAATTTCGGCGCTGGTGCCGTTCCAACTTCATCGGGCTGTGCTTGAGATGACCATTGGCTCAGCACGCGGCTCGCGGCAAATAGCGCCGGTTCGTTGAAACGGCACTAGCTCACGCGGCCGGCGGCAGCGACCTGCTGGCGGAAATAGTCGAGCGTGACCCGCAGACCCTGGTCCAGATTTACTCTTGGTTCCCATTGCAAGATGCGCCGGGCCTTGCTGATGTCGGGACACCGCTGCCTGGGGTCGTCTTGCGGCAAGGGCTTGGAGATGATGGGCGCGTCGGACCCGACCAGCGCCCGGATGCGCTCGGCGAATTCCAGGATGGTAATTTCCTGCGGGTTGCCGATGTTCACCGGGAAGCGCTCGTCGGACTGCATCAGGCGGTAGATGCCCTCGATCAGGTCAGAGACATAACAGAAGCTGCGCGTCTGGCTGCCGTCACCATAGACGGTAATCGGCTGGCCGGTGAGCGCCTGATAGACGAAATTAGGGAGGGCGCGGCCGTCGTTCAGACGCATGCGCGGGCCGTAGGTGTTGAAGATGCGCACGATGCGAGTGTCCACGCCGTGCTCGCGGTGGTAAGCCATCACCATGGCTTCGGCGAAGCGTTTGGCCTCGTCGTAAACGCCCCGCAGGCCGATCGGGTTGACGTGGCCCCAGTAGGTCTCCGGTTGCGGCCGCACCTCGGGGTCGCCGTAACACTCGGAGGTCGAGGCCAGCAGGTACTTGGCCTTTTTCGCCAGCGCCACGCCGAGCGTGTTGTGCGTGCCGAGCGCGCCGACCTTGAGCGTCTGGATGGGAAGCTTCAAGTAGTCCGCGGGGCTGGCCGGTGAGGCGAAGTGGAGCACGTAGTCTACCGCGCCCGGGATGTCGAGGTAGCGGGTGACATCTTGCTGGACCAGGCGAAAGCGCGGGTGGCTGAGCAGATGCCCGATGTTTGACTGCGCACCGGTTACTAGATTATCCAGGCAGAGCACCTGCCAATCGCGTTCGAGCAGGTAGTCACACAGGTGCGAGCCGAGAAAGCCTGCGCCGCCAGTGATCATCGCCCGCAAGCGTCACGCTCCGCGAACTGCTGCTTGCTTCTGAATCTGTGCATCCGCCCTCTCGTGAGTCTGCGCTCAGAAAACTCTAAGCCACGGGTGCCCCGGTCCATCGGCGCAGTATTGTAGCCCGCGCCGCAGGGATCGCAAAGCGCCGAGCCGGACGGGATCCGCACTGCTTCGCAGCCCGATCTCCCGCTGGCGTCTGCGCCGATTGACCGCCATCAGGCAGCGGGGTAGCATGCCGCCGCCCGACAGCACGAAGCTCGCGAAACAATCATGAACGGATGGAAGCGAAGACTGCGGCGCATCTTGATCGTCACGGCCATGCTGGCCGTGCTCGCTGGCGGCGCTACGTGGGCCTTCTGCCACGTCGGGCAGTGGCTGGTGGTCGAAGACCAGCTCGAGTCGGCGGAGGCCATTGTCGTCCTGAGCGGCGGGATGCCTGTCCGAGCGCGCGAAGCGGCAAAGATCTACCATCAGGGATTCGCTGGGCAGGTTTGGGTGACGCGCCCCGTCGGTCCGGCGGAGGAGCTGCAGCAAATGGATATCCCCTATCTTGGCGAAGATTATTACAGCCAGAAGATTCTGATTCACCTGGGAGTCCCCGCCGATGCCATCCAGATCCTGGAGAAGCCCGTGGTCAATACCGAAGAGGAAGTGCTGGAGATTGCCGCGGAGCTTCGCCGGGGGGAAGGCCGGAAGGTGATCGTGGTCACTTCGAAGCCACACACGCGCCGGGTAAAGGCCATCTGGAAGGCCAGGGTCGGGGCGACCCCGCAGGCGCTGGTGCGCTACGCTTCGGAGGATGCCTACGACGGCGCTCACTGGTGGCGCCGCACCCATGACGCGCTCGCTGTCGTGCGCGAGGTCCTGGGCCTTGCCAACGCCTGGGCCGGCTTTCCCGTGCGCCCCGCCGGGCGCTGATCTGCACAAGACCCCGCCCCGGCGTAGCCCGAACTGGACCCCAAACCCTTCAGAATCAGCTAGGAGCAGGATAAACGGCCTGTCGGCCTCGCCCCTTTCCTTGAAGCTGCAAGTACTTATGCCTGGTACCGACGGGTCATTGTCCAGGATCGGTTCCGCTGCCAGAATATCCCCTGAGCTAAGGAACCAATGATCGCAACCATCATATTCGCGATCGCGGCGGCGGCGCTGGGACAGTTCGTCCTCTACTACTGGCGGTCGGTTGTCGCCGGCGTGGCCGCGCAACCCGTGTCTGACCGGGTGCGCAAGGCGGCGGGACTGGCAGGCGTGTCGGTAGGGCCCGCCGATTTCCAGGCGGTGATGGGCCTGCACGGCCTTACTCCGGGCCTGAAAGACGACGACGGCGGTTTCCGGTTGGTGCGGGCCTACTACGGTGTGGTCGAGGCGCTCGGGCGGCTCGCCGGGTTCAGGCTCCCTGCCGTGGCGGCCTGGAGCGAACGCGAAATGACCACCTGCTCGCGCTACGTGGCCGTGCTGGTTGATCGGCGGCTGGAACGCAACCTGGTCTGCGCCGCCGAAATGCGCTCGTCCTAGCCTTCCTCCCGTAAAACCTAAACGGAAGCTGGCTTCATCTCCCTCGTGTCCCTTGAGTGGTGGTCAGTAGGCCCAGCGGAGGAGCATGCCGCCGGTGGTGTAGCCGGCGCCGACGGCGATCAGCAGCACCAGATCACCCTTGCGCAGGCGCCCCTCGGCGACGGCATCGCGCAGCCCGAGCGGGATGGTGGCGGCGGTGGTGTTGCCGTAGCGGTCGATATTGACAAGGACCTTGGAATCGTCCACGCCGAGCCGGTCCTGCATGGCGCGGATGATGCGAAGATTGGCCTGGTGGGGCACGACCAGGGTGAGGTCGCGGCCCGAATAGCCGTTGCGTTCGAGCAGCTTGCAGGCCACCTCCGCCATGCGCCGCACGGCGTACTTGAATACCTGCTGGCCCTCCTGATGAACGTAGTGCATGCGCTTGTCCACGGTTTCGTGCGAGGGAGGATGAAGCGAGCCACCGCCGGGCATGTAGAGGTAGCACCCGCCTGAACCGTCCACATCGCAGAGGAAGTCGAGGACGCCCTCCCCGTCGGACGACGCCGGTTCTACCAGCACGGCGCCGGCGCCGTCGCCGAACAGCACGCAAGTGGCGCGGTCCTGGAAGTCTATGATGGAGGTCATGATGTCGCTGCCGATCACCAGGGCCTTTTTGTGCGTGCCGGCGCCGACAAACTGCGCGCCCACCGTCAGCGCATAAACAAAGCCCGAGCAGGCGGCCGACAGATCAAATCCCCAGGCGTTCTTTGCGCCGATGCGGTCTTGCACCAAGCAGGCCGTGGCCGGAAACAGCATGTCGGGGGTGACGGTGGCGACGACAATCAGATCGATCTCTTCAGCACGGACATTCCTCTGCGCGAGCAGTTGTTTGGTGGCTTCGGTGGCGAGGTCTGAGGCGGCGACGCCTTGTTCGACGATGCGGCGCTCGCGGATACCGGTTCGGTCGCGAATCCACTCATCATTGGTCTCGACCATTTTTTCCAGATCAGCGTTCGTGAGCACCCTAGGGGGCACGTAGCCTGTCACACCGGTGATTTTGGCGGCAAGGCGTTGTGGCATTTCTCTCCCCGGAATTCCCCAGGCAAAGGAACCGCGATTCTACGCAATCCCCACCAGGGTGACAAGGGCAAGCCCGGCGCGCCGCTCGAGCGAGCGCAGGCAGACCGACGAGCATCCGCTTAGGTCGCACCGGGCCGCACGAAGTTTGGCGCCAATGAGTTGAAACGGCGCTAGAAGCGGAACAGGTAGCTCATCTTGACGAAGAATTGCCGGCCGGTGGCGGTGGTGGGCGAACCGATGCGCCGCAGCGTCGGCGGCAGAGTGGGGTCAAGCGCCAGGTTTTCCTGGCGATCGGTGTAGCCGACGTAGAGCGCTGTCCCCGGGTGCAACAAATAGGTGAACAGGAGGTCCGTGGTGAGCCGCTTGGTCGGCACGGGCGGGGCTCCCGGAAAACTGCCGAGGTTGGTCTGGATGTCCAGCAGGCTGGGGTTTGCCAGGGTGGCGTTGTAGTCGAGGATGACCCGCACGGAAAGCTCGCGGTTGAACTGGTAGTTCAGCTTCGAGCGCAGGATGTGGTTATTGAAGATGCTGATCCCGCTCGGGAATCCCGCGGGCGTGGAGCCGGTGCGTGTGCCCAGCCGCGTATAAAAGTAGGTCTGGTCCAAGCGGATGCGCGGCGACGGGCGAAACGTGAAGCCGAGGCTGGCGTCAGTGAAATTGCCCAGGAACGGCAGCAGCCCGGCGGCGGGAAAGAAGTTTTCACTTGTGCCGCGCTGGTAGCCGGAGGAAAACGCAAGCCATTTGAGGACCTCGGTGGATAACGAGAGCATTGTGGTGCGCTTGCGGAATCCGATATTCTGAAACAGCTCAAAGGCCTCGACGCGGCGGACCTCCATCAGGGTTTGCCCGGTGAATTCGGCGTCGAACTTGCTGTCCACGATCCAGTCTTGTATCTGTCCGGCGCGGTTCCAGTTGACCAGCGCGAAGATCGAAGGCCCGAAACTCACCAGCCGGCTGTGCTCGGGACGCCAGCTATAGCCGAGGAAGTACTCCATATCACGGATATCCACGCGCGGCACGAATCCCAACTCGGAGCAAAAGGAGGGGCTGCGGTCGGAATAGCGCGCCGCGTAGGACAGGTGCCGGCCCAGGAAGGTCAACTCGGCGAAATACGCCGGGGCGGAAAGCCGCAGCCCCGCGTTCTGGCAAGATTGCTCGTTGGGAAGCTGCCGGGTCTCGCTGTGCATCGCCTGGGCTTCCAGCACCAGGTTGGGGCTGAGCTTGATGCGCGTATCAATCGAATAAACGCGGTTGGAACTCGAGGCAAAATCGCGGCTGGCCACTAGCAGCCCGATCTTGGACTGCTCGCCAAATTCACGCTGGACCCGCACGATGCCGATGCCGGCGCGGTCGCCGGAAAGAGGGTCGGTAGACAACCTGCCGTTTCCCGGCCCGCGGTCGTCGATCCCGATGGCGCCCAGCGCCCAGCGACCGACCTTGCCGGTCATGCGCAGCCCGAACTGCGGGTCGGCAACGCGCCGTGAGAAGAACAACGGGATGGGCGTCTGGAAGAACCCGGCGTTTTCGATGAAGAAAGGCCGTTTTTCGGGGAAGAAAACCTCGAAACGCTGGTTGATGGTGACCTGCGGCTCATCGGATTCGACCTGGCTGAAGTCCGGATTCAGCGCCGCATCGAAGGTGAGCGCGTCGCGGACAACGAATTTGGCGTCCAGCCCGCCGCGGAAATCGTTTTTGGTGCGGAACCCGGGGTTGCTCGAGTCCGAGGTGTCGAGAAAGCGGGCGCGAGCGAACAGGCCATAGGGGATGAACTGCATGTTGTGCCCCGGCGAGATCCGCTCGAGCCCTTCCAAGGTGGCGAATTGCTGGGCGATGCCCTGGACGCGTGTGGTCACGTAGGGCCAGAAGGCGACTTCGTTGGTGCGGATAATCACCCGATCGAGCGCGACGCCCCAGTCCTGCGCCGGCTCGGCCGGAAAGCGCAGGCTCTTGAAGGGAATGGCCATCCAAACGATGTAACCGTCAGCAGTGAGCCGCCCCTCGGAATACCACAGGGTGTCGAAGCTGAAATCGTTGCCCTGGCCTTCGGTGAAGATGCCGTCGAGCTGGATGCCCAGCGGGTTGGTGGCAAAGATGTAAGCGCGATGGTGGTCGTGGAAGGTGTCCAGATAAATGGCCACCTGCTCGTCGTTGCCGATGTCTTCGCGTTTTGCCAGGTGGGCGCGCACCTTGTCCGGTTCGTCCTTGCAGACAAACACCACGTAGAGGTTCTTATCGTCGTAAGAGAGGTAGGCGGCCGTCGGCTGGCTGACCGGAACGCCGTCGCCCGGTCGGAATTGCCGGAAATCGGTGAGTGTGGCTTCCGCTTCCCGCGGCGTGCCGTTCAGAAAGTCTTCGATCTTCGGCGGTCGCCTCACCCGGGGAATGCGCAGAGTGGACGGCGAGGCCTGCCCGGAGCCTGCCGGGCGCGTCTGCGCCCCGGCGGGTAACAAGAGCAGTCCCTCCGTCAAGCTGGCCGCGAGCAGGAGAAGTAAGAGCCGGATGAATAAGGCCATCGGAACCGCGTCGTATATACCGTTTGGCTAACAGTTGTGCAAGTAGAAAAAAACCTCAGCATGTACAATCCGTTTCGCTGCGTCCGCAGGCTGTCTGGCACCGAACTCGATATGCTACACTGCCCTGATTCGCTGTGGGCTGTTCGAGAACCCCAGAAGGAGCGCTGCGGATGTACTTTGAGCAGTTCTATCTGACCTGCCTGGCGCATGCCTCCTACATGCTCGGCTCGGAAGGCTTGGCAGCGGTGGTCGACCCGCAGCGGGACGTCGAACTCTACCTCGAAGAAGCCGCTCGACAGGGACTCAAAATCGCTTACGTGATTGAGACCCACCTGCACGCCGACTTTGTCTCCGGCCACCAGGAGCTGGCAGCGCGCACCGGCGCGACCATCTGTGTGGGCGCTCGAGCGGGGGCAAAGTTCTCTCACCGGGCGCTGGCCGAAGGCGACCAGATCCGCTTCGGACGCTGCATTCTCAAGATCCTCGAGACCCCCGGGCACACGCCGGAAAGCCTCTGTGTTCTGGTGACTGATCTCGAGCGCGGACCGGAGCCGTGGGCCGTGCTGACGGGCGACACCCTGTTCATCGGCGACGTCGGCCGGCCGGACCTCTCCCCTGAACACACCCCGCAGCAACTCGCCGGGATGCTCTACGACAGCCTGCAGCGGAAACTGCTGGCACTGCCCGACGGCGTCGAGGTTTATCCCGCGCACGGCGCAGGCTCGCTCTGCGGCCGCAACATCAGCCCTGAGCGGCGCTCTACAATCGGCAAAGAGCGGGCCTTCAACTACGCCTTGCAACCGATGAGCCGCGAGGAGTTCGTTCGCCTGCTGACGGCCGAGCTGCCCGACCGGCCCGGATATTTTGCGGTTGATGCGGAGATCAATCGCGCCGGGGCTGCGCCGCTGGCGGAGTTGCCCGAGTTGCCTGCGCTCGCGCCCCGGCAGGTATCGCGCAAGCTGGCCGAGGGAGCGGTGGTGCTCGATACCCGAGCCGCGGCGCAGTTTGGCGCGGGCCACCTGCCCAGCGCGATCCACATCGCGCTCTCCGGGCAATACGCTTCGTGGGCGGGCACGCTAATTGGGCTCGACCGGCCGATCGTGCTCGTGGCGGAGGATCCCGAGCGGCTGCAGGAGTCGCGCATGCGGCTGGCGCGCGTCGGGATCGAAAACATCGCCGGGTACCTAGAAGGCGGCGTGACGGCATGGGAGCGCGCCGCCCTGCCACTGGGTCAGGTGCCGCAGATCTCGGTGCTCGACCTCTATCAGCAACTCTGCGACCAGCCGGATGAAATCCAGGTGGTGGACGTGCGCAACCCCCTGGAGTGGGAATCCGGCCACATCGCCCAGGCGACGCTCAAGCCACTCGGCAAGTTTGCTCTCGGCGCAGGCGACGCGCTGGAATCGCTCGTGGCAGACCTGAGCCCGGCGAAGCCGGTCGCGGTGCACTGCAAGAGCGGCTATCGGAGCTCGATCGCCACGAGCCTGCTGGAGCGCGCAGGCTATCGCGGCGTGCTAAACGTTGTTGGCGGGTTCGATGCCTGGCAAGCGCACAAGCTCCCGGTCGAGCGCTCCGGAGCTTCGCGGGAGCCGGCGGCACCGTCGCCGCCCGCCTCGGCCGGGGGATCCTAGCGCGCCCTCGCCAATTCACATCGCGGGCGGCACACCCTGGAATTCAACGGGGAAAACGATGTCCAATCGCAAACTCTTCACCGAACGCTTCGAGGCCGAATATCCCGCGACGCTGCGGATCTTCCAGGCGATTCCGTCAGCGCGCCTGGACTACCGGCCGCATGCGAAGTCGCGTTCGGCGGCCGAATTGGTGGCTTTACTCGTGTACAAGCTTGAGATCGGCATCGAGCTGTGCAAGACCGGCCAGGTCAATTGGAACGAATCGGGCGCGATGCCCGGACCGCTCGAGGCCATGATCGCGGCGTACGATACGCACTACCGGACGATGGTCGAGCACCTCCGGCGGCTCGACGATGCCGCCTGGGAACGCAAGGCGAAATTTCTGGTGCGCGGGATGCCGGTGCTCGAGGACACGGTCAGCGGGCTGCTGTGGATGAACCTGTTCGACGCCGTGCACCACCGCGGCCAGCTCAGCGTCTATCTCCGGCCGATGGGCGGCAAGGTGCCTTCAATCTATGGCCCTTCGGCGGACGACCCGGGAAGTAAGGCATGAGGCGAAGAGAAAATAGAAATAGGGGAAGATTCTTCTCGCAGGCAGTGCGAGCGGGCTATTCCTTGATTTTCTGGTCCTTCTTTTTTCTGTCCAGGGCTTCGCCGCGGAGCTTGTCGGCACAGGCGTCGCAGATGGTCTTCGCGGATGGCTTGCCGCAGATCATGCACACCGGCTTCTTTGTAGGACTCACTGTGTGATCCCTTCCGTCCAGCACATTCTAGGTTCTGCGCGTTGACCACGTCCACAGAAAAACTGCGTGCCATCCGACCCCTGCGGCAAGCAAGCAGGGGAAGGAGGTAAAGGAAGTAGAGTCGGCAGAGGATTGATCAGATTCGATTCCCTTTATCTACATGTGGGGCACCCCACCGGTTCCGTCCTTCAAGAGTTGGGTCGGCCACTCGGCGGAATTACAAAATGCCACGCGAGCCTAAAAGATAACAACCAGACTAGGCCGAAGAGAATGATCCACCCCCACCGAGTTCCAAAAAGCCCCGCTTCCCCCTTCCAATGGGCGACAAACAACAGGGTGGCCTCCATGAGTAGTGCAACCGCAAGGTAGAACCCGCAGGTCAGAAGCGCCAACTTGATAATCATGCGAAGGCTCCTTCACTCTAACGTACGATAATGTTTTTGTGGCCCCAGTAGCCCCGAAACAAGATCCTTGCCTCAAGAGAGCGGGTTCAACGAATTCGCCTCGTCGCGCAATTGCTACGGTAAACAACCAACAATTTAGCTGAGCCCTGGGTCACCGAAGAGGCAAGCCGAGTCGGGACTGGTAGGTATAGGTTGAAGCCTCTCTTCACTTCGTCCCAACGAATGCCCCGACCGCTCGCCACCGTCCTGACAATACCTATCATGCTTATGGCAAGCCCTGCGATTAGAGATAGCCAGAATGCAATCCGATTCAGGTGAAAGAAGCGGCGACTCCCCATGCCGATGGACAGCCCCCTGCGCGTTGACCACGTCCACAGAAAAACTGCATGCCACCCGACCCCTGCGGCAAGCAGGCAGGGAGTGGGAAGGAGGTAAAGGAAGTAAACTCGGTAGAGGATTGATTAGATTTGATTCCCTTATGACTGATACGGTGTTCACCTAAGCTTTGGAGCCAATACAAGATACCAGTACCACAAGATTAGGACTCCAAACGCAACGAGGCCCAGCGATAGAAATCGCCAAGGCTTAGATAACACAATAAAACCAGCGACCCCAGTCTCGACTGCCGACAGACAAAAGCAGACGAATCCCCACTGCTGAAACCCCACGCGCATGGAATGTGGTGCTGCATTAGCAGTTAGACCGCCCAGTGACAGGATAAGAAAGAGGTTCACAAGAACGCCACTCTCAACGCTGCCTTACGGACACAACCCGGCGAAGAGCCTCAAAGCCACAGCGATGATCGTGTGTCTAAGGAGCAGACCACAACAATTTGCCAGTACGGTCGTAGATCGTTACGTGAGCCTCGTTCTTCTCATTCAAGCCCAGGGCCAATCGGTGGTGGCCTTCTTTGTCATTGAACAGTACTGCTGTTCTGTCTTGCAACGATGATCCTATTACAATGCCCTGCCGCTCTTGCCCAGTGATGGAAATCCGAGTGGGCCCATGAGGTTCCACACTCAGCTGAAAACGACTGCCATTGTCATCGTAGAAAGCCAACTCCGTTGCTCCATCCGGTCGTATTCCCAAAACGGCCCTCGGCGAGTTAGACCCAAGGCTATAGAATGCCAGGGCCGCAGCGCTTGTTGCGGGGTTTACCCCCAGCGTTGCTCTCCTGTTCCCCTGTTCGTCATCGACGGTGATCGTTTTAACTTTTAGGTTTGAAACGTCGGTTTTTGGGGACGACTCAGATCTTAGATTTGAAACGGCTGTTTGGGGGGACGACTCAGACCTCAACAAAAGACGGGGAATCATTCCCCCGATTAGCCCTGCGACTAGCGCAACTAGGATCGTAGACCTCATGATGCACCTCCATGCAGATTCCTGAATATAACGGTGACACAGTATCGCCAGCTCCGATAACGTACAAGGATTAATAATTCTTCAATTGACATTTAAACTGGAGGATTTATAGAATCCCGCCATCACGGAGCCCGCGACGTACACCTCTAGTTTTAAACGTCGTAGGTACGTACAAAACTCACTATCGGAGAGGCCAATGAATAGACGCGATTTTTTGGACGTCGCAGTTGGGGGCTTCGGAGCTAGTCTTGGCGTTCCGCTGCTCGATTTTGCGCAAACTCCCGGTGTTTCGCCCCAAGCAACCAATCCACTGTCGGGAAATGATACATTCCAGCTAACGTCGAAATACTCTGACGAATCAAGCCGGGCTATGTTCACTAGCGGAGCCCAAGCCGCCTCTTTGCCGCCCCTCATGTACCTGTATTTCGACCGAAAGACAAATCGATTCGTTAACCCCCTAGAACTCGTTCCTGATAAACCGCAGGGTAAGTACGAATTGAACCTGGACCTTCTATCATTCAATATGTCGCAGAGTACAAAAGAGACGCTTGGCAATGTTGATCAGAAAAAGGATCTCCAATTGACTCTTCAAGTCGCTGCTCCGCAATCCGGAGATGACTCCGAAACGCTCAGCTGGGTATTCATGAATGCGATCGATATTTTTGGTAACAAAGCAAATGTCCAGGATCGCCTGACCAAATTTGTGAACAACAATAAGCCCACAGCCTCCCTCAAGGCGGTATCAAAGATTGCGATTCCCGAGGGTAGTGTCGAACTGCAAGTTGTGGCTCTGGGACAGAAGAAAACCGGATTTTGGAAGAATTTTTTCGCCGTAGTGACGAAACTCTCTGCCTCGCCGATTTTTGCTTCGTTGGGTCTGCCAGCTTTGGCTCCGGAGGCATTGCAATTCGTAAACGCAAGCCTCAACGTTTTGGAAAAGAACAATGAGAAGCTAGTCCCAATCTGGCAGACGCAACGTCTGCCTTTCGGGATTCTCAAGGACACCGATGCGGACTACAAGCTCAAAGACGGCTATTGGATTACGGTTGACAGGACTTATGCACTCGATACTAAGATGCTGAGCGATCATAAATTGGATTTTGACGGACAAACATTCTTTCTCGTGCGTGCAGACAACAACCCCGTGGATGCTAATTATCTCGTGAGCCATCTCAAGTTATCAGTCAGCAAGTAGCGATAACAGTTGCGCAAGGGGACCGATCCTCTCCAGGAGGGTCGTTAAGTTATGCAGAGTCGTGCTTCAGCCAGAGTTTCGATTTTCTGTGTCGTGCCCGTGTTTTGCTCTGTGTTTAGCTTTATTGGTTGCAATAAATCGCGAGAAGAAACCTGCGCAACATTCAAACAGAAGAGCATCGATTCAAACTGGGGCGACTTAACCAAGGAAGCGAAGAAGTGTTTGACACCTGAGGAGGATCGCCTCTTTTCAAAGGCCACAGGCCTGATGTTGGTTAGCCTTGGACAGGGGAAGACCGTAGGTGAGATTCTCAACGAGCAGAGGCAGGTTGAAGAGACTGCGAAGACTATCGAGGTGCCACCACTTCCAAATGCTCCACAGTCGACAAACCAGCCAAAACAACCCGGTGAATCCGTTAAGGATGAGTTTTCCAGTGTAGCAGAGGTTCTACAGAGAGCCGTCGTATTCGTTTACGCCGCCGATGATGAAGGGAATGTGAATCAGGACGCGGCTTCGGCGACGGGCTTTATCGTCTCGATTCCGTCCAAAACGGACCCAAAACGAAACATCTTTGCGCTCCTAACTGGCCGTCACGTTGTCGATCGGAGGTGGGCCAACTGCGGGAAACCCAATCCAAGCCGCCTCTACATCCGAATGAACAAGCGCAAGTCTGGTCTTGGCGAGAATCCGGGTGTCGGATTTGAGCGGATCGAACTGATTCGCGACGGCCAACGCCTATACGCAGTGCCTGCAGATGATGGAATCGACGCTGCTGTGATCATATTGCCACCCCAGTCAATACCGTTCCAGAACTACGATGCTCAATTTGTTCCAATTTCGATCTTCGCGACTGACGATGAGTTCAAAGCCCTTAGGGTTAAGGATCCGATCGTCACCGCGGGATTAGTTGAGAGCATAGAAAAAGGACCTCAAACGCACAACGACCCCGCCTTCGAACAGGGTTTCATATCCGATATAACCAAAGATAAATTAATCAATGCTTATTGTCAGCCGATGGTTGCGAAGAAAATCAGAGTCTGGCTGATAAAACCAGCTCTCTCACCAGGGTTCAGCGGAGCCCCAATCTTCACACCAGTCGTAAGAAGGTTCAAAGGTCAACTGACGAGAGGCCCCGCGCTCATAGGCTTGCAGTCGATGAGGCTGGGAAAAGATGATCCGGGTGGTATGACCCCGGTCAATTCGCTAGTGGATGTCGTTCGCGATAGTACAAGACACTGGCCTGAAGCTGATCTGACTCGCGGATTCTCAGGTCACCAGTAGCAGTGCTTGTGGTGACTGTGGGAGAATCTCCCCTTCGCAAGGAAAGTAGAAGACAACAAGCGGACCACAGTGATCTGCCCCCCTGGTTACGCACAGTTGATCATACGACATTTGCATTCTGTAAGAGCCTGACTTCGCTCAGCTGCGCTCCCGCGCTCCGCCGAGCGAAGTCAGCAGCCCCGCCGCGAACTCGGTCGGGGTCCGGTAGGCCAGCGCCGGATGCGGCCCGCTCTTGCTTGTACTATTCTCACCACGCTGCGATCTTCCGCCGCGCATCCCACAGATTCTCGAACCAAGTCACGTTCACCACTCGTGCCGCAACCGCCCATGAACACTTTCCACGCGCCCGATCTGCATCGGGCGTCCCGGTTGGATGTGCACCACTGTAGTGTGACTAGACTGCTGAGTGTTTGTTGTCGGGGGTAGCCGCACTCCTGGGGGCTAATCGGGCGGCAGGATTTCGTAGCGGAAGGTGATTGGCGCGGTCTGGCGGAGCGTGGCGGCGACCGAGCAATACTTGTTCTCGCTCAGCTCGATGGCATCACGCACCGCCTTGTCGTCGAGATGCCCGCGGAGCGTGTAAGCAATCTCCAGCTTGACCCAGACCCGAGGCGGTTCGGCGGCGCGTTCCCCCGACACGCTGACCTCGAGCGATTCGAGTTTCTGCCGTTTCTTCGCCAGGATCACCACCACGTCGGTGGCGGTACAGGCGCCCAGCGCCACCAGGAGCATCTCCATCGGTCCGGGCGCGGCATTCGAGTCGCGGTCTGAATCGAGCGGGACGCTGTGGCCTGAGGGAGCCAGGGCGAGGAATTGTTCCTTGCCGACCCAGCGAATCACTGCGGTTTGCATGAAGCCTCCGAGACCTACAGGGTAGCAAAGAGGCGGGGAGCGGCGGAAGCCGGAGTTGACAGGCCAGGCAGCGAGCCTAGGCGCTCTCGCGGGCCTGTGCCGAGGCGGCCTCGACGATGGGGTGCGGCAGGCGGCGCAGCGTCCGGACGAACGCGCGCACCAGCTCCGGGTCGAACTGGGCGCCGCTGCAGCGCTGCAGTTCGCCAAAGGCCTCATCGGCGGTGCGGGCCTTCTTGTACGTGCGCTCGGAGGTGATCGTGTCGTAGGCGTCCGCGATGGCGATGATGCGAGCGCCCAGGGGAATCCGGTCGCCGGAGAGGCCGTCGGGATAGCCGGAGCCGTCGAAGAACTCGTGGTGGTGTTTGACTATCTGCTGGATGCGAGTGATGCAGCGCAGCGGCTCGAGGATTTTGGCGCCGAACTGCACGTGCGTCTTCATCGTTTCCCACTCGTCGGGATTGAGCGGGCCGCTCTTGTTCAGAATCGTCTCGGGGATACCCACCTTGCCGATGTCGTGGAGCACGCCGGCCACACGAATCTCCTCGAGCTGCGTTTCATCCAAGCCGAGCGCCTCGCCTACCAGCACGCCGTAAGTCGATACCTTCTGGGAATGGCCCTGGGTGAAGTGGTCCTTGGCATCAATGGCCAGAGCCAGCGAGGTGACCGTATCGACCACCGCGGGCGGCAACGCCTGGATTCCGTCGAGTGCGACGGAGGAGTGCCCGTCGGGCCCCGCTAGTCCGGGCGGGGTTGCCGCCAGCGACTCCGTGAACTGCTCCAGCCGCCGATAGATTTCCTCGAAGGCCTCGGGGCCGGTGGCGAACAGCCGCTTGAGGGTGACGCCGAGGTAGGCCTCCAGGACATCGTGCTTCCACTTCTTGGTTTCGCTGGGGTCAAAATGGTCGGCGGTGGAGACGGTGTTGCCTCCCTGATGCTTGGAGAGGTACATCGAAGCGTCTGCTACCTGGATCAGCTCCTGCGGCGTCGAGCCGTGCACCGGGAAGCTGGCGATGCCGAAGCTGGCGGTGATGTTCTTCTCGCGCAGCAGCGGGTCGGCGGAAATCCACGGGCGGAGCTTCAAGGCTAGTTGGCGGCTCTGCTCGATACTGGTCTCCGGCATCAGGATGACAAACTCATCGCCGCCGTACCGTGAGACGACATCCGAGCGCCGGCAGTTCTCCTCCAGGATATGGCCGACGCGCTGCAGCACCAGGTCACCTTCCAGGTGCCCGTAGAAATCGTTGACGAACTTGAAGCGGTCCAGGTCCATCAGCACCAGTGAGAACGAACGGCCGGCTCGCGTCGAGCGCTTCCATTCGGCGGAGAGCGCCTCCATGAAGAAGCGATGCGTCTTGACGCCGGTCAGGCCGTCAGTGATCGCCTGCTCCTGCGCCTTCTGGAAGGTGAGGGCGTTGTGCAGGGCGCTGGAGATCAGATCGGCGAGCGTGCGGAGCAGCAGAATCTCTTCCTCGGAGAAGTCGCACGCCTCGGAGGTTTCGACATAGAGCACTCCGTGCAATTGGTCAGCGTAAACGATGGGCAGAGCGATGGCCGAGGTCGAATCCGGCAGCGAGGGGCTTCCCGCGGCGTCGCCAGGGATGATGTCGCGCACGACCAGCATCTGTCCGCTGCGCGCCACCTGGCCGACGATCCCTTCGCCCAGCGCGATGCGGCGACCCACGGCGCTCCGGCGGCGCCCGGCCTCAGCCTGGACCACCACTTCCTTGGTGGAGTAATCGAGCAGGCCGATGCCGATGTGGTCGTAGGTGAGGCCTTCCTCGAGCTGCTCGGCGATTTTGGCGAGCATCTCATCGGCGTTGAGCGTGGTGATGGCGTTGCGGGAGATGTTGTTCAGCAGGGCGAGGTGGCGTGACTTGGTCCGTTCTTCGCGGAAGAGCCGCGCATTCTCCAGCGCGATGCCCGCTTCGCTGGCCAGCACGCGCATCAGCTCCAGGTGGCCTTCGTCGAACATGCGCTCCTGAAAGCTGTGAACCGCCATCACGCCGATGGCGCGGTCGTAGAGCACCAGCGGGACGCCGCAGAAGCAGCCGGTCTGCTGGAGCGGCCGGGCACCCAGTTTGCGCGTTTCTTCGGCGAAGCGCTCCCGAATCAGCAGCGGCTGGCGGGTGCGGATCAGGTGTTCGGAGAGGTGGTTGCCGGCGGGGCGCGAGCGCTTGGGCAGGCGGATGCCGTCGGTCACTTCCAACTCGAACCGGATCTCGTGGCGCGAGCTGTTGTAGAAGGCGATGTAGAAGTTCGAAACGTCGAACAACCGCCGCATCTCCGAAAAAATCTTCTCGAACAGGGCGTCGGTGTCGAGCGTCGAGCTGAGTGCCCGGCCGATCTCGTTCAGGATGTGCAGCTCCTCGGAGCGCCGCGAGGTCTGCTGGATCAGGTAGCTGTTCTCCACGGCCATGCCGATCTGGTGACCCAGCGCCAGCAGCAATCGCAGCTCCGCCGGCGTAAATCGCCGGCTATCGGGCGTGCCCAGCAACAAGACCCCGAAGGCCTGCTCCTTGGCTTGCAGGCTGATGCCGACCACAGTGCGCAGGCCTTGGCTCAGGGCCAGTTGGCGGAATCGCCGGAAAGCCTCCTCGCGCTCGAGCGCCGCCCACGAAGCGTCGCGCCCGAGGTCGCGGAAAACCACCAGGCCGCCCAATCGCGCCACCAGGTTGACCAGGTGGTCGTCCAAGCCCTCTTCCTGTGAGGCGCCGCAGAATGCGTCGCTCAGCCCCGCTGCAACCACCGAGGTCGGCCCCTGCGGATCGCCGTGGTGCAGGAACAGCGCGCCGGCAGGGATGCGCACGACGCTGAGGACGCGGTCGAGCGCCTGCGCCAACATCTTCTGAATTTCGCCGCCGACAAAGCTCGAGGTGGCCAGATTGAGATTCGAGAGCGCCAGCATATTGCGCTCGACGCGGCGCTTTTCTTCCTCGTAGAGCGCCATCACCATCAGCACCGCGGCGAACATCTGAGGGATGATCGTCAGCGCGCGCAGATCGAACGTAACCTGCACCGACAGCCGGCCAGCAAAGAGCGCCCCGGTCAGCATAGCTCCCCAGACGACGAACGCGGCCGCCAGCAGCCGGTCCGCCATCGTTTCCTGCTTGCGGCTTTCCTGCCAGAACAGCCAGGCGGCGCCGAAGAAGACGATGGCCACGCCGAGTTCGGGGGAGACACTTACCCAGCGGAGGTGATAGCTTGCGGCCCAGATGATGAACAGCGCACCCGCCACGGCCAGCTGGCGGACCCAGGGGTTGGCCTGGGTATAGAGTTGCGCCGCACAGAAAAACAGCAGCGCCGCCGCAGCCAGCAACCACTGGTCGATGGCCGTCTGCCAGGGCGCCGCGAGAAGCCAGGGCTGAAGCGCGGGGCTCAGATAGTGCAGCGCCAGCAGGCTCCAGCCGGCTGTCCACAGCAGCAGATAGTGCTGCCGCTTCAGGCTATAGACGTAGGAGAAAAAGGCGGCCGTCAGGGCAGCCGTCGCCACCAGCCCCAGCGCGAGAATGCCCTCGTGGGTCAGCAAGTCAGGCCCGTAACCCGGGCCGGGAACAGTGGTACACCCCTGTGCGAGCAGCACGGACGCCTGATGTAGGGGCCGGGACGTAGGTGCTCATGACCAGGAAGCTCGCCACTCTCCCGCGGATCTGGAGGAGTTGACTCCAGAAGAAAATACAACTACCTGTGAACTTTCTGATTCGTTTGCGAATATAGACCACGGTTTCCAGTAGGGTCAAGGGTACGGGGGTACCAGGCAGGAACATCGCGCCGCAGTCGGCGGCCTCGCCTCAACGCTTCAGCTTCGGCATGGAGGAGCAACTCAGGGGTCGCCAGCCCGCCTCGCCTTTCCCCGCCGCTTCGGCTAAGATGAACCGTTTTTCTTCTTCCGCGGAGAGCAGGCCAGGCAAATGGCGGCAACCCCCGGGCCCTCCGGACCTATCGCAGGAGCGCCGCGCGTGCGTTTCGCGCCCTCGCCCACCGGTTACTTGCACGTGGGCGGCGCGCGCACGGCACTGTTCAACTGGCTGTTTGCCCGGCACGAAGGCGGAACGTTTATCCTGCGGGTGGAAGATACCGACGTTGAGCGCAACCGCCCGGAGCTGGTGGACGGCATCCTGGAGGGCTTGCGCTGGCTGGGGCTCGGTTGGGATGAAGGGCCCTATTTCCAGTCGCAGCGGCTGACGGCTTATCGCGCCGCTGCGGAAAAGCTGCTCGCGAGCAGCGCCGCCTACCTCTGCTTCTGCCCGCCGGAAAAATACGGCGGCGGAGATACGGCGCATACCGAGGATGACGACGCAGCAAAGCAAGCCGGAGGCGCGGTGCCTCGGCGCGTGACGCGTTGCGGCTGCCGCGATGGCCGGCCAGCGGCGAGCCAGCAAAAACCAGCCATCCGTTTTCGCGTCCCGCTGGGGGTCGCCACGCAATTTGAAGACGCTGTGTTCGGCCCGCGAGAGGTAGCCAACGAAGAGATCGAAGATTTCGTTCTGCTGCGGTCGCCGAAATCCGCGGGCGAATCGAGCGGCCTCCCCACGTATCAACTCGGCGCCGTGGTGGACGACATCGAGATGCGCATCACGCATGTGATCCGCGGCGCAGACCACCTCTCGAACACGCCGAAGCAGGTGTTGCTCTATCGCGCGCTGGGCGCGCCGCCGCCGGTGTTTGCCCACGTGCCGCTGATCCTGGGCGGGGACCGCACGCGGCTCTCCAAGCGCCATGGCGCCACCAGCGTCGGCTCGTATGCCGCCGAGGGCTTTCTGCCCGAGGCGTTTCGCAATTTTCTCGCCCTGCTTGGCTGGTCGCCGGGCGACGACACCGAGTACCTGCGCACCGAGGAACTGATCCGCCGGTTCACGCTGGCAGGTGTGAGCCGCACCAACGCCGTCTTCGACCGCGCCAAGCTCGAATGGTTCAATACGCAGTATCTCCAGAAGCTGCCGATTGCCGAGCTGCTGCCGGCAGTGGAGGCCGAGCTCCGGCGCGCCGGGCTGTGGCAGCCTGAGTGGGGCAGCGGCCAGCGCGAGTGGTTCGCGCATACGGTGGACCTGCTCCGCCCGCGCACGCGCCTGCTGCCGGACTTCTCCTCCTGGGCGCGGGCATTTTTCAGCGACGAATTCGAGTATGACCCTCAGGCCCGTGAAAAGTTCTGGAAGGACGAGCGCCTGCCGGCGCTGCTGGGCCGCTTGGCCGACCGCATGGACGCGCTTGCCGAGTGGAACCACGACGCCTGCGACCGGGCGCTGCGCGAGCTGGCCGCAGCCGAGGGCGTGAAGGCCGGCCTGCTGATCAACGCGACGCGCGTGGCCATCGTCGGCCAGGCCGTCGCTCCGCCGTTGTTTGAAACGATGCTCGCGCTCGGCAAGCGGCGCGTGGTCGGCCGACTGCGCCGGGCGCTACCCGCGCTTGCGGCGCGGTAATTCCACTCGAGCAGCAGAAATACCCCCAGATAAGAATTCGCGCCTCTGCAAGGGCGGGCTACGCAGCTTGTCCTGACATCAGCGGGGCGGCTGCTTCTTGGTTTGGGGCGGAGTCTGAAAGACGGCCCGGTTGGCGGGCCGGGCCGGGGTATTCACGGGGGCGACTTCGAATTCGGCGATGAAGGGAAGCTGGACTGGCGGCAGGCAAGCCTCATCGGTGCAAGCCTGGTAGTGCAGCTTCAGGGCCAGCCGGCGCGTGCCGAGCGGCGCGTCGGGCAGCGCCTGCAGCCGCATCCGCAAGATGACGCTGCCTTCGTACACCGAGAGCTTTTCAGACGAGAATTTCAACTTGCGAAGCATGCCGGGGGGATAGAGGGTCTCGGCAGCCTGGAAGCCCGGCGGGAGCTCGATCTGCAGCGCAGTGGGGATCAGGTATTCGAGGGTGACCTCGTGCGCATTGATGTGGAAGCCAGGGCGAATTTTCGCGATTACAGCGAGCTCGAATGAGCGGCCTTGCGGCACGCGGTCGAGCGAGATAAGAGCCCGCGGTTCGACCACGGAGCTCGCTCGGGGCAACGCAGGTCCCTGTGCGGAACTCTGGGCCAGACCCAATGCGGCGAGGGAGAGCAGCAAAGCCGATGCAGGTGCGCGGCGCATGGCGGTCAGACCGCCACGGGGCTGCCGAGCTGCTCAGTGAGGATGCGCCCCATTACCTGGGGCAGCGTCTCGCCGGTTTTGTCCAGCACGAAGGCGGAGGCTTTGTCGGACCAGCCCAGCTTGAAGCTGGTGGCCAGGGCCGAAATCCAGATTTGGCGCGCCGGCGCGTTCGGGCTGATGACGAACTTGGCCTCTTCCGGCTCCTCAAACAGGACTTCGAGCTTTCCGCCTTCGCCCTCGACCTCGAAGCCGTGCTCGTCGCCTAGCTCGAGCAGGCGGCGGCGCAGGGTTTCCAGCGCCGCATCGCATTTATTGCGAAAATCGTGCTCGTCCATGGCAGCTCAGGTTACAGCAGAAGCGCCGTCGGGGCAACCAACCTAGGGATGCTATTCATAGCGAAGGGCTTCGACCGGATCCAGACGAGCTGCCTTCATGGCGGGATATATTCCGAAGAACAAGCCCACACTCATCGCCACCAGGACGCCGACTACCACCGCCCAGGCCGGTACCACCGACGGCAGTTTGGGCAAATACGCATTGATGAGCAGGCTGATGCCGATGTCGAGGAGCACGCCGATTACTCCGCCGGCGCCGGTCAGTGCCATGGCCTCGGTGAGGAACTGCCAGACGACATCGCGGCGGCGCGCCCCTATGGCCCGGCGCACGCCGATCTCGCGCGTGCGCTGCGTCACCGACATCAGCATGATGTTCATGACCCCGACGCCCCCAATCAGCAACCCGATCGAGCTAAGCACAGCAAGCAGCAAAGCCACTGAGCCGGTAATCTGCCGGAACTGGTCGGCGATCTGCTCGGCGCTCGAGAGGCCGAAATTATCCGGCTTGCCGGACGGGACGTGGCGGCGCCGGCGCAGCAGGCCGCGGATCTCGTCCTCGGCGGCCGCCTTCCTTCCCGGGTAGGCCTGTGCGCCGATGAAGTGCTCGTCATCGGCGGGGTTGTGCCGGCGATAGCTGCGGTAGGGCACTAAAACGCCCTTATCTCCTCCCTCGTCACGGAAGAATTGCCCCTTGTGCTTGGCCGCCACACCGATCACTTCGTAGTTCACGCCGTTGACCAGAATCGGCTTGCCGAGCGGGTCCTCGCCAGGGAAGAGCGCTTCGGCCAGGTCGAACCCGATCACGGCGACGTCGGCGCGATGCAGGTCCTCGGCAACGGTGAAAAACCGGCCGCGGGCCATCCGCTGCGTATAGACCTGCTCGTAGGTAGCCAGGGTGCCGTTGTATTCGATGCCGGCAACTTCCTTGCCATGGTAGCGGGCGGTGGGCAGGGAACGCTGCCCGGTGCCAACGCGAGGAAATACTTCGGCGGTCACAGCCTTCACCGAAGGGCACTGCTCTCCGATCGCCAGGGCATCCTCCAGCGTCAGCGGTTTGCGCGTGCGCTCCTCCTGGGTGAGCCGTCCGACGTGGATGCCCGGACTGAATTTGAAAACGAACAGGGTGTTCGGCCCGAAATCGTCCAGGAAGGCGCGGATGTCGCGGTCCAGTCCCACCATGATGGAGGCCACACCGACCAGCGCGGTGATGCCGATGACCACGCCCAGTACAGTGAGGAACGAGCGCATCTTGTGCTCGCCCAGCGTGCCCAGCGCCATCCGCGCATTCTCGCCGAGATGAATTCGCATCGCCTTCCTCTGCGCGCCTCAGAGCTCGAAGCGCAGCGCTTCAATCGGGTCCAACCGCGCCGCCTTCCGCGCCGGATAGATGCCGAAGAACACGCCGACCGCGGTCGAGACCAGCAGGGCGATCCCCACCGCCGGCAGCGGCACGGCCATCGGCACCGACGTGGTGGCGCCCACCAGCCCCGAGATCGTGTAGGCCGCCAGCACGCCGATGGCGCCCCCAACCGCGGCCATCACCGCCGCTTCGATCAGGAATTGCAGCAGGATGTCGCGGCGGCGGGCGCCCAACGACTTGCGGATGCCGATTTCGCGCGTCCGCTCGGTCACGCTGGCCAGCATGACGTTCATGATGACCACCCCGCCGATCACCAGGAAGACCGACACCACTCCGACCATCGAGGCCGCAATGGCTCCGGTGAGCTGGTGCCACAGGTCGAGAAGCGAAGAGGCATCGTGAATGCCGAAACTGTCGTCCTCGGTGGGGTGCAGGTGGCGGCGGGCGCGCATCAGCATCCGCGCCTCGTCCTGGGTCTGCGCCATCCGACCGGTGGCGGCTGCCTGTACGTTAATCGAGAGGCTGCGATTGCCGCCGAAAATCTTCAGGAAGGTCTGGATGGGGATATAGGCAAAATTGTCTTGCGACTGGCCGAGCACCGTGCCGATGGGCTTGGCCACGCCCACCACTGCAAACGGTAGCCCGTTGATCTGCACCAGCCGGCCCATCGGGTCGAGCCCCGGGAAGAGCCGGCTCGCCACCCCCGCCCCCAGCAGCGCGACCATTGCCCGGTGTTCGTTGTCGGCATCGGAGATGTACCGGCCGGTCGCGGGCTCTTCCACATCCATCTCGCCGATGCTGGCGGTGACGCCGCGGACATCCACATCGTCCAGTGACTCGGTTCCGGCGCGCGCCTTCCCTGGCGTGCGCACCTCCACGCCCACGCTCCGCGGGAGCCTCATGTTATCGCGCAGGTACTCGTAGTCTTCCCAGGTGACGTTTTTGTTGCGCCGCGTCGCCTTGACGAGTTGTTCCACCTCAGTGATGATCGGGAAGCGAGTGACCAGGAAAACGTTGGAGCCCAGATTGGCCACGCGATTGGCGATGTAGCGATTGGTGCCCTCGATCAGTGCGACCACGACAATCAACGCGCTCACCGAGAGAATAATGCCCAGCAGCATCAGGAAAGACCTCAGCTTGTGCGCGCGCAACGTCCCGAGCGCCACCGCAACCGGCTCGCGCAGGCTGACACCCCGGCTGATCATTCCTTCACCCCACACATAGATACGCCAGCAAGGCGCCTAAGGTTTCTCCCCGGGCGGGCATGAGGCGAATCGGCAATCTCAAGCAGCTTGTTTGTTCCCATCAGGATCGCGGGGACACGGAGTCGCCGGACGAAGCCCGCCGAATTCGCGTTGAGGAAGTGATGGCGCGGAGTCCCGCAGGGCTAAAGCTGGCCCTCGATATCCTTGGCGATCTTGTCGTGGTCCACCAAGCCGAGGATCTTTTTGACTTGTCTTCCATCCCGGGAAATCAGCACGCTGGTGGGGTAGCCAATCAGGCCGCCGAATTTTTCGGCCGCGGCATCGTTGCCGATCAGGATGGGATAATTCATGGCCTCCTGCTGGCCGTCCACGTCGAAGCGCTCTTTCTGCACGTACGGCTCGACCACCTTCTTGCCCTCGTCGTCCATGGCCACGCCCAGGACGGTGAAGCCGCGGGGACCGTACTTCTTCTGGAATTCGATCAGCCAGGGAATTTCGATCCGGCAGGGCTCACACCACGTGGCCCAGAAGTTCACCAGCACGACTTTGCCCCGGTAGTCGGCCAGCGTGACGTCGTTGTCCTGCAGGTCCTTGAGGGACATCACAGGTGTAGCCGTCGCCGCACTCGCCGCCTTGACCTCACGTGCGCTCCCCTTGCGCGTGGCGCGGTCGAGAAAGATAGTCGCCCCAATCAGCGCCGCGACGACTCCGGCAATCAACAGAGTTTTTTTCATCGGTTGCTCCAATGCGTAAGATGCCGCGCTGGCTCTGTGGGATCAGGACCTTCCGACAAGGCTTCGCTCCAGCCACAAGACAACCTCATTTAGAAAAGCCAGTTTACCCGAAAGCCAGGTCAGCCGGTTGATGAAAACCAGCCCGCCGACGAACAACAGCAGCACGCCGCTCGAGACCTCCACAGTATGCAGGTGGCGGCGGAAGCGCTGGTAGAAACGCAGGAAGCGGCTGACGCCCAGCGCGGTCAGGAGAAACGGGATGGCCAGCCCGGCGGAATAGACGGCCAGCAGAAAAACCCCCCGGCCGATCGTCTCGCTGGCGGCCGCCATGGTCAGCACGGCGGCGAGGATGGGCCCGATGCAGGGCGTCCAGCCAAACGCGAAGGCGAAGCCCATCAGGAAGCCGCTGGCCAGGCCCGGCTGGCCGCCCAGGTGGCGAAAATGGATGTCGCGGTTGAGCAATCGCGTCAGAAACGGTCCGGCGAAAAAAATCAGCGAGATGGAAATCAGGTGGACAGGGCCCAGCGTGCGGCCCGTTCCGGAATCTGCGGGCACCGGTCGCAGCCAGAGCACGACGGCTGCTGCCACAAGAGCCGCGCCAATCGCCAGCCCCGTGCGAATCGAGAACCGGCCAAGCCAGCCCACCAGATGGAGGCCGAACAGAACGATCAGCGCGCCCGCCAGCGGCGCCAGCAGGTTGCGGTTGCGCACCAGGAATTGTCCCACGGCGCTGGCCGAAGCTCCGAAGGAGATGAAAACCACCGAGAACCCGCCCACGAATGCCAGCGACGACCCGAACAGGCTGCTCCGTGGCTGCTGGCCCTGCTGCAACTGGTCCACTCCGATCCCCGAAAGCATGGAGATGTACCCGGGCACCAGCGGCAGTACGCACGGCGAGAGAAACGAGACCAGACCGGCGATGAAGGCAGCAATAGCCGAAACTTCCATGCCTGTCCTTGAGCGGCGGGCGCAGGCAAACCCTGCCCGCTGCTAGTTCCTTCGATGCCCTGGTTTCCCCTGGGGTTTCGAGCCCAAGTGTCTATTCTCACACAGGCCGAACTTCTCCCTCTGGTGAATTTCTCTCGACCGACTGCTGCCGGAGGACAAGGGACTGCCCTGAACCCGGCCGAGGCGAACCCCCGCCAGGTGTAGCGAAAAGCGTCCACCCATACGCCCGCAGCCAACCGCCGCAATTTCGCTAAATCGTTGAAAGGGAAACCCGTTCCGGCACGCCTTCGGATGGCCCACGGGATGCCGTTTTCGAGAGCTCAGTCCCGGGAGGCGGCCATGACTCCGAATCAGATCACTGCGCTGCGCGTGGCGATGGCGTTTGCGGCGGTGGCGCTTTTCGGCCGCAGCAGGTGGGCGAACCTCGCGGCGCTTTTACTGACCGTCGGGGCAATTGCGCTCGACGCGGTGGACGGCCACCTGGCCCGGCGGAAGAACCTGGCCACGCCGCTCGGGGCGCAACTCGACATCCTGGGCGACCGCGTCATTGAAAACCTCTTCTTCACTTACTTCGCCGTGTGCGGGCAGGTCTCGCTCTGGGTTCCCGTGCTGTTTTTCGCTCGCGGGATGCTGACCGATTTCATCCGCAGCCTGGCGGCGCGGTCGGGCCGCGTGGGGTTCGGCAGCAATTCGATGCTCGAGAGCCAGTGGGGCCGGGCGCTGGTGGCCTCGCGAGCGAGCCGGGCGGTCTACGGCGCGCTCAAGTGCGCCTGCTTCTGCTTCCTCGGCCTGCAGTTGACCATTGCCGCTGCGTCGAACGGTTCAACGGTCGGATGGGCGGAGATTAGCCGGAACTCAATGGATGGTTTGTTGCTCGGCTCTCAAATCCTGGTTGCAGTGACCGTGGCATTTTGCCTCCTGCGCGGGCTGCCAGTGATCTGTGAAGGCCGGCGCTACCTCGCCGCTTTCGCCGGGGGCAGCCGCGCCGCGCTAGCAAAAGCGAAGGCGACGCACAACCCGGCGGGTAGGCGCGCTTTCGGAGTCCCGAGCGGAGTTGCCGGACAATGAACGCCGCGAAGTGCATCCCGCCGCACGTCGCCGCATTCTTCGACCTGGACGGCACGCTGCTCGGCCCGCCATCGCTCGAGCGGCGCTTCCTGCGTTACCTGCGCTGGCGCGGCGCGTTGACTGCGGGGAGCGGGGCGCGTTGGTTCGGGCGATTTCTCCGGCAGATCGGGCGCGGCCGGAGCAATCCCGGTGCGCCGACGGGAAGCGCCTGGCTCGCCGCAACCGCAGGGAACAAGGCACACCTTGCCGGGATTCGCGCCGCCACGGTCGAGGATTTCTCAGGCTTGCTCAGCCGCCGGCCGCTCGCGTTTTTTCCGCCCGCGCTCGAGCGCTTGGAATGGCATGCAGCGCAGAGGCATAGGATTTTTTTGGTGAGCGGAACGCTAGCGCCATTGGCGAAGGCCGCTGTGCAGCAATTCCCGTTCCCTGCGGTGCTTTGCGCGACGCAGCTCCAGGAGATCGCCGGCCGGTGGACGGGCGAGCTGGCCGGTGAGGCTGTGTGCGGGCGGGTGAAAGCTCGCGTGCTCGAGCGGCTCGCGGCGATCTACGGGCTCGACCTTGGCAGCAGCTACGCCTACGGCGACGCTTGGAATGATCGCTGGATGCTCGAGAGCGTGGGATGTCCCGCGGCCGTCAACCCCTCGGTGCGGCTCGCCCGGCTGGCGCGCCGCAGGGGCTGGCCGGTGCTGGCTTGGCGTGAAGCCGGATCGCCGCAGAGGCACACTGGCGCGGAGATAGGGGGTCGAAGAGGAGAAAATGATCGGGCGAACTCAAGTGCCGGTCTGGCCGCAACGGAAGTCGGTGCCACAGGGGCGATAAGGTAATGAAGCCCACGGACGATCGCCGTAGCTCGGAAATAGCTCTGGTCTTGCCCTGGCGTGGCGAGGTGACAGTTTCGTGCGGGCGCGCACTGAAAGCGGCCCGGTTATTGGTGCGGGCCACTACGCCGAGCCGCTGGCGCGAAGCGCTGGACGCCTGCGGGGCGTTCGAGTGGGTCGCGCTCGCTTATCTCGGTCTCACGGGCGCGCTCATACTCGTGTTTCGCAATCACCTGCCCGGGGCGCAGATGCATTCTTCCGTGATCGCCGGACTTGTCTGGTTCACGGGTCAGGCCGGCGTGGCCACCCTGATCGTCGCGCTGAGCTGGACGACCCAGCGGCGGCCTTCGGCCGTACTCAGGTTCGTGAGGCACTGGTATCCGCAGGCATTTTTTCTGTTCTGCTTCGAGGAGCTGCACTACTTGGTGCATCTGGTCTTCCCCGGCTGGTTCGACCGCTGGCTGATCGGTTTCGATCACTGGCTGGCGGGCGTGCACCCCACGGTGTGGCTCGAGCAGTTTGCCCGGCCGGCGCTGAACGATTTCATGCAAATGGCCTACCTGAGCTACTTCTTCTACCTAGTGATTCTGGCCGGCATCCTGTACGCCCGGGGGGAAGTGCGCGCGTTCTGGGCGGTGATGACCTCGTCGGTGGCGGCTTACACGATCGGCTATCTCATTTCGATCTTTTTCCCCGTGGAGAGCCCGTACCACGCGTTAGCTGCGCTGCAGCACGTCGAGCTGACCGGCGGCTTCTTCACGTCGCTGATCGGCGTGATCGAGCGCTTCGGACGCGTCCACGGCGCCGCGTTTCCTTCGGCGCACGTTTCCGGGTCGTTTGTGGCGCTGCTGGGGGCGTGGAGGTATCGGCGCTGGCTGTTCTGGACCTTCCTTCCGTTTTTCCTGTGCATGCTCGTGGCGACGGTGTACGGGCGCTATCACTACATCGCCGATGTTCTCGCGGGGCTTGTCGTGGGGGCGATTAGCTTCGGCCTGGGCCACTGGCTGATGCAGTGGAGAGGAGCGCTGCCGGAAAGCAATGCGCGACGCGCCTCCGCAAACTAATACGCGACATGGGCTGGAAGCCGAAGTACAATCTGGAAACCGCCCTGCGCGACCTGTACGTTTATTGGAAGGAAAAGCTGCTGGCGGATAGACGCTGAGACAGCGATACTTTGGGGCAGTCTGAAAAGAATTGCAGGAATCAGTCCGAACCGGAAAAATGAAGTAGCCGGGAGAATGAGGGCAAGGCTTGCCGTTCCATCCGATTGGTGGGGCCACATGGTTAGGGGCATGTCAAAGCAAACGAAGAATTCCATGAGTTTGGAAGAAATTATGGATCGGATGCGGGAAGGTGTTCGTCTGGGCAGAGAGGCCAGAGCCCAAGGCGCCATGCCACATGCGTCGCCCTTCGCAACCGCCCATCAGGAGGGAAGTGCGGCCACTACTTCCCTCCACGACCTGAGGGAACTGCGTCGGAATGTTGCTGCCACATACGCGCAATGGAATCAAGTCGGGGTGCTGAATCCACGGCGTCCAGGTCTGCACAACAAGTTGATCCAGCTATTCAAGAAGGCCTTGGCACGCATACTCTCTTGGTACACTCGTCCTCTACTTGAATTCCATGCTTCCGTCACGCGCTCCCTCCAAGAGTCTATGCGGTCAATCGAAAATCTTCAGTACAATGCAGTATCGACTCTACAGCAAATAAATGACTTGGCCCACCGGCTCGACACTTTGCAGACTTCTCTCAGCGGCCTTGCTCAGCGGGTCGACACCTTAGCACCTATGGATCAATTCCGAAGCAGCAGGGTCGAGGAACGGCTTCTTTCGAACGAACGAAACATCCGGCGATTGGCACACTTTTCCGAACAGAAAAGACCACGCAAGGACGCAGCAGCCGCGCTTGAGACGCCACCGATGTTTCCTTGGGATATGCGGCCTGAAACACAGTTTGACTATTTCTTGTTCGAGCGGCGTTTCCGGGGCTCGGAAGAGGAGATCCGGAACAGGCAAAAGGCATACCTGGAGCATTTTCGCGGAAGGGAAAACGTGGTCGATCTCGGCTGCGGTAGAGGCGAGTTCCTGGAACTTATGCGCGAAAATACGGTCTCCGCGCGCGGCGTGGAGAGCAATACGGATATGTTTCTGTATTGCAAGGAAAAGGGCCTCGATGTCATCCAAGAGAACCTGTTCACATATCTGGACTCAGTCCAAGACGGCTCCATCGATGGTATCTTTTGCAGTCAAGTGATTGAGCACCTTTCTTCAAATTTGCAGATCCAGCTTGCTTCGCTCTGTTCCACGAAGTTGAAATCAGGATCTCCTCTCGTAATAGAAACTATCAATCCAGAATGCCTTTTCGCCCTTTCCAGAAATTTTTTCCTAGACCCGACTCATGTCCGCCCCGTCCCCGCGGAAATGCTGCGCTTCTTGCTGGAATCTCTCCATTTTGAAGATGTCGAAATAAGATTTAGTTCGCGAGTGCACTCCGGGCAAGACATTCCAATACTCTCCTTACCGCAACCCTCGCCGGATTTGGAGCGACTTAACCAGGCCCTTCAACGGATGGACGCGATCTTATTCGGATACCAGGATTATGCAGCGTTGGCGCATCGCTGAAATAGAGGAACATTTGCCTGTCAGGCCAAAGAATTGATATCGACCGCGTCTCTAAAGGCCGATTTTGCCGCGTGCACCATTATCGCGAAGAATTATCTCAGCATGGCCCGCGTCCTGGCCGATTCGTTTCATCACCACCACCCAGACTGTGCCTTCTTTGTTCTCTTCCTCGATTCTGCGGAGGGATATCTCGATCCCGCGAAAGAAGATTTTTACTCTGTCGGCCTTTCCCAGCTCGAAATTCCAAACCTGTCCGGCTTTCTTTTTAAGTACAACATCCTAGAAGCCAGTACGGCGGTCAAGCCGTACTTGCTCGCTCACCTGTTCCAGAAACATGAGATTCGGAAACTGGTCTATCTCGATCCGGACATCCTCATTACCGGCAGCCTGAATCCACTTTCGGATTTGTTGGGGCAATACTCCATCGTCGTTACACCCCATATCACGTCTCCCTACAAGGACAGTGCGCTCCCGGGAGACCTGGAAATTCTTCAAGCGGGCACCTACAACCTGGGATTCATCGGCCTGCAGAATGGGCCAGTCACCGGTCACTTTCTCCCTTGGTGGCAACGCAAGGTTTATCACCATTGTTTGATTGGGTTTGAGCAGGGCATCTTCGTGGACCAGAAATGGATTGATCTCGTTCCCGGATTCATCGAGGATGTCAAAATTCTTAGAGACCCCGGTTATAACGTGGCTTACTGGAATCTACATGAACGCCGCGTGGAAGTGGATGGCGAAGGAATGTCGGTAAATGGCCAGCCTTTATATTTCTTCCACTTTAGCGGTTTCGACCCCAGCGACATGAAGACTGTGTCAAAGCATCAGAACCGCTTCAGGATGAAGGACCTGGGTGACACCAAAACACTGTTTGAGAAATACCGCGACCTGGTGTTGGAAAAGGGATGGCTGGAAACCAAGGACTGGCCTTACAGCCATAATTTTTTCACCAATGGCGTCCGCATCCCGGACGAAGCCCGCCGTTATTACTGGAGCCTCGGGGAAAAGACAGAAGATCTAGGTAATCCTTTCGAGTGGCTCGGGAAGGGCACGCCCGCAGCCAGTCCAGTACATCTGGAAAAAAGGGCTGTCCCGATGCGAAGACTCCCTCCACCCGTGCCTAGACTTGCGTTCGGAGTGAATCTGACAGGTTACGCAAGTTCGGAGAAGGGAGTCGGAGAGGCACTGCGCGCCCAGCTTCGCAGTCTGGAAGCTGCGGATGTGCCTTTTATCGTAAACGAGTTCGTTGACTCTGGTTCCGAGAACGTGGAGTCTGGATTTCATACTTCAGATCAGAATCCCTACGGCGTCAACCTGATCATGGTGAACGCAGACCAGGTCCCCCATTTTGCCCAAAATAAAGACAGCTACTTTCAGGGGCATTACAACATCGGCGGCTGGAATTGGGAGCTTTCAACCTTTCCTCGGGAATGGTGCACCAGCTTCGATTTCTTTCATGAGATATGGGCGCCCAGTAATTTTGTGGCGCAATCTCTCGCCCCGCTTTCACCGATACCAATCGTGACGATGCCCTATTCGCTGAATCTTGATCTGGAAATTGGTGCCGAGTGGACTCGACCCCGGTTCGGTCTGCCTCAAAATGCTTTCGCGTTCCTCTTCTTCTTCGATTTCCATAGTTTGATGGAGCGAAAAAACCCCCTCGGATTGATCCAGGCCTTCGAGAAGGCATTCGGAAACCAAAAAGACGTGCTCCTTGTCATCAAGTGCTCTCATTTGCATTTTCCGGAAGAGCTGGATCCACAGTTTGCTGCTCAAGTGAAGAACTCGTACCGACAGCTTGTTGAGGCAAGCAAGAATACCAACGTGGAGCTGTTGGACGCTGTCCTGTCGAGGCAGGGCGTCATCGGACTCATGTCGTTGAGCGACTGCTACATCTCTTTGCATCGGTCCGAGGGGTACGGTTTGACCATGGCCGAGGCCATGAGTCTTGGAAAGCCTGTCATTGCTACTTCTTACTCCGGCAACATGGATTTCATGAAAGCCGACAACAGCTTCCTGGTAAAGCATCGCCTGATCGAAATTCAGCGGGACTGGGGTCCTTACAAAAAGAGCAACGTTTGGGCCGATCCAGACCTGGATCACGCGGCCGAGTTGATGCGACATGTTTACGAACACCGGGAAGCCGCCGCGGCCGTTGCCGAAAAGGGCCGTCAGGATGTTCTCAGCCAACTGCATCCCAAGGTCGTGGGAGAGATGTTGCGGAAACATCTGCTGTCCATATTTCGATCTGAAGAATACAAAACGCCTGGTCCTCTACTGAAAAAGCACTGGCTGAATGGACTTCGCCGAAATCGCGGGGTTTCGGCACGCCGGCTGCGCTTGTTCAGTTTGGCGAATTTCCGCAAATATCTCTGGTATTGCCGCTTATACGGGCTGAAAAACGCCACCAAGTTGGCCTTCCGCAGGCTGGAAAAGCCGAATACCATTCTGAGGAGGGCTTACAAAGTCTCTGACGACTCCAAGTAGGAGATGCCTGGCAGCTCTTCAGGCACGCGACCTTGCAGGAAAAGCGGCAATGTGAGCCCGAATCGCCTGGCGCTCCTCGCCGGTCAAGGTGTCGTAGGCGGCGATTCATGTGGGCTAGTCCGGGAATTGCGGCGATAGATTCAGCAAGTGGAGCAGCTTCGACCGCAGACGAAAGTTCCAGGCGAATGGCAGGGGCAGCTTCCAAACAAAGGCCCCTTGCCGCGGCGTACACTTGGTTTCTATAGTTGGAGGCCATTGCCCATCTGCGTGGCGCCCATGCCGAAATCTTTTTCGTTCCCGAGTAGACGAAGAAACTCTCCCGCATTTCTCCCGTCTGTCACAAAGAGAATCTCCTGGATGCCCGCAGCTGCCAGCGTCTGAATGGGATAGTAGATCATGGGCTGATCATAGACGGGAAGCAGATGCTTGTTCGTTACCTTGGTGAGCGGGTGCAAGCGGCTGCCCCTTCCTCCCGCTAGCACAGCGCCCTTCATGAATGGCTCCCTAATCTCCCCGGGAATGTCACAGTTTCATTTGACAATGACGGCTATCCTCGCCGAGGCACACCTTACCTAACCTGGGTGGCCGAGTGCAACTTCCTCCAAAGTCTTGGGGTTTCAGAAGAGCTTCTCTCGACGTCGAAGTGTACCGAAGGTGCCGAGATTGGCGATGTTCAGCGCCACATGAAACTGGTTATCGGTGCGCACCGGGCCCAGCGCCAGGCGGCGATACTCGAAGACGATGCCGCAACAGGCGCCGTTGTAACTCACCTGGGCCACTTGGTTCTGCAGGAATCGCTGCCGGAGGTCATAGCTGAAGCCGAGCGCCGCATTCCACCCGCGGCGGTTCATCTCGCCGTAGCCCACCACGACGCGGACCTGGTTGGACTGGGGCTGCAGGACCGCGTTCGACCGCAGGGAGAATTGGGCCAGGGTGACAGAGAGTTCGCGGTAGGGACGCATCTTCAGCAGAGTGTCCACCGTGGTCACTTTGCTGCGGGCCGGGTCGTACTCCAGACGGAACTCCGCGTCGTACCGGCCACCGGGAGTGATGCGGACATCGCTCACCAGCGGGGAATAACGCCGCGGCGTGTCGGCAAAGGCGTAGCCTGTGATCGAGTCCATTGCTTGGAACACATTCCGCCGGCCGCGGACGAGCGCGCCGCCAAAACTAGGGTCGAAATAATACTTCTGCGCGACGCGCCAGCTGATCAGCTCGTCGGCCTGGTCGTCGCCGGTGCGCCGGTAAAGCCGCTGGGTGATTCCGTACTCGACCTCGTTCGTATTGGTGAGCGTCTCGTTTTCATCGAACCGGATGAAGCGTTCGAAACGGTTGACGCCGTTCACGAAGTGGTAGACCACCTCGGGCTCGATCGTGTGTTTCCACTTCGACGTGGGGCGCTCCCAGACGCGCGCGAGCGACGGCGGGCGGATATCCACGGTGGCCTCGGCAGTGGTGCGGCGAAGGGAGTCGCCGACCACTGTGCCCGCCAGCAATTGCGCGCCGTAGCGCGTGGTGCGCAGCATGAATGTGGGCGTGACGCCCAGCCAGGGCCCCCAGCGCAGCGGTATGGTGACCTGTGGAGCAATTTCGGTGCGCTGCACGGCCGTCGGGGTCTCGAAGCGCTGCTGGCTGAGCAGTGTGCCGCCCGGCCCGATGCAGGAAGGGCGGCCGGCGTTACAGCTCTCGCTGCGGTGGACCGCATCGGCAAAGACGTGGAAGCCGAAATAGATCGGCCAGCGCCGCCAGGGGGCCTGCTCGACCGAACTGAAACGCACGCCAGGGGCGCTGCGCAGCACCAGGTCGGTTGCGGGCACGATTCCGACCGGGAGGCTCAGGAAATCTCTGGAAGTCAACATGGCGAAATTCAGGCTGAAGCCGCGAAAGTTATTGGTGACAAATGCGGCGCTGCCTGCCTCGGAGGCGACCGCATCTCGAAAGGTATCGGCGAAGGCCAGGCGGAAGGTGAGCGAGCTCAACTGATTGAGGTTGGCGACGGCGCGCCAGCCCTGGGGAAGCAGGGCGTCGAACTCCACGTGCGCCTGGTGGCCGCCCTCGGGCACGCGCACGCCATTCGGGCCGCGCAGGCCGCGGTCTACCACGCCGAAATAATTGGCAGCGAGGTGCATGTCCTCCCACGGCCGGCTGCGGAAGCTGACGTGCTGGCTCCAACCGCGCCGGCTCAACAGTTGGGCGCCAAGGGTGAAGTCCATCCAATCGGCCGGCGCCCAGTAGTAGGAATCGCCCAGGACAAGGCCCTTGCGCGAATTGCTGGCGACGGCGGGGATCAGGAAGCCCGACTGGCGGAGCTTGCGACTCGCCGGCGCGGTGGCGTAGGGCAGGTAGATCAGCGGGACCCCGAACAGCCGGAAATTGGCGCTGACCAGGGCGACACTCCGGTCGAGGGTAAGCGTGGCGTGCGCAGCATAGAACTTCCACTTCGGCCGGTCGGGCACGCAAACCGTCAGCCAGGCGTCGCGGATCTTGTAGCGGCGCTCGTCGAGCCGCTCGACTTCCTGCGCCTCGAAATAGAGCGGGTTGGGCGAGACCAGCACGGCGGAGTTCCCGTGGCGTTCGATGCGGACCGTGCCGCGCACGCGCTCAAATGTGCCGCGGCCGGTACGCACGTTGAAGCTGGCCTGGTCGGCCTCCAGATGTTGCGTTTCGTGATCGAATTGGACCTTTCCGCGCGCGATGGCCACGTCGGTGCGCGTGTTGTACTCCACGTGGTCGGCGCGCAGGCGCATGTTTTTGTAACGGATGTCCACATCGCCGTCCGCCAGGAAGACGTCGCCTTCCTTGTGCTGCTGCTTGGCTTCGAGCTCGAGAACGCCGCGCCCGGTGGGCAGACGCACCTGCGCCCCGGCCTCGCCGGCAGCCATCGCCAGCAGCACCAGCCAGAAAACTGTGTGAGCTCGGTGGCGCCGGGAGAGCTGGCAGGACATTCCGATGATGATCGCGACGCGCATCCCGGAGAAAGCACGTTAGCCTAGCATGCGTCCACCGGGGTCGCAACGCAGGCAACGCCCGCGGCATCTTGCGATCGCGTCTGCCGCCGTTTGAAAACCTCTGGGAAGGTTTGCTCCGGGTTATTCGATTGGCGACATCACCGCGTCTGCCACCCTCGACGGTGTCGGCCCGCTTGCTACAATGCTGCGCGTCCCGTCCAGGACACCATCCGCGGCGCAAAACGGACCGGTGATCCAGACTTGTAGGCAATGCGGCGCCATCAATGAAGAGCACGCCCAAACGTGCTGCTTTTGCGATGCGCAGCTCGCTCCCACGGAGGAAGTGCCCGTCGCAGTCGTTTCCCCTGCGCCCACCTCGGGGAACCTCGCCAGGGAACTGGACTGGCGGCGCGAGGTGGCCCACCGGATGCAGGCCTACCGCGCTCGCCGGCGCCGGCTGCATCCCGATGATTCCCAGGCGCCGCTGCCCTTCAGCGACGCCACCACTGCAGCCGGGCCGGAGGGGGTGTGCGAGCCCGTAGATTTTTTCCGGCCAGCGGGCGCCGCAGACTTGTCGGAGACGGCGCCGTCCGAGCGCGAAACGTTGACAACGGTCGAGCGGATGGAGATCGCGGTCACCCAGCCGCGCCGGCTCCTTACCGAAGTCGAGGATCATCCGAGCGGCCCCTGGCCTCGCGGCGGTGCGGCCAGCGCTGCACCGCTGCTGCCCGTGGCGAGCCTTGGCGAACGGCGCCGCGCCGGCCTGCTCGACGCTGGGTTTCTGCTGCTGGCCTACGGCGCTTTCCTGATGCTGTTCGGCTCCCTGGGCGGCCATTTTGCCTTTGGCAAATTTGATGCTGCCGTATACGCCGCCACGCTGGGGTTGTTCTACGTGCAGTACTTCGCGCTGTTCACCGTATTCGGCGGCTCGACGCCCGGGATGTTGATCCGCGGGCTGCGCGTTGTGAGTCTCGACGGCGGCGCGCCCACGCCGCGCCAACTGATCTGGCGGAGCTTCGGTTACCTGGTCTCCGGGGGAACAGTCTTGCTGGGTTTCCTGTGGGCGCTGTGGGACGAAGACCACCTCACCTGGCAGGACCGCATTTCTCATACCTATCTCACCGGCGCCGCGCCAACTGGCGAAAGTGATTCTCTCGAGCCCTACCGTTAGACGCAGAGGACACCTGCTGCACTTCCGCGCGCCCGGGTGGGCCGGGTTGCGTTACACTGGATTCCGGGCAGTGAGAATGAAGCAGCGATTCCTCAATCAGAAGTTGGGCAAACGGATGAGCCGCAAGGCGGAATTGCAGAAGACCAAAGCGGCTGCGTCGACCCGCGAGGAGCCTCGCGGGGCGCGGGGTTGGGTTCCTCTGCTCGGGCCGTGCAAGGGCCCGTCCGGCCGCAGAGGCCCCGGTAGGAAAAGTCGGGCGTGAAGAGGTGCCCGGATTCGCAACACGTGCTGAAGTCCCGATATGCTATAATCAGGTTTTTCGAGGAAAGTGAGTCCAAACGAATGAGCCGCCTCGCCAAGTTGATTATCCTTTCGCTCTCCCTGGTGGTTTTCTCTTACGTTGCGCTGGGTTATGTGCTCGGCAAGACGGAGGATAAGGCCTATCGCTCGCTTACTGTTTACGGCGAGGTGTTGCAGCACGTCCAACAGGACTACGTCGAGGAACCCAACCTGCCGCTGGTGACCTCGGGCGCGCTGCACGGCCTGCTCGAGTCGCTCGACCCGCAGTCGAGCTACTTGAGCCCCCGCGAGTTTACCGAGTACAAGCAGAAGCTGCAGGGCCCCGCGCGCGGTGAGATCGGCGCCACGCTCTCCAAGCGCTTCGGCTACATCGTGGTGGTCTCCGTGCTCCCCGACAGCCCGTCGCAGAAGGCCGGTCTGCGCAGCGGCGACATCCTGGAAGCCATCGCCGGCTTCACGACGCGTGAAATGTCGGTCGGGCAAGCGCAAATTCTGCTGGCCGGGGACCCGGGGACGGCGGTCAAGGCGTCTGTGGTGCGTCGCGGGCGCACCGAACCGCAGGACATCGAGCTGATCCGTGCGCAGCTTGCTCCGGCACACATGCTGTCGGACAAGGTGGAGGCCGACATCGCCTATCTGCGCGTGCCGACGTTCGAGACGGGCCGAGCCAACGAGATCCGCGAGAAGCTGGTGCAGTTCGACCGCCAGGGGATTCACCGGCTGGTGTTGGACCTGCGGGATTGCGGACGGGGCGAGGTCTCCGAAGCGGTCGCCGTGGCACGGTTGTTCCTCTCATCGGGCACGATTGCCACTCTCCGCGGCCAGACCGTCACCCGCCAGGAGTTTGTGGCCGAGCCCGCCAAGGTGGTCTGGAAGTATCCGATGACGGTGCTAATCTCCGGGAGCACCACGGGCGCCGCGGAAGTGCTGGCCGCGGGCATCGCCGGCAACAAGCGCGGTGAGGTGGTCGGCAGGCGCACCTTTGGCAGTGCCTCCGAGCAAAAACTGATCCCGCTCGAGGATGGCGCGGCGCTGGTGCTGACCATCGCGAACTATTACACGCCCGCTGGCAAGACCATCGCGGAAGAAGGCGTTGCACCGACGGTCGAGGTGCGCGGCACGATCCTGGACGAAAGTGATGACCAAGCCGACCTGCGCGATGAGGAAGCTCCACCGATGCCGCCCGCTGAAAAACCCGCCTCGCTCGATGACCCGGTGCTGAAGAAGGCCATCGAGCTGCTCCGCGGCGAGGCTCGTAAGGCCGCGTAGGGCGTGCCGCGCGTCCCGGGCGCTTCTGCGGGACGCGCCCTGCTCCGAACTCCAGCTTGCCGTTTTCTTCTGCTGCCTCTCGCCGTCGCGCTTTTTCCACTCGCCGGATGCCGTAAGCAGCTGCTCACCCCAGCTGAAATCCGCTCCATCACTCGCGAATTCGTGTCTGCAGCCAGGAACACAACGTCGGGGAAGGCGCAGATCGGAATCTGGCCGGAAAACCAGCCGCAGCCGGCAGGGGGCCGCTCCAGCCGCGGCCCGGGCGAGATCTCAGCCGATAGCATTTACATCACGCTTGCGCCCGGCCGCTCGGGCCAGGCCGAGCTCGAGGCGCTCAGAAACGAATTCGACCGCGTCGCCGGCCGGCACGGCTTGAAGCGCAGGGACGTGCAGGCCGTGCGCGGGTTGGTGCGGTTTGATTACCGGCGGGGCGACCTGCGCACGCACGAGATCCACATCTTCACGGCGATGGCCGGCGGGCGGGCGCCGTCGGCGCGGCTGGCCATCATCCTCGACGACCTGGGTTACGACCGCGGCGCGGCTGCGGCGGTGTTTGCCCTGCCGTACGCCCTCACACTTGCGGTGCTGCCGAACCTGCTGCACTCGGCCGACGTCGCTGAGGAGGCGGATCGCCGCGGCTACCAGGTGCTGCTGCACCTGCCGATGGAATCGGCCAACGGCGGCGCCAAGCCCGAGGCGATCGAGCTGCGCCGGGGAATGCAGCCCGACGAAGTGACGCGCCTGCTCGCGGAGATGCTCAAGACGGTGCCGCACGCCGTCGGCGTGAACAACCACCAGGGCTCGCTTGCCACCGCCGATGGGCCGCTCATGGCCGCGGTTATGGCGGCGCTGCGCGAGCGGCAATTGTTTTTTATCGACAGCCGCACGACCACGGCGACCGTGGCCTACGACGCCGCTGTCGAGGCCCGCGTCCCGGCAGCATCCCGCAAGGTCTTCCTCGACGACATACCGGCGCGCGAGGCCATCCTCCGGCAACTGGCGCTCGCAGCGCGCCACGCCCGCCAGCAAGGCTCGGCCATCGCCATCGGCCACCCGTACCCCGCCACCCTCCAGGCGCTCGAGGAGTACCTCCCGCAGCTCGAGGCGCAGGGCATCGCCCTGGTCTTCGCTTCTGAATTGGTGCGCTGAGCCGGCGGCAGATTCAGCCAAGAACTTCTTCCACAAGATTGAAAACGTGTTCGGCGATCGAAGGCGCCGCGGTTAGCCCGGGGGATTCGATGCCGACCAGGTGAACGGCGCAGGGAACGCTCGGGTCGCGAGTGATGATGAAGTCGGCAAGGCCGGAGCCGCCCGGCGGCACCAGCTTCGGGCGCAGGCCCGAGTAGGCAAGCGTCAGGTCAGCCGCTTCGATTTCCGGCAGCAAGGATTTGGCGCGGCGGACAAACTCCTCGATCGGCAGACGGTCGCTCTCGTAGTCGTTCTTGTCGGCGACGTAGCGCGCCGTCGGGCCGACAAGCACCGAATCCCACAGCGTGCGAGTGAAGTGCACGCCGAGGCTCAACCCCTCCGGATGCGGCAGCGGATAAACCAGCGCGCGCACCAGGTAGGATTTTGCTCGCACCACTTCGCAGTATTCGCCCCGCACCGGATAGATGCGGTAGCTCGTATTGCCCAGCATCGCCGCGAGCTCGTCGGCAAAAAGCCCGGCCGCGTTCACCAGGCAGCGCGCCTCAACCGATTCGCGATCTTCCCCGACGCGGAGCCACACCCGGACCGAACCCTGCTGCGGCTCCAGGCACTCGACCCGGGCGTGCGTGAGGATGTGCGCGCCCTGTTCGGCGGCGACGCGGGCGTACGCTTTGACGAGCTCTTCGCTCGAAACGATGCCGGTCGAGGGTACTGCGAGCGCCGCGTGCCCGGCGATGTGCGGCTCACGGGCGCGAATGGCGGCGCCGTCGAGGAGTTCTAGGCCCTCGACGCCGTTCGTTGCGCCACGCTGCTGCAGCTTACGCAGTTCGGCTTCCTCCTGCGGCGCAGCCGCCACAACGAGTTTGCCGGTGCGGCGATGCGGAACGTTATGTGCCTGGCAGAATTCGTAGCTGAGACGGCTCCCCTCGAGGCAGTGCCGTGCTTTGAGCGAGCCGGGGGTGTAGTACAGCCCGGAATGAATCACGCCGCTATTGCGCGTGCTGGTGCCCATTCCAACCTTGGGCATCTGCTCGAGCAAAAAGACGTTGTCCCATCGCCGGGAGACGGCGCGCGCCACAGCACAGCCCACTACTCCGCCGCCGATAATGACGACGTTGGCGCGGTCCATGGCCACAAGAATAGCGGAGGTTTGCGCGGAAGCAAAATACGAGGTCGGCGCACGGTGTTAGACAATCACGCGGAATGAAAACAGAGTGGTTATACGGCCCGGGCGCGAGGCATTTTTGGCGCAGATCAGCCGGCGTGGTGGAAGCGGGAAATGTACCGGATGCGCTGGCCTTGCCGTTCCGGACCGCACTCACTTGCGGAAACGGTTGGGTTTCAGTAGCTCTCTGATTGCATCCCCAGAAGCGACTCACCGCCCGCAGCGAGAAACGCTCTCTGGGCTTTGCGATGCAACTCCTGCGCTTTGCGCAATAAGTCTGTAAATTCCGTTCGGCCTCGGAGTGTATCGAGCCACGGATCGCGAATCATCGCGGGGTAGCAGTAGAAACCATTGTCGATCGCACGAGAAAGCATGCTGAGGGCCTTGGCATCCTGACCGAGATAGCTGAATTGCCGCGCCTGATAATACATGCCCTCCGGATCGCGGAAGGTGGTCTTCATCAGCTCTTCACTTGCTTCCAGACTTTCCGCGCGCTTGTCTTCCAGGAGCGCCCGCAAAGACGTCAGGTATAATTTCCCCAAACGCCACGGCTTGATCTGTTCTCTTTCGAGGAGCATGGTAATTGCTTCGTCCACTCGTCCGAGCGCAGCGAGTGCCAGGGCCAGAGAGTACCCGAAATCGCCTGCGCCGGTCTCGAGCGCCCGCTGATAATCGCCGAGCAAGAAATAGGTGTGATTGACGGTTGTGGGGATCTGTGGGTCCAGACGCCGAGCCTCATCATGAGCGGCGAGCGCCGGCTGCAAGAGGCCGCAATATCGGCAGACATGGGCAAGCCCGGCAAACAGCTCCGGATCGTTTCTTCGTTGTTGCGCCCGGTTCAGGAGCCGCTTCATCGCGTCGAGCGCACGACCTTGATCCACTTGAAGCTGCGTATAGAGGTTGTGTGCCACCGTCAGATTCGGATTGAGCCGCAGAGCCGTCTGAAAGGCTTCATCGGCGGCATGCAGGCCTTCCGTCGAACCCAGATTGTACTTGTCCCAGAGCCAGCGGGCTCGGCCCAGTCTGGCCCATGCCGGCGCGTACGAGGCGTCCATCTTCACACAGCGTTCATACCGCTCGATGGCCGCAGGCAGATTCTCCCACTGCCGGCTCAGCTCGTTCGCGCGGAGATAAAGCTCATAGACCGTGGGGCTTGCCGGCCGATCCTGTTGGAGAGCCTGATGCTCGCCGAGGCTGAGCGAGGGAAGGATGGACTCGACCACACGTCGTACCAGGTCGTCATGAAGCTGGAGAAGCTCGCGAATGGTCGCCTGGGAAGAATGCGACCAGACCAGAGTCCCGGTGGGCGCCTCGACGAGCTGGGTTGTAATCCGCAGTTGCTCGCCGATCTGCAGGAGCGCTCCTGTCAACACCACATCGACTTCCGCTTCCTTGGCGATTTTCTTCAGGTCCGGCGACTCCGAGGAATAGCGAGCCGCAACAATGGAGGAACGCACGACCAGGTCAGCAAGGCCAGCGAGAGAGACGGTGATAGCTTCGGGAAGGCTGAAGGCCAAAAACTGGATTTCATCGCTGGGTCGCAAGAGACGAAAAGGCAGCACGATGAGCCTTTGGACCGGGCAGGCCCTGGCTCTGTTTCCGATGCCATCCATGGCCAGCGCGGCGCGGAGCTCGGCGGCCATGGCTTCGGCGCTTGGGTATCGCTCCTGCGGGTCCCGGGCCAGCGCCGTGTGCACAATTCGGCCCATTGCCGCAATGGCGGGCGAGCCGGTCAGTGCCGGCGGCGATACGTGTAAAACCGAGTGTGCAATTTCGGCGAAGGATTCACCCGCAAACGGCGGCTGACCGATGAGCATCTCGAAGAAAATGACGCCGAGCGAGAAGATGTCGGATCGCGCGTCAGCAGGCTCGCCTTTGAACTGCTCCGGCGAAGCATACCGCGGGGTCCCCAGGAAAGTTCCGGGATTGGTGACATCCGTATCGGTCGAGGTCGCTTGGTCCAGAGGCTGCCAGGGACTCTGTTTAGCGAGTCCGAAGTCCAGCAGTTTTGTCCCCTGCGAGGAGAGTGTAACGTTGGAAGGCTTCAAGTCCCGGTGGACAACGCCTGCTTTGTGGAATGCTTCCAGCGCCGACAGCATGCCCAATACAATTTGCGAGGCTTCCTGGGCCGGCAGAGGCCCTCGCTGCATGCGGTTGGCCAGAGATTCACCTTCAATGAGTTCCATCACCAGGAACAAACAGTCGTTCTCTTCGATGATGTCATAGAGCCGGCATGCATTCGGGTGGGATACTTGAGCAGCGGCGCGGGCTTCCCGCCGGAAACGGAGTCTTCGAGAGGGGTCGGATTGCAATCCGCGAATCACCTTCAATGCGACCACGCGGTCCAAACGCGTGTCATGGGCCTTATACACAACGCCCATCGAGCCCTCACCCAATTTGGAAAGGACTTTGTAAGGGCCAATGCGCTCAGGGAATTCCGGCATCTGTGCTTCTTTCCTATCCTTCTCTGCCCTCGAAAAGCGCGGCGCACTCAACCAGACGGGCCGAAGTGCCGTCGTGCACCGCGTAGGTTCTGGGGCGGCCGCTCTTCGAGAGCGCCCAGAGCGAGGCACCGCCGTGCACGCCATCCTTGTTGAGCGCGTAGAACAGCACGTAGAACTTGCCCAGGCGCGATTTATCCCCATTGTAGTTTCGCGCCACGCGCCGCAACGCCTCAAGACACGCCTCGGTCGGCGACGCTCCCTTGCGCATCATCTCCACGATGGTGTGCCCGCCCGAGACCTTGATGTTTTCCTCGCCCCGGCCGGTGGAGCCCGCCGCGCCAACGTCGTTATCCACAAACAGGCCCGCGCCGATGACCGGTGAATCGCCCACGCGCCCGGGGATTTTCCAGGCCAAGCCCGAGGTGGTGGTGGTGCCCGAAATGTCCCCCTTTTCGTTTACCGCCAGGCAGTTGATCGTGCCGGTGGGCGGATGCGTGACGACCTCGTGAATCCAGCCGCGCCACGCCATTTTCTCCGGCGTGTCCAGCAGCTCCGCGACGCGCTCTTTCCATCCCGGGCTGTCCAGTCCGGGCCGCCAGTTCTCCGAGCTTGCCGCTTTCCACGCCAGCCACGCGATGCGGGATTTCTCGGTCAGCAGGTTCATCCGCTCGAAGCCTTGCGCTTCGGCGAAGCGCAGTGCGCCAGGGCCGGCCAGAAACACGTGATTGGTGCGCTCCATGACGACCTTGGCGAGGCGCGCGGGATTCTTGACCGATCTCAGCGACGCCACGGCGCCGGCGCGCCGCGTTGGCCCGTGCATGACGCAGGCGTCGAGCTCCACTTCACCGTCTTCGTTGGGCAGCCCGCCATAGCCGACCGAGTTGTCCTCGGGGTCGTCCTCGACCACGGTCGCCGCGGCGACAACGGCGTCGAGCGTATCGCCGCCCCTCCGCAGGATCTCCATCCCGCGGTCGAGTGCGCGCAGCCCGTTTGCGCTCGAGATGATAACCGGCCGGACGGCCGTTGCACCCGCGCGCGCCCCGTTGCCGTCCGGGCCCGGTGCGCCGAACAGCTTTCGCGCGCCGGCTGCCAGGCCTCCGGCAAGGGTCGTTTGAAAGAACTTGCGTCGTGTCCAGTTGTCCATGGCTCGCCTCACAAAAAAGTGCGTTCCCGGAGAGCTGCGAATGAGTGCAGCATAGTCCTGCGTGCGGCGAGCGGCAAGGGGAAGTGCTGATCGGGTCTCAGCTCGCGCCAAGCGGGAGGAAGTACTGCGTTCCTTTCACCGGCTCCTGTAACCGGCGGAGGAGCTGCTGGAGGTCTGCGTTACGCTCCACGAAATCAATCTCTGAGGTGTTGACAACCAGCAGGTCCGAAGCCGAGTAACGGAAAAAGAAATGCTCGTAGGCGCGAACGACTTCTTCCAGATAATCCTTGGAGATCTGCGTTTCCGCGGGCGCGGCTTTCTTGGCGATGCGCCCGCGGAGGACTTCCGGGCTGGCCTGCAGATAGATGACCAGGTCAGGCGCGCGCAGTCCCGCGGCAAAAATCTGGAAGTAGCGGTCGTAGAGCGCAAGCTCTTCGTTGTCGAGGTTGATGTAGGCGAAGATCTTGTCCTTCTCGAACAGGAAGTCGGCCACCACTGCCCCGGTGGTCTCGATGGCGTGCGCTTCACGGAGGCGCCGGTGCCGCTCGAGCAGGAAATACATTTGCGCCCGGAACGCCGCGCCGGGCTTTTCGCGATAGAAGTCCCCTAGGAAAGGGTTATCCTCGCAGTCGAAGACGCGGCGGGCGTGCAGACGGTCAGCCAGGATCTTCGCCAGCGTGCTCTTGCCCACCCGAATAGGCCCTTCCACCGCGATGTAGCGCGGCGGCTTGAACGCAGGACCTTTCCGCGGCGAGGTTCGCGGAGGCGTTCCGCGGGGCCAGGGCTTTTTGGCCCGTGGAACGGCCCGTGCGCGCTTCCTGGCGCGCGATGGGGACTTCTTGCGGCCGGGCATGGCGCGGGATTATAGCAGAGGAGGTGGAGAAGGCAGAGGAAGCAGGGGAAGTAGAGGAGGTAAGGGAACTAGAGGAAGTAAAGCAGAGACCTGTGGCCCACGTCCGAGACCTGGTGAGGATGCACAAGACGGGCTTCACACGCGGCGGTTTTCCCGCCTCGGTCGCTAGGCCCGCGAAGGAGTCGCTGTGTTTGAGGTCGCCGGCTGGAAGCGCGCGGTGAAATGGCGGAGAAAGGGCGCTTGGTAAGTGAGCGCGAAACCCCGTATCTGTTCGCGGCGCCGCCAAACCTCCAGGATCACCTCGACGACGTAGTCTACGTGGCTCTGGGTATAGACACGGCGCGGGATGGCCAGCCGCACCAGGTCCATTGTGGCGTGTTCGCCGAACATCAGCGTGCCGATCTCGACCGAGCGGATGCCCCCCTCGATATATAGCTCTGCAGCCAGCGCGACCCCGGGGAACTGCTGCGGCGGAATCTGCGGCAGGAAGGCGCGGGCGTCAATGTAGATGGCGTGGCCGCCGGGCGGCTGGACGATGGGCACGCCGTCGCGAGCGATGTGGTTGCCCAGGTAAGCGGTAGAGACGATGCGATAGTTCAGGTAGTCCTCTTCGAGCGCCTCGTTCAGGCCGACGGCGATGGCCTCCAGATCTCGCCCGGCCAGCCCGCCGTAAGTGGGAAAACCTTCGGTAAGGATGAGCAGGTCTTTCTCCTGCTGCGCGATGGCATCGTTGTTGGTGCACAGGAATCCGCCGATGTTGGCCAGGCCGTCTTTTTTCGCCGACATGGTGCAGCCGTCGGCGTGGCGAAACATCTCACGGGCGATTTCGCGGGGGCTGTGGTCGGCGTAACCCGGCTCGCGCAGCTTGATGAAGTAGGCGTTTTCGGCGAAGCGGCAGGCGTCAATATAGAGCGGGATGCCGTGACGCGAGCAGATCGCTTTCACCTCCCGGATATTGGCGAGCGAGACGGGCTGGCCGCCGCCGGAATTGTTCGTCACGGTGAGCATGACCAGCGGGACGCGTTTCGGGCCGGTGCGCTCGATGAGCGCGGCCAGGCGCGCGGTGTCCATATTGCCTTTGAAGGGGTGCAGGCGCGCGGGCTCGAGCGCTTCGGGGATGGGCAGGTCCACCGCCTCGGCGCCGGCGTACTCGCAATTGGCCCGGGTGGTGTCGAAGTGGGTGTTGTTGGGCACGACGTCGCCCTTCTTGCACATCACGGTGAACAGGATGCGCTCGGCGGCCCGGCCCTGGTGCGTGGGGATCACGTGCTTGAAGCCGAAGATTGCCTGCACCGACTCCCGGAAGCGCGTAAAGCTGGGCGACCCCGCGTAGGATTCGTCGCCGCGCATCATCGCCGCCCACTGCTCGGTGGACATCGCGCATGTGCCGGAATCGGTGAGCAGGTCGATCAGAATGGACTCGGCCGGGAGCAGAAACAGATTGTAGCCGGCCGACTCCAGCAGGCGCTGGCGCTCCTCGCGAGTGGTGCGACGGATGGGTTCGACGCTCTTGATGCGGAACGGCTCGATGATGGTCTTGATGGGCATACAATCCTCGCCGGCGAAACCTCGAACGAGCACAGATAATCACAGTTCCGCACAGTGCGGCAAGGAGTGTGTAGCGTGATTCTCCCGCCGACCGCTCCGGAATGGCGTAGAATGCGCTTCCATCATCCGGGCGTCGTGCGCCAGGGACCGCTTTCCCGCCGGAAAGCGAAGAGTGACCGCCGGGAGGAACCATGCTCAACACCAAACGCTTGGTGCTTGCCTATGTCGCTGTCCTGTTGGTGGACAACCTGTACGGGTTCCTGGTTTTCGGCATGGCGTTGCATTCCTTCCACGCGCAGTACCCAGCCTGGCTGAAATCGGAGGCCGAGCTGCCCTTCCTGCGAATGTTCTTGACCGGGGCGCTGAATGCGGCGCTGGCCACCTTGTTTTACGCGCTGTTTGCCCGCGGCAGGGCCTCGCGGCTCTCCACTGGAATTGTGTTTGGCGCACTGCTGGGAGCGATTGCAGGCTGGATCCCCCAGGCCACGAACAAACTGCTATTCAACAACTACCCGTTCTACTCCCACTGGGCGCCTGCAATCTTTGGCGAGTTCCTGCTAATTGGTATCGTGCTCGGCCTGGTCTATCGCGAGTAGGCCTGGCTCGTCACCACGCCCGAGCGACAGCGGCGACGATGTGGGCCAGCGCCTCCAGGTCTCGCGTATCAATTATCTCGCCGGGGGAATGCGAATACCTCAGCGGCCAGGAGATCGGCACATTGCTCGAGCCGTAGCGGAGGAACGCAGCACCGTCATTTCCCCCGCCCGTGACCCCGTATTGCACCGGGATGTGGTTCCCGCGGGCAAGTTTCACCAGGCGGTCCACCAGTTCCCGCGAAGTAATGTTGGAGTTGTCCACGGCGCGCACGACGAAACCCCTGCCGATGGGCGCACCGGCGAAGCGCGGCGATTCGAGCGGAGAATCCGAGCTGACGAACGTGTCCACCGCGAAAACGTAATCCGGCGACATCCCTTCGTTTGCCAGCCTCTCGGCGGCAGCGAACGCGCCGCGCAGGCCCACTTCCTCCTCGGTGCTCCAGATAAAGGTGACTTCGCGGTCCTTGAGGCCCGGCCCGAGCGCCCAGACCGCGGCAACCAGCGCGGCGCAGCCCACGCGGTCGTCGAAACTTCGCCCATTCACACGTGTGCCGAACAGGCGCCGGTATTTCTTGGGGACGGTGATCGTGTCGCCGGCCTTGATGCCGAGCTGCTCGACCTCGGCGGCGCTGCGCGCGCCCACGTCCACTTGCCAGGTCGCCGCTTCGCCGGACTGCGGCGCCCGGGGCCACTGGAAGTCCGCCCGATCCCAGCCGAGGGGGAGTTCCAGCACACCGGGGCGCGAGCCCGCGGCCGTGTGTACCAGGACCGCATGCCCGAGGAAGAACTCCGCAATGGCGCCGCCCAGGCTGCGCACTACCAGGCGGCCGTTTTCGCCGATCAGGCGCACCTGATAGCCGATTTCGTCCATGTGCGCGACAATCACCAGCCGCGACGCCCCGGGGCCTTTGACCGCCGTGCCCACGCGCAAGACCAGATTGCCGGCGGCGTCGGTTTCAGGCTTCGCCCAGGGCGGCAGCAGGCCCGTGATGACCCGGCGCACGGGACCTTCGTCGCCACTGGCACCGTAGGTCTCCACCAGTTTCTCCAGGATGACCGTTGCCGCGGGCCCGCCGGGCCCCCAGCCAGCGTGGTTGTTTCTGCTGCTGCTGCTGCTGCTACTGCTACCGCTTCCGCTGCCTCTGCCCTTCTCGTCCCTGGGGAGGCTCCCCGGCTCGACATAGGCTTGCAGCAGTGTGATCAGCTTCTGCAGGTCGGCAAGATCGAGGACTTCTCCTGGCGTCGAAGGCCACGCCGTGGCGACACTCAGATGCACCGACCGCGGCGGCAACGCCGGGCCTTGCGTGTAACTCACCCGGGGCAGCGGCGCTGAGAATCCCATCGCAAAGGGGATTTTATTTTCCTCGGCCAGGCGCTTGAAGTCTCCCACCAGACCCGCAAGCTCGCCTTCGCGGTCCGCCGGGCTGATCAGAACGCCCCCGCCCGGAGGAGGACTCAGTACTCGAGACTCGGCCGCGCCTTCGGCGCGGCTGGCGGGGCTCGCGCGCCTGAGAAAGAGCCGGCCGACGTAAATCAGCTCGTCGGCCTTAACGTGTTGCGTCAGGCGATCGAGGCCCCGCGAATTGGCCCACTGCTGGGCCACAAACGCTACGGTGAGTGTGCCGTGAAGCTTCGTTGGGTCGATATGCCGCAGCAGCTCCACCAGCGCCGCGCACCCGAAGCGGTCGCCGATCGCCGGCGCGGTCAGCTTGCCGAAGCCCATCGCATAAAATTTCCGGTCGAGTGCGACCGGGTCGAGCAGCTCCACGCCTGCCTGGCTCACCTCCGCGGCAGAGCTGGCGCCAATATCCACGTATATTTCGTCCGGATGCGCGCCGCGGGGCGCGTTCTGCCGGTTGGGCTGCAGGTGCGTCGAAAGGCCGGCGACAACGCCGGAAACCCATTTACCGTCCCGTTTGTGAATCACCACCGGCTGCGCCGCATGCAGCAGGTCGAACAGCGGATGCGGCGCCTGCTGCGGCAGCCGCTGCACCCGCAGGTAGCCGTCGGCCGTGATGCCGCTCACGACGTAGCCGGGCTCGTCCATCGGCGCCACGATCAGCCGGTGCGGCGAGCCGCTGCCCAGAGTGAGGTAGATGTTCCCCAGATTGTCGGCCTGCACCGAATAATTCTTGAGACGCGACCGGATTTCCGCTGCCAGCGCCTGCTCGTAGCCCGGCACCGCAGGCGTCTCGGCAAACTTGGTCAGGTCTTGTTCGAGCGTTTGTGCAGCAGCGGAAATCGCCAGCAGGGAAAAGAAAATGGAAAACAGAAATCGGAAAATGGGAAGGCGATTCTGAGCCATGGGCGAATCCTCAGCTTCGAAAATGAGCGAAGGGCGCACGCTCTGCCGTTTCAGGCGGGCCGAATGTAACGCAGGGAACAGCCTTGCGCAACTCGTAGGCTCGACCAGCGGACCGCTGCAGATAGATGTCCTGTGACCGGGGCAGCGAGCGTACAATGCGCTTCCAAAGCACCTGACGAAGGAGCAGGTCATGCGTGGAGTTCGACTGGCAACCCTGGAAGCTGCGCTGGTTCTTTGTGGACCAGCCATGGCGCAGGCGCCGGCCACCGGCGCAGCCCGGCCGCGGGCGCGGGAGTTGGGTATCCGCCCGGGCGTCTATGAGCCGGGGCCGCTCAACGCCATCACCGACGTTGCCGGAGTGCGTGTGGGACAAGTCACGATCGTGTCGGGCGAATCTGTCCGCACGGGCGTGACGGCGATTCTGCCGCACCCTGGCAATGTGTTTCGCGAAAAGGTGGCCGCGGCCGTGTATGTCTATAACGCCTTCGGAAAACTCGTGGGCGCGACGCAAGTGGAGGAGCTGGGGCAATTGGAGACGCCCATCCTGCTGACCAACACGTTGAGCGTCTGGGATGCCGCCGCAACCTTGGCCGGCTGGATGCTCGCGCTGCCGGGCAACGAAGCTGTCGGCTCGATCAATCCGGTGGTGGGTGAGACCAACGACGGATGGCTCAACGATATCCGCGGGCGTCACGTTACCCCCGAACACGTGCGGCAGGCCCTCGAGGACGCCCGCGGCGGTGCCGTCGAAGAAGGCTCGGTGGGCGCCGGCGCGGGCACGATTGCATTTGGCTGGAAGGGCGGCATCGGCACGAGCTCGCGGAGGATCTCCGAGGGCAAAGTCGCCTATACCGTCGGCGTGCTGGTGCAGACAAATTTCGGCGGTTCGCTCACGATTGCCGGTGTGCCGGTCTGGCAGCAGCTCAAGCCGCCTTTAACCCGCGGGGGCGCCGGCGGCTCCTGCATGATCGTGGTCGCCACAGACGCGCCGTTTGATGCGCGACAACTGAAGCGCCTGGCGGCCCGCGCCATTTTGGGGATGGCGCGCACCGGCTCGTCGGGCAGCCACGGCAGCGGCGACTACGTCATCGCTTTTTCGACCACGAACCGCATCCTCACCGATTCGGCCGGCGGGACGCCAACACCGCCGGTGGCGGAAGAAGACCTCTCGCCGCTGTTCCAGGCGGTGATCGAAGCCACCGAGGAAGCCATCTACAATTCGCTGCTCCGCGCCACCACCGTGCGCGGGCGTGACGCTCATCTCGCCGAGGCCATCCCCATCGGGCGGCTGCGCGAGCTGCTGCAGCAGGGGACGCGCTAGCGCTATTTGCAAAGCTGGGTGGTGAGGACTTCGCGCTTCTCGGCCGCAAGGCGCGTGCAAAGGTCGAGCATAGCTCGGTATGCCGCCAGAGCGACGCTGCTCAGGATGAGAAAGATCACCGGGAGCAGCCAGACCAGACCCGACCCGCGTGCCAACAGGAAGACGATCGCAAAGAACCCCATCAGCACGAACTGCAACAGGAAGCCGACCAGCAGGCTGACTCCCGAGGCGCGGCGGCGGTACTGAGCGAACTCGAATCGCCGGGGATACGCCAGCGAGAGCCAATTGCCGACGATGAAGTGAACCAGCATGGCAAACAGCAACCCCGCGATCGTGGCCAGCGCCATCCACGCTCCCGCCGGCCGGGAAAGAAAACTCACCATCAGCCAGACCACGGCGGTTTCCACAGCAACGATCAGGCCGAACAGCAGGTTTTTTCCCAGAAGCACATCGCGAAAGCGCACCGGAGCGACGAGCAGCAATTGAATGCCGCGGCCGTCGAAGGCAAAGCTGTTGTGGACGAAGGGTGCCAGGATCAGGAACATGTAGGCGACGGCCCCGGGAAACGCCAGCTCAGGGGAGCGCATGATCAGACTGGAATGCTGTCGGGGCCCGCTCCGTACAATAGAAAAGAAAATAATCAGGATCAGCGGCAGGACCAGGCTCAGCGCCATCATGCTGTTGCGGTACAGGTAGCGGAGCTCTTTGTCAAAAACGGCTGCCACGGGTCCGGGCAGAAAAGCGGAGGCAAAAGAGGCGGAGGGAGCGAAAGAGGAAGAGGCGGCCGAAGAGACGGCCGGCGACGCGGTCGCTGCCGGCGATTCGCCCAGATCTTCGCCGCGATACTGCGCGCGCAATCGGCGGTGCAGCAAGTGTCCGAAGGCAAGGGCGTAGGCTCCCAGAAGCCCCGTGGAAACCAGACCCGCCGGAGCATTGCCCTTCGCCCCGGCGGCCAGCGCGCGCCCCGCCAGCCCGGGGGGAAACGGTTGCAGGGCCGCCAGCGCAGCGCGTGCATGGGGCTCCAGCCGCCTCTGCCAGCGCGACCCGAACGCGCTGACCAATTGGAAGCTCAGCAGGCAGAGCAAGAAGATCGCCGCCAGCGCCTCCCGAGTGCGGCGCCGCGCCATCAACCGCTCGAGCCACGAGAAAACCATGCGGCTTAGGATCACGTTCATCCCGGCATACACGGCCAGGACCAGCAGCGTCCAGGGCAGCAGGTCGAGCCGCGCCCACGCGATCCCCGCCGCCATGCAGGCCAGCCACAGCAGCGACCCGAGCGCCGCAGGGTCAAACAGCGCGTACGCCAGGCTGAGCAGGAAGAAGACCGAGTAGCGCAGGGGAAAGCGCAGCAGGTTGCGGAAATCGAAGCCGGTGGTGGAGCTGGCCAGCACTAGAGGCAGGAACTGCCAGAACATGAACGTCGCCAGCATGGGCAGAGCAAGAAGCTCCAGCTGCCGTTCGACGACCAGAAAATAACAGGCGAACCCGAGCGCGATGCCCACACCGACAAAAAACAGGCTGCCAAGCACCGTGGCCACCAGAAAGGCGAGCAGATCGAGCCGTGCGCTCGTCGTGCGCAGCGAATTGCGAAACAACTGCCAGCGCAGGCCGGCAATGATCGCCACCTGCTCGCCGAAACTCCCTGTGGCGGCTACATCAGCCACGAGAGCTCCTCCTCGGGCCGGCGGCCAGAAGCTCCGGGCCCCACGATGGCCAGGAAGATCTGCTCGAGCGTGAGTTTTTCCCCTGCCGCGGCCGGGGAGAGCGCCTCTGCACCCGGACCGCCCGGGGCGGCCGCAGAGGCCACCCCGGCGCGGAGCTCCTCGAGCGAACCCTGGGCCACCAGGCGCCCCTTGTGGATGATGGCCACGTGGCTGCACAGCCGCTCCACGATCTCCAGCACGTGTGAGGTGAGGAAAATTGTGGCGCCCCGTGAAATCATTCTGGTGAGCATAGCCTTCAGCGTGCCCGCGGCGATGGCGTCCACGCCCTCGAACGGCTCATCGAGGAACAGGATCTTCGGGCCGTGGATGACAGCGGCGGCCAGCGCCAGCTTCTTCTGCATCCCGTGGGAGTAGTCGGCGATGAGCGTCTTCGGGCGATCGGCAAGCTGCATGAAATCGAGCAGCTCGGTGGCGCGTTGCGCGGCGGTCTTGCGGTCGAGCCCGTACATCCGGCCGGCGAAGTTCAGGTACTCGGCTCCCGTGAGCCGGTCAAACAGCGCCATGCCTTCGGGGACGACGCCGATCTGGCGCTTCACTTCGATGGGATGCTCTTCGAGGTCGAGCCCCAGCAGGCGGATGCGCCCGGCGCTGGGGGCTAGCAGGCCGGTCAGTATCTTGATCGTCGTGGATTTACCCGCGCCGTTCGGCCCGAGGAAGCCGAAGAACTGCCCGCTGTCCACCGTCAGGTCCATCTGATTGACGGCCACGAGCTCGCCGAAGCGGCGCGTCAGCTTCTCGGTGACAATGGCCGGCTGGGTCATGGTCTGCCTTGCGCCCGGAAACTGCTCCGAGGCGCCGGGAGAATTTAGCACACCGGCGCGCCCTGCCGTCGGTGAACTCTGGCGGTTCTTCCCTGCGCTGCGGCCGCCGATGGAGTGCCGAGAAAAGGTTAGGAGGGTTTCATCACCGCCGGGGGCCCCGGGTCCACTCCGAGGTTTTTTGCCGGAGCGGCGTCGCGGAGAGGGAAAAGAGCGGGGATCGCAGGGAACGCAATGCGGAAGCAGGCGCCGCCTTCAGGCCGGTTGAAACAGGAGATCTGCCCGCCGTGCTCCTGGACCAGTCCGTAGCAAATGCTCAGACCGAGCCCGGTGCCCTTGCCCACCGGCTTGGTGGTGTAAAAAGGATCGAACACCAGGTGCGGCTCCTTTATGCCGGGGCCTGTATCGCTGAACTCGACCACTACATCCGCGCGCTCACGCACCGTGCGAACGGTCAGCACGCCGCCGCCCACTTCCTCCATCGCATCCACGGCGTTGCTGATGATGTTGAAGAAAACCTGCAGCAGTTGATTGGGGTCGCCGCGAACGCCGGGCAGGACGGGTTCAGCCTGCAATTCGATCCGGATGTTCTTGCCGCGGAGATCCAGCCCGCGGAGATGCATGGCGCTGCTCACCACCGCATTGATATCGATCATCGTCCGCTCGGTGGGCACTTGCCGGGCGAAACTCAGCAGGTGGGTGACCAGCGTCTTGGTCCGCCGGGCCTGCTCGCGGATTTTCTCGGCGATGGTGCGCGCTTTTTCTCCCGTCGAGGCGTCATCAATCAACAGGTCGGAATAGCCGAGGATGGCGGTGAGCGGGTTATTAATCTCATGCGCGGCGCCGGCGGCGAGCTGCCCGAGCGAGGCCAGTTTTTCCGATTGCACAAATTGCGTCTGAAGTCGCTGCAGATTCTCGAGCGATTCTTGCGAAGTCCGCAACAGCCGCAGCCGGTCGCCATCCACCAGGTGCTGCCGCAGAAAGACCAGGAAGGTCAGCGGAACGATGGCCGCCAGGGTGACCACCAGGCGGAACCTGCGAACCGCCGGCGGCTCCGCGCTGGCCAGCAGGCTCCAGATCGCCAGGGCAGGCAGGGAAAGCACCGCAGCCATTGCCAGCCGGGACGCCCACGCGCCTTCGTTCCACCGCAGCCCCGCGATCCAGCGGGCCTCCTCCTCGGGCTTTTCCTCCTCCGGCTCAGCAGCCGGGCAAAGCCGGTAGGCGAGGACGCCGCTGGTTCCCAGCCAGACGAATGAGGCCACCAGCGGGATATCGTACACGCTGCCGGTGTAGTACTTCTGCTGGTCGACGGCTACGTTGATGAGCACGGAACTGAGCGTGTAAATCGAGGCAGAGCCGAACAGGTTTGCGTAAACCGCCCGCCACGGGCCTTTCGCGCTCAAAGCGAATATGCCCAGGCCGATCACGAACACCATGTTTTCCATCGCGTAGAGCAAATTGTAATTGTGGCCGTAGATGGCTGCATCCGGCATCACGTACTGCCAAGGGATCACCACGAACAGGTAAAGATACAGCCACCAGAACAGCAGCAGCGTGAAGTCCAGGTAGCCGAAACGCAGGTTGCGGCCGGGCTGACGCGCATGGGGCCGCAAGGCCAGCGCGGCGATCATCGGCACGGTGTGCAGGAAGAAAATGATGTCGCCGCGGAAGAAATCGGGCAGGCGCTGATGCTGATAAACCTCGACGTAGGTCCACTCGAGCTGCCCGACCATCCAGAACGAGCAGCCCAGCGCCAGCAGCATCCAGAAGGAGTTCCGGCGCCAGTGCGGCGAGGCCGCATTCAGCAACAGGCCCGCGTTGGCAAACAGCGGCAGCAGGCACTGTGTGATGTCGCCGAACGTCGTCAGGCCCGGCCCCGGGCGAACCAGCAGCGCTGCGGCCGCATAGCCGCCCACCAGCACCAGCCAGGCGCCCACAAGGAATCTAGTTGTACGGGAAGAGGGCATCAAATGACCGTCGAGTCATTTTAGCCCGGCTCCCCGGCCGCCAAACGCCGGAGTCTGGCCCGGCGTCGAAAACATAACGACTGCATAGGTCGAGCTCTTTGTGGGCGCAGAGAAACTTGAGCCGATTTGTGGGCGTGAGCGGAGCGAGAGCCTACCGGCGAAATCCCGAGCGAGCGCAGCGAGCCGAGGGACCTCAGGTCTGGATGGCGGAGGAGGAGGGATTCGAACCCCCGAGACCCTTGCGGGCCTAACGGTTTTCAAGACCGCCGCCTTCAACCGCTCGGCCACTCCTCCGCAAACGAACTGCTCGAATCATTGTAGCTTGTAGCCCAGTTTAGTAACAGCCTATGCCGCGATTGATGCTGGACTGAGCGGACGATGGCTTATGCCGCTTCCTGTCTGTCCCGAGTGGCCTCTTGTCAAGAACGAATCGTCTCAGCGAGCCATCGCGAGTGCGTTGTCTCGGTGATTGCTCAAGCGCGAATTCGGATCAGCCAGGTGATCCTTGTGTTCCTCATACAGAGTGGGTCAAGAATGGGCCGTACATAACATTTTGGGCACCCGGAATATGGAATTTTCGCCTTCACACAGGCATTTCGTTTAGTAATGGTGGCGAGGTCATCTCTCCGGCAGGCTGCCTTTTTGCGTATGGAAAAGACGCATCAGGATAAGACTCTCCCCGAAACCGAAGAACGTTTTCGCTTGTTGATCGAGTGCGTAAAGGATTACGCAATCTTCATGCTGGACCCCAGTGGGCACGTGATCACTTGGAACTTGGGGGCGCAACGCCTCAAGGGTTATCGAGCGGAAGAGATCGTCGGAAAGCACTTCTCTTGCTTTTATCCTCCCGAGGAGGTCGCGAACGGCAAGCCCGAGCACGATTTGAAGATTGCGGCAGCCGAAGATCGCATGGAACACGAAGGCTGGCACGTTCGCAAGGATGGGTCGCGATTCTGGGCCAGTGCGGTTATCACCGCCTTGCGCGACCAGACCGGCAGCCTCCGCGGCTTTGGCAAGGTGACGCACGACATCACCGAGCATAAGCTGGCCGAGGAACTGCAACGTGCGAGTGAGGAAAGGTTCCGGGCCGTGGCGGAGACTGCCAACGACGCCATCGTTTCTGCTGACGCCCGGGGGAACATCACCTATTTCAACCGCTCGGCCGAGCTTATCTTCGGCTATTCCGCCGCGGAAGTGCTGGGCAGGCCGCTTACGCTCCTCATGCCCGAGCGGTTCCACGATGCCCACCGACGGGGACTGGAGCGCTTTCTGAGTACGGGTGAGCCCCGCGTGATCGGGAAAAGAGTTGAGATGGCGGGCAGGAGGAAAGACGGAAGCGAGTTTCCCGTGGAATTGGCCCTGGCCAGTTGGAGGGCGAGCGGCGGAATCTTTTTTACAGGAATGATCTGCGACATCACCGAGCGGAAGCTGGCTGAAGGGGCGCTGGCACTGCAGGCGGCCGAACTATCGCGGTCCAACATCGAACTCGCCGCCGCCAACAAAGAGCTGGACGCATTTAGCTATTCGGTCTCCCACGACCTGCGCGCCCCCCTGCGCCAAATTGACGGGTTCTCTAGGATTTTAGTTGAGGAATTTGGCCCGCAACTCGACTCCCAAGCCCGGCACTGCCTGGAGCGGATCCAACACGGCGTCCAGAAAATGGGTCATCTGGTGGATGATTTGCTGAACCTGGGACGGGTGGGGCGCAAGACACTGATTCGGTGCCGGACCCCGCTGCTCGCACTGATCCAGGAAGTATTGACCGAACTGAAGTCGGATATCGAAGGCCGGCAGATCGAATGGCAAATCGGCGAATTACCGGTGGTGGAGTGCGACCCAGGCTTGATGAAACAGGTAATTCTCAACCTGCTTTCCAACGCTGTCAAATTCACGCGTCTTCAGGAAGCTGCGGTCATCCAGATAGACCAGATGATGGTGGAAGGTCAGCCGGCGATTTTCGTCCGCGACAATGGTGTCGGCTTCAATATGAGGCACGCTGACAAGCTGTTTGGCATCTTTCAACGTCTTCATCGCCAAGAGGACTTCGAGGGAACAGGTGTGGGGCTGGCAAACGTCCAGCGCATCATCCACAAGCACGGCGGACGCATCTGGGCCGAGGCGGTGCCCTACAAGGGCGCTACCTTTTATTTCACCATCGGAGTGCCCGAGAGGAGCGAATCCGAAAACAGCGCCATGAAAGGAGGTGGAGCGTGGCGACAGAGGGAATAGAAATTCTCCTGGTCGAGGACAACCCAGCGGACGTGGAGTTAACGTTGCATTCCCTCCGACACAACAACCTGGCCAACCGGATTCAGGTGGTCCGCGACGGCGAGGAAGCCCTGGATTACCTCTTCGGCCAGGGGCCCTATAGCAACCGCGCCTCTGAGCGCGCGCTCAAACTCGTCCTCCTGGATCTGAAACTGCCCAAAGTGGATGGCCTGGAAGTGCTGCGAAGGATCAAGAGCGACTCCCGTACCAAGGTTATTCCGGTAGTCATCCTGACCTCTTCGAAGGAAGAGAAGGACATGGTCAGCAGCTACAACTTGGGCGTGAACAGCTACATTCAAAAGCCGGTGGATTTTGAACATTTCCGTGAGACCATCAAGCAGTTGGGTCTCTACTGGCTGGTGGTGAACCAACCCCTACCTGCTGAGGCCCTCTTTGGCGAAGTAGCGGGCAGAAAAGGATGAGCGAAGACGAGTCAAGTGCGAAACCAGTGCGGAAGCGTCCTCTCCGCGTCTTGTTTATCGAGGATAATCCCGCGGATGTGGAACTCTGTCTGCAGGAGCTGAAGAAGGCAAGTTTAGAGGTCCGTGCGGATGTGGTAGAGACCTCCGAACAGTTTGCGGAACGCCTGCGCGAGAAAACCTACGATATCATCCTCGCCGACTACCTGTTGTACGACTGGACCGGGATGGACGCCTTCGATCTTCTGCGCAAACAGGGTCACGACCTTCCGTTCCTTCTGCTGACGGGGGCGCTTGGGGAAGAGAAGGCGGTGGAATGCATTCAGAAAGGCATTTCCGATTATATTCTCAAGGATCGCCTGGCCCGTTTGCCCGCGGCCATCTGCCGGGCCTTGGAAGAGAAATATGTGCGTGATGAACGCCGGCGGGTAGAAGCGCTGTTGTGGCAAAGCGAGACAATGTTCCGCACCTTGACAGAAACAATTGCATCGGCCATCTTCATTCATCAGGGCGTACAGTGTCGCTATGCGAATCGCGCAGCCGAGGAGATCACCGGGTACAGCCGGGACGAACTCCTGGCCATGAGTTCGTGGGATCTTATCCATCCCGATTCTCGAGAGTTTGTCACCGACCAGGCGCTGCGGCGCGCCGGGGGCGATCCGTCCGCCGCTCGCTACGAGGTCAAGATCCTTACCAAACAGGGTGAGCCGCGCTGGCTGGACATCACTGTCGGCAGGATTGAATTTGAAGGCCATCCCGCCGGGTTGACCAGCGCCTTCGACATCACCGAGCGCAAACAGGCGGAAGAGGAGATTCGCCATCTGGTGGCCAGCGACCCGCTGACGGGTCTGGCCAATTACCGCCGCCTGCTCGACGTGTTCGATGCGGAGACGCAGCGTTCGGGGCGCACGGGAAGATGTTTTGCGCTTCTTCTGCTCGACCTCAACGGATTGAAGAAAATCAACGATAGCCACGGCCATCTGGTGGGCAGCCGCGCGTTGTGTCGGCTGGCTCACGTCCTTCGCCTGCAGTGCCGCGTGGTCGATACCGCCGCGCGACACGGCGGAGATGAATTTGCCATCATCCTGCCGGAAACAGACGCCGACGGCGCGCGAAACCTCGCCCTGCGCGTCGCCGAGCGGCTCGCGCATGACGGTGAGGAGCCGCCGCTTTCCTTCAGCTTTGGCGTGGCCGTCTTTCCAAATGACGCCAAAACGATTGACGAGCTGCTGGGCGCAGCGGACCACGCCCTATATGAGATGAAGCGCGTTGGTGCAAATAAGCTGGCGCGGCCGGCGTGAGGTTTCCCTCAAAACAAAACAACTCGGCGTGAGAACCCCGTGCCGGGATCCGGAGTTCTCACTGCGTGATTTGCTGTTACTTGGCGCACTCTCGCCTCAATCATTGACACCACGGCTGCCGAGCCGGCTCACTCCGCGATTGCACGTGGCTGAGGAGTTCCTTGCCCCGCTGCCGCGCCCCGCCGAATCGCCGCGCCGAGCTTCCCACGTCTAAACTCGGTGCCAGCCTATATAAGTTTCGGAAACGCCTCCTGGGTGCTGCCCATTGACCCTGTCCGAGAGCTGTTCTGCCGACCAGTAGTATTTTTCTCTCGCCGGTTCTAGCCTGCTGGCAGGGGGCGACATCTGCGGTAACCGCTTTTGTGAGATGGCCTTCCCCGGAGGCTGGTGCAAAGCACAAGATCATTGTGGGGAGATGCCGAGAGAATTGCCGTCTGGACGACCCTTGCAGTGGGGTGTCTCTTCTTTCTATGGAGGCTTCGTCAATCGGCCTTCACGGCAGACCCGCTGCTGGAAAGCTACCTGGAGTTTGCCGGTTGCCTGATTGCCTTCACGATCGCAGCCATTTCGTTGGTACATTTTCGAGCCGAGCACGACCGCATTTCTCTCATTTTGGCGCTCGGGTTCCTGCTGTCGAGTTTCATTGATGCCGGCTCTCGGTTGGTCTCCTACCATTCGCTAGTCGCACACGCCTTACTGCACGGGACCGTCCCGGAAACGTGGATGGTGAGCCGGACCCTTCTGGCCCTGCTGATGGTGGCTGCGATGGTGGTGGAAAAGCGCATTCCGGTCGCGCGCAAATCAGATCGCGAAATCGTTGGCGCGATTCTGATGGTAGCTGTAGTGGCTTACCTGACTGGCGTCGCCTACTTCGCAATTCCGGCTGAGGCGCCGATTCGCCTGGGGGCCATACTCCCTCGCCCATGGGACCTCTTGCCGGCGGCGATTTACCTGCTGGCGACGGTCTGGTATTGGCGGAGACCCGCGCGGGGTAATTCGGCGTTCGGTCGCGCGATTTGTATCACCGCAGGCTTAAACTTCCTTTGCCACCTCGTCATGACGCAGTCGCAGCGTCTGTTTGACGCTCCCTTTGCCTTCGGGCAATTCCTCAAGGTAGCCAGCTACGCGGTGGCGCTCGGCGGCGCCCTTTTCGACCACGGGCGCCTGTTCGATCGGGTTCGTCAACTGGCTGCGACCGATTCGTTGACTGGCCTTGCGAACTATCGCCGGTTGATGGAGGTACTTGACAGCGAAATGCAGCGGTCCGGGCGCACCGATCGTCCGTTTGCGGTCGTGCTGCTGGACTTGGACGGACTCAAGAGTATCAACGACCGATATGGCCACCTGGTTGGAAGCCAAGCGCTCTGCCGTCTGGCGAATATCTTCCGGGTCCACTGCCGTTCGATTGACACGGCCGCGCGTTACGGCGGAGACGAATTTGGTCTGGTCTTGCCGGAAACTGGAGAGAAAGAGGCCCGCCGCGCCGCCGTCCGGATCTGCAGCGAGCTGGCGGACGATGGCCAGCAGCCGGCTCTTTCGGTGAGTGTCGGCGTCGCGGTGTATCCTTCAGACGGAATCACAACCGAACAGCTATTGCGAGCGGCTGACCGCGACTTGTATGGCATGAAAACCCGCAAAGGAAGGATACTCTCGAAACAAGACTTTCCACCCGCAGGGAGCCCGGTTCACTAATTGATTCCCGATGCAGAGCCACTTTTGCACGCATGGTGCCCGCAGAAAAACCTACCCCCCCGGCACGCGCCCAAACCGTCAGCTTTCGTCACTTCTTAGCATTCATGCATCTCATTGCCATTCTTCCGTAGTGATTCGAGAGCAGCAGCCACGACTCTGGAGGTACTGTCCGCGGCTTGTTTGTAGTCAAGTCTTATCAATTCCCACTGCTCCAGAAGGCTTGGGCGTGGTAGATTCGTTTCTGCCCAGAGCCGATTGAATCAGGAGGGGAGATGGGTTCGGCGTTGTCGATGCTGTTGGCGATGCTGTTGCTTCCGTTGCCGGCGCCTGTTCTCGGTCAGGGCAAGGAAAAAACCAAAAGTAAAGCCGAGGCACCTGCCCAAGAAACTTCTGAGCAGAACAAAACTACTACTACGAAACACAGGAATGCTCGCAAGAACCAGGGTCAATCGTCGAATCGTGCGTATGCAGCGCTGACGATCAGTGAGCTGGTCGGCGAAGACCCAAACCGCTGGACGGAGAAAATGCGGACGCATGTTGCCGTGAGTGGCTTTGTCACTGACGCCAGAAAAGAGGAAAACGGCGACATAGACATCCGCATCTGTGACAACCCGAAAGTAGAGGGCATGGACCGGGCGCACTGCTTCGTGGCCAAATGCATTCCGAAGCTGCCGTGCGACATGCCTCGAATCGGAAGGCCGATCACGGTTCGGGGAATCAGTCGGTATGACGCCGAAATCGGGCATCACTGGTGGGAGGTTCATCCGGTTGAGCAAGTAGAAAAGTAGCAAGCGGGACTTGAAACATTCAGACTGAAGTTAAAGCGCCGGAATGGTTGCGTTTCCGAATCAACGTATACGTTTGCACCGTCAATCGCGCAGTTCGAAAGCGCGATTCTGAGCAGTTTGGCTTTTTCGGGGGAGAAGCAGACCAGCACAGCAGGACGGGGCATGAGGGCTAGGCTTTCGGGCAAGGGGGAAGGTCAAAACGAAAATTCCGGCTTATACCCGGAGAAGTTACATTTTAGCTGGACTAGTTCTCGGGGAGAAGGTCAGAATGTCCCATGGAGGGATAGCATGCGCACACTAAGGATCGCGCTGGGGCTGAGCTTGCTGTTGCTCGTAACAGTCAGAGTGGCCGCTCAGAAAGCTACCACTGACTGGGATCACGGCATCAATTTTTCCGAGTACAAGACTTTCATGTGGATTCAGCAGCCCCACATGGTGAATCCGGCTATGGACAAGCGAGTGGTTGACGACATCAATAAACAACTCGCGCACAAAGGCTGGAAGCTCGTGAACGACAATGCCGATGTGGGCGTTGTCGCGCACGGTTCAGCCGATAAGGAAATGACGCTCGAGCGCTTCTACGTTGATTTTCCCGAAGGATGGCAATGGCAGTGGTGGGAAGGCGTCACCGTAACGAAAGTGACGACCTATCCGATTGGAACTCTGGTCGTCGATCTGTTTGATAGGAAGACGAAGCACGTAGTCTGGCGCGGGATTGCCAATGACACATTCTCCGAGAAGGCCAAGAAGAACGCACACAGGCTGGAAGAAGCGATCGAGGACATGTTCAGTCACTTTCCGCCGAAGTCCAAATAACGGCATTGGTTCGCCGCTGGCGTATGGAAGAATGCCAGAGCGGGGGCTGACGCTGGCGAAGGGTCGCGCGGACGAGAACCGCCCTATCAAGGACTAGGCCATCCCATTGCGCCGAGTGCCCAAACCGTTCTCTTTCGGCTCAGGCATGGCTTTTCTAAAGCGGAATTGGGCAGCGATCAGCTTTGGTTGCTTGTACACCACCTGTACGGCTAGGATCGGATTTGCACGAGATCGGCCTTGGGCTTCAGCTTTGCCGCGCCGGAATGCCACCGCGAAGGTCGGATCGAGCGCCGCCAGAGACGGTTCACCAACAGGCCGACGCCGATCGAACCACCGATGAAATGATCGATCTTCACAGGACCCACCAGCTTGATCGTTCGAATCCAGTGTAAAGCGCTGCTGATGGCACAACCGCACTGGGAGCAGTCGGGCGAGCCGCCAAAAACGCAAGGCTCGACACGACTTTGCAGATCAGCCGAATAATTGGCAGACATCTTAGAGAAAAGGCAAGCATCTGGATTGCTCGGGGGATGAACGAAAGCCCGGGCCATGCCCGTGGTGACCAGAAGTTTCGGATATTCCTTGGATAAGGAAGGCAACTGCTGCGCGATGGCTTCACGATCATCAGAAGCGAGCATTTCCGGGCTTTGCTCGCCAACCTGAGGGGTGTAAACGCTGACCCAGATGCGGTTCACCTCGGGGCGTGCGCTCCAAAAGGACACATACTCTTCCAGATAGCCGGACCGCGCCAGCATCGGTCGAGTAATTACCCAGTGGATGTTGACCTGGCGGCCTTGGATGTTTTTGAGGATCCGCTCGTAGGTTGCCGGCTTCCGCCGGATATCGTGATGCTCCGGCAGGCCGTCCACTGACACTGCCACCCGGAGGCGCGGGATCTTCATCCACTCCGCCGGGATGGGGATCACAGCGCTGGTGACAACGAGTGTGAAGACTCCCAACTCACTGAGAACAGGAAGAATCCGACCGAGCTCGCGATGTCGGATCAAAGGCTCACCACCCACCAGGGAAACATGTAAGGGCTGGTGTTTTCGCACGAGCTTCAACACACCCTCGACCAGCGCGTCTCCGCGCAGATCATGGAGCTGGCGGAGCGTGACTTCACCTCCAAGGTGCGTCTCACCGTAGGCATAACAGCCGGGGCAACTGAGCGGACACTCACGAGTAATTTCAATTGAAAGCATGGGGACATTGCCGCTCAAGATTCTCCACCAAGCGGCAAGCAACTCGCTCGGGATGAGACTAGGATTGGGCGCAGCTGAACCCATTTGAATCTTGGATGCAAATCTTAGGGCGAGAGGTGCTTGCTTTTAATGCATTAAAGGAATCAGACGCAATGCTCTGCGTGCTGAAAGGGTTGCATTTCGGCGCTGATATACTGGCGAGTGAGGTAAAACGTGGCTGAAAATTCAACAACGACAGTACCTCTCGAACCGCTGTTCTTCGGACGGGTCACCCGGGTGGTTTTCGGTGCGGTTAGCGCTTTATGGGGAGTCTTGTTATGGAACAGTGACTTTCCGTCGTTGGCCGTGTCGCTAGTGGTGATTTTTCTGGGCGTATCTTTTTTGGTGGGCGGGCTAATGGCCAATCCCGGCCTAGTCCTGCCGGCGGGAAAGCGCGTCCATTCTTTTTGACCCTCTCCGCGATTCCTAGGTCTCTGACGGCCGCAGAAGGCCACGGCTAACACCTGCGCTCCCTTGATATCATGCTGACTGGCGCCTCAAAGGCGTGCATTGCATCCACCGTTGTTGGGGACCAATCCAATAATGATGCGTTCCTCAAATTCTCGGTTCATAATACGTCCATGGTAGAACGTGTCGGGTCCAGGCTGTTTGCAGTTCTATTGGCCTGCGCCGCCCTGCTCCAGCCAATAGCGCTACCCGTAGACACCGTACCTGTGCGCCACACGGAAGGCCTATCGCATGGCTTTCTTGTGCTGCGGACGCTTAAAGGCAGTCTCATTGCCGACGGTCAGCTGGCGCAGGACGCAGTGGGCGATCACGTAACGAACCATCTGACGTTTCGCTTCAAAGATGGTTCGATCTATGAGGAAACGACCATATTTTCTCAGCGCGGCGTATTCCGACTCTTGAGCGACCGCATCGTTCAAAGAGGTCCGTCATTCAAACGTCCGATGGAGACGTCGATCGACACTTCCACCGGCCAAGTCACCGTCCGCTACACAGATGACAATGGCAAAGAGAAAATGTTGACCCAGCAGCTTGAGTTGGCTCCAGACGTCGCCAACGGCTTGCTTTTCACCCTGCTGAAGAACATTCAACCGAGTGTGCCGCGAACGACAGTGTCAATCGTGGCGATCACACCAAAGCCACGGCTGGTCAAGCTTGCGATCCTTCCAAAAGGCCAGGAACCGTTCTCGATTGGTAGCCACCAACATAAAGCTTGGCACTACGTTGTGAAAGTCGAAATTAGAGGTGCCGCCGGGTTGCTGGCGCATCTGCTACGGAAGCAGCCCCCAGATGCGCACGTGTGGGTTCTCGCCGGCGAAGCCCCGGCGTTCGTCAAGTTTGAAGGTCAACTTTACGCGGGCGGCCCTATTTGGGAGATCCAGCTGGCAAGCGCCGGCATCTTCTAAGGATTGAGGCACAATACGTCAGAGATTTGGCGCTAGAGCGCCGGAACAGAGCGAAGCCGCCCGGCGTACGTTGCGTCATATGCGCCGCCGGACGCGGCCCACTCTCGTCGGGCGGTTGATACGTATGGGCCGCGCCGAAAAACACCATCCCCCCAGGTCTTGATGGCTTTTGACCAGTTCAAAATGACTTCCTTCTGATTCTTTCGGAGTCCAAGATTGCCGGCGGGGGCAACAGAGCTTCCCCGTTCGCAAAGTTTCGGGTGTCTTCCAGGACGGTCGCTACCCTGAGCCAAAACCCGTGGGAGGCTTTCGGCACACTTTCAAGTACATCGAGACCTGCGGTGCGGCCAGCACCGAGCGACCTGATGGCATAGATTTCGGTCCTCAGCCGGAATATACGACCAGCTACCCAGGGCCGCGGTGCATTTAATCTTTAGGAGAATTTGCAGCAGGCTTCTGCGGCCAGACTGGACTCGTCAGTTCAATTCGCCAAATGGGGCCACCCTCGTACAGCGGGCCTTCTGATTTGACGAACACTGGGGCCTCGCCGCCGAGAATCCAGATGTGGGTGTCCGGGGGTTGTTTCCCCACCAGCGGAGCCACCAATCCGGCGGCGCCGCCGATTTCCACTTTCGCGACGTAGTGCGTGGCTTTGCGGCCGGAGCCGCCGATCGAGAACGGTTCTTCACCCTGCAGCGCAATCACCAGCTTTACGAGCCGCGGCTTTGGCGTGGCCACAACCATTGACACCGTCAGACGCGTCGCCTCGGGCCGGATATTTTTCAGCAGCGTGAAAACGATGCCGTTGGCCACGTCGGGCGGCAGTTTCAGGCGCTCGGTTACAACCTTTTCCTTGTCCTTGTTGTCCTCGTCCGTGTAACGGACCGTGACCTCGCCCGTCGTGCCATTGGTTGTCACCTCCATCGGCCGCTTGAACGCCGGGCCCTTCTGTACGAGGTGGTCGCTCAAGAGTCGGAAGCTGCCGCGCTGCGAAAACAGAGTAGTTTCTTCATGAACGGAGCCATCCTCGAAGTGGAAGATCACGTGAGTGGTCACGCGATCGCCGCGTGCAAGCTGCGTCAGATCACCTTCGGCGATGATCTTGTCTTCCAACGTCCGCAGCACGAGAAAACCGTGGACGATGCCCTCCGTGTGCCTCACCGCTACCTGCTCCGCCGGCAGTGCACAGGGCAGCAGCAGCGCGAGGCAGGCCAGCAGGGCGGCGAGTCGCTTGGACTGCATATGTCTTGCCATCGCCGCATCATGAACCACATCGCTGCATCGGCGCAAGCGTGACCCTGCGGACAAACAGTAGAAAATCATGTGCTTTCGGGATTTTGTGTCAGATTGCGAAGTAGCTGATTTAGCGTTTCAAGAGGCCAGTCCCTTACTGCCGAGCGGGGAGGTAAACGTGGGCAGGACCGATGATGCGCGCGCCCGGGAGCTCAGTGGTGATCTGAATGCGCTTGTAGCCGGGCTTGGGGCCGAGCTTGGCCTGAAAGGTAAGGACGTATTGCCGGCCCAGGATCTGCGTCAACTCTTCCAGGAAGGGCTTGAAATCCTGTGGAGTGGTTGAGCCGGAGAAGAAAGCTTCTCCCCCGGTCTCTTCAGCAAGGCGCGCCAGAGAGTTCTGGCCGTTGGCGATGAAGGCGGTATATCGGCTGAGAGGGCTCGCGGCGCTGGCAAACATTGCGTAGACGTTGATCGTAGCTCGCTGGCCTTGCTCAACGGCGTGCTCGAGGTCGATGCTCGGGGAGGGCAGGGTTCCGCTGAAGCCGTGGTACACAGTCGATGCCGTCGGAAAATAGCAGGATGGCGCGACGATAGTTTCCCGGAGGCGAGTGTGCTTCGAGCCAAGCCACAGACTGAAAGATGCTTTGAGAGTACTTGAAGCCGCCGTGGGGAATGCGCAGGGCTTTGGCTGCCAGGTCGTGGTCACTGGTGAAGTCTTGGAGGACGCTGATGCCGCCCTGAGAAGCGTAAATCACGGCCACGCGTGTGGTGGGAGGTAACGAGCGGATGAATCCGGCGATCTCGGCCATGCGTGGCGCCATCGCGCCGGACAGGGAATCATCCACAAGAACGGTGAGGTCCAGGCCGGCCCGTTCACCCTGAGCCGGGAACCAATCGAGCACAGGCCGCCGCTCACTCTCCTGGCGGACCAGCACGTCCTGACGTGTCACTTCCGGTGGCGCGCTCTTTTTCTTGCTGGCGACGGTCACGGTGATGCGGATGACGTCGGGCGCCGGCGCCGCGCCGGAGCCTTGCGCGGCCACGCTCTGGGTCCGCATCGCGGACGTGGCCATGCAGACTCCAAGAAGAGCCGGAGCGATTATTAAAATAAAGGCACGTATCCGCATAGTTTATCGGGGTCAAGCCTAGTCTCTCACATTAGTTCACGGGTATCCAGAGGCTTGCCTCCGCCACGCACCAGAGCACTTGCCTGCGGTGGGACAGGCCATGGATGCAACCACCGGCTTGCTGCCGCGAATGCCTCTTGCGACTGGCAAGGAATTTAGCGGAATCGGAAGTTATCCACGCGCAAATGGCGCAAAACGAGCTTGCAGTCGGGCTGGCGCGTCATGCGGGTTGCGGCGGTGGGGTGGCGGCTGGCGGGGCGGGCCAGTCGGTGGGAGCGAAGTCCACGCCCCAGAAATGCGGCGCCGGAGAGAGGAACTCGACGCCGACGCGCTGTCCCTTCTCCGAGGTATCGCCCAGAAACACGACGCGGCACTCCTGTTCTTCCTGGGTGAAGGGGTTGATCAGCACGACCATCGCGCTGTTCTCGACCGGCTGGTTCAGATAGAGCAGCCCGCCGTGCGCGTTGATGACAATCGTTTCGCAAGCCTCGCGGAATTTCCGGCCGTCGAGGTTCTTGCCGGCGGCCACGACGCGCACACGCATGAACACGCGTGAGCTGCGGCGAGCTTTGGCATAGTCGATCTCGGGCATGTCGCGGCGTGTCCTCGGAGTCCAGGAATTATGGCCCGGAACAATGCTGCGGCAGATTTGTTGTTCCGTCAATGACAGCCGCGAGGGCATGTGCCTGCGGCGCACCCGCGCTACGCCGGTGGGAGCGCAAACAGGCGGGCATTTTGCTTGCCCCGCCGCCGCGGCTCTCCGTAAAATGGTGGCCCTGCTGGAGCCGGCTGTTTCCGGCCGCGTCTCCGTGGCAGCGGGCGAACGAGTCCCGAACGATCGGCCCGTGATCTGAATCGACCGAGGAGTTTTCATGAATCTTGCGGAATACATCGAGAGCCACCGCGACGCACACCTCAAGGAGCTTTTTGAGTTCTTGCGCATCCCCAGCATCAGCACCCAGAGCGAGCACAAGCAGGATATCGAACGCGCCGCGAAGTGGGTGGCCGAAAAGTTGCGCGGGTCAGGCATGGAGAAAGTCGAAATCGTGCCCACCCCGATGCACCCGCTGGTCTATGGCGAATCGCTCGATGTGCCGGGGAAGCCCACGGTGCTGTTTTACGGCCACTACGACGTGCAGCCGGCCGAGCCGCTCGATCTTTGGACCTCGCCCGCCTTCGAGCCCACTGTGCGCGACGGCAACCTCTATGCCCGGGGCACTGCCGACGATAAGGGCCAGGTGCACATCCACCTCAAGGCGTTGGAAGCGCTGCGCAATACCGCCGGGAAGCTGCCCATCAACGTAAAGATTGTCATCGAGGGCGAAGAGGAAGTGGGCAGCGAGAGCCTGTGGGACTTCGTCCAGCAGAACAAGCCCCGCCTGAAAGCCGACGCCCTGGTGGTGTCCGACACCTCGATGCTGACCCGGGGGGTGCCCTCGATCACCTACGGCCTCCGCGGACTGAACTACTACCAGATCGAAATCGCCGGACCGGCGCAGGACCTCCACTCCGGCGTGTTTGGCGGCGCGGTGCCCAATCCGCTCGCTATCCTTTGCGAGCTGTTCGCCAGGCTGCACGACAAAAACTTCCGCGTCACCGTGCCCGGCTTCTACGACGATGTGGCCGCGCTCTCCCGCGCCGAGCGCAAGGCGCTCCACGCGCTCCCGTGGGATGAGAAAGAATTCCGCAAGACCGTTGGGGCGCCGGGGCTGTGTGGCGAGAAAGGGTACTCCATCATCGAGCAGATCTGGTGCCGGCCGACGCTCGAGCTGAACGGCATCTGGGGCGGCTACATCGAGGAGGGCTCGAAGACCGTCATCCCGGCGAAGGCTTACGCCAAGTTCTCCACGCGCCTGGTGCCCGATCAGGACCCGGATAGGATCTCCCGGCTGGTCCAGAAGCACATCCGCAAGCTGCTGCCCCGGACGGTGAAGTGTAAGTTCGAGCTGCTCAGCACCGGCAAGCCCTGGGCGGCGGCCTACTCCCACCCCATTTTCAAGAAAGCCATCCACGCGCTGGAGCAGGGCTTTGGCAAGAAGGCGGTGTTCATCCGCGAGGGCGGCTCGATCCCCTTTGTCACGCAGATGCACGACACCTTCAAGGTGCCTTGTGTGCTGATGGGTTTCGGCCTGCCGGACGAAAACGCCCATGCGCCGGACGAGCACATGGCGCTCGAGAACTATTTCGGCGGAATCAGGTCCATTGCGCACTTTTATCAGGGTTTAGCCGACCTGTAGCAACGGCCCCTGCTCGCTTACTCGCGGGCAAGCTGCTCCTGGCGGGCGCGCAACAGGCAGCCTGCTCGCAGGCCAGCCCGCTGCCGCCTGGGGGCCGGGCGAATGCCGGGATAGACGCCGGGAGGCAAAACGGCAGGGCTCCCCTGCCTTTTCCCGCTTCGATACCGCGCACAGCCGCCTCAGGAGCGGGTTTCCGGGGCTCGGGACTCTGGAAGCCGCATTTTTTGTGGCTTTTTTTGATGTTTGCTCTTGCGTTGGGCCTCCGGTGCGGCTATAGTGCCGCTGACTTCTGTTCCCGATGCTCTGGGACCCGGGAGTCGCAATACCCACTTCTGAGGAGGAGAATCAATCTCGATGGCAAAACCACTGAGCAAGTCCAAGATTGTGGCGCACATCGCCGGCAAGATCGGCACGCCAAAGAAAACCGCCGCGACGTTCTTCGACGAGCTTTTAAAGCTGGCGGTGAAAGAACTCAAGGGCGGCGCGGGCAAGTTCGTCATCCCCGGGCTGGGCCGTGCAGTGAAGGCGCACCGTAAGGCGCGCATGGGCCGCAACCCGCAGACCGGCGAGCCCATCAAGATCAAGGCCAAGACCGTCGTGCGGCTGCGCGCGGCCAAGGCATTCAAAGACGCTGTGCTCAGCTAGACGCGCTCGGCGTTGAGCATTTGACCGGTGCGGGGGCATCCCGGGCGGAATCGCATTCTGCCTGGGCGTGCGTGTCCCTGCCCCGGATTGGAATACGGTTTTCTGCTGATTGGAGTACTCTGGCGAAGCCTCGGGCGCGTAGTGCTTTGCCGGCCACCTGGTTTTTCGGGACGGGCCGGGAGTCGCCCTGCGCAGCTTGGGGGTTTTGTCTTTTCGTTACCTCCTTTGCTCACCCAGTTTTCCGTCGCAGGCCCAGTGCCGTATGTGCAGGCTGGTGGGAGAGCATGGCGTCGCGCTATTGGGATGAAAAGCTGGCGGAGCGCTACCGCGCGTTCCACTACGAATTCCCCGAGCAGGCGCTACGCGGGCGCATCGTCGTGGTCGCAGGCGGCACTGGCGGCCTCGGCGCCGCAACCGTGACTTTGCTGGCGCGGGAAGGTGCGCAACTCGTGGTGGGCTACCGCGCCAATCGCCCGCGTGCCGAGGCGCTTCGCCGGGAACTCGGAAAGCAATTCTACGCGACGCTCCGCCTGGTCGAAGGCGATGTGGCGCTGCCCGAAGTGCGCCGTGCCTATGTGGACGCCGCCGCGGCGCTGGGCGGGCCGCCCTCGGGCGCGGTGATTTTCCCCGGAGACCCGGCGCGGGTGAAGTGGGAATCGCTCGACGCTGCAGCCGTGGAAGCGTCGCTGCGCGCCAATTACGTGGGGCCGATCCTGCTTGCGAAGGAACTGGGCAGCGCCATGGAACAGTCCGCCGATGGCGGGAGCATTGTGCTGCTGGCCTCGATGCAAGCGCTGGCGGCATTTGAATCAAGCTTGAACTATTCAGCGCCCAAGGCGGCACTGGTGCACGCGGCGCGAATTTTGGCCGGGAAGTGGCGACGCGTGCGCGTCAACGTCGTGGCGCCCGGCGCCACAGTCGCCGGCATGGCGGAAACTAGTGTCGCCGCAGGCAAGTATGACCCGTACCTCGAGAGCGGCGCGATATCGCGCTTCGGTCGCCCGGAGGACGTCGCCCGCGCCGTGCGATTTTTCCTCGAGCCAAACGGCTACACGACCGGGCAGGTGCTCCTGGTGGACGGCGGGCTGACGCTGCGCAGGGATCGCGGCTGAAATCTGAGGTAGGGTGCGCCGCAACTTCCGACTGGCCGGCGAAAAGCCGTTCCCGGCCGCCCGCCGTATCGGAAAGGCGGCACCCGCGGCCGCAGCGCCTCCGCTGGCATCGCCGCCTCGCCGAATGGCATAATGGCTCCCCGAACCAACGATGGGAAACGACTACGCTCATTCCGGGCTGCTCGCCGACCTCTACGAGCTGACCATGGCGGCGGGGTACGTCGAGACCCGATTCGAGGCTCGCGCCACCTTTGAGCTGTTCGTTCGCTCGCTTCCTCCGCGGCGCAACTGCCTGGTGGCGGCAGGGCTCGAACAGGCGCTTGAATTCTTGGAAAACGTCCGCTTCGCCACCGAAGAGATCGCTTACTTGCGGCGGCACCCCGCATTCCGTCACATCGGGCCCGGCTTCTTCGACTACCTGGCGCAATTCCGGTTTACCGGTGACGTCTGGGCCATGCCCGAGGGCACGCCGTTTTTTCCCGGTGAGCCGATGCTGCGTGTGACCGCGCCCATCGCTGAGGCGCAGATCGTGGAGACGTACCTGCTCGCCACGCTCAACTTCCAGACCATGATTGCGAGCAAGGCGGCGCGGGTTGGCGTCGCGGCCCGCGGGCGGCCCGTCATTGAGTTCGGCACGCGCAGGGCGCATGGGATTGAATCGGGCGTGCTCGCGGCGCGCGCCGCCTACATCGGCGGCTGCCAGGGCACCTCCAACGTAATGGCCGGGCACCGCTTCGGCATCCCTACCTACGGCACTCAGGCCCATTCCTGGATCATGGCGCACGAGGACGAGGAGGAGGCCTTCCTTCAGTTCCTCGACGTCTTCCCCGAGCATGCGGTCTTGCTGGTGGACACCTACGACGTGCGCGCCGCGGTAGAGCGGATCATCTCGATGGGCCGCAAGCCCCGCGGCGTGCGTCTGGATAGCGGCGAGCTGGCCGCCGACAGCACCTGGGTGCGCAGGCGGCTCGACCTGGCCGGCTGGCACGATGTCGAGGTCTTCGTCTCGGGCGACCTCGACGAAGACCGCATCACGGAGTTGCTCGACGCCGGCGCATGCATTGATGCCTTCGGCGTGGGCACGGCTCTGGCGACTTCGGCGGATGCCCCCACGCTGGGCGTGATCTACAAGCTCGTGGAGGTCGAACGCGGCGGCGAAGTCCACAACGCCGCAAAATTCAGCGCCGCCAAGGTGACCTACCCTGGACGGAAGCAGGTCTTTCGCTTTGCCGATGTGGCCGGGAAGTTCACCGAGGACGTCATCGCGCTTGAAGACGAACAATTCGCCGGCGCGGAACCCTTGCTCGTGCTGGTGATGCGCGGTGGCAAGCAGACCTCTGTGCCCATGAGCCTGAAAGAGGTGCGAAGCTATTGCCTGGAGAGTCTGCAGCGCCTGCCCGAGCGCATCGTTTTCGCACGCCCGGGTGGCCCTCCGGCGGTCGCCTACCCGGTCCGCTACAGCCAGCGGCTGAAGACGCTGCTCGAGGAGGTGCGCCAGCGTGTCGAGCGCGCCGCGCGCATCTAGATCGGAAGAGGGAGAACCCAATGGTGTCGCGGAAAGTGGTTTTCTGGGAAGTGGACACCCAGGCGGATTTCATGCTGCCCGGCGGGAAGCTCTACGTGCCGGGCGCCGAGAGAATCATCCCCAACCTCCGGCGGCTGGTGGATGCGGCCCGTGAAGGGCGTGTGTTTCTGGTCTCTGACGCCTGCGTCCACACCCTCGAGGACAAGGAATTCAAGGTCTGGCCGCCGCACTGCCTTGCCGGCACGCCCGGAGCGCAGATTATTCCGGAAACGCTGACCGAAAACTTCCACCTGATTCCGAACCGGGCAGGCGCCCGGCTGCCGGCGGATCTGGGAAAGTTGCAGCAGGTGGTCCTCGAGAAACAAACGCTGGATGTGTTCGACAACCCGAACACCGAAGCAGTGCTCGAGCGGCTGGACCGCGAGGCGGAATTTATTGTCTTCGGCGTGGTGACAGAATACTGCGTGCGATGTGCGGCCTCCGGATTGCTCGACCGCGGCCGGCGTGTGGCCATCGTGACTGACGCCGTTGAGACGCTCAACCCGGCGGACGGGCGACGCACGCTCGAAGAATTGACGGCCCGTGGCGCGCGACTCCTCACCACCGACCAGGCCCTGGCGCTGCTCGACCAGCCCGCGGCGCGCAGTGCCTGAGGGTTGTGGCGACGGCACCCCGGCGATCTTGCCTGGGCGCAGCCGAAGGGCGCCTACCCTTGCGGCTAAAGCGTATTCAGGTAGACCACCAACTCGCGGATCTGCTCCGCGTTCAGCGCCCCCTTGAACCCCGGCATGTTCTTGCCGCCTTTTTCAATCCATTCCCGGAGCGAGGCGTCGTCCACTGGCTTGCTGTCGGCATACGTGCCGCGCTTGGCGAGGCCCTTGAGCCCCGGCCCGATTTTCTTCGCAGGGCTCGCACTGTAATGGCAGGTGGCGCAACGGGTATTGAAGAGTTTCTTGCCCTGCTCGATCTCAGCAGGAGAAGCCGGAGAACCTCCATCCGCTTTTTGCCCGCCGGCATTTTTCCCGGGCACTTGCGCGAGCAGAAGCGCTCCGGTGACCAGGCACAGCCCGGTGGCGAGCAGTGCTTTTTTCCTTCGCCAGGAGACTTGCATGATATTTTTCGGTGTGAAGCTGTCCGCGGAGCAGTAAACCGTCAGCCCGAAAAGGCGATTCGCCAAGCCGCGACAGACCATTCTCTCTTTTCTCCGCTGGTTTTTCCAGCGGGCCCGCATTGGTTTGACACCTGTGCATCGCTGTGCTACCAAAGAGAAAAGCATGAGCCTCGACAAGCTCACCGAGGCGTGGGAGCTATTGAAGGAAGCCTACCAGGCGCAGATGGAAGGCGACTTCGACCACGCCGTGGAGCTCTACGAGAAATCGATTGCCGTCCAGCCCACGGCCGAAGCGCATACGTTTCTCGGCTGGACGTTTCACTTCCAGGGCAAGATTGACCAGGCTATCGAGCAGTGCAAACGCGCCATTGAAATTGATCCGGACTTCGGCAACCCGTATAACGACATCGGGGCCTACCTGATCGAGATGCGCCGCTACGATGAGGCCATCCCGTGGCTGGAGCGGGCCACCGAGGCCAAGCGCTACGACCCTCGCCACTTCCCCTACTTCAACTTGGGCCGCATCTATTTGGCGAAAGAGATGTACTCCCGCGCCCGGGAAAGCTTCGAGAACGCGCTGCGCCTGGAGCCGCGCTACCAACTCGCCCGCGATGCACTCGAAAACCTGCGGCGCAAGGTCAACTGAACAATTCGCGGCGGCTAGCTGGATGCGGGCGCCGTCTCGCCTGGTTTCACAATCCGGTCATAGAGCCACATCAGCAGCGTGGCGGCAAGGCCGATCGCGGAGATCACCCACCAAACGCGCTGAGGCTGGCGCTGCGCGGCCCCAAAGTAATGCACCAGGCGGCCGCCGATCACGCCGGCGATCAAATTCCCGATGGCGATGGGAAGGAACGCAAAGCCCATGTAGGTGCCCTGCTGGCCGGGCGGCGCCAGCCGCGAGACGTATTCATAGAACCGCGGCGACTGGGTGATCTCGCCCAGCGCGACCACCACCAGCGCCAGCACTGCGGTCAGCACGGACGGATGCAAAGCCAGAATCAGCCAGGCACAACTGGTGATGAGCAAGCCCAGCGTCATCGCCGGAAACGCCGGGATCTTGCGCGTCAGGTAGCTCACGGCAAGCTGTAAGGCGATCACAGTCGCGCCATCGGTGATCAGAATCAGGTCAATGTCGGCGTTCGGATTAATATATCCACGTACGAACAACGGCAGGGCGATGAACTCCTGCCAGAAAACCACCCAGAAGCCCGAGAAAATCACCAGGAAGAGCATGAACCGGCCGTTGCGCAGCACGAGGAGAAAGTTCCGGAGCGCCTGCGCGACGCTGCTGACCGCCAGCTCGCCCGAGCGGGTGGGCTCTCGAAAGAACAACAGAACAGCAAAGAACATCAGGAAGACGCTCAGGGCGGCAACACGGAACACGTTTTCGATGCCGATTGTGCGCCGCACCAGGAATGCCACGAACGGCCCCAACGTGCCGCCGACGTTCACTAGCGTGTAGTAAATCGAATAGCCAATCGACCGAACGTTTTCATTGGAAGTGCGCGCCGTGGTGCCCACGATGCATGGCTTGACGATGGCCGGGCCCAGAGCGGGAACGATGAGGATGAGCAGCACCAGCCGATCGAGCGGAATCCGATCGCGGAGCGGCGCCATCCACGACGCCCCGAGCGACCCGAGCAGGAAGTAGCCCAACGCAAGGACCAGATAGGCGAAGGCCAGCGAGCGACGGAAGCCGAAGCGGTCGGCCAACGCGCCGCCGAAGATCGGCAAGAACCAGACGACCCCGCCAAAGAACCCGATCAGGTCGCCGGCGCGGGCTTCGCTCAAGCTCAGGGTCTCGTGGAGATAAATGGCTAGAACGGCGTAGACTCCGTAATAGGAGAGCCGCTCGAAGAGCTCGGTCGCGTTCGCGACCCAGAAGGCAGGCTCGAAGCCCTTGCGAATTTCCTGCAAGCGTTGTCCAATGCCCAAGGAGTCTCTCCTTGTCGTTTGACGCCGGTCTCGGCCTTTCTGTGCGGCGGCGATTGTAGCGGAACGCACGCGACGCGTCGTCTGTTTTCGATGCGGCTTCCGGCCTGGTGGGCCGTATGTTAACATCGCGGTCTTGGCGCCCGCCGAGGCCCCGGATGCCGACCGCAACAATGAAGGCCCTGCGCAAGATGCGCCCCGAGCAGGGCGCGCAACTCGAAGCCGTTCCCGTCCCCACCATCGGTCCCACGGACGTGCTGGTGCGCGTCCGGGCCGCTTCGATCTGCGGCACCGATCTGCACATTTACGCCTGGGACCCCTGGTCGGCCTCGCGCATCAAGCCGCCGGTCACATTCGGCCACGAGTTCTGCGGCACCGTCGAGCGAGTTGGCGAAGAAGTTACCGCGGTGACCCCGGGGGACTTCGTCAGCGCAGAGATGCATCTGAATTGCGGTCACTGCCATCAATGCCGCGTCGGCCAGCTTCACCTTTGCCAAAGCCTGCGGATCATCGGCATCGACCTGGACGGCTGCTTTGCCGAGTTCGTACGCATCCCTGCCAGCAACATCTGGAAGGTGGACCCAGCCATTCCCGAGCACTACGCAGCCATCCTCGACCCGCTGGGCAACGCCGTGCACACGGTGCTGTCCGGCGAAATAGTCGGGCAGTCTGTCGCCGTGACCGGCTGCGGACCGATCGGCTTGATGGCCATCGCGACGGCCAAAGCCTGCGGCTGCTCGACCGTGTTTGCCACCGAAGTGAATCCTCATCGAAGGGCCCTTGCGCTGCGCATGGGCGCCACCGAGGTGCTCAATCCTGCGGAGACGGATGTTGTGGAGTGGGTGCGCGAGGCCACCGGAGGCGTCGGGGTGGACGTCTTGCTGGAGATGAGCGGACATCCCACGGCCATCCAGCAAGGTCTCCGGATGCTGCGCGCCGGCGGGAGGGCTTCCTTGCTGGGCATTCCGTCGCAGCCAGTGACGATTGACCTTGTCAACGACGTGATTTTCAAGGGCGCCACCATCCTGGGCATCTATGGCCGGAGGATGTTTCGGACGTGGCTGCAAATGACCGCGCTCATCAGGGCCGGCCGGCTGAATCTGGAACCGCTGTTCGGCGAGCGGCTCGGGCTTGACCGGTTCGCCGACGCTTTCTCTATGATGCAAGGCGGGCTGGTAGGTAAGATTCTTTTCTATCCGAACGGCACCCCGCGCTGATGACGCACGATTCTGTGTCGTGTCGAGTCCGCCGAGGGCGGATTTCGCTCAAAATGACCAGCGCAAAAGCCTGAGGAGGAAGCATGACCACCGCCACGCGCCATCAGCTCTCTTACCTGCACGACCAACTGGAGGACCTGGAGGCTAAAGGGCTCCATTACCGCCTGCGCGTGCTCGAAGGCGAGCAGAAGCCGATCGCAAACTTTGACGGCAAAGAAGTGATCAACCTCAGCTCGAACAATTACCTGGGGCTTACCACGCACCGCGCCCTGCGCCGCGCCGCGCTCGAGGCCATTCGCCGGTGGGGAGTGGGAGCCGGGGCGGTGCGCAGCATCGCCGGAACGATGAAGATCCACATGGAGCTCGAGGAGCAGATTGCGCGCTTTAAACAGACCGAATCCTGCGTAGTCTTCCAGTCGGGTTTCACCGCGAATGCCGGGACGGTCGCCGCCATCCTCGGCAAGGACGACCTGATCATCTCCGACGAGCTGAATCATGCCTCGATTATTGACGGATGCCGGCTCTCGAAGGCCACCATCCGCGTGTTTAAGCACAAGGACCTCGCCGACTGCGAACGCATCTGCAAGGAGACCTCGAACTGGGCGGGCCACAAACTGCTGATCACCGACGGCGTTTTCTCCATGGACGGCGACATTGCTCCGCTGCCGCAACTCTGCGACCTCGCTGAGAGATACAACTGCATCATGATGGTGGACGATGCGCATTCCTCCGGCGTGCTGGGCCGCGGCGGGCGCGGGACCGTGGATCATCTGGGATGCCACGGCCGGGTGGACATTCAGGTGGGCACGCTCAGCAAGGCCATCGGCGCGATGGGCGGCTACGTCTGCGGTTCTCGCGAACTGATCGACTTTCTCTATCACCGTGCCCGGCCGTTTGTGTTCTCCACTTCGCATCCGCCTTCGGTCGCCGCCACCTGCCAGGCAGCTTTTGCGCTCCTCGATTCGCCTGAAGGCGAGCGGCTCATCAAGAGACTTTGGGCGAATACGAAGTTCTTCAAGCGGCGGCTGAAAAAGCTCGGCTTCAACACCGGCGCGAGCGAGACGCCCATCAGCCCGGTCCTGGTGGGCGATGCCGCCCGGGCGTTTGAATTCTCGCGGCGGTTGTTCGACGCGGGCGTTTATGCCCCGGCGGTGGGCTACCCTACAGTTCCCGAGGGCAAAGCGCGACTCCGAACGATCGTCACCGCAACCCACAAGCGGGCCGAGCTCGAGCGGGCTAGCGAAACTCTTACCCAGGTGGGCCGCAGCCTGGGAATCGTTTGAACGACCCAACAGCGGGGCCAAGCCTATTTCACCTCCAACCGAGCAGATAACAAATACTAGTACTTGGCCTGTATTTTTTTCCTTCCTCCGTTACTTTTCGCTCTCCAATCAGACCTCACATTCAGGCCCTACGTCGTACTAAGCAGTTGTGAATACAGGAGTTAGGCTTTGGAAACACGCTTGCGCTTCCCAGGTCGCATTCTGAGGGACAATGGAGACCTGAGGGGCTCCTGGTATGCGCGGGAGGCAACTCGCGTTAAAGGAGGGTCGTTTACCATGAAAAGAGTTTGGCTGTTATTTTTGGCGAGCACGCTGATGGCTTGGAGCGCTTCTGCGCAAGCTCCGCCGAGCAAAACGTCGGATGAGCCACAGGGTCAGAAGCCATCGAGCGAGCAATCACCCAAGAAGAGTTCGGGCACCAAGGCCTCGTCCTCGGCGTCCAGTTCCACTTCGGCCCAGGCGGGACAGAACTCTGTCAGCCTGTCAAGCGGAACCACGATCGAGGCCGCGCTGTCGAGTCCGGTGGATGCCCGCAAGAACAAGGAAGGTGACCAAGTTGTTGCCCGCACAACGCAGGCGGTAAAGTCGGATGGGCAGGTAGTCATCCCCAAGGGCAGCAGGCTGGTGGGCCACGTCACGCAGGCCAAAGCGAAGGCCAAGGGCGAGTCGCAGTCGGCCCTGGGCATCGTGTTTGACCGGGCAGTCCTGAAGAATGGCCAGGAAGTGCCCCTCCATGTGGTGATCCAGGCGCTGGCAGCGGCGGAGGGCTCTGCTTCTACTCCGCTCGGCGCCGCCGATACGATGGGCTCAGCGGGGGGCTCGGGCCGCGCGGGTAGTTCCGGCGGCGGCGTGGTGAGTGGCGTTGGATCCACGGTCGGCTCGACTGCCGGTGCGGTGACGAGTACCGCGGGCGCGGCGGGCAGCACCGCAACGGGTGCTGTCGGTGCGACGGCCAATACGGCCGCCTCGACCACCGGAGCAGCGGGGCGCGGTGCTGCCGCGGCGCTGACTTCATCCAGCACCGGGGTAATCGGCCTGCAAGGGCTGGCGCTGAACTCGGAGGTATCCAGCGCCACGCAGGGCTCGTTGATCGTCTCCTCGACGAAGAACGTGCATCTGGATAGCGGCACGCGGATGGTGCTGCGAGTCGCCGCGCAGTAACGAACCGGCTGTTCTTCCTGCGCCAAGTCAGTGGGTTGGTCTCACGAGCGGCGTCCGCCATAGCGGACGCCGCTTGTGCTTCCTCAGCCTCCCGCCATGTAAGGGCGGCGGGGACGCTAAGCGCAAGCACCCGGACTTACTCTTGGAGTAATCCTCAAACAACTGACGGACTTTTTGTCCGCAGGAGCTTCCCCAAATGCGTTAGATTTGCCGAGTAAGCAGCGATGATGGCCTGCAATCTTGGGCTCTTCGAGTGTTTCTCATGAATGGGATGGCGAATTCTGCCCATCGTGGGGGGTGTCGGATGCGAGAGTGTCGCCTGATTGCCGCCCTGGCTCTGCTGAGTTTCACCGTGACCGCCGGTTGTACGGGCGGTGGAGGAAACTTCTCCGGCGGGGTTGGTGGGGGAGCCACGGCGCCGGTCAGCCTCACGGTAACCGATACGCCGCCGGCAAATGTCTCGGTGCAGTGGTTTCAGGGGGACGTCGTCGGTGTCGCGATGAACCCCGGGAACGTTTCGTTGGTCAGCTCGCCGGTCACGGTCGAGCTAAGGCGTTTGGAGGAAGAGACCGCGTTCCTGACGAACACGAATGTTCCGACCGGGACCTACACCAGCCTCACCGTGACGTTCGCTAATCCCTCGCTGACTTTTCACAACGGCTCGGCGCAGACGATCGCCGGCTGTGCCCCGGGAGGAGTGTGCAAAATCGTTCCGGCGACGACCACGCTGACCGCCACGGCCAATTTCCCCTCGCCGGGGCTCACTCTCTCCAGCAACAGCCCGGTGGGTTTGCTGGTCGATGTGAACCTCGATAGCGTGCTGACCGGCTCCATGGGCGTGAATTTCAACTCCGGCGTAAGCGTCTCCCAGTTGGCGTTGGGACAGCCCTCGGGAGCTCTCGTACCCATCGAAGATGTGGTCGGGCAGGTCACATCAATCGACAGCGTCAACAATCGGTTCAACTTGCAGACACCCGCGGGCGCACTGGCGATCCAGGCGAATACCCAGTCAAACAGCCAAACGAGCTTTCTCAACTTCCCGCCCAGCGTCTGCTCTTTGCCGGGCTTCGCCTGCGTGAAGGCCGGTCAAATCGTCGCGGTGGATATGAGCCTCCAGGCCGGCGGGACGCTGCTGGCGCAGAATGTTTTCTTCGAGGATTCCGACACAAGCAAGGCCGAAGTCGAAGGCGTAATCGTCTCGGTGAATAAGGTCGCGCAGCAGTTCAACATAGTCGCGCTGCAGGAGACTCCGAGCGTTGCCGCGCTCCCCGTGGGTGCGGTCGTCACCGTCAATGTCTCATTCAGCACCACTCTCGATGTCGACAACCGCGGCCCGGATACCTCGGCTTTTACGTTTCAGAGCGTGAATGATCTGCTGGTGGGCCAGGAAGTACAGGTGAGGCGGCTCTCCACCTCGTCGGGCACGACCATCAACGCTGACCGGGTGCGGCTGGAATCCTCGCGTTTTGCCGGAAACATTGTGTCGGTCAATGCGCCCAGTTTCAATGTCAGTGGGCTGCCCAGCTTGTTCGCTAGCGCGAGTCCAACGATCACTCAGATCCAAGCGCAGACTTCAGCGTTCACCGAGTTCGCCGGCAATGCCAGCAACTTCAGCCAACTGGCTGTCACCAACACAGTCTCGCTCCGCGGCCAACTGTTCGGGAGCGCCGGCAGTCCGGTGCTGGTGACGACCAAGGTCATCAAACGGTAGCCAGGAAATCTTCTTGATACAGATTGGACTGGGGCTGCCGCGCTGCCCCGGTCCGATCGTTTTTTTTCAGCAGCGAAGGTTTCGGCTACACTACGGCTGGCTCGGCTCCTGCCGGCGCCGGGAGCGGCTGCGCGCGCCGGTAGAGCGTCAGAGTGAGTGCACCCAAGCCCCAGATCAACACAAGAAACCTCACGCAGGCGCCGACGTAGGGCACCATGCCCGCGATCTTGAACACGACCAGCCCCACCGCCAGCCGGCCGACGGCCGCGCTCGTGCCGGCCGGCGGACCCATCAAGCGCTCGCCCAGCCAGGCGCCGAAAAAAGCCTGCGATGCATAGAGAGCTACAATCCAGATCAGCACGCTGCCGATGCCCACGGCCAGCCCCACGACCGTGATGCAGGCGATGATGGCCAGGAAGGGTACTCCGACCAGTGTCGCGATGCCGAGCAGCGGAGCGACGACGTATTCGCGGCTCGAGCGCACCACGTCCGCGAAAAATCGCGGCATCAGCAGCACGAGGATTAAGCCGAAAAGAAAGGCGGCGCCCCAGGACAGCGCCTGCTTCAGGAAAGAGCCCGCCATAGACTGTCTGTGGCGAGATTTCTCGAACTTGATTTCAAGGGGACTCGAGAGCTTGGCCTGCGGGGAGACCTCCGGCTGGTACGGGCCCGAATAGCTCGCTTTGCCGGCAATCTCGGCTAACGAACCGATGCTGAGGTGGCCGTGTCGCAGTGTTGCGCTCCCGCCGATATACCCGTTCAGCAGGGTCTTCCCAATAAACCCTGTCAAATCGCGCCCGAGCCGGCCTTCGAGGGTGGCGTCCCCAGCGAACAACATCATTCCACCGCCCACCGATGATTTTTCCTTGAAGCCCACGTGCTCGGCAAAGACGCTGACGTTCTTGGCCACGGATCCCCGCAGCCACAGAGTGTTGGCGAAGACGCGCACGTTTCCATCCACATTCCCGTCCACCTCGGCGACTTTTGCGAACGCGATGACGTCGCCGGTGACGTGGCCGTTCACCTCCAAGTTCTCACCAAAGGCGATCAGGTCGCCGTCCACCGTGCCATCGATGCGGATCGTTCCACCGGTCACGATCAGGTCGTTTTTGACGACTTCGTCTTTCGCCAGAACGAAGGTTTGCGCTTTCCTGAACTCCGCGGCAGCGGCCGGCGGCGGCAGAGCGAGCGCAACTGCGACAGCGCCCATCACCATGGCGATCGTGGTCCAGCGGCGCCAGGTGCGGCGCAGCAGGCCGAACACCAGAATCCCCAGGGTAGTTAACGCAAGAAACTGTACGGCGTTTGCCATGGATTCCCATCCTTTCCAGAAAGCTCCTCGGAAGAAGAGCAGGGTCAACAGATTGCTTTCGCCGAATCCGGCCTGGCTGAGCTGCTGCCGCCAGGGCTCCACAATGCCGGTCCAAAGCGTGTACGCTCCCGCAGCGGCCAAGCCGTAGGAAACGATCCAGGCCCAGGGCGTCGCTTCGCGCGCCGGCGGCGCCAGCAGGCGGGCGGGCACCGCTTCGTCCTCTTCCACCAGCGCCCGCGCCAGCAGGCGCGATTCGCCTTCCAGCGCGCGCAGCAGCGCCCGGCATTCGGCGCAGCCCTGGGTGTGCGAGGAAAGCTCCAGAGCCCGCGGGCGCTCGAGCTGTCCCTCGAGATAGAGCAGGCAGGTCATCTCGTCGAAGTGCGTCATGGGGTCCCCCTTGCAGCCCGACCCGCGGCGCCGTGCTGGCCGAGGCCCTCGCGCAACAGGTGGCGGGCGCGCAGCAGCACCACCCCGACAAAGGCGCGGCGCAAGCCCAGGGATTCGGCGATCTCGTCGTAGCTCATTTCGGCGTAGTAGCGCAGCACCAGGGCCATACGGGCGCGCGCCGGCATGCGGCCGAGTGCGGCGCGAACTTCCTGGCTGGTTCGCTGCTCCACCAAACGCTCGAGCTGGCCGGGATCGGGATGTTCAAGCGGGAGATTCTCCACTTCGCCGGTTTCCAGGTCCTGCCGCGTGCGCCGCCGCCGCAGGATGTCCCAGCAGTGGTTTGCCGCGACCTTGTAGAGCCAGGCGGTGAACGGGCGGCTGGAGTCGTACTGGCCGAGTTTCTCCCGAAGCTTCAAGAAAATCTCCATGGTGGCGTCTTCGGCGTCTTCACGCGAAGGCAGCGCCCGGCAGCAAAAGCGGAAAATCGGCGCACCGTAGTGGCGATACAACTCGCCCCAGGCGTCGGGGTTTCCCCCTCGCGCCCGCGAGATCGTCGCGGAAAGGTCCGCAGCATCCATTCCCCCAGGCCGCTTCGGCGTCTCCAACATGTGATACGCAGCGCTCCGCGAAAAACTTACATCCTCGCCGGGAAATAACCAATCGTCTGCGCCCAGGCCGCAGACCCGACTCCAGGCGTCAAGCAATGTAGCAAATCAGGAGGGAATCCGGCATCGGTTCTGCGTCAGCCGGCATACTCGCGGGGCGGCTTCTTTTGGTGCGGCCACTGGGGTAGAGTGTTTGCTCTTGCGAAGTCCCGGCGAAGTCCCTGAAGCGACCACCATGACCATCAAGATGCCATTGGTAGCGATTGTCGGGCGTCCGAACGTGGGCAAGTCCACGCTGTTCAACCGGCTGACCGGCAGCCGGCGCTCGATTGTCACCGATGAGCCCGGCATCACCCGCGACCGCATCTACGGCAGCGCCAACTGGTCCGGGCGCGCCTTCGAGGTGGTGGATACGGGCGGCCTGGTGCCGGACGAGAAGGCGGCGCTTCCACAGGAAATACTTCGCCAGGCGCAAGTGGCCATCCAAGACGCGGCGCAGCTCGTGCTGGTGGTGGATGCCCGGACGGGAGTGACGCCGCTCGATGCCGAGCTGGCGCGGCTGCTCCGGCGGACAGGCAAGCCGCTGCTGATCGCGGCGAACAAGGTGGACACCGGGCGGCAAGAGGCACTCGCGGCGTCGTTCTACGAGCTGGGCACAACGGTCTTTCCGGTTTCCGCCGAGCACGGCCTGGGCGTGGATGAGCTGCTCGACGAGGTGACGCGCAGCTTTCCGAACCGCGAAGACGCGGCCGCCGAAGTCGCGGCGGACGTCGCCATCATCGGCCGGCCGAATGTGGGCAAGTCCACGCTGCTCAACCGGCTGGTGGGCGCCGAGCGCGCCATCGTTTCGTCCGAGCCCGGCACCACGCGGGATGCGGTGGATACCTTGCTGCGCCGCGGCGATAAGGTCTACCGCTTCATTGACACCGCCGGGATCCGCCGCAAGGGGAAAACCAAGCTGGTCGCGGAGAAATTGAGCGTCGTCATGGCGCGGAAGAATCTGGAGCGCGCCGAGGTAGCCTTGCTGGTGGTGGATGCCGAGCAGGGCGTCACCTCGGGCGACGCCACCATCGCTAGTTACACGAAGCAGTCGGGCCGGTCGGTGATCGTTGTGATGAACAAGTGGGATTTGGCGCTCGAAGCAGCCGGAAAGAAAGCAGCGCGAGAAGCGAAGGGCGGCAAAACCAGACTGGACCCCAGCCAGCTGCTCTACGAATACGAACGCATCGTGCGGGCGCGGCTCAAATTCCTGGATTACGCGCCGGTGGCCTTTCTCTCGGCGCTTACCGGCGAGCGCGTGGGCAAACTTTTCGGATTGATTGACCAGGTGGCAGAGGCGCGCCGGCGGCGGATCTCCACGGGTGAGCTGAACCGCTGGCTGGCGGGCGTGGACCTCGACCGCGGAACATCTCCCGCCGGCCGCAAAATGAAGATCTACTACATGACCCAGGCGTCCACGGCGCCGCCGACCTTCGTGCTGTTCACCAACCAGCCCCGGCAGCTGCACTTCAGTTACGAGCGCTTTCTGGAAAATCAGCTGCGCGAACGCTTTGAGTTCCCCGGGACGCCGATTCGCTTCCTGCAACGGGTGAAGGAGCGACGCCGAGGTTGAGACAGAGAGGCAAGGAAGCATGGAGGCAGGGAGGGGAGCCCCCCTCCTTGCCACCCGTCTGAAGGATTTCTCCCAAGGGTTTGGAACGCGACGATGGGGGCGTCCACGCTCAGTTTTTTCGTGGGGACCTTTGCTTCAAGAGCCAGGCGGCTAGGTTATCTTCTTTGGTTCCTGGCGCTCGAACGGCGCACGCTCAAGCAAGGCGACGGCCACGAGCCCCGCTACGGCAATCGCGCCAGCCAGCGCGTAGCTCTGCCGAACGGGAAGGTGTTTCACAACAAGCGCCACCAGGCCCAATACTGCGCCGAGGGCATACAGTGCGAGCACAGCGCGCCGCTGGCCGAGACCCAGATTGGCCAGGCGATGCGCAGTGTGATCTTTGCCGGGCGAGGTAAAGGGCAAAAGTCCCCGGCGGAAGCGCGAGATGGAGACCAGCGTGGTATCAAAAATGGGCACGCCCAGGATCAGGACCGGGATCAGCCAACTGTTGGCCTGCGGCGGCTCCGAAGGCCGCAGCTTCAAGGCGAGCGTGGCCATCAGGAAGCCCAGGAACATTGCTCCGCCATCACCCATAAAAATCTTCGCGGGGTTGAAGTTCCAGCGGAGGAAGCCCACCGCAGCGCCCAGGACCGCTGCAGCGAGAGTGCTCACCAGCACCTGGCCGCTCAGGGTCGCCAAGATGGTGAAAAACAGCGACGCCATGGCCGCCACCCCAGCGCACAGGCCGTCCATGTGGTCGAAAATGCTGAATGCGGCGGTGATTCCCACCACCCACAGGATCGTGAGAGCAGCGTCGGCCACGCGCCCGGCCTGCCCTCCCAGGATCGTGGAGAAAACCTGCGCGCGCACGCCGGAGGCCAGCAGGATGATTGCGGCCGCAGGCATCCCCACGAACAATTTGATCTGGTGATGGAGCAGGCCGCGGTCGTCCAGGACGCCCACCACCGCGACCAGAGTCGCGCCGGCCAGGATACCGACCATCTGCCCCCAAGCCTCACCATCAATCGCCACCAGAATGGCCAGCACGACGCCGCAATAGATGGCCAGACCGCCGAGCAGAGGGATGGGAGTCAGGTGCACCTTGCGCGGGCCGGGGTGGTCCACCATGCCCACGCGCAGCGCAAGCTGGCGGACCGGAACGGTCAGGCCTAGCGAGGCTAGCAGCGCGAAGGTGAAAGCAATGAGAACTGCGGTCATGCGGCTCCGGTGTTCAGCGCTCGGTCAGCAGCCGGTCGAGGATGGCCCTTACCTGTTCGCGGTCCTTGGTCTTGTAATACCAATCCACGGTGCGGCGCAGCCCCTCGCGGAACTTCATCTGCGGCTCCCAGCCGAGAAGTTTTTTTGCCAGGGAGTTGTCGGCGACGCGGTTGAGAGGCCCGGTGGGCATATCCGGCCGCAGCTTGATTTCCGCGTTGTGACCGGTGTATTCGCAGACCATCTTGGCCGCATCGAGCACGCGCACGCGCTCCATCGTGCCCAGGTTGACGGCCGTGCCGTCGTCGATTTTCTCTGCGGCCAGCCGCGTGCCTTCCACGATGTCGTCAATATAGGTCCAGTTGCGGATCTGCGTGCCGTCGCCCCAGACCTCGAACGGGTTCTGCCCCACGAAGGCGCGGGCGATCATGGCGATCACGGCGTGGTTTTCGACACCGCGAGGGCCGTATACGGTGAAGTAGCGGCACGAGGCCGCCTTCAGCCCGCGCTCCCTGGCATAGGCCTGCAGGGTGAACTCGGCCATCAGCTTTGCCCAGCCGTACATGTTGTCGGCATCGTTGGGGCCTTTGGTCAGGTCCTCGGTCAGGTAGATTTCCTCGTTCACATCAGCCTGCCGGTAGTTCGGATACACGCACCCGGACGACGCAAACACCACTTTCTTGACCTTGGCCTTGAGCGCTTCGGCGAACACAAGTCCATCAAGGAAAAAATTCGACGCCGGTCCGGCCTGGTGCAAGTCCACGTAGCCGCGGCCGCCGTGGTCGGCCGCAAGATGGAACACCGTGTCAATCCCCTGCATGGCACTGCGCGTCACGCCCGGCTCGCGCAAGTCAGCCTCGAGGAACTCCGCGTGCCCGTTGGCCAGATGACGCCGGATGTTTTCCAAACGCCCGCTCGAAAGGTCGTCCACCACCCTCACCCGGGCGCCGCGCTCGACGAGCCGGTCCACCAGATGCGAGCCGATGAACGACGACCCGCCGGTGACCAAAACCTTTTGACCTGACCAGAAGGTTCCCCCGTGACTCACTTTCGCGTCGCCTCCTCAATCACCTGCACAAGAATTTCAAGCTGCTTCACTTTATCATAACTCGGTGCAATCTCCCGGGCACGCCGGCCCATCTCGACAACGCGTTGCGGATCGCGGGAAAGCGCGCGCACCGCTTCGGCCAGCGCCTTGGGGTTGTCAGGGTCAGTCACAACTCCGCAGCCGGTGCGGCGCACGATGCGCGCTACATCGCTTTCTTCCGGCGCCACAGCCAGCACGGGCCGCCCCGCCGCCAGGATGGGGTAGAGCTTGCTTGGCACAACCACTCCCTCCAGGCCCCGACGCACTGTCACAACCTGAATGTCGCCTGCTGCCAGCACGCAAGGAATCTCCTGAGGCGGCCGGAACGGCAGGAAGCGCACCGCGGGGCATCCCGCTGCCGAAGCCTCAATCTGCGGCTTCACTGCGCCATCGCCGACGAAAACAAATCCCACGCCATCGTGCTCCAGGAGGCGCGCCGCTCGCACGAGGGTGTCCCACGCGCCGTAGAACCCGAGATTGCCCGCATGGAGTACGGCGAAGGGAAAGCCGCAGCGAATCTCCTGCGCCACGGGATCATCGGCGGCGGGAATCCTCTCCGGCAGCGCTGCGCCTGCGCGGACGATTACCACGCGCCCCGGGTCCACGCCCTTGGCAATGATGCGGTCGCGCATGTCCTCGCCCAACACGATCACCAGCGCCGCCCGGCGCAGGGCGCGTTGATGCAGGCTCTCCCAGATCTCGACCCAGGGACTGGGCGGGACGATTGCGCCGCCGAGCGCCATGTCTGGATAAAGATCCTGGATGTTGTACACAAATGGCCGGCCAGTGAGCTTTGCCACGATCGCTCCGGCAATGCCCTCTACCGGAGGGTCAGTCATGGCAAGAATCATGTCGGCCCGGATGGCCAGGGCGCGCGGCACCGCCAGCGCGAGGTAACTCAGATAATTGCTAACGCGTCTCCACATCTGAAAACGCGGATACGTGGTCGAGCCGACTCGCTCGACAGTGAGATTGCCGCGCACCTCGCGGCGCCACATGTAGTACGGATGGCGTTCAGAAGGATCGTAAGAAGGCCGGCCGGCCAACACGGTGACCCGGTGGCGCTCGCCCAGCGCTTCGGCCATCGTGGCCGCGATTTTCGCGGTGGCGGAGGTGTCCGGGGGAAAATACTGGTTTAGTAGAAGAATGTGCACGGAGAAACCCGGCAAGGATGGATCGGAAAAACTACGCCTCGCCGCGGCGAGGCCAGCCAAGCGCACGGAAAAAAGATGTGCGTCACCTCGGCCCCGGCCCTCCGTCAGGCGACTCGAAAGCAGCCGGCTTGTGGACCAGGAGATTGCCCAGCACCAGAGTATCCATCTTCGTGCGAAGAAAACAGTCGAGGGCCTCTTCGGGGCGGCAGACGATGGGCTCGTTGTCGTTGAACGACGTATTCAACACAACCGGGACGCCGGTGAGATTGGCGAACTCACGAATCAGCCGCCAGTAGAGCGGGTTCGCGGAGCGACCGACGGTCTGGAGCCGCCCGGTGCCATCCACGTGCGTTGGCGCGGGGATCATGCCCCGCTTCTCCGGCCGCACTGCATAGGCCAGGGTCATGAACGGCGATGGATCGGCCCGCTCGAAATACTCTCCGGCGGCTTCCTCGAGAATCGAAGGCGCAAAGGGACGAAACGTCTCCCGGTGCTTGATCCGTTCATTCAGGATCTGTTTCATCTCCGGGCGCCGCGGGTCGGCGACGATGCTGCGGTTGCCCAGGGCTCGCGGCCCCCATTCAGCGCGCCCCTGGAACCACCCCACGATTTTACCGTCAGCAACCTCCTTTGCCGCGGCCCTTGCGAGCTCCGCTTCCGGCAATTCGTCGATTTGAAAGCCATCGCCGTCAATCCGGCTGCGCTCGAGCGCCTGCCGCATCTGCACCGGGGAGAATCCCGGCCCCCAGTAGGCATGGTCCATCACAAAGGAGCGCGGCCGGCCGAGCACCTGATGGTAGACGAAATACGCGGCGCCGACCGCCAGGCCCGCGTCGCCGGCGGCGGGCTGCACGTAAACCTGCTCAAACGGCGTGCGATCGAAGATCTTGCCGTTGGCCACGCAGTTGAAAGCCACACCGCCCGCCAGGCACACCGCCTTCTGCCGTGTGCGCGCATGCAGCGCGTTGAGTAGCTCGAACAAGACCTCCTCGAGCCGTGCTTGCATGGTCGCCGCAGCATCGCGATGGCGCTGCTCGACCGGCTCACCGGCAGCGCGGCTGGGCCCCAGGCGCTGCTCCATGTACTCGGAGAATATCCGTCCGAGCTCGGGGGTCTTGTCGGCTTCGCGCCAGGTCATGTCGGGGCCGGTGCGGTGGTGCGAAAAGTACTCCAAGCCGAGGCGGAAGCCCTTCGCGCCGCGGCTCTGCAGGATGCGGCGAAACTCCTCGAGATACGCGGGTTCGCCGTAGGCGGCCAGGCCCATTACTTTGTACTCGTCGCCGTATTTCCAGAAGCCCAGATACTGCGTCACCGCGGAGTAGTACATCCCGAGCGAGTGAGGGAAGGCGATGGCATCGTGCACGCGGAGGCGGCTGCCCTCTCCGGTCGCCCACATCGTGCTGGCGAAGTCGCCCAGGCCGTCGGCCGAAAGCACCGCGGCCTGCTCGAATGGCGACACAAAAAACGTGCTGGCCAGATGCGCCTGGTGGTGCTCGACACGATGGAAGCGGCCGCGGATGCGCTGCGGATCCACGTCGAGTGCGGCGGAAAGCACTTCGGGAATGCCGGCAAAGCGCGCCAGCACTTTGGCGCGCTCGCGGGCAAAGCGCGGCATGCGCAAAGCGTAGAGCAGCTTGGTGCCCAGCCGCGCCCAGGGATTGCGCGGGATGGCGATGTGGTCCACCTCAGCGAGCGTGATCCCCGCCTCCGCCAGGCAGTAACGGACGGCCTGCGCCGGAAACCCCGCCGCATACTTCACCCGGTTGAAGCGTTCCTCTTCGACCGCGGCGATCAGGCGGCCGTCGGAGACAAGGGCCGCCGATGCGTTGCCGTGATAGGCGTTGATTCCCAGGATGTTCATGCAGGGAAAGTCCTCGATCAGTGGCGATGACCGGCGGCGGCGGTAGGCGGGACGACCTCGGCATCCGCCCCGCCGCTCTCGAGGTGGCGGCTGCACCACTGGTTGAGCACATAGAGGCTCCACGGCCGCGACCAACTCGTCCGCCCCGCCAGGAAATCATGCCACACAGCTTCGACAGCTTCACGATTCAACACCGGCTGCAGCGCCGGCGCCACATCCGCCAGCCCGGCGGCGACCTGCGGGCGCAGCGCGCCCCGCAGCCAACGCTCCCACGGAAACGTGAACGTGCGTTTGGGTTGCCGGACCACCTCTTGAGGCAATAGGTCGTCCAATGCCTCCACCAGCAGCGCCTTGGACTGGCCGCGCCGCTGCTTCCCGGCGGCGGGCAATCGAGCCACAAACTCCACCAGGTGATGGTCAAGCAACGGCACGCGCACCTCGAGCGAATGGCTCATGCTGACCGCGTCGGTGTCACGGAGCAGCGTATTGACCATATACGACCGCATCTCCAGGCACGATACTCCGGAGAAGCTGTTCAGGCGCTCCGCCTGTCGGGCCGTCTCCTCCATCCAAGTACGCCAGGGGGAGTCCTCTTCCGATGGGGATTGCGCCCTGTACTCAGCAGCGGCGGCAGGCCCAGTGAGGAGCTTCGCAGATTGTTCGGGCGTGAACAGCGCCCGAGCATAGAAATACGGATGTGGCAGGGCCCCGGGATCACGCCACAGCCCGGCCAATTTCCGTGCGGCGTCGGCGCGTCCCCAGGCCGCACACAGCTTAACGACTGCCGCGGCCGCGGCCGGGCGCACACCGCCCGGCACCAAACTCCCCAGCGCGGCCAGACGCGCAGCGCGAGGCGACGAACGAAACGTGCTATAGCCGCCGAACACCTCATCGCCGCCAAGCCCCGAAAGCGCTACCTTTAGCCCTACTTGCCGGGCCGCCCAGGAGACAAAGTAGGTGTTCATACCGTCCATCGTCGGCTGATCGAGCGCAGCAATGGCCTCGGCCAGCCGCGCCAGCATCTGTTCGCCGCTCAGAAGCAATTCCTCGTGACGCGTGCCGAAGCGCTCGGCCGTCCGCCGCGCGAGCTTCGCCTCGCTGAAGTCCTGCTCCGAAAAAATCACCGTAAAGGTGTGCAGGCCTCGCTGCTCGCGACTGGCCAGTGCGGCGATCGCGGTGGAGTCGAGCCCGCTGCTCAGGAAAAGTCCCAGTGGCACATCGGCGATCAAGTGACTCCGGACGGCATCCTCGAGCAGCGGCCGCAGCTCGCGGGCGCACGACCGCAGGTCAGCCTCGGCAGGTTTCGCAGCCCTGAGCACCACCTCATCAAAATCCCAATAGGCCTGCGGCCGAGTTGGTCTGGGCCACCCGGCGAGAGGAACCTTCAGGCGATGGCCCGGTGGAAGGGAGAAGACGCCTTCCACCAGGGTCATCGGCTCGGCGACAGAACCGAATAGCAGATAGGCTTCGAGCGCGGCACCGGAAAGCCGCGGCTCAATCCAATCGCTCGCCAGCAGCGCCCGGACCTCCGAGGCAAAAAGCAAAACGCTTCCGACGACGGCATAGTAGAGCGGCTTGATGCCCAGCCGGTCCCGCGCCAGAAACACGCCCGGCGCCTTGCGCGCCGAAGCGTCCCGGGTGTCCAGCACCGCAAAAGCGAACATCCCTCGCAGGCGGTGAACGCAGTCTTCGCCCCACTCCTCATAAGCGTGGACGATGGCCTCGGTGTCGGAGCGCGTGCGGAAGGCGTGCCCCAGCGCTTCGAGCGTTTGCCGGAGCTGCTGAAAATTGTAAACCTCGCCATTGAACACCACGGCGAGGGTGCCGTCCTCGTTGAAAACAGGCTGGTGACCGCCGGCCAAATCAATGATGCTCAGGCGGCGGATGCCCAGGGCCGCGGATGGCGCCCCGGGAGGCGCGACGAGCAAGCCTTCGTCATCCGGGCCGCGATGCTGCATCGCCGCCATCATCCGGCGGACGACGGCCTCGGCGTCCCCCCTTTGCCCGATCCCCATGACACCGCAGATGCCACACATGAAAATTATATTGAAATGCTGGTCAGCCTTCGCAAAATCATGAATGCTCGAAGCAAAGTATACCCCGAAACAGCACATTCGCTCCGGCAAAACAGGACAAAACAGTGACTAAATCTCAAGAATATTGTCGCGGCCTTTTGCGTTCGGGTGGCACATCGTGGTAATCATGTTCTGTCAAGATCTGAGCCCATGAACGAAGCGCTACTTCTGCCGTTTCTCCACGCGCGCTCACAGGCGGGGCTGTCGGGCACAGGAGAGCCAGGTTTGGGAGGCGGTTGAGGATGGCTCGAGCGGTACGCGTTGCGCTGATTGGGTTCGGCTACTGGGGGCCTAACTACGCCCGCGTCTTCCAAGAATTGCCGGATTCGCAGATCACTGCAATCTGCGAGATCTCTCCGGAGCGACGCCAGCGGGCGCAGGACCGCTACCCGCAGGTTCCGTGTACGAGCGACGTGGGGGAGGTTCTCTGCCGCGGCGATGTGGACTGTTTGGTGATTTCGACGCAGGCCTCTACGCATTTTGCGCTGGCGCGGAGGGGACTCGAGAGTGGCCGGCACGTGCTGGTGGAAAAGCCACTGGCACTCGCCGTCGAGGACTGCGAGCGGTTGTGCAGTCTGGCTGAACGCACCGGCCGGGTGCTGATGGTCGCGCACACATTTCTATACAACGCCGGCATCCGCAAGATGAAGCAGTACATGCAGTCTCCGGAATTCGGCCGCGTTTATTATCTGCACGCTACTCGCACCAACCTCGGACCCATTCGCCGGGACGTCAATGCGGTTTGGGATCTGGCGCCGCACGACATCTCCATTTTCAATTATCTTCTTGACCAGAAACCGCTGTGGGCCAGCGCCATCGGCTCGCCTGTGCTGGGGAGCAACCGCGAAGACGTCGGCTTCATTACCCTGGGCTACCCCGAAGGGGTGATCGGCAATATCCACGTGAGCTGGGCCGACCCAAACAAAGTGCGGGAAGTGGTGGCCGTCGGCAGCGGGCGGCGCGTAGTCTTTGACGACTTGAACGACATGGAACGGATCCGCGTTTACGAGAAGGGCGTCGCAGTGGGGGAGAGCAGCGCCGATTCCTTCGGTGAATTCAAGCTGCTGGTGCGCGACGGCGACATCATCAGCCCGAAGATCGAGGCGAGCGAGCCGCTCAAGAACCAGTGCGTGGAGTTCATCGCCTCCATCTCTGACGGCGCAAGACCCCTCTCCGACTCGCGCTTCGGCACCTGGGTCGTGCGGACCCTGCTGGCCATCGAGGCTTCCATGCGCGCACACGGCGCGGCCAAAGAAGTCTGAGCATGCAGCCCTGCGCGCCTCTGGAAACCAGGGAAGAAGAGGGCTGAGGGTGCGATGAAAATCCTCGCCGCGGCGTTCGCCTACAATGAAGGCGAGAAAATCCACCGCACGCTGGCACGTCACCCGCAGCAGCGCCCGTATGATCTGCTCGTGATGGACGACGGCTCGACCGACGGCTCGCTCGACCATCTGCCCTCGAACGGCGTGCTCGTGCTGCGCAACTCCGCGAATCAGGGAATCGGCGCCGCCATGAAGAGGGTGTGCGAATACGCGCTGGAGCGGGAATACGGCGTCCTGGTGATCCAGGCGGGCAACGACAAGGACGATCCGAACGAAATCCCCAGGCTGATCGGGCCCATCCTGGCCGGCGAAGCCGACTTCGTGCAGGGGTCGCGCTTTCTCTCCGGCGGAGGGTATGGCAACACCCCCGCCTATCGCATCCTGGCGACGCGCTACTTCCATCCACTGCTCTTCTCCGCCGCAGTGGGCAAGCGCGTTACCGAAACGACGAACGGATTTCGCGCTTTTCGCACGGCCCTTCTGCGCGATGCGCGCATCCGCTGGCGCCAGGATTGGCTCAACCAATACGAACTCGAGCCGTATTTGCTCTATCAGGCCATCAAGCTCGGCTATCGGCATTGCGAAGTCCCGGTTACCAAAATCTATCCGCCGCATGCCCAGGGCTACACGAAGATGCGGCCCATCATCGGCTGGTGGAGCATCCTGCGGCCCATCATTCTGCTCGGCCTGGGTTTGAGGAAATGAGTCGCCCATGAAAGTGCCGTTCGTGGATTTGAAGGCGCAGTATACGACGCTGGCTCCGGAAGTAATGGCGGCGATCCAGCGTACCTTGGAGCGCTCGGATTACATTCTCGGTGAAGATGTGGGTCTGTTTGAGGAGGAGTTCGCCCGGTACATCGGCACCCGCCATGCCGTCGGCGTGGGCTCGGGCCTGGCGGCGCTGGAGCTGGCGCTGCGCGCCTACGGCATTGGCCCGGGCGACGAGGTCATCACCGCTGCGAATACGTTCATCGCCACCGTACTTTCGATTCTGGCCGTGGGGGCGAAGCCCCTGCTGGTGGACGCCCATCCAACAACATACAACATGGATCCGGCGGCGCTCGCCGCAGCCATCACCCCGTGCGCCCGCGCTATTCTTCCGGTGCACCTCTACGGCCAGCCGACGGACCTCGAACCAATCCTGGCGATCGCCAAACAGCACAATTTGCTTGTCATCGAAGACGCGGCGCAGGCGCACGGTGCGACTTACGCCGGCCGCCGTGCGGGCTGCTGGGGGCACGCGGCGGCGTTTAGCTTTTATCCGGCGAAGAATCTGGGCGCCCTCGGTGACGCGGGCATGGTCGTCACCAGCGACGCCGCCATCGTCGAAAAAGTGCGGCAGTTGCGCAACTATGGCCAGCGCGTGAAGTACGAGCACGTCGTGGCGGGCACAAACTCCCGCCTGGACACGATTCAGGCTACGGTGCTGCGCGTCAAACTGCGCCACCTGGACCAGTGGAACGCGGCGCGGCGAGCTCATGCCGCGGCCTACGGTTCGGCGCTCGCGGATCTGCCGATCGAGTTGCCGGTCACTCTGCCGAAAGCCGAGCACGTGTATCACCTCTACGTCGTGCAGGTGGACAACCGCGACGTGGTTCAGGAGAAGTTGCGCGCGCAGGAGGTCTCCACGGGAATTCACTATCCGATTCCGATCCATCTCCAACAGGCCTGCGCGTCGCTCGGTTACCGCCGCGGCGATTTCCCCGTGACCGAGCGCGCCGCCTCACGAATTCTCTCGTTGCCCATGTATCCCGAAATGACCCAAGCTCAGCGGAGGCGCGTGACCTCGGCCCTGAGCCAGGCGGTGAGCCAAACCTTGGGTGTTGGATGAGTGGTGTTTTGACCATGCTGACGAACGCCGGTTGCAGTCTTACTTGGTCAAAGAAGGCGATTGGAGATCAGCTGCGCCGGTCTCGCGGATAGCGAGATGAAGCTGTTTGCGCCAGGAGAGCATGCTCAGCCCAAACACCTGTAGTAATTTGGCATTGGAGAGTACCGAGTAAGCCGGACGGCGCGCGATCGGAGGATAATCTCGGGTGGAAATGGGAATTACACGCCGAGCCAGGAGTTGTCGTCCGCCTGTTGCCGCTCGAAACCATGCGCCCAGTGGAGCGGAGTCAGAACACTCCTCCAAAATGGCACGGGCAAAACCGTACCAACTGGTCTCACCTGCCGCCGTAAGATGATAGATACCGCTAAGTTTCCGCAGATCCGGGATTCCCGCCCCACGGCCAAGAAGCCCCGCCAGGATTTGAACAGACGCGACAGCGATGGCGCGGCTCCAGGTGGGAGCGCCCACCTGATCGTTGACCACCCGTAGTTCTTCTTTCGCTGCCGCTAATCGGAGAATGCTTAGAAGGAAATTGCGACCTCTGGTGCCGTATACCCAACTCGTCCGAAAGATCAAATAGGGCAGCCCCGTGCGCTCGATCGCTTGCTCGCCAGCCAGTTTGGTCTTTCCATAGACGTTTATTGGATTTACCTCGTCGACTTCTCCATATGGGGCGCTCTTCTGACCGTCGAATACATAGTCGGTAGAGTAATGCACCAATGCAGCGCCGATTCTCTTAGCTTCCTGTGCGATGATCGCCGGACCTTCACTATTCACGGCCTGAGCGGCCGCGGCGTCGGACTCTGCTTGGTCCACGGCGGTGTACGCGGCCGCGTTCACGATCAAGTCTGGACGTAATTCCCGGATCGTGCGGCGTATCGCCTCAGCATCCGAGATGTCAAGTTGGTGGTGATCGCGGGCGATGACCTCACCCAGGCGTGGCAGGCAAGATGCGAGTTCGGCGCCTAATTGTCCGGTCTTGCCAGTCAGCAGTATTCTGAATTTCATTTCGGTTCATATCGCGGCAAATGCTCGGGCGGAATTTCTCTCAATCGTTTAAACCCTCTGTCTTTAGCCGAGAGCACCGGATCATCCACTCCCCAAACGATGTTCAAATCGGGATCGTTCCAGGCGACTCCTGCCTCGTCTGTTGGATCATAGAAATCGCTGCACTTGTATAGGAACTGAGCGAATTCAGAAAGCACAAGGAAACCATGGGCGAATCCCTTCGGGACGTAGAGTTGATGCCGGTTTTCAGCTGATAACTCCACGTTGATCCAATTCCCGAAATCGGGGGATCCGTGCTGGATGTCAACGACGACGTCAATTACCTTGCCCTCGATCACCCGGCACAGTTTGGCCTGTGGATGCCGCAACTGATAATGGAGTCCCCTGAGCACGCCTTTGACGGAGCGCGAATGGTTATCTTGCACAAAGTGATCGGTGACGCCCAGTTCGGCGAACTTGTCTTGGTTATAGCTCTCCAAGAAGAAACCTCGAGCGTCTTCAAAAACTTTGGGCCGGATGATTCGCACTCCTGCCAAGCGAGTCTCCATCACCGTAAATGTGCTTCCGTGCCCCAAGATGTTTCCTCCCGGCACTTAAATGCTGCGGCGACAAATGATCAACAGGGACCGTGTGCTGCGGGACAGCACGAGCTTATGTCGAGCGGGGGTCGGGCACGGAGGTGATGCTCTGCAAAGAGGAATCACGATTTTCGTAGTATTTCTCATAATAGGTCCGATAGGCCCCATCGCGAACCCGCGCAATCCAATCTGCATTGCAACAATACCATGCGATGGTTCGCTCAAGGCCTTCGTCGAGGGAAATGAGCGGCCGCCAGCCAAGTTCTGCAGTGATCTTCCCAGAGTCGAGAGCGTATCGACGATCGTGCCCCGGCCGGTCGGTTACATATTGGATGAGCGATTCCGGCTTGTCCAAGATGCAGAGGGTCTGCTGAACCAGATCGATATTTTTCATGACGTCTGCGCCACCGATGTTGTAAACCTCGCCTGCACGGCCGCGCTCGAGCACTGCAAGAATAGCTCGACAGCAATCCTCGACGTGCAGCCAATTGCGTTCCTGTCGTCCGTCACCATAAATGGGTAAAGGCTTGTTCTCCAGGGCATTTGTGATCACCAGCGGGAGCAGTTTTTCTGGGAATTGATAGGGACCGTAATTGTTGGATGCCCGAATGATCATGGCGGGAAGCCCGTAAGTCCGGACATAGGATCGAACCAATAGGTCTGCGCTCGCCTTGGAGGCCGAATAAGGGCTGCTTGGGTTCAAGATGAAGCTCTCTTGTGCCCGGGCCCCGGATAGCAGATCCCCGTAAACTTCATCCGTAGAAATGTGAAGGAACCGCTGGATCTTCAATTTGCGTGCGACTTGGAGAAGGACAAAAGTGCCCGTGATGTTGGTCTCGATAGCTGAAGATGGTTCATAGATGCTGCGGTCGACGTGCGTTTCCGCGGCGAAATGAACGACGGCCTCACAGCCCTGCATGGCTTCCGTAACCCCTGAGGGATCGCAGACGTCTCCCTTCACAAACTTATACGCGGGGTCGTTTGCAACGGAATCCAAGTTGGTCAGGTTCCCAGCGTAGGTCAGCTTATCGTAGTTCACCACATGATGGTCTTGCCCGAGCGAGAGGATGAATCGAATGAAATTCGATCCGATAAACCCAGCGCCGCCAGTCACTAAGATCCTCATTGGCCTCATCCCCGCTGTGGCACGACGCTACTGGAAACGAGATTGGGCGTCATCTTATTTGCCCCAGTTCGCGCCACAAGGTCGTTCGCACGCAAGAGAGACTCAAACGTGCCGGCATCCGTCCACCAACCCTTAAGAACTTCATAGGTAAGCATACCCTCTTCAATGTAGAGATTATTGACGTCAGTGATTTCCAGTTCACCTCTCCCGGAGGGCTTTAGGCGGCGAATCTTCTCGAACACTGTGCCATCGTAGAAGTAAATGCCGATCACTGCCTTGTCGGACTTGGGTGCCTGGGGCTTTTCCTCGATCCGGATCACGCGATTACCCTTCACCTCAGCGACTCCGAAACGCGGCGCGTCCGACACTGCTTTGAGGATGATCTTGGCTCCCTTCCCCTCTTTCTCAAAGCTCTTCGTTGCGGCACAGATGTTGCGCTCAATCAAGTTGTCTCCAAGGATGACGCAAACCGGGGCCCCACCGGCGAAATACTCCGCCAACGACAACGCCTGGGCAATGCCGCCTTCGCCTTCTTGATAGGCATAGTTCAGATGCTGCAGTCCGAAATCCTGACCGTTGCCGAGGAGCCGCAGAAACTCACCGGCATTCTGGCCGCCCGTTACCAAGAGGATGTCGGTAATTCCCGCATTCACGAGCGTCTGAATTGGATAGTAAATCATAGGTTTGTCGTAAACGGGGAGCAGGTGTTTATTCGTCACCTTGGTAAGTGGATGGAGACGACTGCCCGTCCCGCCAGCCAGTACCACGCCTTTCATGGGCTTATCAGCCTCCTTCAAGACTCAATCACTCTTAACAGCGTCAGCGATCTTCGTTCCAAGAATCACAGTCGGCCCCGCACTCTCCAGCCGCCCCTTGACCGTTGCCAGGTGGAAACAGAGAAACGGTTGCGTAAGTCTCGCATCAGCCGGGGGGCCTGCGGGCAACACGATTGAATTTGAGCCCCAGCGCGGGGCAAGAGACTCGAATCAGCCACACGGAGTTTCCCGCTATCTTGGTTTCTGAAGAAGAAAAGAATGGACATTCTCTTTGGAACTCGAGTTAAAAGAAACAATCCTCATACCCCGATCGCGACTCCATCGCTCAATCGTATCGCGCGAAACGAAATCAACACGAGGAGAAACAAAATAGTCGTAAAAAAGATTCCTAGCGCCGCTCCACGTTCTCTTACCTCCTGACTTCAGCAAATGCAGCAAATAGTAAAAAGGCAGCAGGAAGATATGGACCGCAAACTTGCCGATAGAACGTCGCACGGCCCAGCGAATCAGCCATCCCGGGTACCGATAGAGAATCGCATACCGCCCAGTCGGCTTATATACAGCGAGATACATCTGCCCACCAGTCCTGAGCACGCGAGAGTTCTCTGCGAAGGAGCGACTGGCGTCCCCGGTGTGATGCAGGACCCCATCGGAAATCACCAAATCCGCATGCCCGTCCTTGATCGGGAGACACAGATTGTCAGCGATCACTCCAGGCAGGTGACAGCGATCCTTCATAATACGCACCGACACCGGACTGATGTCCAGACCAATACAATTCAGGTTTCGGAATCCTAAATGGGCCATAACCCGACCGGCTCCGCATCCGACGTCGAGCACAAGCGCTTCGCGCGGAAGGTCCTCTATGACCTGCAGCAACAAAGGGGAAATAACCGCGCGCAGTTCCTCTGGCGAATAATTGTCGACCCAGTCGAAGGGATATTCATCGTAGAACAACTTGTGGCTCATTTTTCAGGACCTGTGCGTAGTAGGCTTCCATTTGAGTGCTGAGCTCATCCCAGGAAATCTGGGAGGCAACCTGTTTGCACCCCGCCTGCAGCCGGGTGTAGAGAACTTTGTTGGTTGTTAATTCTTTGAGTGCCTCTGAAAGCGCCGGAGCATCGTAGGGAATCACCAAACCAGCACGACAGCTGACCAGCGAACTGATCCCGCAGGAGTCGGTTACGATCACTGGTGTCCCGCAGGCAACCGCCTCGGCCGCTGCGTTTCCAAAGTTCTCATACCGTGAGGGCAAGACAAACACATCCGCATCAGATAGGGCAGCTTTCTTCTCTTCCCCATATAAAGGGCCGGTGAATATAACTCTCTTACTGGTACCCAGATTTCTAGATTTGGCCCCGAGGAAATGAAGATATCCTCTCTCACCCTCCGGCCCTGCGATGACCAGTCTGCCGCTTTCAGGAAAAGCTCTTGAGAAAGCTTCGATCAAAATGTCAGCGCCCTTGCGAGGAATTAAGCGCCCCAAAAACAGGATTATCAATTCGGTGGATGGAATGCTCAACTTTCTTCGAAAAGTGCCGCATGGTGGCAATTGTCGGAATTCCTCCATGGCAAGTCCGTTGTGGCGCACTCGAACCTTCTCCTGAGGAAAACCATCCTTAATCAATTCTTCTTGTTCCTGTTCTGAAGTGGCAATCAGCAGCGACGCGGCCCGCAAGAGGTAATTGCCCAAGATCGCATGCCATAGGCGTTTCAGCCGGAAACCGCGATCTATCGGCCGGATCATGCCCATCGGCTCGACCAAGTATGGGACGCCCCGACGGCGGCAAAACCAAGCCACAATCGGACCTAGCAAATCATAAAGACCGAAGATATGTACCAGATCGAAGGTCTCAATCCGCTGGTTGCAGAAGGTGATCACGCCGGGATTCACCGTCAGCGTGCGATACCAAGGACGTCCACGCAGATAAATCGCTTCGACTCCGTCTTCCCTGACCCGCCAGCCTCGCGGGTCGCGTTCCACGATGATCGATTGCCTTCCTCCAGTTCTGAATCCCAAATCGGCAGTGAGAACGGTCACGTGGTGTCCACGTCTGGCTAGCTCCCTAGCGATCGCTCGCACCTTGACTGCCGGACCGCCTCTATCTAGAAATGGGTAGTACGCCTGTGTGACCATTAGAACGCGCATACACGCGGACCCATGTTCATCGAGAAGTCTTGTCAACCGCGAACTCCCCAATCGAGCTTGAAACCTTCTGCCGCCAATAATCCACGCTGAGGCGGAGGCCTTCCTCGAGTGATACACGGGGCTCCCAACCGAGCGCCCGTGCTGCCTTATTGTAATCGCCGACCATGACGCGGATATCCAGCGGCCGGGGCGGCTCGGTATTCCACAACAGCTCTCCTCGGAAGCCAATGATTTCAGTTAGCAGATCGACAAGCTCCCGCACGCTCGCGCCGCGGCCCGTGCAAAAATTGAATACCTCGCCGATTGCCATTTGTCGGCTGAGACAAGTCAAATAGGCTCGGACGTGATCCTCGATATAAAGCCAGTCACGCACGGGTGACGGATCACCCAACTTCACGGAATTGCCACGCAACATTTGTACAATCGTGCGCTCCACCACGAATGCCGCGTTCTCCTTGCGACCATAGGTGTTGAAGGGGCGCAGGACGGTCAGAGGTAAGTGGTAGGCATCCCGCAGGTAGAGCAGGTACTGCTCCGCTGCAAGCTTGCTGACCGCATAGGGACTGTTGGGGTTCTGGCGAGTCTCCTCCGTTTTGGGGACAGGTCCATTTCCGTAAGTTTCGGACGTCGAGGCGAATAGAAACTGCCGCAATCCTGGAACCTCACCAAGGCAAGCTTCAGCAAGATTCACGGTTCCTATAACATTCGCCTCGAGAACTTCGTTGGGATGACCATAGCTGTAGGCAACAGCGCTAACAGAAGCAAGATGGATTACGGCCTCGGGTTGTACTCGCCTGAGAACCTGCCGAAGCGCGGCGTGATCTCGGAGGTCGCAGAATACCAACCGCACCCGCCCGTCGGCTTGCAAAGGTTGTGCGGCCGGACGCTCACGCCCCAAGGAGAAGAGCTCGTGTTCCTGCTCAATCGGCGTTGAGAGCAGGTGGCGGCCAATAAAACCGCTCCCACCCGTAACCAGAATCCTCATGAGGCCTTCCCTGACGTCGTGGGAACATATTCACTAAAGAGCAGCTGAACGCGCTTCCTGAAGTTTTCGTAACCATACTCGCGTTGGACCCAATCCCGTCCGGCCGCTCCCATTTCCTGAGCGCGCTTTGGCGACAATAGCATCTGAATCAAAGCCTGCGCCACGCCCTGAGAATCTTCAGGGTTCACCAAGAGGCCGTGCTCTCCGTGGCGAATCCACTCGGTCGGAGCTCCGAGGTTGGGGCCGATAACCGGCTTGCCATAAGCCATGGCTTCCAGGAAGACGATGCCGAAACCTTCGCCCTTCGGGGCGAACCCATCCAACACAGTATTGGAAGGCATCAAGAAGACATCACAATCACGATAGCAAGCCATCAGCTCCTCGGGGGAAACGGCACCCAGAAAACGAACAGATCCATCGAGCCCGAGACTGCATGTCAGCTCTTCCAGCCGTGGTCGGTCGTTACCGTCTCCAACCACAAGGTAAAGGACTCCGGGTACTTTCTCGCGCACTTGAACGAGGGCCCGCAGGACGACATCATGCCCTTTGTAACGCTCGTTTTCCTCGAGCCGGCTCACAGTGAGCAATGTAGACCGCGAGTCTTTTCGCGGGCAGGCAGTCCACGTCACAGCCTTCGATAGCCACTCCGTTTCCAATGCGGGCGGCAGTACGCAGGTACGGCCGGGAGGAACCCCCTGGCGCCTGACCAGTTGCTGCCGGGTGAAATCGCTGATGGCCAGGAGCCGATCAGATCGAACGAGAGCGCGATGATTCCACCTTGGTAATCTGCCCCAAACTTCGATCCCGTAGGCAATGACCCAGTACTCGGAGCCCCAAAGAGCCCTCAGCAACCACCCCAGTGGCGCCAGTGCGACATGCGCGCAGATAACAAGATCCGGACGCCAAGTGAATGCATTGCGCAAGGTTTTTCCCAGAAAACCTACCTTCACTCCGGCCCTTAGTCTGACTGATCCCCGTCCGTCGTCTCCGCTGGACCGCTTTATTGCCAGAAGGCGCACGCCTTTCTCCTCAAAAAGCTCTATCAGTGTTCGAACGAGCGTGGCCGTGTAGCGTTGAATCCCACCGTAACCCTCCATCGGCGGCGCCAGCACCAACACTTTCAATCTTGCTCTCCCTCAAACTCCCTGTCTTTCGATTGCCTTACATCTCTGAGCCTAGGTGGTCGAAATAACCTTTCGGGCCGTGTCGTGATTCTCAACGAACCATTCGATCGTGCGCTGAAGACCCGCGCGAAAGGGGGTCCTGGCCTTCCAGCTAAATTCCCGGACTGCACGAGTCGTATCCAAGAAACGGCGCGGTTGACCATCCGGCCTGGTTTTGTCCCATACCACCTCTCCCTGGTAGCCAACGAGGTCTTTTATTAGATCCACTAAATCCCGAATGCTGATCTCCTGCCCTGAACCCAGGTTGATTGGATCGAGTTGGCTATATTTTTCCGCTGCGAGGACGATGGCTTCGGCAGCGTCCTCCACATACAGGAACTCCCGAGTGGCCTGGCCAGTTCCCCAAACCACGAGCCTAGGCGCCCCTGAGCGTTTGGCCTCGACGCACTTCCGAATCAGGGCGGGTATGACGTGGCAGGTTTCCAGGTCGAAACTGTCGAGGGGGCCGTACAGGTTGACGGGCACCAAGTAGATGCCGTTGAATCCGTACTCTTGGCGGTACGCTTCCAGTTGCACAAGGAGCATCTTTTTGGCCAACCCGTAGGGGGCATTTGTTTCTTCCGGGTAGCCGTTCCACAGATCTTCTTCTTTGAAGGGCACAGGTGTGAACTTGGGATAGGAACAAACTGTTCCCACGCAGACGAACTTTTCCACCCCAAAGCGCCGAGCACACTCGATTGCATGAATGCCCATGACCGCATTGTCGTAGAAAAACTTGCCGGGATGAAGCCGGTTGGCACCGATGCCGCCCACGACCGCAGCAAGATGGATGACAAGATGAGGGCGTATCTGGTCAAACAGCCGGATGACCTGGTCCTTCTCCCGAAGATCGTACTCCTGGCTGCGAGGCACGAAGACTCGCAGGCAGTTCTTCTCACGGAGCCCTTGAACGACGAAATGACCGAGAAAACCCGATCCGCCCGTGACGACAACTCTCTTATCTGCCCAGAAGCTCATCCTGAGATGCTCCTTCACTCCGAAGCTCGCCCTGCGACAGCCTGAACGAACTTGGTGACCGAGTTCTGCCACTGATGCCAATGGCCGAGTTTCGACTCCAAGATGCGCTTCCCTTCCCCTGGGGGCTTCACCCCCACCGATTCCATGTCGGCATCCACCATGATGGCCACAAGCTCACGGAAAGTGATTTGTGGTTTCCAATTCAACTTCTGCCGGGCTTTTGTCGCATCGGCCACCAGATGCTCGACCTCCAAGGGACGAAAGTACCGGGGCGTTATCTGGACGTGTTGCTCCCAATCCAAGCCAGCGTAACGAAAGGCTTCGACGACGAATTCGCGGACCGAATGGGCCTCTCCCGTGCCGATGACGTAGTCATCCGCATTTGGTTGCTGCAACATCAGCCAGATCGCTTCTACATATTCCGGGGCGTAACCCCAATCCCTGACTGCATCCAAATTGCCCAAATAAAGGTTTTCTTGCTGCTTCGCGGCGATGCGGGCCAGCCCTTGGGTGATCTTTCGCGTGACAAAAGTTTCTCCCCGGCGCGGACTTTCGTGGTTGAATAAGATACCGTTGCAGCAGTACAGCCCGTAGCCCTCGCGGTAGATACGCGTCATCCAATAAGCGTGAAGCTTCGCGGCCGCATAGGGGCTCCGGGGAATAAACCTTGTATTCTCATTCTGCGGACCCGGTGCTACGCCGAACATCTCGGAACTAGAAGCTTGATAAAAGCGCGTCTTGACGCCGCTGCGGCGGATGGCTTCCAGAATGCGCGTCGTTCCCAGGCCAGTAATGTCCCCAGTGTATTCGGGGATCTGAAAGCTCACCTTCACGTGACTCTGCGCAGCCAGATGGTAGATCTCATCAGGCGCGAGGCTGTAAATCAAATCCAGCATCCATTCCGTGCTGGCCAGGTCACCGTAGTGCAGGCACAGCTGTGCCCCCGGAATGTTCGGGTCCTGGTAGATGTGATCTATCCGCTGGGTATTGAACGTGCTCGCCCGACGGATGATGCCGTGCACTTCGTAGCCCTTGGAGAGCAACAGCTCCGCCATATAGGAGCCGTCCTGTCCCGTGATGCCGGTAACCAATGCCCGCTTCATAGTTTGGCCTCCCAGACCACCGGAATATCATCCCAAAGTTTTCCCAAGAGGAGGATCACTTGGCGCGTTTTGCTCCCAGAAACGAAGACGTACGAGCGTGGCCTATCCAAGCGCTCAGAAACGTGTGCCCAGTCAGCTTCTGTAGCTCGAAGCCGTGTGATTCCAGTTTTCGGCGGACCGTTGTTTCGAACATACGGTGAGGATGCGCCCTTACCAGTATCTCAGCCTTGTGCCTGAACTTCGTCCAGCAATGCCACTTAACGAGCCCGAGGGCAGAGAATGTATCTACATCGAAGAAGAAAAGGCCGCCCGGTTTCAAGATGCGGTGGATTTCCCCGAGGATCGCATCAGGGTCGGACGCATGGTCAACTACATTGCAACATATGACCAGTTCGAAGCTATCATTCCGGATCGGAATGTCCTCACCGCATGCAACCAAATATGGCATGGTTGACCGCCGTTGCATCACATACTGGCGCAATAGGTCGTTGGAGTCCAACCAAGCCGGAGGCAGCGGATCCATGGCGATTCGAAACGGGATTTCAGGAAGGAAGCCGATAACGCCCAGACCGAAAGGGCCGGTGCCGACCTCCAGACAACTTTGAGGCGTACGAGTGAGTTGCTTTTTGAGCAGCGGAGCCTTTTCAGAATTAGCGGCCAGGACCCGCAGGACGCCATGATCGACCCGAACCATGCCGTCCCAGAATTCCGCCTCAGTCTGCTGTGCTTCCTCCCACCGCGTGTTTGTCTTCATTGCTGCCTCAACCGCTTGTTAGGGCCAACAAATTCATCTTGCCTCTTTACCTCCCTGCACCAAGTCTTGTTGCTTCTGCGCGGCTACATGCTCAAGAACCGCCTTCATCTGCTCCACGTTATGCGCCCAGGTGTACTGCTGTACCGTCTGCGCTGCTCTTTCACCGAGGCGGCGACACAGGTCCGCGTCGCTGCAGAGTTGTTGGATGACGCATGCGAGCTCGTCTGCATCAGTAGGCTCCTCCAAGACAAGGCCATCTACGCCGTTTGAAATGATTTCCGAGCCGCCGTTGTTCCGGGAAGTAACGACCGGAAGGCCGCAGGCCATCGCTTCGGCAGGAGGCAAAGCAAAAGAATCGTGCAGGGATGGGCCTACATAGGCGTCTGCAGCCGCGTAAAATTGCACGACATCAGCCGATGGAGTCGCGAAATGGACTTGCCGGTGCAGTCCCAGTCGTCGGATGACTGCCTCGTACCGCGCGGGGTCATCGCGACCGACCACCAGCACCTTTAGAGGCAACTCCCGGCACCGCGCCACGGCTTCCAGCAGGCAGTCCAGGCCTTTTGTCTTCCAGTCATTCCCCAACAGCAGCAAAACGAAGTCTTCCTCCTCGAAGCGCAGGCTCCGGCGGGTTTCGCCACGACGCTTCTGGCGAGTCGCAGGATTGAACGTCTTCACATCGACCGCATTGGGAATCACGTGGACATCCTTGCGGCCAAAAAAGCGCCGGAGCTCCTGAGCGGTTAAACCGGATACCGCGGCCAGCGTGACCCGGGGATCGGGGTAGACCGCTTTCTCCAGCGCCATGATCAGGCGATAGTATAGACGACGGTGAAGAGCTCGCGGCCAGGCGCGGAGAGGCACTTTTCTGAGCGCCAGCTCGTCGCGAACCGATCGGTAAAGCTCGTGAAACACGATGTGGACAGCGATTGCATCCGCGTCCCAGCAGTTGATGCCGGGGGAGTACACCAAATCATAGCGGAGCCCGCGCGATCGCAGGTCACGCCGGCGGCGAAACTGGTTGGCCAGCAGCCACCACAGATACTTCACCAGGTGCGGCCCCGGAACGTCCGCAATCTTATGCCAGAGGATGCGGCCGGCCACAGAAGTCGGCGGTTCTGCCGCCCTGTCATTGCCGTTTTCGCGCTTCGGTGATTCATCACCCAAACCAAATTCCTCGAGATCCGCAATGTCCTCGACCCTCTGGCTATAGAGGTGAACTTCATAGCCGTATTCTCGAGCCAGGCGTTCCACCAGCTCCACCACACACCGCTCGGTGCCGTGCCTCCTATCGAGAAAGGGGGACACAACGGCGATGCGACACTTAGCCACCATGAGCCGATGGAGCTCCTCGAACATGGTCGAACTTGGGGTTCCGAGCGGGCAACTCTGGCAGGCGAAACAGAATCCCGACCAAGAGCCAGAGGAAAGCGTTCAGGATGTAATTCTGGTATGCCTGGAGGCCACCATAGGTAAAAGGTAGTAGGACCAGTAGGGCGAGCCAGAAAATAGCAAATCCAATAGGAAACAATCGCGTTCCTCGCAGGCGCCGGACCACCTTCCAGCCTGAGATGAGCAGTGCCACCGACCAAGCAAGCCAGAGTAAGGGACCTAGGATTCCCAGCTCCAGGATCAACGTACCAAAGCCGCTTTCGACCCCGAGCCTCGAGGCGGGCTGGCCCAAAAGAACGCTGACGTATCCCACCCCCAGGGAAGCGGTTCCAATCCCGTTCCCGATGAGCCAGTTGGGAGACGAGTACGCCTTCAGGAATTCGCTCACAGGGTAATCCCAGCCACGAGCAACGCCCTCAAAGCTCGGACTATCAGGAGACAGAGTCTCAGAATAGAAGGCCCAGCGTGCGCCCACCGCTGCGGGAAAGATGAAAACGATGCACAAAAGACCCACGCCAACCAACAAGAGTGCCCCACGGACGGCGCGGATTGACCCGCGGCCACTCTCAAGCCTCCGGCCGGGTCCGCCCCAGAGAAAAGCCGCCACAAGCACGAGCGCACTGCTGACACCATAAACGAGAGCTCCCCGGGAACCACTCAGGACGATAGCGGCGGCCACCAGGACGATCCCAGCGAAGACGAGTTTTCGGCCGCCGCGAGTCCGTGGCAACAAGTAGCCTGCTGCACCCAATCCGAGCAGCCACATAAGCAGCAGAAACGAGGAGAATCGGCCGTCGCTGACGAATACCGAGTTCGGACGGAGCAATGTTGCCCCCGAAATGGGTGCGTATCGGTACGCCCGTCCCAACCCCGCCAATTCGGGCGCCAACACGGTCGGGTTCAGGAAATCCGGCCCCACAATAGCCTGTATCACTCCCACTAGTGCGACGATTCCGGCCAGGGCCACATTCAACACCAGCAACCGATGGAGATCCATCTCTGAGCGAAGCAAGGCGTATCCCAGGAACATAAGCGGCACGTAATAGAAGTAGACTTTGACGCCCAGGAGTCCATACCAAATACTAGGCGAATTTGCATTGAAGACCTGCAGGATGCCGAGCCAGATGAAGAGGCTCAGTGGCAGCAAGAAAGGCGGACGAAAGAACTTCCTCCCGCCCCGCTTCAGGTCAAATAGGAAAGAGACATAGGTGAGCCCGACCAGAAAGTCCTTACCGAAGTAGATCAACATATTGTTGCCGAGATATTTACGAAGCAGGTCCTCGAAGAGAAGCCAAACCAGGAAGAGGTAGATGCCGGAACGCCAGTCATTCAGGACGATCACCGCCACCGTCCCGCCGACCAAGACGAGACCGGCCAAAGCTAACTTTGTTGAATCCCCTCCAACGACCCAGCCAGCCAACAACCACGCCGCTACAGCCATCCCGGTGAGCCAGAGCAGACCTTTCAAGTATCGGGTCTCGGGCACTCCTGTTTGCATCTCAAACATCGGTTCGCCTTCTGGGTCCGAGTACGAGCACGTGATTATCCCCATGCAGGCAATCCCCGGGTAGGAACCATGCGAATGCCCGAAGTGCCCAGGCATAACGCAACCGGGTCATGCTATAGCCGCGTGCTGGGAACACGTTGCGCTCCACAAGATCCATCCCCGCCCGAGGAAGATACTGCCGTACGAACAGATCCTGGAAGATGGGAGAAATATGGGTCGGTTCGCTTTTTGAGTCCATCATGCGCACCGTGCCCGTCAGCAGGAACTTGACTCGCGCCGGAGCAGAGTCCACGTTGGGAGTCGTCAGCACGGCAACTCCTTCCGGTCTCAGCAGCCGCCCCACGTTGCGGAGAAACCCGATGGGACTTTCCATGTGTTCGATCACCTCGATGGCGGTGACCAAACTGAACGTTCCCTCGCCGAGCTGGGCGGCGAAATCAGGTCGATTCAAATCCAGCTCCACGAACGGAACGTCGGCTTTGTATCCCTTCGCATTGATATCGGCTGCAAGAACGTTCCAGCCGAGTGCGCGCAGACGCACCGCCAGAGCCCCGCTGCCGGCGCCCAAATCAACTGCCCGCTCGCCAGGACGAAGGAATCTTTGCACCACCTGGTCGATAACAAAATCGTGAAGGCCCGCAGGCGTCGTGGTTTCCAGCAAGGTATCCAATCATCTCCGCCTTAGCGAGGTACCTTCTCCCCGGCCCGCCGGAGCGGGGTTACAGTCAGGTCGTCTTTCGCGGCCCCGCTCAATTTGGCGGAAGAGTAGTAGTCGAGGAGCAATTTCCTGCCCGCGGGATTGAACAGTCGAAATCGAGCGATTCCCAGCTTCCGGAGCCGGTACTTCAGCGTAGTTGCCAGCACCCCGAATCCATACTTCACGCTTCGAGCGAAATCGATCGAGGAAGCCTCTTCACAATACTTGGTTGGGCAGGATACTTCACCAATGCGGAAGCCGAAGTAAATACTCTGGGCCAGCATTTCATTATCGAACACAAAATCGTCCGAATTCTCAAGGAGCGGCAGATTCACTAAGACATCCTTGCTGAAGGCTCGGAAGCCGGTATGATACTCAGATAATTTAGCCCCAGTGAAAACATTCTGAAAAGCCGTGAGGAAACGATTGGCCACGTATTTGTAAAGGGGCATACCGCCTCTGAGCGCGCCACCTCCGATGATTCGGGAGCCCAACACGACATCGTAGACCCCATAGGCGATCATGCCGGCCATCGCCGTCACGAGAAGTGGTGTGTACTGATAATCAGGGTGGACCATCACCACGATGTCTGCGCCAGCACCCAAGGCTTCACGGTAGCAGGTCTGCTGGTTTCTGCCATATCCATAGTTTTTCTCATGAACGAAGACCTGCAAACCCAGCTTTTCTGCGATTTGCACTGTCTCGTCTGTGCTGTGATCATCCACCAGAATCTTCAAGTCCACTGTTTCGGGGACCTCTCGGACAGTTTTCTCCAGTGTCTTCGCCGCGTTGTAGGCTGGCATAACGACCGCGATACGCTTTCCGTTGATCATACCGGCTCCTTCTTATTCAGCGCCTGTCTCCCACGCGTAGGAGCGGAACTCTCGGCGCAGGAGCGTGCAGTCATCGACCGGCTGGTCATTGCTGAATCTAAGAACGAGAGGAGCTTCAGCTGTCTGGCGTCCGAACAGCACTTCCCGGCGGAGCGCGGTCTTATACTGATACTCCGGCGCCGATGCTGGCCCCCATTGCACGCGACCGTGGGCCAGGGATGTGCGCAACTGCTCGGCCGGAGGAGAATCAAACACTGGGGTAAGAGGCTTCATAACGCCAGCAGGCTGCTCCTCCCAGAATAGCAATCAATGGATCCATGAATGGTATTCGAAGTCGAGTAATCATTGGGAATGGGAAATGGAGCGCGGTCAGCAGCACGACGTAGAGGAGAAACGTGCCCGCAAGCACAGGCGCGGTTCGACGCGTTCGGAACCAACCTACGATGCCCAGGCCCAGAAGCAGCCAGTAAGCCACCACACCGCCCCGGCGCAGAAATCTCTGGCGAACGGAAAAGGAGTGAGTCCAGAAAATCTGATCGGCGCTCAACCAGAAATAGGAACACTTCGCAAGCCCGATTGGCAGCAATCGCCAACCCCATTGCCTCCATAGACCTCTTGCAACGCCCCACGCTTCGCGATTCAGGTCTGCTTCCGAAGGGAGCCGCGTGCGCGATGGACCATTCGTCTCGACATCGGATAGGAGCCAACCTTCCGTAGCCTTGATTCTATCATCGTCGCCCGGCAAAGCCCTCCCTTGAGGGGTGAGAACACCTTCGACGGCGTCATGCCCGCTCAGAGTCGAATAGAGAACTCTCCCTTGAAAAGCGATCTGGTTTCGAATCAGCCAGGGGGAAATAGCAATTCCCGCGAAGACGGAGAACAGAAGCACTCGTTGCCAAGCTGGGCGGGAGGTCTTAGCGACCAAAGCCACCCAAATGCCGATGAAACCGAGGGCAGCCATGTTGAACCGGAATAGTGCGGCCACTCCCGCCACAAGCCCCATTTCAGCAAGAATTGTCATTCGTGAGTCTTGAATGGCTTGTACCAGGAGATAAAGAAATAAAGCCGCCAGAAACGCGCCGACGCATTCAGTCAGCACTTCTCCGGTGATGAAGATCAGCGTGGGGAAGAACAGTCCAATGATAAGACTCACACGCCCAGCCCTTTCACCAAACGCGCGAGCGGCTGCTCGTGAACAGAAATAAACCGTGCCGAGACCCAGCGCGAATTGAATCCACCGAACAACGAGAACGTATTTGCCGTCGAACAACCACATCAAGCCTGCAAGGAGCAGAGGGTATCCTGGGGCACGAAGCGCCGTGGGTTGTAGCGCGTAGGTAAATCCTCTGCCCTCGAGCACGTTCCGGGCCAACAAAACATAGCAAGCTGCATCGCCAGTTCCGCTCCACGGTGCCCGGAGCTGATTACCGGGGAGAGCGACAACAGCCATTCGCAAGAGCACGCCCACACCGATCAGGGTCACCCAAAGAGTACTTGCGTTCCGTTGATTGGGGAGCGTCTCGATCATCAAGGAGTTAGCTCAAGCCCAGGCGTTTAAGCACCTCAAGCCACAAAGTGACACCCATGAAAGGCGGCCCCCACCGCCCGTGCGGGAAACTCTCATTGTGGCCCAGGTGAGACAGCCTATGCAGATGATCAGAAGAAACGTTGTTGAGAATGGCTGGTACCGATCCGGTGGCGGCGCAGACACCTCCCCCGAGTATTCAATTTCAACTTGATCTTCCCACAAGACTGTACGCCAGTAGGTCTTTCACGCCAAGCGGAGGACTTCATTCTCGTGTCAAAAATCGTCGCCAGAGCCTCCCAATATAAGCCTGATCGCGAATGCGCCGAAGCAGAAAGTATTCATTGATTGGACGGTCGTCCTGCAGCGTCGGTATATTAGGGTCTTCCCGGATGATCTGATCGACGGGAATCTCGCTTTTCAATACTATGGCAAACTGTTGTTCTGGGGTGGAGGCGGGCCCCCACTCAATAAGGTCTGAGGAGGCGCGCTCGGGTAATCGGAGCGCCAATTCTGAGGCCGCGGTACCGAGGATTGGGGCGGGGCTAGCGAGGAAGTGAAGACCGGTGCCTTCCACAGAACTGAATACTCTAACGTACGGAAAGGACTCCTTGACCGCACGTGCCACGGAAGCGCGAAGCGCGGAATCGCCCTTGGGGAGCCACTGCTGAAGGATGCCACCGGGGCGCAGTTTTCGCTTCACGATCTCGTAAAAATCCTTGGAATAGAGCAGGCTGGAGCCGGCCGCTTCCACCGGCGGTGGCGGATCAATTGTGATGACGTCGTACTGTTCCTTCGAGCGTTCCAGGTACAAGCGCCCATCATCAATCATCACGTGCGACAGCGGGGACTGGAGCAGCCTGGGCCCGTCCGAGTGAAAATAGTAGAACAGCGACGGAACGCTGGGCACCAGTTCCACTGCGGTGGAAGGAATGCCCCAGGAAACCATGGACCGATAGGTTGTGCCCATTCCAAAACAGATGACCAGCGCGTTCTGCGGCTGCCGCCCGAGAAAGGCCAGCGGCAAATGCGCCATCATCTTCGTAATCGGACTGAGCTGAGTAATGCCAACTCCATTGATCAGGAGTCGTTTGCCTTCTCTACTCTCGCCGGTGGCAATCGCCGTAGCAGTGTGGTCGCGTCGAACATCTCGCCGGGGAAATTGTTCCTCGTAACCTTTGGTTAGAAGAACCACCATCACCGAAGCGGCGGTTAGGATGTAGGGAACTGCCCGCTTTCGGGTGACGTAGGCTATAGTTCCCCGCCGGACAGTGGCGTACTCGAACAAGAAGCCAATAACGAACCAGGGTAGGGCGAGGGTACAAATTGACAGTCGTTCACCAAGCCAAGGGAGCAAGACGAACCCGGCCAAAAGTGGACCACAAATGCAGCCAGCGACATTGATTGCATATGCCGTGCCTGCCTTGTTGGGGTCGCCCGATGACAACCGGTCCACCAGCATCGGAGTGACGAAGCCGAGGAGTCCGGTAAACGGAGTTATGCCAATGACCACTCTGAGCAACGGGGGAATAGGGGCGCTCGGATCCGCAGTCAGCAGCGGAATTAACGACAAAACCCCAAGTACGAGCCAGAGCGGGTCGGTGTCATTGCGCGCTTGCCGGCTCCATTTTCTATAGATCCTCGAACCGAGGAACGTCGCTCCCAAATAAAGGCCCAGGATTGCGGCGAACGCGTACACGACCGTGCCCAAGGACGGAGTGAAGAGCCGAATCCAGACCACTTCCATCCCCATGCTGGTCAGACCTGTGGCAAACAGCAGCCAGAGCAGCTTTCTCCGCCCGGTTGCGGCCGGAAGCGAACCAGACGGCCGGGACGACACCCTGTCGGCTTGTGCGTGCCTCGCGGCTGGAGCCCGAACCAGCGAGAGAGTCAAAGCGGAAGCCGCAAGAACAAGATTGAGGGCAGAGCCGACTCGCAGCGCGCCATTGAAACCCATCAGTTCGATCAGGAACAAGGGAACGATCGCGCCCGTCACGGCCCCGAGGACATTGGCGAGATATAGAAAACTAAATGAGCGACCCGCATCATTCCACGATTCCTCTCGTATGGCAGCCATGGCGAAGGGAAATGTCGCGCCCATGCAGGCGCACCATGGAACGAGCGTGAGAGCAATCCAGAGTCCAGCAACCAGATAATAATTCCAGGAGGATAATGACAGACCGCTCTCCAGATGCGAGAGAAGCTCTCGTCCCCAGATGAACTGGCGTGGGACTGTGACCGATGCGACGCCGATGAGAAGTTCCGTCAAGGCATAGAAGCGCAACCCATAAAACTTCAGCCGCGCCCCCCCACGGTTCACCAATTTGCCGACCGCCCAAGATCCGAGCCCCAAACCTGCCATGAACATCGATAAAACGATGGACACCAATGCGGTGGTGACCCCAAATTGCGCCATGGCAAGGCGCAGCCAGATAATCTCGTAAAGGATGCTGCAAAAGCCTGAAACAAAGAAAAATCCGAAGTACCAGCCTGTGGATCGTTTATATAGCGGCGATGAGCCGAATGGGGACTGTGTGTCGGCGGGAGACAATTCTGAAGACGTAGCGCGCGAATCAACGGGAGTCGTAGCCTCTATCAAGAACGGCCCCAATTGCTCCAAAGATTCCGATACAACGTAACATGGTCGTCTATCATACGGCCCTCAGCAAAGAATTCTAAGGCGCGGTTGCGCGCCCGTTGCCCCAACTCGTCAACGATCCTGGGCGATTTCAGCACTTGTTCGAGACACGCCGACAAGCCCTCTACATCCCCCGGCAAGAACCTCAGGCCTGTGGGACCCACGACTTCAGCCAATGCCCCGAGGTCCGATACAATGAGCAGACGCCCCTGCATCATGTTCTCAGCGGCAACGAGTCCGAATGTTTCCCCGCTCAGCGAAGGCATCACGATCGCCGCCGCTTCGGCCAGAGTCTCCTCGACCGTGTTCGATGGCAGGTAGCCAAGAAAACTGGCACAATCGCCTAGTTGCAAATTCTCGGCTTGTTCTTCCAAGCTGCGCCGTTGGGGCCCTTCTCCGATAATCTTCAGCCGAAAAGCGAGGCCTCGCACTTTCATGCGATGCGCAGCCTGCAAGAGAATCTCTACACCCTTGCTGCTCACGAGTCGACCGACGTAAGCAAAGGTCAGCGGGGGCGGGAGCATCCTGCCGGTCAGAGAGCCGGGGCGCGCCGCGACGCCGATGTACACTGTATTTGCCCGCGGCAACTCCAAGAGCTTCGCAAGCCACCGCGTGAGCGCGACATTCCCTGCGACCTGACGGCAGAGCCACCGACGCGGAAACGTGAGCAGCCACATTTTCCAGCTAGCAAGCGTCCCCAACTTCGCGTTGCAACGCAGACATTCACGATGGCGCCCCGCCATGAAATGGCCCGGGCAGGGTGTCTGTGTGGGCTCAAAGAGAAGTTGTCCGTTGGGACAGATCGCCTGAAAACCATGATGTTCCACGACGACTGGCTTGCGCAGCAGCCTTCCGAAAAGCATGGGCAGAAGGCATGGCCCGGCCAGATGGATCAAATCCGCTCCATGGAGCAAGCGCACCAGTTCCATGAGTCCCGGCCGCCGCACGACGCGAAATGGCAGTGTCCGATCATCGAAATCACCGGCCGCGCGCTTCGTCACAAGCGTCACTTCGATGTTGTCCCGCCCAATGCTCCGACCCGCCAGCCCCCGTGCCAACGCCAGCGCCAGCGCCTGGGCGCCGCCTACAGACGGCAAAAATTCAACCGCGTAGATGAGGAGTTTCATAGCCGACGAGTCTCTTGCGCAAACTGTCTTGCCCTTTCGATTGCTTGCACCATCGCCTCGATGTTCTCGCGCGGGGACCAGCTCTCCAGCCGTCTTCGCGCCGCTGCACCTATCTGCTGTAACCGCGCGCGGGCGGGCAAAGCTTCTCGAAAAATCTGTGCCAGGGCATCCGTGTCCCCGCAGGGGAAGATAAATCCGGTTTCACCCGGGCGGACCAAATCGTAACCCGCACCCACGCGGTCGCTCACGGCGACGGCACAGCCACACAGCATCGCCTCGTTTACCACCACACCAAACGGCTCGTATTCCGACGGCAAGACCAACAAATCCGAAGCGCGATAAACCGCAGGCAATTGCGACTGATTCGCGAAGCCGAGGAAGCGGACTCTCTCTGCCACGCCCAGAGTCGCTGCTTCAGCCTGGAGCTCGGGACGCATCGGCCCTTCTCCAGCGTACACCAGATACGCGTCAGGCACGTTTGCTCTGGCAAATGCCCGCAGGAGATCCTGCGGGCGCTTCCATGGCTGCAGCTTGGCGCAAAACAGCACCGCTGTCGCGCATTCCGGCACACTCCACTGACGGCGCACGGCGGCCCTATCCACCTCGCCGGCGCGCTCGAGCCACCAGTTGTTGTGCACCACGTAGGGTGTCAGAACAACGCGCTCCGGGGGGATCCCCAGGGAGCACATCAGCTGCACGCTTCTGCTGGAGGGAACGATCACAATGTCCGCGAGGCGAAAAAGCCGGGGCCAGAACCATTTTTTGAAGCGAGCTTTCCACACTTGCTGACCTCGAGAGCGCAACTCGTGCGCATCGCTGCCAAAAAGCAGCGCCTTCCTATTCCTTTTCGCCGCTGCGGCACCGATCCAGAAGGTTGCGTAGAGGTAACCAGTGAAGATCACCACGGCGTCGAACTCTCCCGTCCGCACGAGCTTCCACAACCCGGGATTCAGCAGGCCCCAGAACCGGCCCAGGCCTGGCCGCAACGAACGGTTCTGGATCAGGACCCAGGGATAGCCATCGAGCAAGGGCACGTCCCAGGCGAGTTCAATGCCGAACTCGGGATCCATGCCCCGATCCGCTCCTTGCAGGCTGCAATAGGCGACCATGATGTCCAGCTTAGGATGCTGAGCCATCCCGCGGAACACCTGCGCCATATACTGGACTGGGTGGGAGCAGACAAACACCACGCAATACTTACCCTTCTTCATCTTCGAGGGCCTTCAGAAAAGAGCCGGAAATCACTTCCCAGGAGAAATGCTGGCGGTGCGCCTCCTTGCTCTTCTCGCTTAGCTCCTGCCGCAACCGATTCTCTGTCAAGACACGGATGAGTGCAGTGGCCAGCGCCTCCCGGTCGCCCTGTGGCGCCAGAACTAAGCCTGCCTGGATAATCGGATAAGCGGTTTCTTCTCCCCGGTATCCCACCACCGGAAGGCCGCAAGCGATGGCAGCGATGGCACTGCCACGGCGGCTGGAGATACCGCCGCGAACGAAAAGAAGCACATCGGCACGCGCTAGCACGCTTGCCACTTGCTCCTCGGCAAGCAGACCGAGGATTTGAATATCAACGCCCGAACCGGCGAGCGCTCGGCGCAGCGCTGGCTCGGCTTCTGCCGAATTCCGCCCCAGAACGATCAGACGAAGCTCTCCTACTCTGCTCTTTGCTTGTCTGACCGCATAGGCAATATCCGCCACTTCCCCCGCGACCCCTGCGCCCCCTGTCACTCCGTAAACCGCCACGGATCTCGGCGCTTGCCGAGAAGTTCCGTCTGCTCCGATTACAGCGCCGGCCCCCGAAAGGTTTGCCCCAACCGGAATGAATGCAGCATTTGTGGCGTTCCGTGGTAGCCAGCGAACCTGCTCTGTCGGCACGGTCAGGATGGAGCGTTCGGCCCAACGCCATGCCATGCGCATCACCCATTGCTGGCACGCACGACGCAGCCTGTCAACTGGGCGCTGTCCTCCGTACGCCTGGACATCGTGGAACACGACGGCACAGCGCGCCCTACGAATCCTAAGCACACTCAGCACCAAGAGAAAACCAGCGGGCAAACCTCGTCGGGACCATGCAAGAGCGGTGTATTGTGCGAGAACCCAGCGGCCCCGCCAGGCTCTGCTCTCCTTCCATAATCGCCAGAGCGACGTGGGCCATCCTTCCCTTGCCCAGGGCACCTCGGTCATTTCGAGGCGCACGCCTCGCTCCAACAATGCCTCGCCGAGCCATCGACAGTAGTCCCTCAGAGCATCTGTCGGCTCGTCGCGCCGCCCGATGATCGCGATCCAGGAAGGGGCGTCCATGGCTAGAGCGAAAGTGCACCGCAAACGTTCCGGCGAAGAAGCCCTCTTATGCCTATTCAGGAAATCAGGCGAGAATTAGTTTCATGATGACGAACGGTTCCTAAGGAATTAACAGCACGTCCGTATGTTCGCCGAACTTCAACGCAGCAACAATTGAATCGATGCCGCCAATAGGTTCTGGCTCGCCTCCCAACCGCTCCGCCCTGACAAGCCTGCTAAAGTGTTGTTTGCAGAGTTCGACGAAGTAACGGGTCCCATTGTGGCAGTCCAAACCTGTTGGCCAAATCTCCACCCAGAGGCAGGTCCCGTTTGCCCACAGTTGCGGCGCCGACTCAATGACGTGGGATTCAAATCCCTGGGTATCGGACCAAACCAGCGCGATGTTGTGCGGAGCCACTTCCAAGGATTCCAAGAGACGGTCCAGGCGGTCCGTTCTTACCTGGACGTACTCTGGATGGTCGCCAAGCCCATACCCCACCAGACCTTCTTTTCCCAGAAGCTCGCAATTTGCAGATTCAGGATACACAACAAGCTGTCCTTCACCTGGCAGATCGGAAATTGCAGCTTGGCAGCACACGATTCGCCCGCACAGACCATTTTGGCGGACGTTTCGCTGAAGCATCGCGAACGTTTTTGGGTTGGGTTCGATTGCGATGACCTGCTTCCATTTCCGACTGAGAGGCAAGGCAATGTCGCCAATGTGAGCGCCAATGTTTACAACGACAGGCCTATCAGCATTGACAAACTTGATCAGCCGTTCGATAGAAGCATCCTGATAGTGGTCGTATAGAAATATCGATTCCGAGATCAGACAGAGTGGCGTCCCAGTCCATCGAAAGCCATTTCGGCGAAAGGTCATTTCCGATGAAAAGCGCCGGTGGAAAAACAGAGCAACTCGCCTTCGGGCATGGGTGCGACTTTCCGGAGGGCTTGGCAGAACACACTGCATGACGAGCTTCGACCACCGGACCGCCCGACGAGCGAGTTCATGCCCTTCTCTATTCACGACTAGCCTTCGCGCGCATCGGGCCACGATACAAACACGCCATTCGACTGAGCGCGCCCTTCCTTAAGTGAGTCCGCGCTCAATAAGAATACGGGTGGCAGCTACGGATCAGACAATTCGTAGTGTACACCCGAACGATTTTATTTCGGAAAGGATAGCGCGGCGGAAGCCGGTTGACGGGGCACACTTCCTTCCGCACCGCCGATAACCTCAACGGCGAGGCACTGATCAAGGACATCCCCTCAGGCAGCCCGGCCGTAATGGAAAAGGTGAAGATCGACACAGAGATCCACAACCTCGACAAGCTCCACGCCCTCCAACCGAACCAGCGGCACACCATCTGCTGGCAGATCCGCGCCCCGGCGGGCGACGGTTCCCCCACTGTTATGCTGCAGGTGATTCAGGCTCCCTGATCAGGAGCAGGACTTGTTCTAAGAGCGAGCGTTTTCAGAAATCCGCGGAGATGACGCCGAAGAATCAGCCCATATGCCGCAAAGACCGTTCCGATTGTCACGACAACAACGAGTTGCTTCGGGCCACCAACCCATCTTATACATGCATATCGGGCACCGAGGCCGAGAACAGCAGCGGCGCCTCCGGTAAGGAAATACGGCGCGGCGTTCCGGAGACCCTCCCAAACTCGCGCGGCGGATCTTGTCGCCACATACAACGACGCAATCTGGGACCCACCAACGATGAGGAGGACCGCAGCTGCTACGCCCGAGGTGCCGTACCGCGTTCCCAAGTAGATTCCGAAAAGTCCAGCGACGGCCGTAACCGAACCCTGCCAAAAGCTCAGATCAAATCGACCGAGCGCACTAAAAGGATCGGTCCACAGGCAGCGAACCGCCCCATAAACGGCAATCACCTCAAAAGGCACAATCGCGGCATTCCATTTGGCTCCAAACAGGCTTGGGATCAGGTCCGGCGCCGAAATCGCCAGGACGGCGGCGATCGGACAAACGACGCCGCTCAGCAACCGGCTGGACTGAAAGTAGGCCGGCCAGAACCGCGAAGGAAACGGTACCAGGCGAGCCAATTCCGGGAAAACAACGTTTCCCAGAGAACCGGCTACCAGGGTGACAGGCAGCAGGGCATAGTTATAGGCGAGGCCGTAGATGCCCAGAGCCCCAATTCCCAGCACTTTTCCCACCAGCAGGTTATCGAGATTGAGAACAAGATACCAGGCAACCGCTTGACCTACATACCAGCCTGAGAACGGCGCCAGCTGGGTAAAGGAACTCCGGGAGAACCCCCATCGCGGGCGCCAACGGGACGCGACGCTCAGCAAGACCGCATTCACCAAATTTCCCAACAGGCTCGCGAACACAAAGGCCCAGACGCCCCGCCCGCCCCAAGCCAGTGCCACTGCGACCACGAACGAAACGATGCTGACCAAACCATCGACTACCGCAAGAGCTCGGAACCGCAGATCTCTCCGAATCAAATTTCGGTGAACGGTAGAAGCCATCTGCAACCAGGTCGAAAAAGCCATTAGAATAAGTACGGGGATCAGATCCGGCCGACCATAGAACCGGCCGACCAGAGGCGCCCCGGCAGTCATGCCAAGAGCCAAAGCGGTTGCCAGGCCGAGATTCGTCCAGAACGCGGTATCGGCGTGATCCTCGATTTTCTCCTCGCGGTAGAGCAGAAAAATACCAGCACCGACATCGTTGAAAACGGCCGCAAGACCGATGATCACCGTGGCCAGGCCAAAAAGCCCAAAATCGTCCGGGACCAGCAAGCGGGCGAGAATGATCCCGCGCGCCAGGTTCAAAACCCGAGCCAAGAGAGAACTGTTCAGTACCCAAAAGGTATTTTGAAGAACCCGCGACAATAGTTGATCGGGGCCGACTCTGGACGTTTTCGAGGTGTCCGCCACAGGCTCGACCTCGAGAGGGGCGCGCGTCATCCTAAGTTCTCCTGTCGACTTTTCCCCGATGGCCTAGTCATGGCTTGTGTGGTAGGAGCAGACTTCACAACGCATCGGCAGTCAGGCACAGGTGCCAGGCAAAACTCCTCTCCATCAAGCGGAAGAGCGGATCCGGCCACCGGAAATACCATTCTCTTCTGTAGCGGTACTTCATGTAATCGGGGATTCGATACGGGGAGATGTAGAATCACGCCTGTTCGTGCAAAGCACTGTAGCTTCGCGCCCCTTCCTCCCCAAGAGAACAATCTGATAACCGAACTGGTCAAGAAAGCGGTGAACCTCTTCGCTGCTCGGGGTGCCCCACCCATGGATTTCTATTAGAAGAACGGGGTGAACTTTCTCAAGGGTGTGCCGGGCGCCCTGAAGCACAGCTAACTCCGCCCCTTCTACATCGATCTTGATCAGGTCGGGAGCTCTCCCCAGCCCTAAGAGGTAATCATCAAGAGACCGGGCGGGCACGCGGATCTGCTGTGTCGTTCCGTGCACCGCATAGCCATTCACTGATGGAGTAGCACTGAACTTTTCTTCCAATCCATATGTCAGCGGAATCGATTCATTCCGGTCTGCCGCGGCCGAAGGCTCTAGCATCACATTGCGCAGTTCGTTCAGGCGTACATTTTCCTTCAAGGCCTCAAAGTTACTCGGAAAAGGCTCAAAAGCCACCACGAGCCCATCGGATCCGACCCAGTGGGCCATAGAGAGTGTGTAGTACCCGAGGTTGGCACCCACATCCACGCAGCAGCTCCCCAGTCTGACAGACCGACGAGCACTGTCCACAGCCTCCGACTCGTACGCGCCCAGGACATAATCCAAGTTGCTTTGCCATTCCAACCACATTCGGAAACGATGCGGCGGAAGGCCAGCCCGGGCAATCGTCACGGGCTCAGTTTCCAAGTGGAAGAGCAGCCAAAGCACTGGACGCCGGAAATGGGACATTATGTGCCGCTTGATGCGGACAGGCAGAAGCGCAAGGGCCTCTGCGACGGCATCGCGAATGACTCTTCGAAACGCTTTCCGCATACAACCCAGTGTGATTCTGCGACCGGTCCCCTAGAACAGGCAGGTGCTACCGCGCCTGGGCCGCCACCAACTTAGATCCCCACTCTTCGATCAGACGGCGCACCCCTTCTTCGACGCCGGTCTTGGGTGCCCATCCCAGATGTTGCTGCGCCTTTCGGACGTCGCTCACGTAAACCTTCTGATCACCAGGACGCTCACGATCAAAACTCACCGAGGGAAGCTTGCCAAGAGTCTTCGCCAGGACTTCCCGGAATTCCAACCACACGGAAACTGTGTTGGAGGGCCCCCCACCGACGTTGTACACCTGGCCTGCGGTGCAACTGGAATTCCGCACGGCGTCCCACATCAGGTCAACGAGGTCATCTATATACAAAACGTCACGGACCTGTTTGCCATCCCCGTAGATGGTCAGGTGTCCGCCCCGGAGCGTCGTCAAGACGAAATGTGCAAGCCAACCCTGGTCCTCGTTGCCGAACTGTCGCGGACCGTAGATGCAAGACATCCGCAGGACAACCGTGGGCAGCCCATAAATGCGGTAATAATCGCGCACGTACTGATCAGCCGCTCCTTTTGAACATCCGTACGGTGAATGGAAATCGAGGGGGCAGGATTCTGCCACGCCTTGGGGGAGATCCTCGAAGACATAGCGCGTTTCCCGCTCGCCGACACGAATGTGGTCGAGCCCGCCATACACTTTGTTGGTGGACGTGTAAAGAACCACAGGCAAAGGCTTCAACTGCCGCGCAGCCTCCAACACATTGAAAGCCCCCAGCGCATTGATCGCAAAGTCTTCCCTCGGGTCGGCCACGGAGGTCGTTACCGCAACCTGCGATGCCAGGTGGAAGACAGTCGAAACGCCCTGCATGGCCTTTTGCAGGGCCTCAAAGTCCCGAATGTCGCCGTGCACGAAATGAAAGCGGCTCCCATGCTGTCCGTAAAGCCAGTCAAGATTCTGCCGGACTCCCTCCCGGCGGATATTGTCAAAGGCGACGACCTCAAGACCCTCGGACAGCAATCGTTTCGAGAGATTACTGCCAATGAATCCGATTCCGCCTGTTACTAGCATTCTCAACGAATATCTCTCCTCTACTTCAGGCTGCGCAGGAGTCCATGCCGAAGCGCTCTCAAGACCATCGGCACTCCCTTCCATGCTGCGCCTCGATTCGTTTTTCTCAAGCTTTGGAACTCCTGAAGTAGAGCGGAGAATATCAGATGTTTGTAGTAGTACTCCAGGTAGGTCAACTGGACTTGCTCGATGGGCCACCCCCGAGCCGGTGCGAAGAACTGATCGCCGTGCTGCTCCAAGACTGCGAGAAACGCCTCCTTTCGACATTGGAATGTGTGCTCCTTCAGAACCAGATCCTGGCCGGCCCGAGCGATAGCTCGCCGCTTTGACTCATGGGCCAAATAATGAGTCACCAGGTCGGCGATTTCTCCCTCTTCGCGCCATCCGACGAAATGCTCTCCCTCCCGAAACCCCAGTTCGGTCAGCTCAGTAGGCGTTGGAGTAATCAGTAAGGTACCCCCCGCCATGGCCTCGTAGCAACGCATGTTCGCTTCCCGCGGGAATTCATCGCGGGTCACATTAACTACGATCCTAGACTGTTGGTACACCTGCGCCGTCTCCTGCTTACTGTGACGACGTCGAAATTGGTTCATTCGGAAGCGGGTGGCCAACATCGGGATGATCCGATCCCTACGTGTGTAATGGGCCAACCCGAGTCCCCCCACCCATCCCAGCTCAAAGCTCCGAGTCCTCTCCCCCCGATCAAACAGCCTCCCATCAACCGCGTGCGGCAACAGGAAAACTTTGGGATGCCCCGCTTGTCGAAATGCAGGGACAAAGCAAGGTTGCCAGACAAAAACATAGTCAAACAGCATTGCCCATCGCAAGCGCGACGGCAGCCAACTGAAGGTGTCGATATTCAAGCAAGCCGTGGGCAGGGGCGCACAGTGAAGGCTGCGAGGAAGGCCGGGTGCGCCAATGTAGTGTACGAGATGCGAGAAGGGCGCGCCGCGGCGGGCTGCAAACTGGATCAGGTCGCTTACGCTTGAACCTGGCTGGAATAAATCCAAGTCAAACTCAAAGATTTCGGTCGGCTTAAAAGCTTCAAACAGATATTTTTCAGAAACATGCCGCTCCCTGGAGCCATAGAGGAGACCAATCTTGGAAACTCGTCGTGCTGCCAACGGCGTGCTCCCTACCAGAACACACCTCCCGATCATCATGGGCCTCTTCGAGACTGCCGAGCAAACCGTGGCTCTCAGTGTGACGTGGCGAAGGGAACCGGATCTTCCGCCAGAGAGTCTGTCTGCGCAGAAAAACCCGTCATTTCTCCGCCAAGGAAAGATATTCGATTCCTGCATGCGCCGAGCCCTGCATCTGGTGAGCGCAGCAATCGATCACCACACAGGGGCGCTCGCGGCAAGCCAGCAACTCCGCTAGAACGGGCTGGAACTCTTCCCGTGAAGAGGCAATCACGACCACATCGGCCTCTCGCACACACTCCTCGACGGACATTGCGAACTCGATCGGACCGCCCAGCAAGCGACGCGCATGCGCCAGCACGGACGGTTCCGGGTCATAAGCGACCACCGGGTACCCGCCCCACAGCAGACCATGCGCCAAGCGGAGCCCGCGCGAGTTCCCTGGTGGCTGCGTACTTGGGCCGTCGGTGAGTCCGAGGACGGCGGTGATACCGTCCGCCGGCAGCTTCGAAAGTACGAGCGTGGCGAGCCGTGCCACTGGGTCCCCGGCCAGCGCGATTCGTTTCCGCAGGCCACGGATCGCAGCGATGGCGGCCTTGGGAATCTGCAGCGGGCCCGCCAGGCGCGGATAGAAGACAGCTAATGTATCCAAATGACGAATCCTATACCGGAGCCCGCGCGGACGACGCAGCCCTTCAGGCGTGAGAAGATGCGTGGCGTCGTACAGGCAGAACCGGGCTGCTTCCCTCCCAACCATTCGGTAATTCGTGTTTAGCTCCGCCCGCCATCGTCTAAGTCCATGTGCATGGGAACCCTGATCATGCATCTGGTGAACGGCCATCACAGCAGAACTGGCATCCACGACCGCAGCGCCCAGCCGCCGGCCCTCGAACACCAACCATGCGTCCCACCATCCCCGACCAATCGCCAGTGGGGGAATGGAGCTCCACAACCCTCGCGGAAACACGAAATAATCGCTATTGCCAGGAAGAGGCCCCTGCATGCCCTGGCAAAGGACATGCTGTCGCAAATCCTTCTCCCAACAGGGCACGCCATAATCCCATAAGACATTGATGGGGGCATCCCACCTCCGACCCACCATGAGAAATCTGTTCCGGAAAGCAGCGAGACGCCGAATCGCCTCGCCAAAGTCGCTCATCAGAATGACATCTGCGTTGACATAACAGATAACGTCGTAATGGGCCAGTTCCTGTATTCTCCAAAACAAGTCCGAGAGCAAGGGCACCCCGTACTCGCTACAAGCCACTGCAGGAACATGGCGTAGTTCTAACTCCCGGCAGATTTCCCCCGTGCCCGGCTCGTCGCCAAAGAGAATGATTTCGGGTCGCGGGCGCAGCGTAGTCCAACTGGTGATCGCATTCCGCTGGATGGTGCCGATGTGTCCGCGGAAGGGCTTCGGCGTGGCAAACAAAGTCAGCACTGTTGCGTTCCTTGCCTCCGAATCAGCAGAACCTCAAACCGCCTGTCGGTGAAGCTGGATCCGTTCGAACTCCCCCGTCCCCAGCGGCAGATAGACAATGCCGCTGCTCGCATCCAGGTGGCTCAACAGCCGCCAACAATCAATCACAACGCGCGGCGAACGCTCGCGGGCCCACCGGTCGGCAGGGATTCCATGAAAGGCGGGCCAAGGAGTGGCCACGACCACTACATCGGCCTGCTCGATGCACTCTTGCGCCGTGGGCGCGATTCGCACCTTTGTACCCAGAGTTTCCGCGGCGCGAAGATTTCCGACCGGATCAAAGGCCACTACCCGGGCTCCGTGGTCGGAGAGCTCCTGCGCCAAAAGCAAACCGACGGATTGCTCGATCACATCTGTATTCGTCTTGTAGGTGAGGCCCAGAATGCCCGCACATCCACCGCCGGGCAGATAACTGCGCACGGCATTCGCCAACCACTCGATCTGAAGGTGATTGAATTCGTGAGTGACTTCGGCGATTTGAGCAGACGCACCAATGCGTTGCGCAAGGTTTACCAGCGCGAGATTGTCTCGCGGGAAGCACGGCCCTCCGTAGCTTACGGCACCCTTCAAGTATTTAGAGCCTATCCGGCTGTCCAGGCCCAGGGCAGCGGTGACCACGTCAACGTCCGCCTCCGGCAGCCTCTCGCAGATACGGGCCAGCATATTGGCGAAGCTGATCTTCGTAGTGACATACGTGTTCAAGGCCAGCTTCGTGATTTCTGCATTCACGAAGTTCATTCGAGCCGCTTTGGGTTTGTTCTTACACACCTCGCTGTAAACCGCTGCCAGGATATTGCCAGATCGCTCATCCGATTCCCCGATCAGGACGAAATCCGGATTGAGGAAATCGCGGATGACACTGCCCAAGGCAATGAACTCCGGGCTATAACACAAACCGAAGTCATGCCCGCAGCGTTTCCGGCTCGTTTGCTCCAGAGCGGATTTCACAGGCCCGCCGGTGCTTCCCGGCATGACCGTGCTGGTGAGCACGACCAGATGGAAACCCACTTTGGTAGACAAGGCCCGCCCGATCGCTTCGCAGGCCGGCAGCACGAAGCGGAGAGAGAAGCCGCCATTGGGCTCGCTGGGTGTGGGCACGACAATGAATGTAATTTCGCTGGCTGCAACCGCTGCCACGAGATCCGATGATGTGGTCAGGCGGCCTCCGGCAGCCTGCAGCATCTCTGCCAGGCCCGGCTCGAAAACGGGAGCCACGCCTTGCTTCACGGCTTCAACTCTGCGCGGATCTGCGTCTACGCCGATGACGCGCAAACCCCGCGCGGCGAGGCAGGCCGCCAGGGGAGCACCCAGCTTGCCCAAGCCAACCACTGTAACCGTCTTCTCCATAGTTCTCCTTCCCGCTTGTCATTCAAACGAACTTGCGAGCGATCTTCACATCGCCTCTGCGGTCAAACACAAGTGCCAGCCGAAGTGCCGTTCCAACCAGCGAAAGAACGCCTGCGGCATCCAGCGCCAATACCAATGTTTGACGTAGTGATAGCGCACGTAGTCCGCGACGCGATAAGGAAAGATGTGATCCACCCAAATCTGAGTGAGGAAGAACCCGGAGCCTTGGAGCAGATCGCGCGCCTGCCGCCGCGTATAGATGTAAGTGACGGGACATCCGGTCTGAGCTTCCGAATGTTCGGCCACGAGTTCGGCCAACCGCCAGAACCGGCCTCCGCCGTACGTCAGCAGAAGCCAAAGCACTTTCCAGGAGTGGCGGTGGTAAACCATGATCTTCAAAGTGCCGCCAGGCGAAAGATACTGGCGCGCCTGATTGAGAACCCGCTCCGGGTGCGGCGTATGGTGTATCACTCCAAAGGAATAAACCAAATCATATGTCTCGACCGGAAGAAACGCGGCCAGCTCCTCGGCATTGCCCAAGTAGAATCGAATGCGATCTTGTACCCCGTAAACCTCGCTCCGCCGACGCGCGATCGCCAGTGACTCCTGGGAGAGCTCGACCGCTGTGACGGAAGCGCCGTGCCGGGCGAAGTTGATGGTGTCGGTACCAATCCCACAGCCAATCTCCAGCACTCTCTTGCCATTCCACCGCGGAAAATCTGCAAAGCGCGGGATATGCGGCTCAACGAAGTACTTTCGAACTTCTACTTCTTCGAAATACTCCAGCGATCCCACCAATTTCGGCGAATGACGGACATTGCAGGGACGCCGATTCCAGAAATCGACGACCGCCTCAATTTGTACCTGCTGATTGATCCTCTTAAGCTCCATCCCTGTCTCTTCCTCGTATCGGCGCGCAAGGATCTGCTTGGCGTGCAAGACCCTGGAATCTGCATTCGTCACTCCGCAAGATTCAAGAGCTTGGCTGCATGAGACCGCTCGCCAGCTGCAATCGCTCCCGAGGAAATGCCAGGAAGTTTCCGCTATAGTGCTCGTCCCTAGGAGCCACTCGGAGAGTCCCTTCTTGCGCGATCGAGAACCATGCGTAATCCCGTTCGGCCAGGAAGTCAAAGATCGCAGAGGCGGCATAGCCCCAGGGCGCAGTTCGACCGTCATCTATCTCCGTCAAAATTACGGGCCTGGGCGGCCGGATCAACAACTCAGTTGCCCCATCTAGTACATCTAGCTCCCCGCCTTCCACGTCCATCTTGATGAAATCAACCCGATCAATCTTGCTCTCTCGGAGGTAATCGTCCAACCGGATCCGATGGATCATCGCCGCTTGGGTCGGCTCGGTCGCGCAGGGCGGTCGCAGACTGTTGCAGCCCGTATCTCTACCCTCTACAACAAACAACGTTCCTTCGCCTGCATCTCGACTCAACGCGAGCGGGCAAACGGTGACATACCTAGAGATCCGATTCAGCCGCAGGTGTGCCAGAAGTCTTTCCCGCTCCCTAGGAGATGGTTCAAAAGCGATCACACAACCTTTCCGCCCCACCTTCATGGCTGCCAGCAGCGTGTAAATCCCGTGGTGGGCGCCGATATCCAGCACCGTCATTCCTTCTTGCAGAAAGCGCGTGACGAACCTCCGTTCACTTTCCTCGAAGCACCCTGTGAAGACAGCGTCACCGCACACGTCATTGCGCGCCAACCACCAGATTTTCCCCGGAAGACGCACAGGTATGGGAACAGCGGGGAGCAACCGCGACCAGACGCGCTTGAATCGGAAACGGAGACTCCAGCAATTCCCACGCCATGACCTGCGGAGAACTCGATAAGCCATCGTGGTCCACGACATTTTGCCCGTGGAAGACATCTCTGCCCTGCTCTCACCCGCGTTCATTCGCCTGGCCTGGCGGGACGTGACCGTAGTTGTTGCCGGTCGGCATCCTCTATAGAATTCATCAGGGATTGGCGTCTAAGAAGGAAATCCTTGCAAGCGCTCATCGCCCGCACGGGCACGACCGCAATCTGGTTGTAGGCCATCTCTCGCCAGGAGATCGGTCCTCGGGGCGGGATCAAATGCATTCCCCATTGAAAAATGAAGCCGAGGTTCCAGAGAATAAAAAACGCCATCGCAAGACACGCCGCCTCATAAACCCGCCGGCGGCCCCGAAAAGCCTGCGCGATTTCGGTCAGAGTGGCGGCCAATCCGACAATGAAGATCGGCGAGAGCGAAATGAATGCGCGGCCCCCGAAGGCGGAGATCCCATGCCAAGCCGGATAGGCCGCCACCAATGCATAATATCCAAGGAACGCGAGGCCGAAACATGCGGCCATCTCCTGGTCATATTTCCGCAAGAAGAACAGGCCGAGCAACGCTGCAATCAGAATGGGTGTCCAGCTCAGTAGTCCATGGTTAGAGGAGAACAGCACCTGCCAGAGCGCCGGATGGGTCCAGTTCCATGCGCTCAACCCATATCCTGTCTCGAAAGGGCTCCCGTAAAGGACCTGGCGCGTAACGAACGTGGGGAGCAGCGCGACTCCGATCGCACACAGGAAGAGGATATTTGAAAGCAGAAGCCCCTTCACCTCGCCAATGCCCCGGCCTGCTGCCTTCCAGGCGCGCCAGTAGCACTGCAGTGATTCCATCAGGGGAACGAGAAGCACCATCCCGTTCAGATAATAGTTGTCAACCATCAAGCCCGCGAGCAGTCCCAGCACCACCCATTGGGTTTTCGTACGCTGCCCGCGCGTCCGATTCCAGTACCAGAGGAACAAGGCTACCGAAAACGCAGAGTGTGCATGCGACCAGAAAGGATTGAAATACATATACACCGGCAGGAACTCGCGAACCAGATTCCGAGAGTCGCCAGAAACGACCACCGCTCTTCAAAATGGGTTCGCACGAGGAAGAAGGAAAGCAGCAGACCCAGGAAGCCATACAAACTGGTGACGACGGCCATGGACACAATGTAGGGCCGCGAGAAACCGTTCGCCGGAATGTGCGCTCCGAGGTGATTGGATAGGAGCACGATCCCGTGAACCACGACAAAAAACGGCGCCCACAGGAGTGACGGGCCGACCGAAGCCTGATTGGACACATGACCCGTTCGCGTGTACTCCTGTGGCAAGACCCGGCCTTCGGCGTCCAGATGAGTCATCTTGAAGGTGGGATTGCTGGCTTGCCACTCATTTTCGAAACTCAGGTTTCCGTCAATAATGAGCGTTCGCACGTAAGCGTAGTACTCCACGCCGTCGCCGCGCACCCAGGGGTTGACGAAGAGAAGCGTCAGGATAAACAGCAGGACCAGGGTCCTGCTGTACCCATGGGACGAGAGTCGGGTTTTCATGCCAGCGTTCAACGGCAGCCTCAATCGAAAAGGCTATACCGAACGGTGCACCAAATTCCTCTCATGCCATCCTTCCACCCAATTTTCTTGCCCTCTGCATAGGTGCGCCTCTGATAAGAGATAGGGACCTCACACACGCGCCAGTGGCGCTTGGCCACCTTGGCCGTGACTTCGGGCTCAAATCCAAACCGGTTTTCCCGGAGATCGAGCTCCCAGAGCAGTTCTCTTCGGAAGACCTTGTAGCACGTCCAAACGTCTGTCAGATGCAGATTGGTAAAGAGATTGGAAAGCACAGTGAGGAGTTTATTGCCCAGATCATGCCACTTGTGGCCCCCGTGGTCCTGGCGTTCCAGGAACCGGGACCCGTACACCACATCTGCGGAGCCCCGCTCGATGGGTTCCAGGAGTTTGTGATAATCCTGGGGATCGAGCTCGAGATCCGCGTCCTGGATGATGACAATTTCCCCGCGTGCTTCCCGGAAACCCCGGCGAAGGGCCGCCCCTTTTCCGGAATTCCTCTCCTGGAAGAGGATCCGCGTGTTCTCGATCGGTGAGGGACGAGCGGACCGGGGGGGTAGTGTCTCGCCCGCCTGCTCTTGGCCAGCCTTGCGGGAGAGTTCCTGGAGAAACTCACGAGTGCCGTCAGTGGAACCGTCATCCACGATGATGATCTCTTTCTCGATGGCCACTTCCCGGACTCTCCAGAGGATTTCTTCAATGGTGCTCCGCTCGTTATAAACCGGCATCACCACGGAGAGTCTGAGGTGGTTCCCGGGTTCAGTCATTGGCCTCTGCTATCGGCACGAGTGTGAGCCGTCCACGGGACTTGACCCGTTCCAAAGCCGCCTACGTGTTGCCCCAGTCGAGGCATCCGGTCATTCATAGCCAGCCGGGCAACTCTTGCCGCGATGCGTCCAGGTAATAGGAGAATCTGATGGCACGGAACGCCAAAGGAACAATCATTGCTGTGTGGAAGCGGGGAAGGCGCCCTGCAAGCTTGCGACGCGACGGCGCAGGATGGCCAGTCGAAAAAAGCAAGCAGCAACGGTGGTCCTGGACGAGGGGCCGCAATCGAGGAACCCACTCTCACTTCTCGATGGGCCAGAACGCGCGCGGATGGCAGAGCCTCAGTTACCGTTGCTGCCCGCTGCACGGGATGAAGCCACCAGTTCCCGCTTCTTCTCAAAGTATGCCACGACCCGGTCCACGATCTCGGGCAGCATTGTGTTCGGCCGAAAACCCGTGAGCGCGTCCAACTTTTCCAGCGACGGCACCCGCCGCTGCATGTCCTCAAATCCAGGTTCGTAAGCCTGGTCGTACGGAATGTGGGTGATGGGCGAAGAGCTCCCTGTCCTCTCCTTGACGAGGTCGGCTAATCCATCAATTGTTACTTCCTGGTCGCTGCCGATGTTGACCACCTGTCCGACCGCATGATCGGTCGAGATCAAACGCACGATCGCCTCGACCGCGTCCCTCACATCGCAGAAGCAGCGTGACTGCTGGCCCGTACCGAAGACCGTTATCGGCGCAGCTTCAAGCGCCTGGGACACAAAATTTGGCATTACCATTCCATATCGGCCCGTTTGCCGGGGGCCTACGGTGTTGAACAGACGCGCAATCACCACCGGCTGTTTCATCTCCTTCCAGTAGGAGAGCGCCAGAAACTCATCAAGCGCCTTCGAGGCAGCATAACTCCAGCGTCCTTTGGTAGTAGGCCCCAGCACCAAATCCGCATCCTCCCGGAAGGGCACATGCTCGTTCTTGCCATAGACTTCCGAGGTCGAGGCGATAAAGACGAGCTTGCGCTTCTTGCAAGCAGCATTCAATACCAGTTGAGTTCCGTTGACGTTGGTTTCGATGGTCCGGACCGGGCTCTCTACGATCAATCGCACACCAACCGCAGCCGCCAGGTGAAACACGATATCCGACTCATCCACCAGCTCGGCCAGCAACTGGCGGTTCTCAATCGAATCCAGGAAATAATGCATGCGCTCGAAGCTCTTCAAGTGACGGATGTTCTCCATGCTACCCGTGGACAGGTCATCGAGGATGAAGACCTCATCCGACCTGGAAAGCAGGTACTCTGCTAAGTGAGACCCGATAAACCCCGCACCGCCTGTGATCAGGAAACGCAACGCCCCTCCTCTTTGCCTGATTCGTGCACTAATGCCTCATGAGCTAGAAACGGACGCTGATTTCGACTTTTTTTCTTCATATCGATAGGGATAGTAACGATACGAGTAGTAATAATCCGGCGAGCTGGAATCCACAGCGTTAAGCACCACTCCGAGCAACCGACTCCTGACACTGGCGAGCAGCTCCCGAGCGCGCGTGAACGCTGCCTTCGGTGTCTCGCCACTCCGCACCACCAGCAATACGCCGTCAGCCAGCACCGAAAGAATTACGGCGTCGGTGGCCGCGAGGATCGGCGGCGAGTCGATAACGATGAACCTGTATTCCTTGCGCAAAGAGGAAATGGCCTCGCTCAGACGGCGCGAGGAGAGCAGGTCGGCCGGGTTCGGCGGAATCGGGCCGGTGGGGATCGCGGCCAAGTTAGCGATCTCCGAGTGAGGAATGGTCACCAACTCAAGGGATGAGACGCCCGCAAGGTAGGAGCTCAGACCAGCGTAATTGCCGTCGCTCAGCTTCAGCGCCCGGGCGATCCCCGGTTTGCGCATGTCGGCATCCATGAGGAGGGTGCGGTCGCCCAGTTGGGCCAAGGTCACCGCCAAGTTGACTGCCGCGGTGGTTTTTCCCTCGCGGGGCAGCGCACTTGTCACCAGAATGACCTGCGGCGGGTGTTCCGCTTGCGAGAGAAGCAAAGAGGTTCGCAGCGCCCGGAACGCCTCAGAGATCTGCGATTGCGGCAGGCTGTGGGACACCAACTCCACGCGAGTTTCGCCTCCACTGGGCGGAGAACCTCTCAAGAGCTTCGGCATCCGCCGGTGGCCATTGAGCGATGCCAAGCTCGGAATCACAGCGAGCGAAGGCAGCCGCGAAAGGAACTCGACGTCCTCTGGGGTTTTAACCGTGTTATCCAGGTATTCCCGGAGCAGGGCCAGGCCCACACCTCCCACCAACCCAACCAGCATCGCCAGGATGATGCTGCGCGTCTTCTGCGGGCGCGAGGGCGCTGAGGGCTCCAAGGCCGGATCTACGACCCGGATGTTACTGGAACGCAGCCCAGCGGCGATCCCCGCCTCTTTCAGCTTTTGCAACAACCCATCATAGAGCTGCTTGTTGGTCTCGGCTTCACGCTTCAGGATGTTGAATTGAACCAACCTCTCAGCCATCTGATTGGCATCGGCCTTCTGCTTGTCGAGCGCCTGGCTGAGCAGCATTTCCCGCTGGCGACTCGCCCGATATTCGGACTCGATCCGATTGATGACGTTTGATTTCTCGCGCGCCACCGATTGTTCAAGTTCTTTCAGTTGCGCCTTTAAGCGCTGCACCTTGGGGTAGTTCGGCCCGTACTGGCTCAGTGCCTCGGAGTACTGTGCGCTCAGTTCCGACTGTTTCTTGATCATTTCCTGGATCATCCCGCTGTCGCGCACTGCAGGCACGGCATCTACGTTACCGGAGCGCGCTAATTCATAGTTCGCTTCCTTTTGCATTCGCTCGGCCTGTGCCGCGGTCACTTCCTTGTTGAGATCAGATAGCTTCTGAGTAGTGATGTTTTGTTTCTCGTCGATAGTCCAGATTTGGTTCTGCCGCTCATAGCCGAGTCGCGCCTCTTCCGCCTTCTCGACCTTGATCTTCAACTCAGTCAACTGGCCGGTCATCCAATTCGAGGCCACGGTGGCAGCTTCATATCGGCTGCGAAAGTTCTGCTCGATGTAGTTCTCGATGTGCGCGTTCGCCACCCGCGCTGCCAGTTGCGGATCGGTGGACTCGAACTTCACGTCAAGCAGCCCGCTGTTCGGCACACGCTTAACGCTGAACCGCCCGAGAAAAGCGCCCAGGATGGGTGGCCGCCCCCTCGAAACGTTGCCTGCAACTCCGGTCGAGACTCCCCTAAACTCAGGGTGGTTTGCCAGGTTGGTGGATTTGATCGTTTGCAGGGCCAGCGTTTCGCTTTGGAGGATCTTGGACTGAGTCTCGATGTAGTTCTCCATGTCTACGTAAGAATCGTAGCCAGTCTGCTCCTGGAAGGGATGGAAGTTCGTATTTTCACGCTCGATCACCAGCCGACTCGTGGCTTCGTACATCGGCTGCATCTTGAAAACGGCGATCGTCACTAGCGTGACGACAGTCAAGAGAAAGCAAAGAATCAGCCAGACGTGTTTGCGCAGGACCAGTAGATAGTCGCCCAGATGCGGTACCTGCACCGGCTGGCCCAACGGCAGGAAGGACGGATCTGATATCAGTTCAAGCGCGCCACTAGATGTGTGATCTCGTGGGACAATACTTGCCTGTTCTTCCATGTTCACCTCGGGCCGTAACCGGATGAGATTGTGTGGAGGCGGCGCGGTCCGCTAGCGCCCAGCCCGCAGGAGCACTAATCCGGAAGTCATCGCGATTGCGACTTCCCCAGTTCGTCGCAGGGCTTTCTTCCCCGCACTATCGGGCACAAACAGGATGTCATTCGCCACCAACCGCACATCCTCCGTCTTGCGCTGCATGATCCTATTGAGCTTCACGGCAATTTCCTGGTTCTTGCCAGTGGCCATGCCCCTGCGGATGACCACCGCCTGGTCCGGCTTCGCGGTGCCTTTTGTTCCCCCTGCGAGGGCAATCACCCTGAGCGCGGACATCTGCTCTCCGTCGTTTTGCAGTACGAAACCCCCGGGGCGCTCAACGGCCCCCACCACATAGACAATTCCAGCGCGGGGTACGCTGACGATGTCGCCGCCCACCAGCGGGATATTGAACTTCGGGTCTCCTGATTCAAGCAGGTCCTTGAGCCCAACGGTGATGGTCTGTGGCGTGGCCGAAGCCGCGTCTAGCGATGTCCCAGTCGTCCCGTCGTTCTCGCCCGATTCAGCAGGCGGTCCGGCCGTCTGATTGCCTGCCCGAGCTGCTCGAGTCACGATCGCCACACTGCCAGCGTCGTCCGCGATGCCGCCTGCTTCGGAGAGCACTTCGAGCAGGCTGGTTTGCCGGATGGCCTGATAAACCATCGGACGCCTCACAGCGCCGATGACCGTGATCGGCTGACTGCGCTGCTCTTTCAGGAATACGGTCACCTGGGGATGCGTCACCAACCCGTTCACCTGCAGCAGCTCTGCAATCTTCTCTTCCAGCTGAAATGCGGTGAGCCCGCCGGCGCGCACTTTCACCGGGATCAACGGCAACGAAATGTAACCAGACTCCACCACGCGCACATCGCGTGAGAGCTCCGGCGCATCGAAAACCTCGATCCGCAGCAGGTCCCCGCTTCCGATCAGGTACTCACCCTGCTTGGTTCGGAAGGCGCTGGCGAGTTGGCGGATCTTTTCGTTGGTTTGTTGCGGGGTTTCCAGATTCTGCTGAGAGAACGCTGGCAGTGCCCCAAGATGAATCAGGGGCGCCAGCACGAGACACCAAAACCACAGGAGACGAGCTACACGAAACCTGTCGGCAAGCATTGGATGACTAATCCCCCACGCGCGGCTATTATAAAGGCAAAGGGTCGCCGTCAACTACAGAATTCGACCAAGAGTGCTGAGTACTTAATCAGCTCCAGCAGGCGGCATACTTGAGCTGGCCAGCGATGCCTGAAGAAGGAATAACAGCGCGTTCGAAGGGATATAGAGGTTGAAATCAACCAGGCTGTGCACCAGCAACCCAACGCAGGCCACCAATGCACCGACGTGAACGGCGCGTATGAAAGGACCTTGTTCAGAATCCAGGTTCGTCCGAACCAGATAGAATAGACCTACCAGAAAGGCCAGGCAGCACAACCCTCCGATTACTCCCGTCTCAGCCAGGGCTTCAACGTAATCGTTGTGGGTGTGATTCACGACTTTTCCATCATAAGAACTCTCGTAACGAGGATATACGGACTCTAGTGTCCCTAGTCCGGTGCCCATCAAGGGATGGTCGAGAAAAATGCGCCAACTATCCTTGATTATCACTAGCCGCCGAGCCTCAGAGACTTCCTGGGACCGGAACTCTGCAAAGCGCTCCAGCGCGCGCCCGACACCCAACCAAGCGACAAAGGCCCCGGCCAATATCAAAACTCCCGTGATCACCGCCAATTGTCTTCTCCACACCGTGCGGGCCAGGGCCAGCATTCCCAGCAAGCCGAGCTGTACGAGGAAAGTCATGATCCCGCCGCGGGAGGCCGTAAGAAACAGGGCGCCAATCGGAAGAATGGTGAACAGGGCCACGAGGGGCAATTGGTCGCGCCGCGCACCGCGGAGCAACAGCATGCCGAGCCCCAAAGGCACGATCAGCTCCATCAGCCCCGCGAAGTGGTTGCGATTTACATAGGGTCCAAAGGGCCCCCCTCCGTATCGCAACTCACGAACCCAGTAAAGTTTCCCGTTAAATGTATAGTGCTGGATAATCCCAAATACGGCCACGACAAAACCCAGTACAAGTAAAAACCAAACCAGCGCCCGCCACTGTTCTGCAGTGCGAAACGCCTGGCCAGCCAGAAAAAACAACATCAAGTACGCGGCCAGCTTGAGCAACTCGATCTTCGTTAGATAGGGATAAACGCTTAGCCTAGTGAGGTATTGCACCAAGCCGAAACCTGTAAGACCAAGCAGGGGCCAGAGGAGGGGATTCCACCGGACTTCGACGCGTTTCTGAAAAACGCCCAGCAGGCCCCACAACAGCAGGAGCGCAGAGGCACCTATCTCCAGGACCGCCTCGGACCAAGCCTCAACTGCTCCGTGGGCGAGCACGGCGAACGCCACCAGAGCGCAGATGCCCACACGAATTGCGCTCATGGTGAAGGGCGCGCCGCCCCCGGGGAGATGGGTACCAAGGAAACCTCGTCCACCCAGACCGTGCCCCGGAGCTTGTTGTCCAACTTCGAGCTGGGCAGCCGGCGCAGACCGATCCTGACCAGGCGAGTGCGCGGCCCGGCAGTGAAATCCGCCTCGTCGAGTGCCCAAGGCTGCGTGCCCACTAGATTCGGAGTCAGCAGGCTGAGGTCACCCGGCCGCCGCGGGTCAAAGATGGAAAAGCGGATGCCGCTATCGGTCGAAAGCTCCTCGATGCGCAGGTAGGCCCCAAACCGATAGCGCCGGCCGGGCTCGACCGGCACATATTGGAACAGATGGTCGAAGTCGAGATTTGCAGTGCCGTCGAACGTGATGCGCAGCGAGCGGGCTCCGGCGTGGCGCGTCTTGGTGTCAAACTCGAATGCAGCTCCGGCAATTTCCTTTTCCTGCCAGCCGAACCCTCCATCGGCGATGGGGCCTTCAAATCCGCCGTCCCAGACCAGCGAGCCGGGGAGCAACTCGGGCTGGGTCCAGCCCGCGACGCCGAGCGCCTGCTGCCAGACGCGTTTGGCGTCAGCTACACGCTCTCGTTCGATCAGTTCATCGAGCAGCAGGAAGGCGCGCCTGAGTTCAAACGACGGCTGGAGGTCCAGCAGGCGCTTCCACACCATCAGCGCCGCATCGGCTTCGTGCTCGGCGACAAGATAATCGATCGCTGCCAAGTAAACCGGCGGCTGGCGCGGCAGGACCTGGTCCAAAATGCGCTCGATTTCCCGGCTGCTCCGCCAGCAACGGGAGATCGCCAGCGGCGCGAGCTTAGAATCGCCCGTCACGGCGCGGCGAATCTCGGCAAAGGCCTCCGAAAGCTGCCCCTGCCGCAAGAGAAAATTCCCGTACCGCCAGGCGACCTCCCCGGAAATCGGATAGACGGCCTTGGCCGTTTCGAATGCTTCGCGCGCCCGGGCGGGGTCTTCCGCCATCTCATAGGCGCCCGCCAAGTCCATCCAAAAGGCGGCCGCACGCGGATCGATGGCTAGCGCGCGGCGGTAGTATGAAATGGCGAGCTGGGGGTCCATGTGCTCGAAATCGAGTTGCCGGTAGCGGCCCAGGCGATACCAGTAATCGGCGTTACCCGGTTCGAGGTTCGCGGCTCGCAACCAATTTTCCGGCTGCGCTGAGTCCGCCCACCTCTCGGCCAACCAGTTCTTCGCGCTCGCGACTCCAACCGCCGCAGCAATAAGCATGGTGGCGATCAGAATCAACCATCGCGAAGCGGGGTAGGCGAAGCGGAATTCCATCGGGCGATAATCTGCTACTAACACGGTGCGACACGCAAGATAAAACTGAGCAAGAGTTCAACCACAGCCGCGCCCCATTCGACCGGAAGTCATCCCTCCCGCCTCCCAGGTTGCCCGCGGTCGGAGGTCTTTTCCTGGAGGAAGGTTATTGGATGCGCGTTAGGTTGACCTTCGTTTCGTTCTTCAACCTCTCGATCCGCGCCTTCACTTCTTCCCTTGTAAGCACGCCTTTCTCTGCCAGTAGATCGAATATGGCTTCGGTGAGCAACATGTTGTAGAGCGCAATTTCTTCGAGCGTGGCGGTCACTTGGCCCCTCTTGAGATCAACCTGCATTAGTCGGCCCTCCTGCTAGTTTTGCTTCCCAGCGTCGCCGCTAGTTTCGGCGCTGAACCTGCCGAGACAAAGATTCCTCTGCTCCACTCTTTGTACGGCCAGTGCGACTTTCGCTGTGTGCTTTCCCGCGCTCAGTCTCAGCGGGGGGAGCATTTCCGACAAATTTCCCATCCGCATAAACCTCAGCGCCATCTGGAGTCGTAGCGACTTGAACGGTACCCACCGTGGCACCCTCTTTGGGGTCCGCAGCCTTCTCTGCCGGCTGAGGAATCTTCTCGCCACCCGATTCCTTCGCGACAGTGGTTTGAACGCCGATGGGCACAAACTCTCTGCCCTTCTCACTCACTACCGCTGGCGTTTCAGGTGCACCTTTCAGGTCCATTAGGATCGCTCGATAGTTGCTCTTGTCGCCTTGGAGCAAAACACCAGCCCCTTTGCCGTTTCTGGCCTCTTGTATTCGATACCAATGAAATGCAGGCGGGTCTTGTGGAAGAGCCCGAACAACACAAGAGGGGCGACCAAGATGCCCAGGGCAACCATCGTCCCAACCCTGCGATGCGCCTCCTGCCCGTAGCTCAAGCCGGGAAGGGGGGAGCAAGGTATTTCGAGCTTCTGCTTGTCCTTCAGTTCCAGTGTGGTCTTGGCAGAGGTGATTGTCAGCCGATTGTCCCAATCCTTTGGATCAACCTTGGGCTGTATAGTCCCGCCGTTATATCACACCTTGTCCAAGCAATTGCCCTACGCACTAGCCAGCATCGCTACGGACATCAAAAGGGCCAAAAGCTGTCGCGCAATTCGCATTGACTCACCTCACGCTAAGCCTGGCCCGGCGAGGCTTGACTATCTTTCCTAACAAGAGTATGCCGGGCACAGTAAACACTCCCTAGCCTTCCCTGTCAAGGAGGCATGCCCCTGAAAAGAACTCTGATTCTGTTGCCCCTATGCCTCTTGCTCCTTGGAGCGAGCCCTCAGGCTCCCCCTTCCAGCCTGGACGTTTTCGACGGCTGCGGTATGCAGGGGAGCGCTACCCCGGCCCGCCTGAAAGCGTTGAACCGGTTGAAGAACCGCTATACGGTCCCACAAGCCAACGAGATCAACCATTCCATCAGCTTGAGCGCCATCCTCGCGCCTGGCAATGACACAACGCGGTGGAGTTCGACATCGGGAGCAGAAATCACCGGCTACGTCTTCGATGTGAAGCCGGGCGGCGGTGAGTCGTGCAATTGCGGACAAACCGATCCGGTACACACGGACGCTCACATTGAGCTGGTTCTCAGTCCGACCGACAGCGTGGCTACCCGACGCACGGTGGTGGAAGTGACGCCGCGCATGCGAGCGATCATGGCTGCTAGCGGGACGGACTGGTCAACGACAACCTTGCGCAAACAGCTTCTCCACAAGTGGATCAAGGTGCGCGGCTGGATGACCTTCGACGCCCAGCATGCAAACGCGGCGGAAAATACGAATCCAGGAGGCGCAAATAACTGGAGGGCAACTGCTTGGGAGATTCATCCGGTGACGGGCCTGAAACCCGCCCCGTGATCTAAGGCCGAGTACTCCCAATATGGCGGCCGGCCTCCTTGCTTCCGCACGTTCGCGCTGGCGTAGGTGCAGGCTGGGTCCAAAACCCTGGCCGATGGGCGCGAGATTCACTGGTCGTGGGGGCTAAGGGCAACCTTATCCACGAGACTTATGATCGACCTTTCGGTCTCATAACACGAGGCTACAAACTTAAACTCAATTGGGGCTCTAGGCTCTTCGAGAAAAATGTTCTCTCTTCTAGTCTGATGAAACCGCCACGAGCCGAAGGGGGTCGACCCGTGCCTGATTCAGACGTACAGCCTGCTATCCGATAGATTGCCTCTCCTGTAGAGTCCAGTAGGAGCCTCAGTTCTGAGCTATCAATGTAAGGCTTTGCTTAGGCGCGTCTGCTAAGTCTCTTTATCATCGACTAGTGTCGCCCACTGGGCTCATGGTCTGTTGGTGCGGGGGCTGTGGCGTACTCTTTGAGCTTGCGATAGAGCGTGGTTTTGCCAATGCCTAAGAGGCGTGCGGCGGCGAGCTTATCTCCTCCCGTTTCCCGCAGAACATTCATGATGGCGCGTCGCTCGAGTTCCTCCAGAGGGACGAGCTCATTGCTATCGGGAGCATTCGGGGCCGATGCACGATCGGGGGCCGAAGCCAGGTCATCTGCCGTGAGAACACTGTCAGAACTTAAGGCCAAAGCACATTCGATAGCGTTTTCCAATTCGCGGACATTGCCTGGCCAATCGTACGCCATCAATCGCCGCAGCGCGTCATCTGAGATCGCACGGACTGGCTGCAGCGGGTCTGAGAATTTCTCCAAAAAGTGGGCGACCAGTAAGGGGATGTCGACCTTGCGCTCGCGCAGCGCCGGCAGCCTGATTTGTATGACGTTCAATCGGAAATAAAGGTCCTGACGAAACGTCCCCGCCCGGACTCCCGCTTCGAGGTCTCGATTTGTAGCCGCGATGACCCGCACGTTAATTGGAATTCTCTCCGTGGACCCGACAGGTTTTATCTCTTTTTCTTGCAGGGCGCGTAACAACTTGACCTGCAAGAACATTGGAAGCTCGCCGATCTCGTCGAGAAAGATCGTTCCCTCGTTAGCGGTCTGGAGCAGACCCCGCTTCGAGTGCTCTGCACCTGTAAAGGCGCCTTTGACATATCCGAACAGCTCGGACTCGACTAGCGTGGGAGTCAATGCCGAACAATCAACGGGAACGAGCGCCTTCTCACGGCGCGACCCGGTGAAGTGAATGGCGCGTGCCACTAATTCTTTTCCCGTCCCGGTCTCGCCCAGGAGGAGAACCGGAGAAGTGCTCTGGCCAACCTTTCCGATCAGCTCGTAAAGTTGCTGCATAGCGGTTGATCTGCCGATCAACCCGCGAGACGCATTTAGGCTGGACGAGGCTGCGCGCGAGAGGTTCGCATAGTTTTCCATTGTCTCAGACTAAACTTTTGAGTAAGTACGAAGCCTGATACTTAAAAGGAAAAGCCTTATGAGAGCAATACCGAAAAGTACTTACTGCGACGCACTACGAGAGTGTCCCACAACGGCCTTTCAACAAACTGAGGACCCCCCCCCCAGTGGCGGCGTTTTTAGCGGTAAGGCACTTACGTAAATTTCGGTATACCGATGGATATAATTTGTATGTTAAGATTAGTTAATCCCCGAGTCCGACTTACGGATGGCTGCGACCCGTCGGTGTGGCCTGGTCCAACACCGGGAGAATGACACAATGAGCCAGATCAGCTTACCCAAAGTATCCGAAATCGTGCTCAAGGGATCTCCCCAGGCAAGAGAACAAGATGAGCAAACGGAGCACTCGCAAGGCCAGCTAACTCCCCGCGAGATGGAAATCCTGCATCTCCTGGCTGAGGGGAAAGCGAATAAGCAGATCGCTGCGCTGCTGGGAATCAGCGTCAGGACTGTTGAGACGCACCGGGCTAAGATCATGCTCAAGCTTGGCCTCCATTCCCTTGCTGAGCTTATTCACTATGCACTGCGCCACGGCATAGTTTCAGCCGGGGGCCAGGCATAAGACCAAGCCCGCTTAGCATTAGGGCGAGAGGACCCGCAATTTCGCACCACTTCGGAACGCATGCCGCAGCGCGGGTTCCAGATTGGAACGTGTCCGCTCGAGGATAGCGTTTGCCTCCATTTCGACGGCGCGGCAACGCTCATTGATCCGAGCCTCATGATTCTGCTAATACTCGCGGCAGCGATTGGTCTTAGCCTCTAACTGCGTTCGGTTTGTCCCCGGGATGCCCTAAGCATTGCCCCCTCGCCTAGCTCGAAGTTTCGCCCTGGCACAGTTTTTGCTTTCACGCAGGTCGTGGCGAGCGTCGCAGCAGGATCAGCAGCGAGGCCGGCAATCCACCTGACCCCCCTGTGGACGATTCTCGCCTTTGGCGCATGGGTGACGGGCTGCGGCGTGACCGGAAGTAACCCGGTCCCGGCTCCACAGCCGATCAGCGTGAGCGTCGCGCCCGCAACCGCTTCTGTCTTTCTCGGGGGCCACGCAGCCCTTCACCCACTGCCACGGTCACCGACACCACAAACGCCAACGTGAATTGGAACGTGTCAGGGTCAGGCTGCTCCGGCGCAGCCTGGGGCACGTCGTGAAGAAATCCGCAAGCTGAGGGAGAAGAAATGAAACGCCTACTCGCCATCGCCCTGCTGTTCCCGGCCCCGGTGCTAGCCCAGCAGCCGCGGCCAGTTGAGAGCAAGCGTGTCGTTAAGCCGCACGTTCGGATACGCGATGCGGCAAAGAGCAGGCAATTCTGGCTCACAGTAGCCGGCATATTTGCCAGCACCGTGTTCGATGCTGAGTCCACCGCTCGCTGCATCACACGCCATCCACAGTGTCAGGAGTTAAACCCGATCTTCGGCCCGCGTCCTAGCCGCAAGCGACTCTACGGCATCAAATTCGGCCTCAACGCTATGGAGGCTTACGCGGTGCTGCGATACAGGCGGCTAGACCTGGAGGACGACATCTCGTGGCGGCAGTGGTGCGAGGCAAATCCAGAGGACACAGAGTATGCGAAGTATTGCATCGGCCACACCCATGCGGTCACACACATGCCGCGCTGGTGGCAGGTCGCGCTGATTCCGGTTGGTGCCAACGTGGCATCGGGCGTGTATAACAGCGCGCGCCGGTTTCCAACGGTGTGTCCGACAGGGACGGTGTGCAGATGACTCCCGAAGAAATAGAGTATGAGCAGAACTACCGCGTGGCGCTGCGTAACTTTTGGCTAGCGGCGAAGCGTCTCAACTTCGGAACACGAGTACGTCGTAATCGTTCACTGCAGGAAGTGTTGAATAGCAGAGATTTCGACGAATGGTTGATGCCCGGGAATAGCCTACTCAAGCGAGCGGTCAATCGACACGGTAATCGATGAGAATGTATCTTGCGCTGCCGCTACTTAAGGCAACCCCGTGTCCGGCAAAGGATTGCCCGCCGAAGGTCATCCCAACCCATCCGATGTTCTTGAGCGCGGCAGAAAATGCTTGCGCGTCGAATTGGCCATCCACGTTGCCCCACTGGTCGGATGTGAACGGCACAGCAAACGTAATCGTTTGACCGTCCTGCGAACCGAGATTGTAAACGCTCGCTCCCGCCCACCAGCGTCCATTTGGGTCGCTAAGGTTGTCGTTATGCTGTTCGATAAATAGGCGGACCGTCGCCGGCAGATGGTCGCCGGGGTCGAGCACTTCGTACTGCGGTGCGCGGCTCTCGACTCTAAAAGTAATCGTCACACTGTGCGGGGTTGTCGTTGCGTTGAACGGCGTCTGCACGTAGTTTACATGCCCGCTGGTCGCGTTCGGAAATTCAAACGACCACGCCCCGGCGGTGTCCGTAGACGGATGGGGTGGCATTCCGGCGCTGTAGAAGATGTACCAGTTTTGCGGATCGAGCGAGACTACATTCGCCGCTTGGGGCGAAACATTTGGAGGTCCTGCATAGCCGCATCCCATTAAACAACCCAGTAACGCCAGCACAAGGGAGTTCATCGGTATGAACAAACCTCCTTTGTGCCTGCTGCGGCCTCCGGGCACAATTCGCGCGGACCAAGTAGGAGATATGGAGTCTGTTCGCGAGATCGATGTCATTCGGGACCACCCCGCCAAACCGTAGCGATTTGCCGCTATTGAGGCGGCAGGGAAGGGAGATTCAATTCGGTTGCATGAGGGAGGCCACGAAGAGGAGGTTTGCTAACATGATAAGAAGACCTGGCTTACTACCGATACAGCTCTAGGCGCGCGTCGTGAGCAGTTTCGATTCGGCACTGTGCCAGGTCGAGAAATTCCTCTTCGGGATTTTACAAAGGGCGGGTAGATCGGAAAAGGCGCGGAGCGCTGCGGAGAGAGATCAGGTCAAGCGTTTTTGGCGGAAGGGCGTCAGCTTGGCGGAATGGCGCGGTGGTCGGCTCGGGCGCATCCGCGAGCGGGCAAAATCGGCCCACGGTCCCTGGGGCTCGTAATGCAGATAGAGGGAAAGGTGTTTTCTAGCGAGCTCTTTTTCTCCGGACCGCTCGCCGCCGGTCCAGCGCGAGCCGCCAGGCGATGCGCGCCAGCCAAGCGCGAAAGCGCTCGCGATCGCGCAGGCGATGGAAATTCCGGTAGGCCCGCAGGAAGGCCTCCTGGGCAACGCCCTCGGCGTCCTCGCGGTTGCGAAGCACCCCCAGCGCGACGCGAAAAGCCAGCCTCGAAGAATCGGCGAGCCGCTGTTCGAATTCCCGGGCGATCTCGGACGAGGGCTCGGTGTCCAGGCTCACTGCGCTCCCCGGGTAGCTGGCCGCCAGTGCGTGCATTTTGGTCCCATCTACAAGACGCCGCCGGCGGGCGATCCGTTCACTGGGAG
>Ga0207646_10000043_pt1 | contig 184713 bp, 150 predicted proteins | sample KBSK5502metaG_FD_184343 | JGI IMG/M metagenome (GOLD analysis project Ga0207646, IMG submission 184343) | Corn, switchgrass and miscanthus rhizosphere microbial communities from Kellogg Biological Station, Michigan, USA - KBS K5-50-2 metaG... | ecosystem: Host-associated > Plants > Roots >...
GCTTTCCTGTGCATGGGGTTGAATTGCGCCTGAGAAACCGGACCTCCAGCGGTTAGGCCAGGAGCTCGCAGCCATATGTGGCGACAATCGCCTTCATGCGGTCGATGTCGGGCGGCGGCCCGTCGTGGGAAGGAACCGTCCGAGTCTCCGCAGGCACGCCGGTTGCCCGGATCAGGTCCTCAAAACCGCCAGGGGTGAGGATGAACAGCATCCGGCATCCCTGGTCGCCCACCTTGAAGCGGTGTGGCAGCCCGCGCGGACCAAACGCGTAGTCGCCGACACCAGCCTCGATCTTGGTGGCGCCGACCTCGAACGTGACCTGGCCTTGAAGGACCCAGAAGCCCTCGTCCTCGCGGTGGTGCACATGCAGCTGCGCCTCGTAATTCGGCCCGCATGTGACCTCGACGATCGTGCATAGGCCACCGGTGTCCGCGGCAGTGGCCTTGATCTCGGCGAGCGTTCCAAACCACCAGCGGGCCTCTCCCGTGCCGTTTCCGACCGCCAACGCTTCCTTTGCTTGCAGCATCCGTGGTTCTCCTTGGTGACGCCGATTCGGCGGGCGCGCCGTGGATGCCACTCTCCGCCACAACCGTTGGCCAGGAATCGGGGCATCCCCCAATTCCGACCCCAAATCGTCAGCGGGCGCTATCCAGGAGGCCGTCCCCTGCGCGCGATCAGCTCTTGGCTGCGGTGCGGTGTGCCCAGGCTGCGATCTCGGTCCGTGTTCGGAGCCCGAGCCGCCCCAGGATGCTGGTGACGTGGTGCTCGATCGTCTTGGGTGTGACGAAAAGCCGCTTGGCGATCTCGGCGTTCGACAAACCCTCGGCGACAAGGGGCACGACCTCGCGCTCGCGCCGGCTGAGCACCACGTGCGCATTCCGGCCGGCCGCGTCAGGCCTGGCGCGCACACTCACGCCGAGCGAGCGGAGCAGGACTGCGGCCCGGTCGGCATCGCGGCGGGCGCCAAGCCGCTCGAAGATCGCCAGGCCGGCGCGTGCCTGAGTTGCCGCAGCAGCCACGTCTTTTTGTCGCTCTGCGTCGGCCAGGGCGAGATGCACTTCAGCTCGCAGTCGGGGCCGTTCGTCGCCGCCAATCTCGCGGAGAGCAGCCTGAAGAGTGGCCGAGGCGTCCTCGCCTCGTTGAATCTGAACCCGACCCCGGCTCAGCTGCGCCATCGCACGGATCCCCGGCGAGTCGAGAGTGCCCGCGATCGATTCCAGGCGAGAGGCCGCGGCATCCGCGGCCTCGATGCATTCAGCAGCCCCAATCCCGGCGCCGCGCGCGCGGCGGCACTCCACATCCACCAGGCGAGCCAACAGGGCGGCGGAAAGAACGACATTGGTTGCCTGTTCACGCAGGGCCCAGCGAAGGGTTGAGGCCGCCAGGTCGAGTTCGTCGAGAGCGTCATGAAGCTGCGCTTGAGCGGGCGCGGTCTCAAGTCGGTCTTCCCAACCGCGCAGCAGAACGGCGGCTTCAGCTGTCCGGTTCTGGTGGATTCGGAGCTCTGCGAGACCTGCCATGGCGGCGGAACGATGCCCGGCGCCAACGCTGACCTCGACTGCCCTGCGCAGCTCGGCTTCGGCTTCTTCCCAGCGGCCGGCTTCGCTGAGCATGCCCCCATACGTCTGGTGACAGTGGCTTGTCAGGATGGGCGGTTGGAATCCATTGAAGCGCTCGCTCGCAACCCGACGCAGGCTCTCGATGAGCCGGGTGAGACGGTCGATATCGCCGAGCAGCGAGCAAGCGCTCACGACGGCACAGCATGTGAACCCACAGGTCACCAGGTCACCGATCTCGCCGGATATCACGGCCGTGAGCGCCTCATCAAGACGCGTGAGTCCTTCGGCCGTCCGGCCCAATGAGATCAGCGCCAGCCCGCTGTCAGCCAGCGCCCGAACTTCGAGGTTGGTGTCGCCGAAGGTTCTCGCGACCTCGAGAGCCCGGCTGGCGCTCGCTTCGAGCTCGATGACGTCGGGGATCTCGCATCCCATCATCGCGATGCGGTAGTAGCCCTCCTCGACGCACGGCCCGATATCGTCAATCAGCCGTTTGGCGCGGCCAAGCCAGCCGCGGGCGCCTGACGCGCTTCCGCCCGCCACCTCGACCTGGGCCAACCTGATGGCGGCGCGGGCGGCGGCGGCGAAGTCGCCGATCTCTCGATAGAGGCGGTAGGAGATCTCGCTGTGCCTTAGCGCTCGGGGGTAGTCGTCGAGCACGCCGAGTGCCAGACCGCCCAGCATCTCGTGCGCCAGGGCGAGATCTGGGACGGCGGAGACCACCTCGTCGAGCATCTTGGCAGCGCCGCGGAAGTCGCCTACCGCAAGCGCGGCCAAGGCCGGCGCGAGAATCGCGACGGGAGTCTCGGTCGGCGATGTTTCGGGATGAGTGCCAGAGCCTGGGACCGCCATGTGGGCCACATCATCCCATTCGGTCGGACCTCCAGCCTGACATTCGCTCGTCTTTTCCGATTGTGCGGAGCCGCGCCGGCTCGCACCGCACCTTAAGGGTGCGATTTGGGGATGTCCCCGATTCGAGCAGGGCTTGATCCGACGCACTCTGCGCTCAGAGGCATGGCGCAGACGAATTCGGTAAGGAACCACCCAGCACGCGCCCGTGCTCGGGCAGACCGGCGTTCCGCTGCGGTCCATGCGGCCCAAGCGATCGCGCGTCGGCACGGCATTGCGGCCGAAGAGGCTCGGGTGTTGCACGACGCCAACAACGTCGTGGTTCACCTCGCCCCCTCGCCGGTAGTGGCGAAGCTCTGCCCAGCCACCCCCGGAGACCGCGGTTGGCGCAAGTTGGCCGTCGAGCTTGAAATCGCTCGCCACCTGGTGAGCGCCGGCGCGCCTGTGGTTGGCCCCAGCCCAGACCTGGAGCCGGGCCCGTACGTCGAGAACGGGTACGGCATGACGTTTTGGCGCTATCAGGACCATGATCCAAACGCGCTGGCAACCGGCTCAGCCGCCGGGCTCGCCTTGCAGCGGGTTCACCAGGCGCTGGACAGCTACCCTGGAACCTTCCCGTCCTTCCTTGACCGCCAGGTGAGTCGCGCCTCAAGAACCCTGTTCGACGAAACTGCGCCCTCCGCACTGCCCGCATCTGAATGTGTCTTTCTTCGCAGCGAGTACTTGAGCATCACGTCCGCGCTCCGCGACACCAGGATCGGATGTCGCGCCCTTCACGGCGATCCTCATCGCGGCAACCTACTGTTCAGCCAGGCTGGGTACCTGATGATCGACTTCGAGTCCGTTTGCTCTGGGCCGCTGGAGTGGGATCTGAGCGCACTGCCCGGCACAGGCGCCGGCGTTTTCTCCGTGGACGCCGACCTGCTTGCGCTGTTGCGGCGGTTGCGGAGCCTTTGCGTGGCCGTCTGGTGCTGGACGAGGTCGAGGAGTTCGACCGCGCTCACCCGCGTGGCCAGGACGCACACGGACTTGCTACGGCACCGCCGCACCCTCGAGCCGGCGCTCATCGGGATCTCCTCGTCCGCACTTCAACGCTGACTTCAACTCAGGACTGAAAAAGGCCTTCCAGTTGTTCCGGTCGGTTCGAATAGCCTCCCGCTATGGCTACTGGTGGAGGCTGGTGTTCAGGTGAATCTGCCGAACTACAGCAGCCTGGCCCACCAAGTTCAGCGATGGCTGCGGAGCCGGGATGCGTCTGCTTCGAACGCTATCGCTTGCCGGCCGATCGGGCTGGTGGCCGGAAGGTTTTTCGTCGCCCAGCCTGCGAGTTCGCCATCCGCCACGCGGTCATTCGGTCCTGCGTAATCCTGCAGGTTCATCAGCCACCGGCGGGTGAGCTCGAAGCCCTCACCGACAAGCTCGTCTGGCAGGTTTCCGTCACGGTACTCGCGGAAGTGGACCATCTCCGACTGCAGCACCGCCAGGAGCCTGCGTCCCGCTGTCAGCACGACGTCGAGCTCCGTCTTGGGCGGCACCTTACCCTGCAAGGTCAGCGTCCTGGTTTTAAGCAGCTCGGCGCTCGCGTCATCGCCCTGGCTCATCGCCCACTGGGCTGCCGGGCCCATGTCCTCGACAAGCCAGGTGTCAGGCAGCTGCTTCGCCACCATCGCGGGCGACTCGAACAGCCGGAGGCGGGGCAGAATCCTGGTTCGTATCGCCTCCAGCAGCTCGGGCAGCGTCAGATAACGAACTTCGCCGCTGGTTTGAGCGGCGACATCGCCAAACAGCTCCACGCTGTGCAGGTCGGGATAGATGTTCGCCAGCTCGCTGCTCCACACGACATCTGGAGACCTCTCCGCCATCAGGCCGCTGTAGTTGCGGCCGCGCCGGCGGCGCCAGGCGGCCAGCGCCTTGTCACGAACCGTGACCCGAAGCCAGGCATGCGTGAGCGCGCCGGTGTAGTTCCACGACGTAGGGCGCAATTTCACTTCGGCGGTGGCGTGCCCCACGGGCACCTTGAGGGCGTGAGCCGACGGCACCCACCTGAATCGGTTGCCCAGCTCCGCCGCCAGCCAGAGGCCGGCCGCGTTCAGTATGTCGCGAGGCTTGTCACGAGCGGTGAACTGCGGTGGAGCCGACAACGCCCACAGGATGCCGCATGGCCTGGGAGAAATCTGCATCAGCGACGCCTTGCCCGCCGATGGGCCTTGGAGAGGAGCCTCCTAGACGGTGAGCACCACGTTCCCGATTTTCTGCTCCGTCTCGACGTATCTCGCCGCCTCGACGACGTCCTCCAGCGGGTAACGCCGGTCGATGACCGCCCGGTATTTCCCGGCTTCGACCAGCTCCTTCAGGAAGAGGACGTCCAGCTTCGTGTATCGGGGCGGTATCTGGAAGATCACCTTTTTGTCTCCAAACCGCGAGGTCCACAGCCCAAGGAGGAGATTCCCGAGCCCGTCGGTGGCCAGGTAGCGGCCGCCTGGCTTCAGCGAGCCCTTGCTCCGGCCGAACGAGTGCTTGCCCACGGCGTCGAAGATGACGTCGTAGGTCTCACCGTTCTTGGTGAAGTCCTCCTTGGTGTAGTCGATGACCCTGTCGGCTCCGAGCGATCGCACGAGCTCGAGGTTTTTCGTGCTGCACACGGCGGTGACCTCGGCGCCGAGGTGCTTGGCCAGCTGCACGCCCGCCGTGCCGATCGCCCCTGACGCGCCGTAGACCAGGATGCTCGTTCCCTGTCGGAGCTGTGCGAGTCGCAGGCACCACAGCGAGTTGAGCCCTCCGTCGCAGATGGACGCCGCCTCCTCGAAGCTCATGCCGGCCGGCATGGGTGCGATTCGGGCGCTCTCGCGCACACATGTGAACTCGGCGTAGGTCCCAAATCTGAAACCCGTGCTGCCGAAGACCTGGTCGCCGACCGCGAACTCGGTGACGGCCGCGCCCACCGCCTCGACCTCACCAGCCAGCTCGCTGCCGAGGATCCGCTGCTTCGGTCGGCGAGCGCCCGAGATGAGACGGCTGATCATGCTCACCAACAGGCCGCTCCGTCGGTTGGCCTCGCGGGTCGCGCAGTCCGCCCGTGTGACCGCGGTCGCGTGGATCTTGACCAGGATCTCGTCCGCCAACGGGACAGGCCGCTCGACGTCCTCGAGCCGAAGCACGTCTGGCGGCCCGTACCAGTCGTAGACGACGGCCTGCATCAGGTCGCCACCAGCCCGCCTATACCCGTGGGGGGTATCATTGTCCTATGCCAGGCTACACCAAGGACAAGCAGAAGATCGAGGCGAGGCTGCGCCGCATCGAGGGGCAGGTGCGCGGCATCCAGAAGATGGTGGCAGACGACCGGTACTGCATAGACGTCTTGACCCAGGTCAATGCGACCAGGGCCGCCCTCGAGAGCGTCGCGCTGCAGCTGCTCGCCGACCACACCGAGCACTGCGTGGCGGAGGCGATCCGGTCCGGCGGTGGGACGAAAAAGGTCCGCGAGCTCAACGCCGCAGTCGAGCGGCTGGTCAGGAGCTAGGCCAGATTGTTCGTGATCGACGCGATCCTGCACGCCCTGCAGATCTCGTTCTTCATGCTCTGGGAGGTCCTGTGGCCGCTGGCCTTCGGCTTCCTGCTCTCGGCGATGATCCAGACGGTCGTCTCCAAGCGGGCGGTGGCGGGCCTGCTGGGCAAACCCGACCTGAAGGGCTTCGTCCTGGCGTGCGGCTTCGGCGCTGCCAGCTCGTCCTGCTCTTATGCGGCGGTCGCGGTGGCGCGGGCCCTCTTCCGCAGGGGGGCCAGCTTCGTCAACGCGATCATCTTCGAGTTCGCGTCGACCAACCTGGTCTTCGAGCTGGGCCTCGTCCTCCTGATCCTCCTGGGTTGGCAGTTCGTCGCTGCTGAGTTCGCGGGCGGGTTGCTCATGGCGGTGATCATGTGGATACTCTTGAAGCTGACGCTGCGTCGGCGGATGGTCGACGAGGCCAGGCGCAACGCCGAGCACGGAGTCGTCGGCTCCTCTCACGAAGCCCACGGGGAGATGGACCACTCCATCACCGATGGACCATTTCTCTCGAGGCTCTTCTCAGCGCGAGGATTCACGGCCATCTCCCATGCGTTCTATCTCGACCTCCACGCCCTTTACGTCGACCTGGGACTGGGCTTCCTGATCGCCGGCGCGCTCGCCGCCTGGGTGCCGAACAGCTGGTGGCAGGCCTTCTTCCTGACCAACCATCCGACTCTCAACGAATTCTGGGGACCGTTGGTCGGCCCGGTGATCTCGATGCTCAGCTTCGTCTGCTCGGTCGGCAACGTGCCGCTGGCAGTGGTGCTGTGGAACGGCGGCATCAGCTTCGGCGGGGTGGTCAGCTTCATCTTCGCCGACCTCATCATCCTGCCGATCCTCAACATCTATCGGAAGTACTACGGCGGCCGGACGTCGCTCTACCTGCTCGCGGTCTCGTACGTGGCCATGGCGCTGGCGAGCTTCCTGGTCGGAGGCGCTTTTCAGCTCCTCGGCCTGGCCCCGACCAACCATCACGTCACCGTTTTCGAAACCCAGCCGGCCTGGAACTACACGACGTTTCTCGACATCGCGTTCGTCGTCCTGATGGCGGTGCTGGCCTGGCGCTTCGTGACCACCGGCGGCATCGAGATGGTGCGCGCACACTCGCGCCGGCCGCAGGCGGAAGCGACGGTGGCCCAAGACCCCGTGTGCGGGATGAGCGTCGACGTCGCCACCGCCAAGGAGCGGAGCGAATACGCGGGCGGGACCTATTACTTCTGCTCGGGCGGCTGCAAAGCAAGCTTCGACAGAGATCCCGCGCGTTACGTGGGTGGCGCCAGGACGAGAGCCTAGCCGCCGCCCTGGGTCGGAACGAACGGCGTGGGGAAGCGGAGCATCGCGACGGCGAGCACGGCGCCCAGGACCAGGCTGCCCACGACCAGCGACCGCCGTGTGAACGCGCCGCGCAGGTGGTCGCGCCAGTCCGCGTAGGCGAGCTCCAAGGACCTACGCAGATAGCTGCCGGCATGGATCGCCATGGCCACGAACCACAGGTAGGCCGACAGATGGTGGAGGGGCACCCAGATGAAGCCGAATCGATAGCCGAAGAGCCACAGCTCGATGCCGGTGCCGAAGAGGACGACCGTCAGGGCCACGACCAATGGTCCGAGCAATCGCATCGCGAGCTGCGGCGGGCCGGCCGCGCGATAACGTGGATCGCCGAAGTAGTAACGAGCGAATCGGTAGCCGACGCTGCCCAGCTTGAGAAGGACGGGAGGAATCAGCACGAAGCCGATCACGGCATGAGCGGGCAGCAGCTGCTTGAAGCGGAGGCCGGTGACGAACTCCGCCGCCAGCAGCACGATGAGCACCAGGCCCACGTACCCCGTCAGGCGGGCGTTAGCCTCGACTCCAGGATCGCGCAAGGTGCTTTCAGTTACGCACACTCGCGAAGCGCGACACTAGACCGGCTGGTAGGTCGCGATCAGCACTCCCGTGGACGTCGGCTTGCAATTGACGAGACGCAGGGCCTGCAGCGGGCCGGTCTCGGGAAAGAGGCGGTCGCCCGAACCGAGGACCAGCGGGTGGATCAGAAGGATGTACTCGTCGATCAGGTGGCGCGGCATCAGCCCCCGGATCAGCTCTCCGCTGCCGATTATGACCAGGTCGTCCCCTGGTTCTGCCTTGAGCGTGGCCACGGCGTCGGCCGCGTCGCCATTCAACAGCGTCGAGTTGCTCCATGGCAGCGGCTCTGCGAGTGTTCGTGATGCGACGTACTTCTGGCTCCGGTTGAGGACGTCGGTGAATGGGTTGTCGGTGCGGTTGGGCCAGACCGAGTAGAAGTCCTCGTAGGTCCGCCGCCCGAAGAGCATGGCGCCGCCCCTGGCCATGCCTTCACCCGCGACCGAGGCCATGACCGGGTCGGCGTAGCTGAGCGCCCATCCGCCGTGCTCGAACCCGCCGCGGCGGTCCTCGTCGGGCCGCCCGGGCGCCTGCATCACCCCGTCGAGCGAAACGCTGTTGAAGACGGTGATCTTCCGCATCGGTTGGTTCGACTCCTCGACTACCGGGCAGGCGGTGGCGTCAGCCGCCGGCGATCGCGCCCACGATCAGATAGGGCTCCTTGCCCGCGACGACGGGCTCCGGTAGCGGCGCGTCCGGCGACTCGTCCGACAGGTCCTCCTCGCAGGCGAAGAACCTGAGCATCGGCCGGCGCTTCTGCGTCACCTGGTCGCGGATGGTTCCCCGCAACATGGGGTAGGCCGCCTCCAGCGCGCTCAACAGGGCGCGCTGGGTCGCCTCTCCGTCGACCTGCACCTCCACCTCGCGGCCCACTTCCGCCAGGGTGCGGAGGTTGGCCGGCAGGACAACGCGCATCACGCCAGGGTCTGCACCTCCACGGACAGCACCGCCGGCAGGTTGGTGACGATCGGCTTCCAGCTGTCGCCGGCGTCGGCGGATGCGTACACCTGGCCGCCAGTGGTCCCGAAGTACACCCCGCACGAGTCGAGGGAGTCGACCGTCATGGCGTCGCGGAGCACGTTGACGTAGCAGTCCTTCTGGGGCAGGCCCTTGGTGAGCGGCTCCCATTCGTCGCCGCCAGTCCGGCTGCGGTACACGCGCAGCTTGCCGTCAGGGACGAAGTGGTCGGAGTCGCTCTTGATGGGCACCACGTAGATGGTCTCCGGCTCGTGCGCATGCACGTCGATCACAAAACCGAAGTCCGACGGCAGGTTGCCGCTGACCTCGCGCCAGTTGTCCCCCGCGTCGTCGCTGCGCATCACGTCCCAGTGCTTCTGCATGTAAAGGACGTTGGGGTGGCTCGGATGCATGGCGATGTGATGCACGCAGTGGCCGACCTCGGCGTCCGGGTCCGGGATGTAGTTGGAGCGCAGGCCCCTGTTGATCGTGCGAAAGGTCTTGCCGGCGTCGTCGCTGCGGAAAGCGCCGGCCGACGAGATCGCAGTCACGATGCGGTCGGGGCTGTCCTTGTCGAGGATGATCGTGTGCGTGCACAGGCCGCCCGCGCCCGGCGCCCACGATGGGGCGGTCGGGTGCCGGCGGAGCGCGGGCAGCTCCTCCCACGTCTTTCCCGCGTCCGTCGTCTTGAACATGGCCGCGTCCTCGACTCCGGCGTACACCGTGTCGGGGTCGGTCAGGGAGGGTTCGAGGTGCCAGACCCGCAGGAACTCGTAGGGGTGGTCGGAGTTGTCGTACCACTTGTGCGTGACGGTGTCGCCCTCGTACCGGAACTCGTTGCCGATGGGCTCCCAGGTGGCGCCGCCGTCGTCCGACCGCTGCACGACCTGGCCGAACCAGCCGCGCGACTGGGCGGCGTAGACGCGATTCGGGTCTGCAGGCGAGCCCTTTAGGTGATACACGTCCCAGCCCGCGAAGTGAGGCCCGTCCACCTTCCACTTCTCGCGGCGCTCGTCCGACGTCAACACGAACGCGCCCTTGTGGGTTCCAACGAGTAGCCGTACGGTCGACATAGCCCCTCCTGTCGCGTGGCCCGACTGCTGACCTTCAGAATATAACCGAACGGGCGTTCGGGCGCCAGGCCCATTCGTGCGGCGACACTATTGGCCATGCCTTCTGTCGAAAAGACCCGACTCCAGGAGGTGCCCACCGGCCGGGCTCCGTGGCGCCGCTGGGGGCCTTACCTCAGCGAGCGCGGCTGGGGCACGGTGCGCGAGGACTACAGCCAGGACGGCGACGCCTGGGACTTCTTCCCCCACGACCACGCCCGCTCCCGAGCCTATCGCTGGAACGAGGACGGCCTCGCCGGCATCTGCGACGACAGGCAGACCCTGTGCTTCGCGCTGGCGCTGTGGAATGGAAAGGACCCGATCCTCAAGGAGCGGATCTTCGGCTTGACCGGCGAGGAGGGCAACCACGGCGAGGACGCCAAGGAGTACTGGTTCTATCTCGACTCGACGCCGACTCATTCCTGGATGCGCTGGCGATACCTGTACCCGCAGGTCGCGTTTCCATACGAGCAGCTGGTCCAGGAAAACCGCCGGCGCGGCCGCCAGGACCCCGAGTACGAGCTGCTCGACACGGGCGTCTTCGATGACGACCGGTACTGGGAGGTCACCGCCGACTACGCCAAGGCCGACCCGGACGACATCCTCATCCGCCTTTCGGTCCGCAATGCCGGCCAGGAGAGGGCGGAGCTCGACCTCCTCCCGACTCTGTGGTTTCGCAACACGTGGGCGTGGGGGAGCAACGACGAGGTCCCGTCGATCCGGGCGGAGGGGGCGTCGATTGTCGCCGAGCATGCCCAGCTGGGGACGTGGTGGCTGATGAGCGACGGCTCGCCGCGGCTCGCCTTCTGCGACAACGAGACCAACACCCAGCGGCTGTGGGGGCTCCCAGGGCGGAGCGGTTATCCGAAGGACGCGATCAACGACCACGTGGTCGGCGGCGCGGCCACGCTCAATCCCGCCAACACGGGCACGAAGGCCGCTTTCATCCATCACCTGACCGTCGAGGCCGGCCAGACGGCGGTCGTGCGGCTGCGCCTGAGCCCCAGTGGGAAGGGCGGCGAGAGCTTCGAAAAGGTGATGGCCGAGCGGCAGGCCGAGGCCGACGAGTTTTACGCCGAGCTCACCCCGGCCGCGACTCCGGACGACGAGGCGATGGTGCTCCGCCAGGCGCTCTCCGGGATGCTGTGGTCCAAGCAGTTCTATCACTATGACGTCGCGCGCTGGCTGGACGGCGATCCCGCCGGCCCGCCTCCCCCCGAGGCCCGCCGCCACGGCCGCAACTCCGAATGGACGCACCTGGCCAATCGGGACGTCATCTCCATGCCGGACAAGTGGGAGTACCCGTGGTACGCGGCCTGGGACCTCGCCTTCCACTGCGTCGTCCTTGCGTGGGTCGACCCGGAGCTCGCGAAGTCACAGCTCGTGCTCCTGTGCCGCGAATGGTTCATGCACCCGAACGGCCAGCTGCCCGCTTATGAGTGGTCGCTGGGCGACGCCAACCCCCCAGTGCATGCGTGGGCCGCGCTGCGCGTGTTCGAGATCGCCGGAGGCGACGATCACGCGTTCCTCGAGCGCATCTTTCACAAGCTGCTCCTCAACTTCACCTGGTGGGTGAACCGCAAGGACAGCGAGGGCAACAACGTCTTCCAGGGCGGCTTCCTCGGCCTCGACAACATCGGCCCGTTCGACCGCTCGCACCTGCCGATCGAGGGCCACATCGAGCAGTCCGACGGCACCGCGTGGATGGCGATGTACTGCCAGAACCTCCTCGAGGTCGCGCTCGTGCTCGCCGAGCACGACCGCACTTATGAGGACATGGCGATCAAATTCTTCGAGCACTTCGCGCTGATCGGCTCGGCCCTCAACGACAAGGGCCTGTGGGACGAGGAGGACGGTTTCTACTACGACGTCCTTCACTTCGATGACGGGCGCATGGAGCCTCTGCGCGCGCATTCGCTGGTCGGCCTGGTGCCGCTGTTCGCGGTATCGACGATCGGTCCCGCGACCATGGGCCGGCTGCCGGACTTCACGAGCCGGACGGAATGGTTTGTGCATCACAGCCTCACGGCCGGCGAGGTCGTGCAGCACATCCACGACCCCGGCCACTCCGGCTGGCGGATGCTGTCGATCGTGACGCCGGACCGCCTGCGCCGCATCCTCGAGCGGATGCTTGATCCGCGGGAGTTCCTGTCCGACCACGGCATCCGCGCCCTTTCCCGCTATCACCTCGACCATCCGCTCGAGCTCGACCTCGGCGGGGCGATGGCGATGCTGAACTACGAGCCGGCGGAATCCACGAGCGGTCTTTTCGGCGGCAACTCCAACTGGCGGGGACCGGTCTGGATGCCGGTGAACTACCTGCTCGTCGAGGTGCTGCGGGTCTACCACCGCTATCTCGGATCAGAGTTCAAGGTCGAGTTTCCGACCGGGTCAGGACGGCAGTTCGACCTGGCCGAGGTCGCGGGCCAGATCTCGGACCGGCTGATCGGTCTGTTCCTCGACCGGGGCGGGGAGCGGCCGGTCTACGGCGGCTACGCCAGGTTCCAGCAGGACCCCGCGTGGCACGACCTGATTCCGTTCCACGAGTACTTCAACGGCGACACCGGCGCCGGCCTCGGCGCGTCCCACCAGACCGGCTGGACCGGCCTCGTCGCCGACCTGATCATTCGGCACCACAAGGAGGGCTGAGATGGACCTGGAGGGCAAGGTGGCGGTCGTGACCGGCGCCGGCAGCGGTATCGGCTACGCGATCGCAGAGAGGCTCGCAGGTGATGGCGCGGCCGTGTGCATGAACTACCTCGGCTATGAGGACGACGCGAAGGCGCTGGCGGCCCGTCTGCCGAAAGCGATCGCGGTCAAAGGAGACGTCTCGAAGGCGGCCGACGTGCAGGCCATGGCGGACGCCACGGTCAAGGCGTTCGGCACGATCGATGTGCTCGTGAACAACGCGGGACTCGAGCGCTCGATGCCTTTTCTCGACATCGACGAGGCGACGTGGGACCTGATAATCGACGTCGACCTCAAGGGCGCGTTCTTCTGCGCCCAGGCCTGCGGCCGCGTGATGCGCGATTCGGGCAAGGGCGGTTCGATCGTCAACATCTCCTCGATCCACGAGGACGTCCCCTTCCCCGGATACACGCCCTACTGCGCGGCCAAGGGAGGGATGCGGATGATGATGCGCAACGCCGCCATCGAGCTGGCCCAGCACGGGATCAGGGTCAACAATGTCGCCCCGGGCGCCATCGAGACGCCCATCAACGCCGACACGCTGAATCATCCTGAGCGCGTGGCGGTGCTGAAGATGATCGTGCCGCTGATGCGGATGGGCAAGCCGGAGGAGGTCGCCGAGGTCGCCCTGTTCCTCGCCTCCGACCGCTCCTCCTACGTCACGGGCTCGACCTACTACGTAGACGGAGGCATGGTCCGCTACTCGCAGCCGTTGTAGCCCCACTCCGACTTCGCGGGAGCGGGTGAAGGCTCCACTGCCCGCGGGTTCGTCTTATCGTGGTCCGCCTGTGTTTCTCCCCACGAACGCCGAGGCGTCGCCGTGCGTTCGTGGGGGCCCCTCCGGTGGACGTCAGTCCGTAACCTCCCAGCCGGCCCGCTCGTTCCTATGCCCGTGAGCCTGAGGGTTGGGCTGTTCGCCCTCGCCGCCACGATGGTCCTGGCCGGTTGCGGCTCCACGTCCGCCGCCATCCGCCTGAGCCCTTCGCCCTCGCCTTCGCCCTCGCCTTCGCCTTCGCCGACTCCCAGCCCAAGCCCCTCACCCTCACCTTCACCATCGCCCCTGCCCAGCCCGACGCCCGCCGTGCCGACCTGGGCCGCGATGTCGGCGACCTGCACCGGGCAGCCCGCCGCCCACGAAGCGCTGATCGTGATGCAGGGATCGACGTCGATCGTGCTCGCCGATGTCACGGACGCGACCCACCCGCAGAAGCTGTGCACCCTGAGCGGCCCCTGGTCGCCTGAGCTGGTGACCCAGCGGATGATCTCGTGGTCGGCGACCCAGACGCCCGGCGAGGCCGGGCCCAGCGCGCTCGTGACGATGGACCTCTTCGCCGGCACCACCACAGTGGTGGCCAACTGGGCGGGTGGGCTCTTTATGGACGGCCTACACAGCTGGAGCTCCGACGAGAGCGCGATCGCCTACGTGACCTCGGACGCGAACGCGGTCAACCTGCACCTGCTGACCGGCGGTGGCGACCGCACCGTGGCGACCCTCGGCGCGGTGCCGGGGCGCGGCGTCAACGCTGCCCAGGACGACGCGTTCCTGGCTTTCTCCGCCGACGGAACCTATTTCGCCCTGGTCCAGACCTTTACCGGCAGCGGTTCGCGGCTCCAGGTCAGGCGGACGAAGGACGGTACGCTCGCCTACTCGCAGGACACGGGCACCATGGCCGCCTGGTCGAGCACCGGCAGCCGGCTCTTCTTCCGCGAACCAGGGGCGACGACCATCAAGGTGTGGGATCCTGCCGGCGGCGTCAGCCAGCTTTTCGGGCTGGCACAGTCGTGGCTGCACCCGGTCACCGACGCGGGCGACGACAACGTCGCCTACACGGTCCTGGACGCCGCCGGCAGCCCGCACGTCTGGATCTACGGCCACGATGGTAGGTCCGGCGGGCAGCTGGGCAACATCCGCTCGTCGCCGCTCTTCCTGAACGCCGGCTCGCTGTTCCTGATCGAGGAGGCGCCGTGCGGCTCGAGCTGCGGCATGGGCGGCCCGACCTCGCCAGACGGCAAGACCTTCGTGTACAACCTGGGCACCCAGGTCGAGACGGCGTCGACCATCGCCTCAGCGCTCGGCAGCTGGCCGCGCATCGGCCAAACTTAAGTGGCTATGGAGTCCCCGCTCCAGGCGGACGGCGCTCCCGAACCCATACCGCCGGCGCCTCAGGCGCCACCGGCGTGGACACCGCCTGCGCCGGCGCTGACCGTCAAGACGGGGCGCCGCAGGCCAAACCTGCTCTGGTACGGGTCGCTGATGGTCGCGCTGGTCGTCACCCTGGGCGGATTCGGCCTGCTTTACAACGACGACCTGAGCTGGCAGCGGCAGACTCATGACCTGGCCAGGAAGAACGCCGCCCTCTCGGCGCAGCTGCTGACCTCCCAGACCAGCCTTTCGGATACACAAAAGCAAGTGGCGACGCTGCAAGCGCAGCTTCAGCACCCGCACCTGGGTATCTGGAACGTGCAGCAGAGGATCAACGGCCCCGACTACTACCTCGCGGGCGGCGTGCCCGACACCTTTACCTACCACCTCAACGCCACCTCCACGGGCGCGATGTCGGTCAGCATCCTCACGTTCGAGCAGTTCGCCTCGGCCATCGAATGCGTCGACAACGGGGCCGGCCCGACCAACTGGTGCATGCACCACTCGAGCAAGGGCACGGTGAAGAGCTGGCTCAACGTGACCAGCGTCAACTACGACTTCCACGACGCCGAGGGCTGCGCCAACTACCTCGTCGTGTTCACCGCCGCCAACCCGGTGACTGTGGCTCCCGATATCAGCGTCACCTACAACCCCGCCTCGTCCTTCACCGGAGACTGTTAGCAGGTCGTCGGCGGGCTCGGTAGCGCCGCGGCCACCTCGATCGAAAAGGCGCCGCCCGCCGGGTAAACCGTCAACGTCCGGCCGTTGAGGGTGCCGGACACCACCGCCTCACCGGCAATCGCACCGGAGACGGTCACCGCGCCGGTCACCCGCGACGGGATCGCGACGACTGTCGACGGATCCCCGAACCGGCCGGTCGCGCGCAGCGTGAAGGCGCCCGTCTTCGAGTCGTAGTCATAAGCGAGGTTGGGGTCCGCGGAAGCGATGGGATAGACGCGCGCGAGCTGCTGCTCGCGCAAGGCCCGCAGGCAGCCTGACACCGGCTTGGACACGGTCGGGTCGTCGGCGCAGTCGACCGGGTCGTACACGCCCCAGCTGCCGCCGTTGATCGCGCAGTTCTCCTTCCACGTCCAGAACGCGAAGCCGACCCGGTGCCGCTCCTGCTCCATGAGCTCGTTCGGCAGGATCACCGAGTCCCATTTCGGATCGTTGCCGAACTCGGTCACGAACACAGCCGCGCCGATGGCTCTGGCCTCCCGCTCGGCGAGGCTGTAGGTCTGGTCATAGCCGCCCCAGGGGTAGGTCGCCTTGTCCGGCGGCTGATGGAGGAAGAGCGCGTCGACCGTGTAGCCGTGCGTGTAAGGGTGGATGCCGAGGACCAGGTTCCGGTACGAGCTGACCGGCAGGCCGAGATGCGTCGGGAAGTCGGTCACCTCGCGCAGCAGTCCTGTGTCCATGAAGAACAGCTGACGCACGTCGTGGACGCCCGGGTCGGGAAAACCGCATACGGCGGGCATGAAGACCTGCGTCGGGCACGGCAGCCCGTCGTGAACGCCGCTGACAGCGTCGATCGCTCGCCGGTAGAACGGGAATAGGAGGAGGTCCTCGAAGCCGGGCGGCAGGTTCCACCCCGGCATCGGCTCGTTGTACAGGCTGTACCCGACCACGGTGCTGTCGTCCTTGAAGCGGTTGGCGAGCATGGCGACCGCGGCGATGTACTCCGACTGGATGCCATCGCGGTTGTACCAGAAGTTGGTCTCCGCCTCGAACACCGCCGGGCTGAGCTCGCGCTGGCCGGCGTAAATCTCGGACGCGAAACCGTCGGTGATGGTGGCCCACGCTGGCGCTCCGGCGTTGTCACGCATGGTCGCGAGGGCGCCTCCGGGCAGGGGCGGCGGGTCCGAGCGGCCCACGAATCGCGAGTACGCGTTCTGGTGCATGTCGATGATCACGTACATGCCGGCTTCGCGGGCCCACCCGACGACCTGGGCGACGCGGTCAACGTATTGCTTGTTGAACTGGCCGCGCTCCGGCTCGAGCAGGCTCCAGGTCAGGGCCAGCCTGATCGAGTTGAAGCCCATGGCGGCCATTTCCGCGATGTCTTTCTGGCAGAGCGGGGGAACCTTGATCGTCGCGTAGTTGGTCGGGCAGCGCCCATCGGCGTAGTCGGTCGGGTCGGTGCTGTAAAAGGGCGGTGTGTTCGTCTTCGAAGGGTCGGTGCCCGACCAGAAATCGATCAGCCCACCGGGGATTGCACCGTGCAGCAGCACCATGCGGCCCTGGCTGTCGGCGATGAAGGGCGTGCCGCCCGGCGGATGCTCGACGTGCAGCCAGCCCAGCGGGCCTTGCACGGCGGGATAGGTCGGGGTCGGGGCCGCTGTCAGCCCGATGCCGAGGGAGAGCAGGTCCGCGCCCGGGTAGCCGAGCAGGGCGACCGCGATGAAGACGACCACCAGCGCCACCCTGCCCGCCGCCCGGCGGGTCACGACGTCAACAGCCAGTACAGAACGCCGGCGACGAGGAAGGCGGCGCCCGCCAGTCCGGACACCAGCCCTGCCAGGGCCGAGCCGCTCCCGCGCAGCTCACCGTGGGAGGCGCGGATTCGGCCGAGAGATCGGCTGCCCGACCAGATGGCGAGGGGCGACAGGATGCCGAAAACAAGGCTGAGCAGCCCCAGGACCAAGGCGCGCGTCGCGGAGCGGTCCCGCACGCGGGCCAGCATATTCCGCGTTAAGGAGTTGTATCCGGGCTGCGGATTAGGCTAACCTACAAATCGTGATAGGTATGCCAAGTTCCGGGCGTAGGATGGCCTAGGTGGTCGACCTCGACCAGCGCACGTCACTCACGCGCTCCCAGCAGGACTATCTGAAGGCTCTTTACCAGCTGCACGGGGACCAGCGGCCGGTCCCTACCGGCGACCTCGCGCAGCGGCTGAGCATCTCGTCGCCGTCGGTCAGCGAGATGGTCGCCAAGCTGAGCGCCCAGGGCCTGGTCGAGCATGACCGGTACCGCGGCCAGCAGCTGACCCGCGAGGGCCGCAAGGTCGCGCTGGAGCTGGTCCGCCACCACCGACTCCTGGAGATGTTCCTGGTCCAGGTCCTCGGCTACCGCTGGGACGAGGTCCACGACGAGGCCGAACGGTTGGAGCACGTGATCTCCGAACGCATGGAGGCCCGCATCTTCGAGCTGTTGGGGCGGCCGGAGCTCGACCCCCACGGGCATTCGATCCCCAGCCTGACCGGCAAGGTCCGCTCGCTGAGCGACCGGGCCCTGAGCGACTGCCGCCCGGGCGAGAAGGTGGTCGTGCAGGGCGTCTCTGACGACGACGCCGCCCGGCTCCGAGAGCTGGAGCGACGCGGACTGGTTCCCGGTACGCGGATCGAGGTCGTGCAGAGGAGCCCGTACGAGGCGCCGATCGAATGCAGGATCAAGGGCAGGCGTGTGAACGTTCCGCTGGGCCTCGCCCGGGCGGTGTTCGTGGAGGCAGAAGCCGATCGCTCGCGCTGAAACGCCACCGGTTATCGCACAGCCGCCCGGCAAGCCGCCTGTCGAATCCGCCGTCGTCGCCCTTCCGGGCGAGGAACGCGTCCTCCAGGCGGCGCACAAGGCGCTGAGTGGGCAGACCAGAGGCTTCCGCGCCCTGCTTCCGTTTCTCGGTCCGGCGTTCGTCGCAGCCGTCGCCTATGTCGATCCGGGCAACTTCGCCACCAACGTGGCCGGCGGTGCCCAGTACGGCTACATGCTGCTGTGGGTGGTCCTGGCGGCGAACCTCATGGCCATGCTGGTCCAATCCATGAGCGCGAAGCTCGGGATCGCCACCGGCCTGAACCTGGCGGAGGTCTGCCGGCTTCGCTTCCCGTACCCGGCGGTGGTCGCGCTCTGGATCCAGGCCGAGGTAATCGCGATGGCGACGGACCTGGCCGAGTTCATTGGCGCCGCCATCGGCATACATCTGCTGTTCCCGGCGATCCCGCTGTTCACCGCCGGGATCATCACCGCGTTCGCCGCGTTCGGCATCCTCTCACTGCAGTCGCGCGGCTTCAGGGGCTTCGAGGCGGTGATCACGATGCTGGTCGGCGTGATCGTGGTCGCGTTCGTGTTCGAGGCCATCCTTGCCCGCCCGTCGCTGACCGGGGTGGCGACGGGCCTGTTCGTGCCGAGGTTCGACGGCACCGAGAGCATCCTCCTGGGCGCGGGCATCCTCGGGGCCACCGTGATGCCACACGTCATCTACCTGCACTCCGCGCTGACGTCGCGCCGAGTCGTGGGCGCGACCGACGAGGAGCAGCGAAAGATCTTCCGGTTCGAGCGCTGGGACGTGATCATCGCGATGGGCATCGCCGGCCTCATCAACGTCGCGATGCTGACCGTGGCCGCGGCTGCTTTCCACGGCCGCACGATCGGACCGCTACAGGGCCTCGATCAGGCCTTCGCGGCGTTGGGCTCCACGCTCGACCACGGCGCGGACAAGGTCTTCGGCCTGGGCCTGCTCGCTTCGGGACTGTCGTCGTCTTCTGTCGGCACGCTGGCGGGGCAGATCGTCATGCAGGGCTTCATCCACAGGCAGATCCCGCTGTTCCTGCGCCGCGCCATCACCATGGCGCCGGCCCTGGTGGTGATCGCGATCGGCCTCGACCCGTCCCGCGCCCTGGTGCTGAGCCAGGTCCTGCTGTCCTTCGGGATCCCCTTCGCGCTGGTGCCGCTGCTGCTTTTCTGCCGCGACCGCGACCTGATGGGGACGCTCGTGAACAAAGCTTCGACGACCGTGGTCGCGACCGGCGTGGTCGCCCTGATCGTGAGCCTGAACGCCTTCCTGATCTTCCTGCTCATCACAGGCAAGTAGGGTTCTAGGGGGTCTTGCCGCCCCCGCTCAGGAGGTCGCGGGCCTTCTGGTACTCATCGGCGGTGATCTCACCGGAGGCGAACCGGCGGGCCAGGATGTCCAGCGGCCCCTCGTGTGGTGGTCTCGGAGGCATTGGCGCCGCGGGTGGGAACGTCTGCTGATGTGGGTGGGACACCGCTTGGACGATGGCGATCACGATGGCGATGCCGACCACGACGACGACGCCCACCCCGAACAGGTAGAAGAAGTGAACCGGTAGGAACATCATTGCGCCCTCAGGATAGCGTTAGCCTGACGCTGTGAAGCTGGGAGTCAGCATCGGCTATTGGAGCATGGGGATCGGGCCGGCCGACCAGCTCGCGGTGGCCCACGCGGCCGAGGCCATGGGCTATGACTCGATCTGGACGGCCGAGGCTTACGGCTCCGACGCGGCCACAGTCCTGGCGTGGCTGGCGGCAGGCACGAGCCGGATCAAGCTCGGCGCCGGCATCCTCCAGATCCCAGCCCGGAGCGCGGCGATGACGGCCATGACCGCGGCCACAATCGACCAGCTGTCAGGCGGCCGCTTCCTGCTGGGACTCGGCTCTTCCGGGCCGCAAGTCTCGGAAGGCTGGCACGGCGTGCGCTTCGGTAAGCAGCTGCAGAGGACGCGTGAGTACGTCGCCGTCGTGCGCATGGCCCTGGAGCACCAAAGGGTGGAATTCCACGGCGAGACGATCGACCTGCCGCTGCCCGGCGGGCCGGGCAAGGCGCTCAAGCTCACCATCCACCCGGCGCAGAAGCGAATCCCGATCTACCTCGCTGTGCTCGGCCCGAAGAACGTGGCGCTGGCCGGCGAGATCGCCGACGGCTGGCTGCCCGTCTTCTTCTCGCCGGAGCACACGGCGGAGCTGCGGGTGCCGCTCGAAGAGGGCGCGGCTCGCGCGGGGCGTTCGCTCGACGACTTCCGCATCTGTCCGAGCGTCAACGTCTACATCAGCGACGACGCGAGCACAGCTCGGGATGCGATCCGCCCGCTGCTTGCGCTGTACGTCGGCGGCATGGGGTCGCGCGAGCAGAACTTCTACAACCGGCTCGTTTCTTCTTATGGGTTTGAGGCGGCGGCGAAGCAGATGCAGGACCTCTACCTCGAGGGCAGGCGCGCCGACGCCATGGCCGCGCTGCCCGACGAGCTGATCGACATGGTCTCCATCACGGGGACTCGCGACAGCGCGCGGGAGCGGATTCGCGCCTACCGCGACGCCGGCGTCGACACCCTGATCGTGTCGCCGATGGCCGGCGACACCGAAGATCGCGTCGCGCAGCTGCGCCTGGTGGCCGAGCTCGCGCAGGAGGTCGACCGGGCATCAGTGAGGTCCTGAACCAGCCCCCGCCGCTGGTCGACTACAACCTCTTCGAGGCCGACCGGCCACTCCGGGAGGCGCTCGAGCGGGAAGGCGGCTCGTGGGCACACGGCCTCGTCAACGAGCTGGGCGAGCTGGCCGGAACCGAGCAGGCGATCGAGTGGGGCTTCCAGGCCAACGCCAACCCACCGCGGCTGCGCACACATGATCGCTTCGGCCACCGGATCGACGAGGTCGAGTTCCATCCCGCCTGGCACGAGCTGATGAAGGTGGCGATCGGGCACGGCCTCCATGCGCTGCCCTGGCGCGAGCCGCGGCCGGGCGCGCACGCAGCGCGAGCCGCCGCTTTCTACGTCTGGTCGCAGGTCGAGGGCGGCCACGGCTGCCCGGTATCGATGACGTACGCGGTGGTGCCGGCGCTGCGCAAGCAGCCGGAGCTGTCAAACGTCTGGGAGCCGCTCATCACCTCGCTCGAGTACGACCCTGGGCTGCGGCCGCGGGCGGACAAGCGGGGCGTACTGTTCGGAATGGCGATGACCGAGCGCCAGGGCGGCTCGGACGTGCGCGCGAACACCACGCGGGCGGAGCCGGTCGGGGATGAGGAGCATGTCCTCACCGGGCACAAATGGTTCGTCTCGGCGCCGATGTGCGACGCGTTCCTGGTGCTGGCACAGGCGCCGGGCGGGCTGTCGTGCTTCTTGATGCCACGCGTCCTGCCTGATGGCGCGCGCAACGCCTTCCACATCGATCGGTTGAAGGACAAGCTGGGAAATCGGTCGAACGCGTCGAGCGAGGTGGCGTTCGAGGGGGCGCGCGCGGTCATGGTGGGGGAGGAGGGGCGGGGTGTGCGCACGATCATCGACATGGTCAATCACACGCGCCTCGACTGCGTCATCGGCTCGGCCTCCCTGATGCGGCAGGCGGTGGCTCAGGCCACCCACCACACCGCGCATCGCTCCGCCTTCGGCAAGCTGCTCAGCGAGCAGCCGCTGATGGTCAACGTGCTTGCCGACCTCGCGGTGGAGTCCGAGGCCACGACCACGCTGATGATGCGGCTGGCGGGCGCGTTCGACGACGAAGAGCAGCGGGCCTTCCGGCGGCTCGCCCTCGCGGTCGCGAAGTTCTGGTGCTGCAGGCGGGCGATCGCGGTGGTCGCGGAGGCGCTCGAGTGCCATGGAGGCAACGGCTATGTGGAGGAGTCGATCCTGCCGCGCCTCTATCGGGAGGCGCCCCTGAACTCGATCTGGGAGGGCTCGGGCAACGTCAATGCGCTCGACGTGCTGCGGGCGATGAGCCGCGAGCCCGAGTCCGTCGAGGCGTACTTTGCCGAGGTCGAGCGGGGGACGGGCGCGGATCGGAGGTTCGACGCAGCGCTGGCGCAGGTGCGGCAGGACCTGTCCGATCCCGCCGGCGCCGAGGCCCGGGCCCGCCGGGTCGTGGAGCGGATGGCCGTGGTGCTGCAGGCCTCGCTGCTGCTGAGGCATGGAGACCCGGCGGTGGCGGAGGTGTTTTGCGAGTCTCGGCTCGGCGACGGGGGGCACACGTTCGGCACCTTGCGGCCGAGCCCGAAGCTAGCCGGAATCGTGGACCGAGCGCGGCCGAAGATCTAACGCCCGTTTGGCGCCAACCACGTCGAATAACGAGGCGATGTACGCACGTTGGCGCCAACAGGGCGTAATCAGGCGGGCGACCACACCTTGGCGATCGCGCCTGACACGGCCTCGGCCTGCGCCCGACCTGCTCGCGCTGATGTGGCACGTCGCGCAGGATCAAGGGAGTTGGGACCGATGGCCTGGCGCGCTCGAGCATCGGGGCTGACCACGACCGACCGCACGTTGGCGCCGAGCGAGGCGAGCTGGCCGGCGATGCTGCTGCTGCGTCGAACCGAAAACGTCACTGGGGCCAGGACGACGACGCGGTCACTGCCGGCCGCGAGGTCTGCGTTCGCGATCGAACGGACACCGCCATCGATGTATCGACGCCCGTTGATCGTGATCGGTGGCCACACCAGCGGCACCGCGCAGCTCGCGGCCACGGCATCAAGGAGAGACACCCCGCTGTCGCGATCGAACACCCTGGCCTCGCCGGTCTCTGCGTCCACGGCCGTGATCTTCAGCCTGCCTGCTGGCCAGTCCGGCTTCGGAAGCCGCCGGGCGATGACGGCCAGCCGCTCGGCCTCCGAAACGGTTTTTGCCTTCGATGCGGCGTGACCAAGTCGGGCCCGGCCACGCTTGTCATCGCCGGGCCACATTGCGTAGAGGACGAAGCGCAGCATGGTGCCCGGGCTCATCCTCGCCGCGATCTCCCCGGTCGCGTCCTCTACCTGCTTGGCGTAGAGGTCCTGGAGCGTCGGGCCGCTGAGAATCTGGGCGCCGACCACCGAGCCGGCCGACGTGCCGACCACCAGGTCCGCGGTGGTGAGGTCGATGCCAGCCTCGGCAAGCCCCGCCAGCAGGCCGGTCTCCCAGGCGATGCCCGTGACGCCGCCGCCACCGAGGACGAGCGCCCTGGCCTCCCCACCGTGTGGGGAGGTGGCGCCGCGCACGGCGCCGCGCCGGAGGGGGGCGCTCAGCGGACCAGCCTGGAGCGGTCGATCGGTAGGTCGCGCACGCGGATGCCGGTCGCTCGCGACACCGCGTTGGCCAGGGCGGCCGCGCCCGGTATTGCCGGCGGTTCGCCCACGCCTTTGGCGCCCAGCGGTCCAACCGGCGATGGCACCTCGATGATCCGAACGTCGATGGGAGGCATCATGTCTACGGTCGGGAGCTCGTAGTCGAGGAGGGTGCCGGTCCGCAGCAGCCCGTCGGAGTCGTAAACGAGCTGCTCGCCGAAGGCGCGCCCCAGCGACTGTGTGGCGCCGCCGTGGATCTGACCCTCGATCTCGGGCGGGTTGATCGCCTTGCCCACGTCCTGGATGGCGGCGTAGCCGGTGAGCTGGAAGTCCCCGGTTTCCGGGTCGGTCTTGACGCGCGCGATGTGGACGGTGAACTGGGGCGATGCCCCCAGCACGGCCGAGCGGCCGCTCGCCTGGATCGGCCTGTACCGGCCCATGAACTCGGTGGCCAGGGTCACCAGCTGGGTGATCTCGACGAACCGGTCTGGCACGCCGCGGACCGCGACCCGGCCGTCGGTGATCTCGAGGTCCTCGGGCGCCGCCTCCATCTCTTCGGTCGCGATCTCGAGCAGCTGCCGCCTCGCCTCGGCCGCGGCCTCGTGCACGGCCCCGCCCAGGCTGTAGGTGGTCTGGCTGCCGGCCGCCACCGCGCCGTAGGGCGCCACGCCGGTCTCGCCCGTTTCGATCCGCACCCGGTCCGCCGAGATGCCGAAGGCGTCGGCCGCGATCATCGCCAGCCCGGTGGTGGCGCCGCTTACGTCGGGAGTGCCGATCAGTACGGACAGCGTGCCGTCCGGCTCGACCCGGCAGCCCGCCGCCGACGGGGTCCGCGCGCCTCCCCATGAGCCGGCCGCCACGCCCACGCCCTCGTCGGGCCCGACCGGCGCCGTATAGAGAGGATGGCGCTTGGCCGCCTCGAGGCACTCGACGAAGGCGATGCGAGGCCACGGCTCGCCGTCGCCGGTAGGGTCGCCCTCGCGGACGGCGTTGCGGAGGCGAAGCTCGATGGGGTCGAGGTTCAGCTTCTGGGCGAGCTCGTCCATGGCCGACTCGAGCGCGAAGTACGTCTGCGGAGCGCCCGGGGCGCGGTAGGCCTCGACCGGCGTCTTGTTGGTGGACACCTCGAAACCTGTGATCTCGTAGCTCGGCCAGCGGTACGTTCCTGACAGGAACGAGCTGCTGATGCCCGCGTGCCAGCCGGCGGCCGCGCCGTTGTCGTAATGAAACCTCGCCCGCAGGCCGGTCAGGCTGCCGTCGCTCTTGGCCCCGACCTCGAGCTCGAACCGGGCGGCGGGAGCGCCGTGGGCGACCGCGAACACCTGCTGCCGCGTCAGCACCAGGCGAACGGGACGATTGAGTCGTCGCGCGAGCAGCGCCAGCAGCGTTTCCAGAAGCATCACCTTGCCGCCGAAGCCGCCGCCCACCGGCATAGGGTTCACACGCACCTTGTGAGGCGGCATGTCAAGCGTCTTCGCCAGCTCGTCACGCAGGCTGAACGGGCCCTGGGTGGGGGCCCAGATGGTCAGCCCGCCGTCGGGCTCCGGCCTGACCATCGACACGTGAGGCTCGAGCGGTGTGTGATGCACGCCGGCCACCGAGTACGTAGCCTTGATCACGACGTCGGAGGCGGCGAGAGCGGCGGCCACGTCCCCGCGCCTCATCGACGCGACCCCGCTGACGTTCCTCGGCCGTTCCACCGGCGCAGTCTCGGAACTGCTTCCGGCGCCGTGCATCGACGCGTCCTCCTCGGACGCCTCCTCCGTCACGTCGAGCACAAGGGGCGAGTCGCCGCGCATGGCGGCATCGGGGTCGGTGACCGGGCTCGTCGGCTCGAGGTCCACCGCCACCGCCGCCGCCCCGTCATGTGCCGCCGTCTCGCTGGTCGCGATCACCGCCGCGATCGGCTGGCCGGTGTAGAAGACTCGGTCCACCGCCAGCGGGCGGTCAGGCCCTGCGGCGTCCAGGTCTGGCAGGTCGTGGCCCGTGACCACATCGACCACTCCAGGGATCGCGCGCGCGGCGTCCACGTCGACGCCCCGGATCAAGCCGCTGGCCAGGTGGCCCAGAACGAGCTGGACGTGGAGCAGGCCCGCCACCTCGAGGTCGGCCGTAAACCGGGTCGCGCCCGAGACCTTTTCGCGTCCCTCGTGGCGGCGGGTTGGCGTACCGACTGCGGTCATTCCGCCATTGTCCCTGAACCCTGGAAACCGCCGTTAGGTTGACTTTCTGGAGCTTGGCGGCAATAGTGAAGGTGGAGTAAACGGCGGCCGCAAGGTCCGCCACCCCCCCGTCGGCGCGCTCTCGCCCCGGTTGGCTCCGGGAAGAAGGCGGGGGGTGAGGCGCCTGCCTCGAGCTTTTCAACAGGGGGAAGCTATGACTCCACTTCCGTCTCGGTTCCTCAAGGCCCTATCGGTTGGCGCGGTGGCAGGGTTGGCCCTCGCCGCCTGCGGCACGAGCAGTGGCACCAGCTCGAACCTGGCGGCGGACCAGACGCTGAAGTTCCCGATCCTCGGCGACTTCGGCACCCTGGATCCGGGCCAGCTCGACGCGGAGACCGACTCCGAGATCGCCCAGAACGTATTCGACGGCCTGCTCAAATTCGACAACAACCTGAACATCGTCCCGGACATCGCGCAGAGCATGCCCACGGTTTCGTCGGACGGGCTCACCTACACCTTCACCTTGCGCAAGGACGTTACGTTCTCGAACGGCGACAAGGTCACCGCCAAGGACGTCCTCTACTCATGGAACCGCGCTGCTTTTGAGCAGGGCGGCTACGCGTTCCTCATGTCCCCCATCGATGGGTACAGCGATGTGTCAACAGCCTCGGCTGACAAGAACGCGCCGAGCGGCGCCAAGCTCGAGTCGCTGCTCGAGGCCAACGACAAGTCGGTGTCGATGAAGGGCCTCACGGCCCCCGACGGCCCGACCGGTTACACGGTGCAGGCCAAGCTGAGCGGTCCGGCCGGCTGGTTCCTGTCCGCGATCGCTCTGGAAGCCACGACCGGAATGGTGGTCGACATGAACGCGATCAAGGGCGATGCCCAGGGCAACACCGCGAACTCCACCTGGTGGACCAGCCCATCGACCTTCGTCGGCACGGGCGCCTTCAAGATGACCTCCTACACGCCCAAGCAGTCGATCGAATTCGCGGCCGTCGACAACTGGTGGGGCTCCCCCAAGCCGACGCTCAAGAAGATCCATATCGACATCCTCGGCAACGCCCAGTCCGCCATCACCGCGTACGAGCAGGGCAGCTACGACCTCTACGGCTACGGCGGATACAGCAACGCGCCGGTCGACGCCATCCTCCGCATTCAGGGCACAGCCAACGAGAAGGCGCAGCTGTTGATCCACCCCAAGGTTCGCACCACCTGGGTGCAGTTCAACCTGGTCCACGACGCCTCTCGTGTCGCGGGCGGCCCGTTCCTGCTCTCCGGCGGAGCGCAGGCCAAGGACCTCCGCCTCGCCTTCGCCCTGGCGGTGGACAAGACCAAGCTCGCCACCGTGGTGTGCCACGACATCATCTGCGCGCCGGCCACGGGCGGCCTGATCACCAAGGGCCTCATCGGCTACGCCGGTGACAACACCGACCCGCTGGCCAAGTTCGATCCCGCGCAGGCCAAGACGCTGCTGCAGCAGGGCGACCCCACCGGCAGCAAGACCAAGGGCCTGAGCTACACCTACGACCCGAACAACCCGCTCAACGGCTCGGTCGCCCAGTTCCTCCAGGACCAGTGGCAGACCAACCTGGGCGTGCACGTCGATCTGACGCCCGTCGACCACTCGGCGTTCATCAAGGGCTACCTCAGCGGCAAGTACGTGATGGCCCGCAACGGATGGCAGGCCGACTACAACCACCCGCAGGACTGGACCGACGGCCTGTGGGGCAAGGCCGCGGGCTGTCCTGACGCGAACTGCGGCAGCGGCTACGACACCACGGCTTGGGACTCGGCGGCCGCGGCGGCCAACGCCAAGCCGCTCGACCAGGCGGTTCCCGACTACCAGGCGATGATGAAGATGCTCCAGGACGACGCCACCTACATCCCGCTCTACTACTCGCAAGGCGCGTTCCTCTTCAAGCCCTACATCCAGGGCGCAGGCACCAACAACTTCTTCGACTACTACTGGGACCAGATCCAGATCCTGTCCCACTGATCCAGTAACCAAGGGAGGGGCGCTCGTTTCCCAACGAGCGCCCTTTCCATGTTTTGGCCGAGAATGATCTGAAGTGTTCACCCGCGGCACGCTGATCTACATCGCTCAGCGGATCGTGCTGATCGGCTTCACCGTGCTCGTCGTGTCCTCGGTCGTGTTCCTGGGCATTCACAGGCTGCCGGGAGACGCTCTGTTCAATGAAAAGCTGCATGGGAACGCCTACCTGGTGCTCCTCCACCACTATGGCCTGGACCAGCCGCTCTACGTTCAGTACTGGAATTTTCTCGTCGGCGTGGTGACGCGCGGAGACCTGGGCGAGTCGCTGGTCAATCGCGGCCTCAAGATCACGCCGCTCGTGGTCCGCGAGCTGGGGGTGAGCGCCGAGGTCGGCGGCCTGGCCCTGGTCTTCACGATCGGCCTGGGCTTGATCCTGGGTGTATTCGCCGCCGTCCGCCAGAACACATGGCTCGACTACCTGCTGACGACGACCTCGGTGATCGGCTACAGCATGCCGAACTTCGTGATCGCCGCCTTCCTGATCCTGCTGTTCGGCGTATGGCTGGACAACACCACGGGAGGCACGTTCTACTACCAGCTCGGCGCCTGGCACGGTGACATCGGCCAGCTCTGGCTGCCCGCGTTCGCGCTCGGGTTTCCCTACGCGAGCATCGTGGCCAGGCTCACACGCGCCAGCATGCTCGAGGTGATCCGCCAGGACTACATCCGCACCGCCCGCGCCAAGGGACTTCGCGAGTCCGTCATCCTGGTCCGCCACGCGCTCCGCAATGCGCTGATCCCGGTCATCACCATCCTGGCTCCGCTGATCATCGGCATCATCACCGGCAGCGTCGTGATCGAGAACTTCTTCGGCATCCCGGGTCTCGGCAAGGAGTTCGCGCAGAGCATCCTGAATCGCGACTACGCGATCGTCATCGGCGTCTTCACGATGTACGCCGCGCTGGTAGGGGCGGCCAACCTGCTGGTCGACCTCGCTTACGTGGTCATCGACCCAAGGATTCGGTACTGATGGCTGTCGCATCCGCCGCTCGCGCCGTCGAGTTCGAGCTTCCTGCTCAGCAAAGCCTCTGGTCGGACGCGTGGCGGCGCCTGCGGAGGAACCGGTTCGCGCTGATCGCGACGATCTATCTCGCGTTCCTGGTCGTCGTCGCCCTGGTGTCCACCGTCTGGACGCCGTATCGCATGTCCGCGATCGGCGTTGCCGAGACCTATGCGCCACCTAGCGCCGCTCATCTCCTCGGGGCGGACCCGCTGGGTCGCGACGTCCTGAGCCGCCTGATGGTCGGATCGCAGGTCTCGCTCATCGTCGGGGTGGGCACGCAGGTGCTGGTGCTGCTCGTCGGGGTGCCGATCGGCTTGCTGGCCGGCTACTACCGGGGCTGGCTCGACAACGTCGTCACGTTCATCATCAACGTCTTCTACGGCATCCCGGACATATTGGTCGCGATGATCATGGTCTTCCTGCTCGGGCCCAGCCTGACCAACATCATCATCGCGATCGTCGCCACGCGCTGGATGGACATGGCGCGCCTGGTTCGAGGCCAGGCCTTCAGCCTGCGCGAGCGCGAGTTCGTCGAGGCCGGACGGGCTGCGGGCGCAAGGCCCTTCAAGATGCTGTTCGGTCACATCCTGCCCAACGCCCTCGGCCCGATCATCGTCCAGGCCACTCTCGGCATCCCGGCCGCCATCCTGTTCGAGGCCTTCCTGAGCTTCCTCGGTGTGGGCGTGCAGCCGCCGACCCCTTCGTGGGGTTCGATGGCCAATGAAGGTGTGCTGGCCATCCAGTACGCGCCGCACATCGTGATCGCGCCATCGATCGCCCTGTCCCTGACGCTGATGGCGTTCAACTTCCTGGGTGACGGGTTGCGAGACGCTCTCGACCCGCGTTCGCGGCGCTAGTGGCTGCTCCGATACTCCAGGTGCGCAACCTGCGCACCCAGTTCGCAACTCAAGACGGGCTCGTGAAGGCGGTCGACGACGTCAGCTTCGAGCTCTATCCCGGCGAAACGCTCGGCATCGTCGGCGAGTCTGGCAGCGGCAAGTCGGTGACGGCGCTGTCGATCCTGCGGTTGGTGCCCGAACCGGGCCGCATCGTCGGCGGCCAGATCCTGTTTCGCAACGATGACCTGATGCACATGAGCGATGAGGACGTGCGTGAGATCCGCGGGCGCGACATCGCGATGATCTTCCAGGACCCGCAGAGCTCCCTCAACCCGGTGCTCCGCGTCGGTTTCCAGATCGAGGAGGCGATGATCGCCCACGGCAAGTCGAAGGCCGACGCGCATGCCCGGACCATCGACCTGCTGAAGCGGGTGAGGATTCCGGCCGCCGAAGCCCGGGTCAAAGACTTTCCACACCAGCTGAGCGGGGGCATGAGGCAGCGCGCGATGATCGCGATGGGCCTCGCCAACGCGCCTCAGATCCTCATCGCGGACGAGCCGACAACCGCCCTCGACGTCACCGTTCAGGCGCAGATCCTCGAGCTTCTGGGCGACCTGAACCGCGAGCTCGGGACGGCGATCATCATGATCACCCACAACATGGGCGTGGTCGCCGGGCTGTGCACGCGGGTGATCGTCATGTACGCCGGAAAGATCGTCGAGCAAGGACCGGTCGACCAGATCTTCGCCAACCCGCAGCATCCCTATACCTGGGCGCTGCTGCGCAGCATCCCCCGGGTCGACGCCATACGCCATGAAAGGCTGCGCTCGATCGAAGGCATCGCGCCCGACCTGCTGCGACCCCCGTCGGGCTGCCGCTTCCATCCGCGCTGCCCTTTCCGGATCGAGAAGTGCTACACCGACGAACCGACGCTCAAAGAGGTGGCGCCTGATCAGGTCGCTGCCTGCTGGGTGACACTGGATCGGGCTCGCCGCGAGATGGGAGCGGACGACCTGGTTGACATCCGGCCAGGAGCCGGCTCGGGCGTCCACAAAGGCCAGGTGTCGTGACCGCTCAGGCGGTGGAGGCGCGCCCGACGCCGAGCCCCGGCGCGGCCAAAACGCTGGTCCGCGTCGAACAGGCCGTGAAGCACTTCCCCGCCGGCTTCGGCACGAGCGTGAAGGCAGTCGACGGCGTCAGCTTCGAGATCCGAGAAGGCGAGACGCTCGGCCTGGTCGGTGAGTCCGGATGCGGCAAGTCGACGCTTGCCCGGCTGGTGACCCAGCTGCTCCCGGTGACGTCCGGAAAGGTCTACCTCGGCGACGTCGAGCTGACCAGCCTGCGCGGCGAGAAGCTGCGGCAGCAGCGCCGGCAGCTACAGATGATCTTCCAGGACCCGTTCGCGTCCCTGGATCCCCGCATGACGGTGGGCGACATCATCGCGGAGCCTCTCGACAACTTCCGGGTGCTGCGCGGGCGCAAACGGAACGAAAGGGTTCAGGAGTTGCTTCGCATCGTCGGCCTCAACCCCAATTTCAACAACCGCTATCCGCACGAGTTCTCGGGCGGCCAGCGGCAGCGCATCGGCGTCGCGCGTGCGCTGGCCCTCAACCCGAAGCTGGTCGTGTGCGACGAGGCCATCTCCGCGCTCGACGTCTCGATCCAGGCGCAGATCGTCAACCTGCTCGAGGACCTGCAGCAGAAGTTCAAGCTCACCTACCTGTTCATCGCGCACGACCTGTCGGTGGTGCGGCACATCAGCGACCGCGTGATGGTGATGTATCTCGGCAAGATAGTCGAGATCGCGGACAGCGTCGGGACGTACAGCGACCCCAAGCATCCCTACACGAAGGCGCTGCTGTCCGCGATCCCGGTCCCGGACCCGAAGATCCAGCGGGGCCGGCGGTTGGTCGAGCTGTCGGGGGAGATCCCGTCGCCGATCCACCCGCCCTCCGGCTGCCGCTTCCACACGCGCTGCCCGATCGCCCGGGTGCCCACGCCGTGCGCGGAAATAGAGCCGCCGCTCGAGGAAAAAGCACGCGAGCACCTGGCCGCCTGCCACTTCAGCCAGGACGTTTAATCGGTGTTCACCTCCCCACCGTGTGGGGAGGGTAGGGTGGGGGCGCTCGCTAAAGAATCAGTGAGCGGCGATCCTCGCTGAGGTCCAGTAGAAGTCATAGAGCGCAGTCCCGCCGACCCCCTCCACGTATGGATGGACGAGGTACTGCTGCACCCCATAGACCAGGGCCGCGTACACGACGTCGCTGATCAGCACGTGGTCGGCCGCCTGGTAGTAGCTCAGCGCGAGCCCGACCGGCTTGGCGTCTGCGGTCGCGACGAGGCTGTCCAGCGTCGGGTTGGAGTAGCAAGAGCCGTTGGAGGAGGCGTGGGTGACGAACAGGTAGTCGAACCAGTCTTGCGGGTTGTTGTAGTCGGCGCTCCAACTCTGCCTGAAAGCGCCGTAGGCGCAGGGGCCGTCGCGCTGCTCGAAGAAGGTCTGCCTGTCGACGTCCGAGCATGCGACGGTGACGCCGAGGTTGGTCTTCCACTGCGCGACCAGGTTCGTGCACACGGCTCCGTTGAACGTGTTGGTGTCGAAGGTGTACGCGAGGCCCTTGACCTTTGTGCCGGTGGGGTCCCAGGCCTGGTATTCCTGCTTGGCCGCCGCGGCGTCGAACTTCGCGTTGGGGTCGGCGCCGTCGCCCAGGTAGCCGGCCAGCCCTTTGCTGAGCACGCCACCGGTCGCCGCGGTGCACGTCGTGCCTCCCGAACACACCGCGTCGACCAGCGCCTTGCGGTCGATCGCCGTCGAGAAGGCGTGGCGCCCTGCCTTACCGGCCGCGCCCGCGAACGGGCCCGTCTGAAGGTTGAACCCGATCCAGTAAGTGAGTCCGGCGGGTTCCAGCAAGAGCTGGGCCTTGAGCTTGAGGTCGGTGGTGTAGCGCACCGCGGTCGCGGGGGAGAGGGACTGCCGCCCGTATCCGATCAGGCTGTACACGCCCTGCTCGTACTTTGCAACCTGCGTGGCCGGGTCCGCCTGGACCTCCACGTGCACGTGCTTGATCGCGGTGGTCGAGCTGACCGGCTCAAAGTCCAGCGACTGCCCAACGACATGGTTGGTGAGTCGAAACGCGCCGCTGCCGACGAGCGTCTCCGGCTTCGTGTACCACACGTCCTCGCCCGCTGCGGCGACGACCTTGTGGTCGACCAGCCAGAACGGCCACAGGCCGACCAGAGTCAGCCACGATCCGGTCGGCTGGGTAAGGGCCGTGACCAGGGTGTAGTCGTCGACCCTCGTCAGCCCACTCATCTGAGTCGTGCGGCCCCTGGCGACGTCGAGGTAGCCGCGGAGGGGAGAAAACAGCGAGGCGTACTCGCCCTGCTTGGCTGTGGCGCGATTCCAGCTGTAGATGACGTCGTCGGCTGTGATCGGGTCGCCGTTGGAGAACTTCAATCCGCCGCGCAGATGAAATGTATAGGTCAGGCCGTCCGCGGAGATGTCGGGAAATGCCGCGGCCAGGTCCGGCACCTCGTGCAGCTTGTCGTCGAACTTGTACAGGCCCGAGAACACGTTGCGCAGGATGTCCACGTCGGCCGGCGAGCTGATCTGGGCCGGGTCGAAGTCGCCGATCTCCTGAGCGACCGGAAAGCTCAGCGTCTGATCGGTCGCGAGAACCTCGGCCGGGGCCGAGCTGCCGCCCAGCGTGCAGGCCGAGACCAGCGTCAACGCGGCCAGGGCAAGCGCGGCTGTGGTGCGAAGCCTCAGGTCTGCAGGACCACCTTGCCGGTGCTCTTGCCGCCGCCGACGAGGGCCAGCGCCGCGGGCGCCTGCTCGAGCGGCAGCCACTTCGAGATGTAGGGCTTGATCCGTCCGGCTTCATACATCTCGAAGAGCGTATGCATAGCCAATGGGATGAGCTGTGGCGCCCGCCGCATGTACAGGCCCCAATGCAGGCCGACCACGGAGTAGTTCTTGATCAGCACGTGGTTGGTGGCGGCCTGGGCGATGCGGCCCGAGGTGAACCCGACGACCACGATGCGGCCTTCGAAGGCGACGCACTTGGTCGAGCGGTCGTATACGTCGCCGCCGACCGGGTCGTAGATGACGTCGGCGCCCTGGCCGCGCGTGATCGTCTTCACCTCCTCCGCGAAGTCCTGGGTCTTGTAGTTGAGGGCGTGGTCCGCGCCGAGCTGCTTGCAAACCTCGACCTTCTCGTCCGACCCGGCAGTGGCGATTACGGTCGCGCCGGCGGCCTTGCCGAGCTGGATCGCGGCGCTGCCGACCCCGCCTGCGCCTGCGTGCACCAGGAGCGTCTCTCCAGCTTGCAGGTTGGCCCGGCGGTGCAGCCCGAACCAGCCGGTCTGGAAAACAAGCGTGAAGGCGGAGGCTTCGTCGAACGGCATTCCGTCGGGAATGCGAGTGAGCGATTGGGGAGCCACGTCGCAGAGCTCGGCGAAGCCGCCACGCGTCAGTCCGGCGTTGTCGGCGAGGGCCATGACCCGGTCGCCCTTCTCGAGGCCGGAGCCGGCGGGGGCCGATTCCACCTCGCCGCTGATCTCCACGCCCGGCACGAAGGGCAGCTCAGGCTTGACCTGGTACATCCCGGCGATCATCAGCACGTCGGGGAAGTTGATCGAGGCTGCGCGCACGGCGATTCGGACGGCTCCGTCTTTCAGCTCGGGAGTCTCGACGTCCTCGAAGTGGAGGGATTCGGGCCCGCCGAGCTCGCGGACCACCCAGGCCTTCACGGTCGGGAAGGCTACATCAGGCTGGTGGTGTGGCTGCACCCGCAGTGTGGTTCCATCCACAATCCTCTGTAGCCGGCGTAGCTCAGCTTGGTTAGAGCAGCGGTCTTTTAAACCGAAAGTCCGGGGTTCGAATCCCCGCGCCGGCACCACTTTTCGTGTGCTGATTCGGCTGAAGCACGACAAAAGCGTCCCGGAGGATGCCTGTCAGCGCTTCGGTTGACGCCTGACAGGTGTCCCGGCTGATACCTGACACTCCCGCGCATGAGGGAGATAAGCGTGACGGAGCAGAGGTACAAGGCAGTCCTGGCCGTAATCGCTGAGGGTCGCACGGTGACGCAGGTGGCTCGAGATTGGGACGTGGCCAGGCAGACGGTTCACGTGTGGCTCGAGCGCTACGAGGCTGACGGACTCGAAGGCCTGGCCAACCATTCACATCGGCCGGCCCACTGCCCACATCAGATGTCGGCGGCCGTCGAAGCCCAGCTGCTCGAGATGCGACGAGCGAAAACCGTATTGGGGAGCTCGGCGCCTGGCACTCGAGCTGGGGCGCAAAGGGGTCGACCCGGCACCTTCCAAGTCGGCTGTCTACCGCTCGTTGGTGAGGGCGGGAGTCATTGACCCGCTGCAGCGGCAGCGGCGCAAAGAAACCTGGAAACGCTGGGAGCGGGCGGCGCCGATGGAGCTCTGGCAAATGGACGTTGTCCATGGCTTCTTGCTCGCCGATGGAACCAGCGCCAAAGCGCTGACCGGAATCGACGACCACTCCAGGTTCTGCGTCTCCGCCCGGCTCATGACCAGAGAGCGGACCCAGGCCGTCTGCGACGGATTCAGTTCAGCTCTGCAGACCTACGGCGTGCCGGGGCAGGTGCTGACCGACAACGGCAAGGTCTTCACGGGGCGCTTTGCTCAGCCACCGGTGGAAGTGCTCTTCGACCGGATTTGCCGGGAGAATGGCGTCGACCACATCCTCACTCAACCGCGCTCGCCGACCACCACGGGCAAGATCGAGCGCTTCCACCGCACTCTCCGAATCGAGTTCAACACCAGGCAGGTGTTCAAGACCTTGAAGACGGCACAGGAGGCGATTGATGAGTGGGTGAGCTACTACAACACCCAGCGGCCACACCAGGCACTGGGCGATGTGACCCCGGAAAGCCGATTCAATGCCGTTGAGCGGCAGCCAGCGGATCCGCGCACTCCTCGGCCAGAACGCAACGGTGAGCAGTGGGTCTGCCGGAGGGTAGCGAGCAACGGCGTCGTCAGCGTGGGCTACCAGCAAGTCAGTGTGGGACGCAACTACGCCGCCTGTTCGTGTGATGTGCTGGTGACCGACGGCCTGCTTCAATTCTGGGTGGGCAGCGAGCTGCTCAAGACAGTCGCTCGCACGGGCACCGGCGTGGTCCGCAAACTACACGCCAACGGCACGGCGCCGAGGCCTAGGTGAATTGAGAGTGTCGGGCGTCAACCGGGACGCGCCAGTCGGGCATCAACCGGGACAGCACACCGGAGCCAATCTCGTTGTGCAAGTTCGGCTGCTAGGCGACAAAACGCCTTCGGCTGCCTTGCGACAGGCCTTCGGCAGGTTTGCTACAGCTACTTCGGTACCTCCGCGACACTCCCCCGCCATGAGGGAGATGAGCGTGAGCGAGCAAAGGTACAAAGCGGTTCTGGCGGTTATCGGCGACGGTCGAACGGGGGGTCGGATCACAGCCTTGGAGTTCGGCCTGCTGCCGTTAAGCTGACGCGCGTGCACTTGAATGAGTTGGTTACGCCCGCCCTGCTGATCGACTCCGCGGCGTTCGAGCACAACCTGGCCACGATGAGCGCCGCGCTGCCTGGGTCGCGTTTGCGCCCGCACGTGAAGGCGCACAAGTGCACTGCGCTCGCACACCGCCAGGCGGCAGTCGGGCACCTCGCTTTCACCTGCGCCACCATCCGCGAAGTTGAGGGCATGGCGACCGCGGGACTGGGCCAAGACCTGCTGCTTGCGAATGAGGTGCTCGATGCGACACGGCTCGGGCGAGTCGAGGGTCGCGTCACTTTGGCGGTCGATTCGGAGCAGACGATCGAGGCGGCCGCCAACGGCGGCGTGAAGGAAGTGCTGATCGATGTCAACGTCGGCCTGCCGCGCTGCGGCTGTGCCCCTGAGCACGCCGGGGCTCTGGCGGACAACGCTCGTGCCCGCGGTCTCACCGTGAGAGGAGTCATGGGTTACGAAGGCCACGCGGTCGGGCTCGATGATCGATCGCTGCGTGAGCAGCTGACCTCCGCCGCGATGGAGCTGCTGCTGAAGGCGCACGCCGATGTGGGTGGAGAGATCGTCTCGGCAGGTGGTACGGGCACCTACGACATCAATACGTGGGCAAACGAGATCCAGGCCGGCTCCTACGCGCTGATGGACACCGCGTACGCGAAACTCGGCCTCCCCTTTCGTCAAGCGCTCAGCGTGCTGGCGACCGTAATCTCGGTCTCGAGCTCGGGCTACGCCGTCGCCAACTCCGGTCTCAAGGCGCTCGCGATGGACCACGGTAAACCGGACATCGAGGGCGCGAACATGATGTTCGTGTCGGATGAGCACATCACCTTCGTTCCCGGCGAGCCGGTTGCCGTCGGCGATCTGGTTCGCGTAATGCCCGCTCATGTCGACCCCACCGTCGCGAAACACAAGCGCATGCACCTGGTCGCCGGCGACGACGTGCTTGAATCGTGGGACGTCGACCTACGCGGCTGGTGACCGCGGCGCCGCCTCACTGGACCAACTGGGCGGGCACATACTCGTGCAGCCCCGCGCGAATCGAGACTCCCGCCACCGAGGACGAGATCGCCCGCATCGTTCGCTCGGCCGGCAAGCGAGGCGAGCGTGTGAAGGTTGCCGGCAGCGGCCATTCGTTCACCGACATCGCCTGCACCGACGGCTGCATGATCCGGCTCGACCGCTACAACCAGGTTCTCGACGTCGATCGCGAGGCCGCCACGATCACCGCCCAATCCGGCATCACCATCCTCCAGCTGAGCGACGCAATTGCGCATTTCGGGCTCGCCCTGGAGAACCTCGGCGACGTCGGTTACCAGACCATCGGCGGCGCCATCTCCACCGCGACTCACGGTACGGGCGAGCGCTTTCGCAACATGTCGAGCCAGCTGGTCGCACTGTCTCTGGTCACCGCGGATGGCGAGGTGCGGCACTGCTCGTCCGACGCGGACTCCGAAGTATTCAAGGCGGCACAGGTCGGTCTCGGCGCGCTTGGCGTTCTGTCGACGGTCACCCTGCGCTGCGTGCCTGCGTACAACGTGCGCTCGCTGCAGGAGCCCCGCCATGTGGACCAACTGCTCGAGCAGTTCGACGAGCAGTGCGCAGCGAGCGACCATTTCGAATTCTTCTGGTGGCCGCACACCGTGTGGGCGCAGGCGATCACCAACACGCGCACCCAGGACCCGCCATCACAAAAGGAGCGCCGGGTCGGAGCCGGCGCCTACATCAAAGACATCCTGATCGAGAACGGCGCCTTCGGCATGATCCAGCGGGCCGCACAGATTCGTCGCTCGTGGATTCCCAGACTCGCGGGCCTGACTGCGAAAACTATGGTCCGCAAGGAGATGACCGACCGGAGCGACAGGGTCTTCGCCAACGAGCGCCTTGTGCGCTTCGCGGAGATGGAGTACGCCGTACCACGCGACCGGCTCATCCCGGCCTTCCGCGACATCCGCCGCATGATCGAGCGCACCGGCCTGCTCATCAGCTTCCCGGTCGAGGTGCGTGCCGTCGCCGCCGACGACATGCCGCTCAGCCCGGCGTATGGGCGGGACACCGGCTACATCGCCGTCCACGTGTTCCACAAGTTCGAGTACGAGCCGTACTTCCGCCAGGTCGAAACGATCATGAATGCCTACGAAGGGCGCCCGCACTGGGGCAAGCTTCACTTCCAGTCGGCCGAAAGCCTGAAGCCTCGATACCCGCTGTGGGATGAGTTCATCGCCGTTCGAGACCGCCTCGACCCAGAGCGCCGGTTTGCCAACGACTACCTCGACCGGGTGCTCGGCTAGGAGCGGTACCAGCCTTCCAGGTCGGCATCGATGCGCGGGTAGGCGTCGGTCCACGGCCGCGCGTGCGACTCGACGATTTCGCGCAGGCGGAGCAACCGGTCGCGCGCTATGCCGTTGAAGAACGCCTCTCGTTTGGCGCCCGCCAGGTCCGTAGCTTCTGTCCAGATGCCGCGGCCGCAAGCGATGCCGCTCGCGCCCGCCCGGCAGGCCACCTCGGCCATCTCCACAAAAGCGTCGGGCGGGTTCTCCCCAGACAGCAGGACCCATGGGCGCCCGGCGATTCGAGTCACCTCCGCGCAGGCGTCGCGCCACCGCCCGCGGTCGGTCTCCTCCGGGCCGTACGGGAACTGAAGTTTCAGGACGTCCGCGTCGAACCGCGCCATGGTGGCCGCTGTCTGCACGATGGCGCGCCGGCGGTCCTCGCCCTCGAACGGAGCGCCCTCTACCACCGAGTAGGTCAGGGGCTCCACGAAGATCGGCAGACCGGCAATCCGGCACTGAGCCACGGCCTCCTGCACCAGCCCCTCCTGCTCAGCGGCGTTGGGAGCGAGGGGGTGGTAGTAGACCAGCAGCTTGGCCGCCGAGGCACCGATGCCGCGGGCCCGGGCAGCGCCCCATCCCTCGAGTAAGCGGCTCCGGCGCTCGGTTGATGGGCCTTCGTACCCGGTCGCCTCGAGCGCGATGACGAGCCCGACGTGGCCTGGCAGCGAGCCGTCGGCGATGCACTGCGCCGCGCCGATCTCGGGATCGAGGAGAACGCCGGTAGCGGCGCTCGCAAGGGCGCGCACTGCGGTTCGCTTGAACCCAACCAGTTCGGCGTACGGGACGCCGCCGGGGTCGGAGGGCCGCAGCGCCTTACGCAGGTTCTGGCGGTGGTCGAGGGCCATGATAGTGAACCGCCCCGAGGGCGAGGCGCATTCCTGAAGACCACGTATCGCTCCGATCCGCTGACTCAACACCGTCGTCAATTGTGGCCTCCAGGGTTTGCTTGCCAGCCGCCCCATAGTCTGATATACCTCTGCCGTGCAGGTCAAACGTGCACGCACAAATGTGCACAACGGCCAGGACACCAGCCTGCTGGCTGAGGTTGCGCGCGCCTATTACGAGCAGGACCTGACGCAGGAGCAGATAGCCAAAGAGTTCGGAGTTTCGCGATCCCAGGTCTCCCGCTACCTCACCGAGGCGCGCAGCCGGGGCGTCGTCCAGGTGCGCATCGTTGCCCCCGAAGCCCGCAACCGCGAGCTCGAGGAAAAGCTGAAGAAGCGATTCCCGCACCTGCAGCAGGTTGTGGTCGCACCAGTCTTCACCGACCGTGGAAGTTCCATCCGGATGGCGGTCGCCCGAGCTGGCGCCCGCCTGGTGGAGAAGCTGGTCACCGCCAACTCGGTGGTGTGCTTCGGCGCCGGCCGCACGCTGGCACACCTCGTGCGGTCGCTCTCGCCCATTGCCCTCCATGACGTGACCGTCGTTCAGGCCATGGGCAATGCCGGGCATCAGGGGCTGGAGATCGACTACAACGCCATCGCGCAAGCGGCGGCAGCGGCATTTGGCGGGCGCGCCTACCAGATCAACGCCCCCGCGATCCTCGGCAAGGGAGCGAGCGCCGCCGAGCTCGAAGCGTCCAGCCCGCAGCTCGCCGAAGCGCTGAGGCTGGCGCGCTCAGCCGACCTCTACGTGATCGGTATCGGAACCCTCTCACTCGACGAGATCTACGTGAGCACCGGACTGATCAAGGAGAGCGATCTCCGGGCGCTGCGGCGCGAGGGCGCCGTCGGCGACATCTGCGGGAGCTTTTTCGATGTCACCGGCCGGCGCCGTCCCGGCCCGTTTCAGAACCGCGTCGTGGGAGTGAGGCTCGAAGACCTTCGGAGAGCGCGGCTTGCGCTCGCATGTGCAGGAGGAGAAGACAAGGGCGCTGCTTTGTTGGGAGCGTTGTCGGGACGCTGGATCAACGGCCTCGTGACGGACGAGTTCGCGGCCAGAAGCGTGCTCGACCGTGCGTCGCGTTCAGTGAGGGCCTAGCCCATGCGGGCCCCGCATTCATTTGGGGAGGTAAGCAAATGAGAGCATCGTGGTTGGCGGCGGTGGCCACCGCCGTGGTGGTGTTGACTGCCTGCGGTTCCACCTCGGCGGCGGCGCAACCGGCTGCCGGCAAGGTCAACAAAGACCAGAAGATCGTCGGCGACAAGGTCACGCTGACCTCAGACCAGTTAGCCACCATCAAGGCGTATTCCAAGGGCAAGCTCGTCGGAATCGTTGCGCTGACCATGCAGACGCAGTACCACCAGAACCTGAACAACGCGGCCAAGGCGGAGGCTGAGGCGCTTGGTTTCACTGCCGAGATTTGCGACTCGCAGGTCGACAACGCCAAGGCGGTGGCCTGCCTCGAAGGCTTCATCACCAAGGGCGCGGTGGCGATCATCACGACCAACGCCGCGGACACGGTTGGTCCGGCGGTGCGCGACGCCATCGCCAAGCACATCGTGGTCGTCCAGGTGACCGGCACCGACATGGTCGACTTCGGGGCCATCACGGCGTCGGTGAACAACATCACCATCGGACTGGCAGAGGGCAAAGCAGCCGGCGAATACGCGGCCAAGCAGTTCCCCGGCAAGACGGTCCAGGTCGCGATCCTCGACTATCCCTCGATCCCGGACCTGGTCGCACGGGCAGACGCCATTCAGAGCGCGATGCTCACGGCCGACCCGAGCATCCAGGTCGTCGGCCGCTTCATCGGCGGTCTCGCCACCAACGGAGTCACCTCGACTGAGACCGCCCTCCAGAAGTTTCCCAACCTCCAGGGCATCGTCGGCATCAACGACGGCGGCGACCTGGGCGCGTATCAGGCTCTCGTCGCGGCACACAAGAGCGCCGACACCACGTTCGTGTTCGGCATCGACTGCGACCCCCAGGCGGTGACATACATCGACCAGGGAACTATCTACAAGGGCTGCGTCGACACCAACCCGAGCGGCACGGGCAAGCTCGCGGTCGACGCTTTCGGAACCGTGTTCGCCGGCGCTGACGTGGCCGGCCAGATCGAAGTTCCCGTCTCGGTGCACACGCACAGCTAGGCGAAGAGCAATTCCTTTGGACCGCATGGTCGAAATCGACATCGATTGGTTCGGGAGCCCGCCCTGGGACCGCTCACTTGAGCGGTTCCTGGGGCGGACCCGACCGCTCCTGCGCGGCGAACGGCCGCTGCAGGGCGTGTGCTTCAACGTGGGCTGGCTGGCCGATCTTGTCACCGAGTGGACGGGCGATCCGAACCAGCGGATCCCCCTCCGTTCGCGCCGGTTCGCGCACTGGGCGACGCTCAGCTATGCCGACCTTCGCGACTTCTTCGACCAGACCAAAGCCGCCGCCCGGGGCCTCGGCATGCCTGACCTGAAGCTCGGCGTGCTGGTCGCCGGCCTCGGCCAGGTGGTCGCGCCACCCGACGACGGCAGCATGTACGACCTCTTTTCGAGCTGGTACGACCGCCATCCCGAGCTCTACCCGCTGGACATCTCGCCTCTTCCGGGCCCGGATCTCGATCCCCGTGTGCCTTTGAAGGGTGACGATCACCATTACGCCACTCGGCCGCATGGCCTTCGTGACGGTGAGCCCTTCCCGGAGTTTTTCGGAGAGCAGTGGGGCTCGGTCGCCAAGTTCCTGGGCCTGGACTTCGTTCATCTGAGGGACGGCTTCTTCGGGCCGCTGCTGTACACGCGGTGCGGACCGTACGGGACCACCGCCTCGGCCGACCCGACTGAGAACCGCACCTGGACCGATGCCGTCCGGCGCCTCTTCCGCGCGTGCAAGGACGCTCATCCCGACGGGCTCGTGATCGCCTATTCGAGCGGCATCAGCGGTACGGCCGAGTGGCTGACCGGCTGCGTCGACCTTGAGGAGATCGTCGCCGACGGCGCCCTGGACGTCTTCATCGACCAGACATGGGGCGGCGCGTGGCAGGACTGGTGGGATGACACGTGGAAGGGCTGGACCTTTCAGCTCGCCTATCTGCTCGGCCATGGCGCTCAGATCGCCGCCGGCAACCTGCGCCGTGAGCGGCCCTGCCGCCACTACCTGCTCATCGAAACCTGGGACGGCTGGGAGCCGTGGGACACGCTGCACGACACGCCCGAGAAGCTGCGGTGGGCGATCTGGGCTTTCACTCACGCGACCGTGATCGGGCCCGACGGACTGCTGCCGCGGGACGGCATCTACATCTCCTGGATGAATGACTGGAATGACCGGCTCATCGGCGAGGAGGAGGTCGCCTTTCTTGCTCGCAACCTGGACCCGGCGGAGGCCAGCGCGCGGGGAATGGATCGGGTCTTCGGCCCGCTCCTGGTCCACAACCGCTCCGGCCTGGCCGCGAAGTACGCGGCCGACCCCCGATCGAATGCCAGCGAGTGGGTGGAGGACTTCGCCGGCATGGCCCTGAAGTGGGGACTGCCGATCCTTGCCGCCACCCAGCCGGACTGGCTGCCGGCGCGTTGGCCCGAGGGCGCGTTGGTTCAGCTTCCCGGCAAGCTCGACGTAACTGGACTCGAAGAGCTCGGCGGCCCCGTCGTGTCGACGGGCCGCGCGGACCTGGTGGATGCATCGCTGCTCCAGCGGGCCGGCGTGTCCACCACCGGCGAGCGCCTGCCTGGCGGGTACACACTGGGCCGTCCGTCGAGCCGAGACCTTCCGCGCGAGGAGCGCGTGCACCTGCCTGAGCGGGTCGCGGTGGCGGCCGGCGAGGGTGCCTGGGTCGGATACGAAGCGGGTGGGTCGCCGGTGCTCGCCGGCCGCGGCCAGTTCCTCTACTGGCAGCCGCCGGACCTTGCGGACCCGACGGATGCACTCGTGCCCCACTCGCAGATCGGGACTGTATCTCCATACGTCGAGGCCGCGCGCGCGATGCAGGCCCGAACGTCGGATGGCGTGCGGGCTGAGGCGCCGCCCGCCGGCGAGCCCGTGACGTTCTCGTGCTGGTCGAGCGGCGGCATCGTCCACGTGCTCTTGGGCAACCTGGAATCGGGCTGGATGGGCGACTCGCGCTTCCCGCGCCGTGCGACCGTGGTCCTACCGCGCGCACGGCTCGGGCTCGACGCCAAGACCGCGTACGTGCTTCAGCCGGAAGACGGAGGCGACCCACTGGTCGCCGGCGACGCCGGTGGAGCTGAGCTCCGCTTCACCATCGACGTTCCGGCGCAGGGGTGCTGGCTTGGGCGGCTGGAGGCCGGCCGGTGAACGCGGTCATGTCGGTGCTCAGGCAGGACAGCAACGCGCCGTTGAGATCGCGTGCGCTCGACTTCCTCGCCGAGTATGGCTTCATCGTCTTCTTCGCGATCTGGGCGATCTACCTGTCGATCACGACCGAGCAGTTCCTGACCCCCGACAACCTGCTCATCGTGCTGCGCCAGGCGTCCATCTTCGGGGTCCCGGCCATCGGCGCCACCTTCATCATGATCGTCGGGGAGATCGACATCTCCTTTGGCTCGCTGCTCGGGCTGAGCGGCGCCATCGGCGCGAGCATGATCGTCGGCGGCGCCAACCCGATCGCCGGCTTCGTCGCCGCGATAGTCGTCGGTGGAATCGTCGGCCTGATCAACGGCCTGCTCGTGACCGTGATCAGGATCCCTTCGGTCGTCGCGACCCTGGGCATGCTCACCGCGCTGCTCGGGGCCGGGCTCTGGTACACGCACGGCCAGAGCTACTTCGGGCCGCAGCTGGAGCCGATCATCTTTCTGGCCGAGGGCTACATCGGTTTCCTGCCGGTGCCGGTCCTGATCCTGTTCGTCTCCTACCTGATCGGTTATCTCGTCCTCAGCCGCACGGTTTTCGGGCGCTGGGTCTACCTGGTCGGCGACAACCAGGACGCGGCCTTTCGGGCGGGCATTCCGGTCCGGCGGATCAAGATCGCGGTCTTCACGCTGGCCGGCGTGCTCACCGGGGTCGGCGCCATGATCCTGGTCGGCCGGGTGGCGCAGGCCAACGCATCTCTTGGCACGGAGGCCCTGTTCCCGGTCCTGACGGCCGTCATCCTGGGCGGGGTCAGTCTGTCCGGCGGCCGGGGCAACCTCTGGAACACCCTCATTGCGTCGGTCTTCCTCGCCAGCATCGTCAACGGGCTGATCCTCATCGGCGCCGATCCGAGCGTCCAGCAGATCGCTCAGGGCGGCATCCTGATCGCAGCCCTTTCGCTGGACCGGTTGCGGCGATGACGGTTCAGCAGGCGTCCCCGACGGCCCTTCGGCAGGGCCGCCACCTGATCGACGGGCGGTGGGTCGATTCCGCTTCCGGCAAGACACATCGCATAGTCGAGCCGGCGCACAACCGGCCCATCGCCGAGGTCGCCGCCGGCGATGCGGCCGAGGTCGACGCAGCGGTGGCCGCCGCGCGTCAGGCGTTCGACTCCGGGCCATGGCCAAGGTTGTCGGCGAGCCAGCGAGGACGCTATCTCCTGCGCCTGGCGGCCCTCATCGAGCGACACGCCGACGAGCTCGCCCACCTCGAGTCGCTGAACAACGGCAAGCCCATCCGCGAGAGCAGCCGGATCGATGTGCCGCTGGCGGCGGACTGCTTCGAATACTTCGCCGGCTACGCGACCAAGCTCACCGGCCACACCCTGCCGGTGCCCGGCGATTTCCTCGCCTACACGCTTCGCCAGCCGGTCGGTGTCGTGGCGGCGATCACACCCTTCAACTTCCCACTGCTCCTTGCTTCCTGGAAGCTGGCGCCCGCGCTCGCCTTCGGCAACACTGTCGTGATCAAGCCCTCGCCGGAGACGCCGCTCACCACGCTGCGGCTGGCGGAGCTCGCGGTCGAGGCGGGGTTGCCGGCGGGCGCGCTCAACGTCGTGCTCGGCGACGGCGTGCCGGGCTCGGCGCTGGTAAATCACGCGCTGGTCGACAAGGTCACCTTCACGGGATCGACTTCGGTGGGCAAGCAGGTCGCGGCCGGCGCATCGGGCAACCTGAAGCGGGTCTCCCTGGAGCTGGGTGGCAAGGCGCCCAACATCGTCTTCGCCGACGCGCCCCTCGACGATGCGGTCGCCGGCGCCCTGTTCGGTGTCTTCTGGACCCAGGGCGAGATCTGCACCGCGGGCTCGCGAGTGCTCGTCCATGCGTCGATCTTCGACACCTTTGTTGAAAAGTTCGTCGCTCGGACCAAGCGCTTGCGCATCGGCGACCCCCTCGACCCCAACACGGACGTCGGCCCGCTGGTCTCCAAGCGCCAGCACGAGCGCGTCATGGGCTACATCGACGCCGGCAAGAAGGGCGGAGCCCGTCTGGTGGCGGGAGGCGGGCGGCCGCCGGGGCCGGAGCTCGCCGACGGGAACTATGTCGAGCCGACCATCTTCGTCGACGTTCGCAGCGACATGTCGATCGCGCGAGAGGAGATCTTCGGACCGGTGGTCGTGATCCAGCCGTTCAAGACCACGGAGGAGGCTCTCCGCATCGCCAACGCGAGCGACTACGGCCTGACTGCGGGTGTCTGGACACGCGATGTGAAGCTCGCCCACCGGATGGCGCGCGACCTTCGTGCGGGCACCGTCTGGGTGAACACGTACAACCTGGTCACCAGCGAGGCTCCGTTCGGCGGGTTCAAGCAGAGCGGATGGGGACGGGAGAACGGCCCGTACGCGCTCGAGTCGTTCACCGAGGTCAAACAGGTCTACGTCAACCTGGCCGAGCAGTCGCCCGACTGGTACGGGGAGTCGTGATGGCGACCGCAATCGCCGCCCCCGCCCCCGCCGAGCTGTACCTGCCCCCGCTGGTCGTGTTCGGGCGCGGAGCGCTCGAGCAGGCGGGCGCGCGCGCGCGTGCCTACGGGCGCCATGCGCTCGTGATCACCGATCGCGGGCTCGTCGCGACCGGACTGGTCGAGCGCGTCACCGGCAACCTGCGGGCGGCGGGCGTCGAGTCGACGGTGTTCGCGGGCGTGGAGCCGAATCCCACGGTGCAGCAGGTCGAGGCCGCGCTGGCCGCGGGCGCAGGACGCGACATCGAGCTTGTCGTGTCGATTGGCGGCGGCAGCGCTCACGACTGCGCCAAGATGGTCGCCCTCGTCGCCGCGAATGGCGGTCAGGTCCGCGACTACGAGGGCTCGGAGCGGGCCGGAGGCGCAGGCATCCCGCTCATCGCGGTCAACACCACGTCTGGAACGGGCGCCGACGTCAGCCGGTTTGCAGTGATCACCGACACCGAGCGCAAGGTGAAGATGGTCATCGCCGACCGCAGGGTGATGCCGGTGCTCGCGATCAACGACCCGCTCACCACGGTCGGCATGCCGAAGCCAGTCACGATGGGCAGCGGCCTTGACGCGCTGACCCATTCCGTCGAGGCGTATGTATCGATTCTCGCGTCCGATCTCAGCGACGTTATGGCGCTGCGCGGAGTGGAGCTCGTGAGCAAGCACCTCATGCGCGCAGTTGAGATGGGACAAGATCTCGATGCCCGCGAAGGCATGATGCTCGGCTCGCTCTATGCCGGGCTCGCCATCAACTCCGCCCTGGTCGGGGCCACGCACGCGCTGGCCCACGCGTTGGGTGCGCTGCTGGACCTTCCACATGGCGTTTGCAATGGCATCCTGCTGCCGCACATCTGCGCGGTCAACTACGCCTCCCGCAAGCAGCGCTATGACCGGCTGGCCTCGATCCTCGGCGGCGGGGCGGACGGCAAGCGTCTACCCCAGCTGCTGCGCAGGCTTGGCGATCGCGCCGGCCTCCCGCGCGGACTGGCGGCCCTCGGCGTCCAGAAGTCGCACATTCCCGCGCTTGCGGAGCGCGCCCTTGCCGACATGACGATGTCCACTAATCCGCGGCCGCTGAGCGCGTCCGAGGTGAGCGCCATCTACGAGAGAGCTCTGTGAATGACGGAACCGCTCTCGGACTCCTCGAGGTGTATGGGCTCGCGGCCGCGGTGGCCGTCGCCGATGAGATGGCCAAGGCGGCTCCGATCGAGATCCTGCGCCGGCAGGAGATCGGAGACGGGTTGGTGACCGTGGTCGCGAGTGGAGGCGTGAGCGCCGTGCTGGAGGCGATCGCGGCCGGCCGCCGGTTCGCGACGGCACGCGAGACGTTTCGCGCCGCGGCCGTGCTGGGCCGGCCCGCGGCCGGTGTGTCGGATCTCTTCTTCCCGCCAGGAAGAGGTGGCGCGGCGCCACCTGGCGGCGCCGGTCCGCGAGCTGCCGTCAACCGGACTCGAGTGCGGCGGAGCACGCCGCGCTCAACACAAAACCTAGGAGGAAACGCAGGTGGCTGAGAACAGGAATTCGGGAAACGCGATCGGGATGATCGAGACGAGAGGCCTGGTGGCCGCAGTCGAAGCGGCCGACGCCATGGTCAAGGCGGCGCAGGTCACGCTGGTCGCGCGCCAGCTGGTCGGTGATGGCCTGGTGACCGTGATCATCAAGGGCGAGGTGGGCGCGGTGAAGACTGCCGTCGAAGCCGGCGGCAGCGCAGCGCAGCGCGTGGGTGAGCTGGTCTCGCAGCACGTGATCGCGCGGCCGGACAACGCCATCGAGAGCGTGATGGTCGCGCCGTAGGCGAAATTCGAGAGAGACATCGTGATGACCGCGTCTGACGGCGCGCGCCTGCGAGCGCTCGTGCACATCGACCGGATGGGTCCCCAGTACGCGTCCTACTGGGCCCTGATGGCGCAGGGCAGCCTGCCCATCGCCGAGATGTCACAGCTCCTCGTCGAGGTGACGCCGAGCAGCCTGGTGTTCCCGATAGCCGACGCCGCCTTCAAGGCGTGCGCCGTGCAGTCGGCGGGCACGTTGATCGAGCGCGACTTCGGGCTTGTCGAGCTGCATGCGCAGCGAACCGACACAGTGCTCGAAGCCCGCAACGCGGTGCTCCGTTCATTGGGCCTGGGGGTGGCCGACCGGCAGCTTCCGGAGCTGGTGTCCTCGCAGCGCATCAGCGCGCTCAGCCCCTACCACAGCCATATGTTCAACAAGGTCCGGCGCGGGGCATGGACGCTGCCCGGGGACACCCTCTACATCCTCGAGGTGGCGCCGGCCGCGTATGCGTACTTGATCGCGAACGAGATCGAGAAAGCGACCGGGATGGAGCTGGTGCGCGTGGCCGGCACCGGACTCTTCGGGCGCGTGATCGTCTCCGGAACCGACGCGCAGGCAGAGGTTGCCGAGCGGATCACCCATCAGGTGGTCGGCTCGGTGGCAGCCGAAAGCGCGCGGACAGGAGGGAGTTGATTTGCAGCTGGCGCGAGTCGTTGGAAGCGCGGTCGCCTCGATGAAAGAGGCGACCATGACCGGCACCAAGCTCTTGCTCGTCGAAGAGGTGGGGGCGGACGTGAAGCCGGGATCCAGTGCCCCATACGTCGCCGTCGACCTGGTCGGCGCCGGCGAAGGCGAGCTGGTGCTGGTGGCCCGTGGAACACCGGCCGCGCGCGCGGTCGGAGAGCAGGCGGTGGCCGTGGACGCCGCCATCGTGGGGATCGTCGACACCCTCCGGCGCGAGGGCAAGACGATCTACTCAAAGGACTAAGGGATTGGCAGCCGGGGTGGAGCTGCGCGCATTCGGCCAGGTGTCCCGGATGCAGCCGCGATATGCCGCCTACGAGGCCACGGTGGCCGACGGCGACATACCGCTCGTGGGCATGGCCCAGCTCTTCGTCGAGGTCTCCCCCGGCAACGTGGTGTACCGGGTCGCCGACGCGGCGCTGAAGGCGACATCGGTGCGGCCAGGCTCGCAGGTCGTGGAGCGCGAGTTCGGGCTGCTCGCCTTGCACGCGGACGACCCCGAGGTTGTGGTGGAGGCGGGGCGGGTCATCCTCGACCGGCTGGGGCTGGCCACGTCCGATCGCCTGCGCCCGGCAATCGTGTCAGAGGAGGTGATCACGAACATCACACCGTTCCAGGCGCAGCTGATCAACCGCTTCCGGCGCGGCTCGCTACTGGTGCCCGGGCAGACGCTGCTGGTGGTCGAGGTGACGCCGGCGGCTTACATCCTGCTCGCGGCCAATGAGGCCGAGCGGTCGGCGCAGGTCGACATCATCGACATCCGCCCGGTCGGCCGCTTCGGGCGACTGTACGTCGCGGGCGATGAGTCGAATGTGCGCGAGGCGCAGGAAGGAGTTCGGCGCGGATTGGCCGGGATCGCCGGTCGGGAGGCGCGGTGATGCTTTGGGTCGCCGTCTCGTCCCGCGGCGAGCTGGAGGAGCTGCGCCGGCACCACGTCGGCGACGTCTTCGTCATCCGCGACGGCCACACGCAGATCTACGGACGCCCGGGCGATCGTCTCTGTGTGGCCCTCGAGGAGAGCGAGGTGTCCGGCAACGCGCGCCGCGTCGTCGCGGGCCTTCCCGTGCGAGCGGGCGTGCTGGTCCCCGCATCCGTCGCCGGCCTGGCTGTCCTCGCGGAGGCGAAGGCGCGCGGGCGGGCTCCACTGGCGGCGCGGGCAAGGAGCGGCGCCGAGGTCGAGGCGGCGGCGGCAGCCGGTGCGGCGTTCGTGGTGGCGACTGACCCGAGCGTCCGCGGCATGATGCGCCCGGGGATCACCGTGATTCCCGAGGTCGCCGCCTTCAGCACGGCCCTAGCAGGTGCGGGCCGGACCCCAGCTTCATCGCGGTCGAATCCCGCCGCGGCGAGCACGTTCGGCGCCGCGCTGGACCACGCCGTGAGCGCAGCGCCCTCCCGCGAGGCGGTCGTCCACGCCGCGTCCGGGCGGCGCCAGACCTACGCCACATTAAAGGACGAGGCGCATCGGATCGCTCGGGCGATGCTCGCGAGCGGAATCGCCCATGGCGCCCGCGTCGCGGTCCTCGCCGGGAACGTGCCTGAGTGGCCGGCGATCCAGCTCGCAGCCGGCAGCATCGGCGCGATCCTGGTCCCGATCAACCCGAGCTACCGGGCCGACGAGCTCGCCTACCAGCTGAGCCAGTCAGGGTCGTCTCTGTTGCTCGCGGCCGCCCGGGAGCGTCACCAGGCCGACCTCGAGTCCGTGCTCGGAGGGCCCGCGGCGCCGAATCGCGCGGTGGCTATCGGCGACGACGTTGTGGCGTCCAACCTGACGCTCTGGTCGAGTTGGCTCGAGTCTGGCAATGGGATTCCGGATGACCGCGTGCGCCGCGCGGCGGCGGCCGTTCAGCCGAGCGATGTCGCATGCATCCTTTACACCTCGGGCACGACGGGCGCCGCCAAGGGCGCGATGCTCACCCACCGGGGCATGCTTCAGAACGCGATCGCCGTCGGCGCGGCCTTGAGGCTGGGCGCCGACGACCGGCTCTGCCTCCCGGTGCCGCTCCACCACTGCTTCGGCTGCGTGATGGGCACGCTGGGAGCGCTTGTCTACCAGGCGACGCTGGTGATCCCGAGCGAGCGATTCGACGCCGACCGCGTGCTGGCCGCCATCGCCACGGAGCGCTGCAGCGTCCTGTACGGGGTGCCGACGATGTTTCACGCGGAGCTCGAGCGACAACCCCAGGTCGGCGCGGATCTGAGCACGCTGCGCACCGGCATCATCGCCGGCGCCCCCGTCGACCCGGACCTCGCCCGCCGCGCAATGCGAGAGCTGCACATCCCTGGCCTCACCGTCGCTTACGGCCTCACCGAGGCGTCGCCTGTCGTGACCCAGACGACCGTCGACGACCCCGAGGACGTGCGCCTCGGAACGGTCGGCAGGCCCATCGCAGGCGCTGCCGTCAAGGCCGTCGACCCCGACACCGGCCGCACGCTGGCGGCCGGCAAGATGGGCGAGCTCTGCACACGAGGGCCGATGGTGATGCGCGGGTACCACGGCATGCCGAAGGAAACGCACGCGACGATCGACGCGGGCGGGTGGCTGCACACGGGCGACCTGGCCGAGCGCGACGCGCATGGCTACTGGCGCATCGAGGGCCGGATCAAGGACATGATCATCCGCGGCGGCGAGAACATCTACCCCGCTGAGCTGGAGGCGATCGCGCGCCGGCACCCGGCAATCGCAGACGCGGCGGTCGTCGGTATACCTTCCGACTACTACGGCGAAGAGGTCTTCGCCTGGATCCGGCCCGCGGGCGGAGCATCGATCGGCGCCGAGGACGTGCGCAGGCACATCGCCGAGCACCTCGCTTCGTACAAGGTGCCGAAGGCCGTCGGCTTTCTCGACTCATTTCCCATGACCGAGTCGGGCAAGTTGCTGAAGACGAAGCTCCGCGAGATGGCAGTGACCGGCGCAGCGCCGACCTCCGCCGCCGCGCCTGCTGCGCCCGCCGCGGTCGCCCTGCCGTGGTTCGAGACCAAGAGCGACCTCGGTTCGGCGGTTGTCGCCGGACCGTCGGAGTCGGAGCCTCGCCCAGGCTGGCGCCGGCCCGATCAACCCACCTGGACCACCGGGGAAAAGGAGAAACCAGTGCCCCCCACCACGAGCAACGGACGCAAACGCGGGAAGCGCATCAAGCCCTGGGGCATCGGCACCAATGTGCGCGAGCAGATCGAGGCGACAGGCGAGAAGCCGATCATGTACCAGGCCCTCGGCACGCCGGTTCGTTCCGAGCACCCGTTCAACCTGTACAACGACATCCGCAGTCAGCCGGACGCGCTGAGCGGAACGTTCGAGACGGCGGGTGAGGCGGTCGAGGTGGCACGGCGAATTCACGAGCGAAAGCCGGAGGCGGTCATCGGACTGGGGTCCGGCACATCTCAGTACGTCGCGCAGGTCGCCAACGCCGCGTTCGCGCGATTCGCGGGCCTCCCTGGCTGGGATTTCGATTCCCTGGCCTTCCTGCGCTACCCGCCACCCCTCGACTACCCCAAGATCGCGGCCGTCGCCTACTCGGGCAGCGGCAGCACGGTCGACACCGTCGCCGCGGCGAAGCGCTCGCGCGAACAGGGCGCTTACACCGTCGCGTTCACCTCGGTCGACGGCAGTCCGGTCGTCCAGGCGACCGACTCGCGGATCCTGACAGCCGGCGGATTCGACACCGGTGGGTCGGACACGTTCCATTACACGGCGCGGGTGGGGGCCTCGATCTATCTCTCGTTGGAGCTCGGCAAGCTTCGGCGCCCGGGCGCATTCGACTACAACGAGCTGCAGCGCCAGCTGCTAGAGACGCCGCGGATGATGGCGGAGCGTATCGATTCGATCGACGCGCGCTGCAAGACGATCGCCGAGCGATACAAGGACGTGCGAGGAATCCTGGTCGTCGGAGCGGGCTCGAACTACGGCACCGCCGAGGAGATCTCCCTGAAGTTCGACGAGATGGCCCACATCCCCTCCAAGCCGATGATGCCGGGACGCCACATCCACGGTGCCCTGGGCCTGACCGACGAGCAGATCCTCACCGTGCTCGTGGCCCCGCCCGGCCCGGGATACGAGGACATGGTGACCATCGCCAAGGTCACCAACATGCTGAAGACGCCGGCCGTGGCCATCGTCAGCGACGACGATGACAAGATCGGCGACCTGGTCGACTACGTTGTACGTCTTCCGCTGAACGACGAGACGTTGTTCGCGGTCCTGGCGGTGCTTCCCGGGCAGCTGCTGCCTTACTGGTGCGGTGTCCTCCTCGGCCTCAATCCCGACACGCAACGTTCCAACATTCCGAAGCACGCGCGCGTTTGGAACATGCTGTTCCCGGCCGATACCCACTGATACAGGCGGTGCCGCACCGAGCAGTCGTCATCGGACCGGTGAACGTCGACCTGTTCGTGCGTGGCAGCGCGCCCCTCGATGCGGAAGTCCTGAATTCCTGGGTCGGCCCATCCGAGGTGGACCTGCTCGTTGCGGGTTCGATCGGTTACACGATCCAGGCGCTGCAGCGGTTGGGGGTGCAGGTCGACGTTTGCACGACCTTTGGGGAAGACTCGTTCGGCCGCTTCTTGAAGACGTCCGTCGAGGCGGCGGGAATCGGAACGTCGCTTTCGCGATCGGCCGCCGGCGAGACCGCGATCGCGATTTACATGCTCCTGTTCGGGGGGAGCAAGCGGCCCATGACTTATCGCCTGCCCACCTTCGAACCGTGGCCGGAGCCAATCCCTGTCGACAGCATGGCCGGCCTCTCGCTGTTGCACTGCGGTGGCCTGCTGCACTTCCCGAACATGTGGCACCGTGACCTGGCGTCGGTGTTCGGGCGTGCCCGGGAAGCCGGCGTGCTGACCGCCCTCGACCCGCAGTTCCCGTTGACCGACATGCCCGCGCCGTGGTTGCCGCATTTCGCGGACGTGATGCCTCATGTAGACGTGTTCCTGTGCGATGAGCACGAGTCCCGCAGCATCTTCGGCACCGACGACGCGGAGGTCGCATTGAAAAAGGCGCTCAGCATGGGCCCGCGTGTGGCAGCGATCAAGCTCGGCGAGCGCGGCGCGCTGGCCGGCGACCGCAGCGGGACGGTTCATCAGCCTGCCGTTGGCATCCCGAAGGGGCTGGTTCGTGAATCGGTGGGGGCGGGCGACGCATTTGATGCTGGCTTTTTGACCGCGCTCCTCAACGGAGCCGGCGCGGCCGAAGCAGCGAGGTTCGCCACAGCGGTCGCCGCGGTCACACTGTCCGGCCGTGGCGGGGCGGAGCGCATCGCGGGCCCCCATGCGGTCGAGTCGGAGCTGGCGAAGGTCCCGGCCGCCACCCGCCGATGATTCTGTGCATCACGCCAAACCCCGCCGTCGACCGCACGGCGCGGGTGGCGCGAGTGGTGACCGGCCAGATCCTGCGACCGATCGAGCTGGTCGCATTGCCCGGCGGGAAGGGTCTCAACGTGGCGAGAGCGGCGCACGCGCTCGGCGCCGCAGTGCGCACTACCGGGGTGGTAGGTGGACACGCCGGCCGGTGGATCGTCGAGGAGGCGGCCCGCGAAGGCCTCAATCCGCACTTCGTCGAGAGCGGCCGAGAGAGCCGCACGACATATGTCGTCGCCGGCGACGACGGGCGGGCGCTGATGGTTTACGAACGAGGGCTGGAGCAGCCGCAGGCCGCGTTCGACGAGCTGATCGCGCTGCTGCATGGCGACCTCGCGGCCGGGTGCTCGCTGGCGGTGATCGCGGGCGGGCTGCCCGCGGGGGTCGACCCGAAGTATCTCGGCCGGATGGTCGCTGCCTGCCACGACGCGGGGGTGCGCTGCCTGGTTGACAGCCACGGCGCAGGCGTCGACTCAGCGCTCGCTGAGCAGCCCTTCATCCTGAAGGCGACGCAGGATGAGCTGGTCGAGTCAGGCCTCGGGCCGCCGCCTGGGGACCCCCTGCAGCTGGCACGCTCGGGGGTCCGCGCGGGCGCGGGCGCATGCATCGTCACGCTGGGCAATCGCGGAGCCGTGGCCTGTGCGGGCGCCGACTTCTGGCGCATCTCTGTGCCCCCTCAGCGTGCACTCAGCGCGGTCGGCGCCGGCGACGCATTCACCGCGGGACTGGTCGTGGCGCTCGAGAGTTCGCTGCCCATCCAGGATGCCCTTGCGCAGGCGGGCGCGGCGGGAGCGGCCAGCGTCCTCCAGCTGGGCGCCGGGTTTGTGGACACAACTAAGGCGAAAGAGCTCGCCGCCAGCGTGCGCGTCCGGCGGCTTCGGGGGTGAGCAGCGCCGCCGAGCAGGAGCGGGATCGAGTCGTGGCTCTGCCGAGTGACGCCCTGATGCGCCTCCTTGGCGAGCTGGAGGCCCGCCGCCCCGGTGCTCCGAAGCCGGCGGTGGGCGTCAGGCCGCGGCGCCGGCCGTGGACCTATCGCGAGATCTGGCGGCTCGCCGCGGCGAGGGACGAGGTCAAGCGGCGAGGGCTCTGATGAGCGCCGCGGGCTCGAGGCCGCGGAAGTCGTCAATCACAATGTCCGCAAGTTTGAGCTGGTCGCGGTGGAGCGTCGTCGCCACGCCGACGCAGAGCGCGCCGGCGGACCGGGCCGACTCGAGGCCGAATAGCGTGTCCTCGAAGACGACAGCGTTCGCGGCCTCGACACCGAGCCTGCGCGCCGCCACCACGTAGGGATCGGGCGCGGGCTTGCCGCGGCTGACGTCTGCCGAGGAGACGACCGCGCCGAACTGATCAGAGAGGTTGAGAGTGCGCAGGGCGAGGGCGACATTCGGGGCCGAGGCCGAGCTGGCGAGCGCGAGCTTCAGCCCGAACGACCGGGACGCGCGCACGAAAGCCGTCGCTCCGGGTATCTCGACCAGCCCACCTTCGAGCGCGACGAGCGCTGTCTTGTCATCGAAGCCGCCGGCTATGAGCTGATCGGCCTCGCCGGACGGAAGGCCGAAGTAGTCGATGAGAATCTCACGCGTGCGGCGCCCGTGAATCGCGCGCGCATAGTCAGCCTCGGGGATGGACAGGCCGCGCTCGGCGGAGAAGACCTCCCAACCGCGCCGGACTATGGCGCCCGAGTCTACGAGCACACCGTCGAGGTCGAAGAGAAACGCCCGAACCCTAGCTCCTGGCGCTTCCGGCAAGACCCGCCACCATGTGCACGATCTCCGCGTGGTCGGTCTCAGCCGTGTCCTTTACCGCGACCAGGCGCCCGAGCCGCATCACGGCGATCCGCGTGGAGAGAGAAAAGACGTGGTCGAGGTTGTGGCTGACGATGATCTGGGTGATGAACCTTTCCCGCAGCCGGCCGATGAGCTCCTGGACGCGCCCGGCCTCCTGTAGGCCCAGAGCGGCCATCGGCTCGTCCATGATGAGGACGCGCGAGCCCCAATGCACTGCGCGCCCGATGGCGATCGCCTGGCGCTGGCCGCCCGAAAGCCTGCGTACCTCCTGCCGAACCGACGGGATCCGCACCTTCAGGTCGGCGATCGCGCGCCCGGCCTCGGCGCGCATGCGCCGGTTGGCAAGAACGCCGAAAGGACCTATTCGATGGATCAGTTCGCGCCCCATGAACAGGTTCTCGGCCACGTCGCGGTGGTCGGCGAGCGCGAGGTCCTGGTGGACGGTCTCGACACCGAGGGCTCTGGCCGTGGCCGGAGAGTTGAATCGAACCTGGCGGCCGCCCATCTCGAGATGGCCCTCGTCGGGATGGATAACGCCAGACAGGATCTTGATCAGAGTGGATTTGCCGGCGCCGTTATCCCCGACGATCGCGGTCACCGAGCCGGCCGGGAATTCGAGCGTGACGTCCTGGACGGCGGCGACGCCGCCGTAGGCCTTGGAGACAGCGCGCGCTGCGAGCGCTACCGAAGATCCCGTCGATTCGTCTGCTCTGACCACCATCTGCCACACGAACCTTAAGTGGCGGGCGGGCGCAGCGTCTAGGCCCCTCCGCCAATCTCGTCATGTTGCCGGCGTCGTGCGCCGCGGGCTACTGCAGGTGGACCGAGCCGTCTTCGGCCAGTTTCCAATCAGGATTGTGGGCGATTTCCCACACGTAACCATCGGGATCAGCGAATGCGCCAGAGTAGCCGCCCCACTCGGCGCGAGCCGCCGGACGGGTGATCGTGGCACCAGCCTGCTCGGCTTCGGCGAGCACGTCGTCGACCTCCTTTGGCGAGCTGACGTTGTGGGCTAGCTCCACGCCAGGCGCCCCGTGGCCACCCAGGGCGGTCCACAGGCCAAAGATCATCCCACCAGCTTCGAAAAATGCGACTTCATCGTCGGGCTGTTGTGCGCCTACCCAACCCATTGCTTCGTAGAAAGCTCGCGCACGGGCCAGGTCTTTGACGCCAAGCGTCACAAGACTGATCCGTTGTCGCACAGGCCAACTATGTCAGCGCTAAGGTCTGCAGATCGTGATGCTTACGAATTGGTTATCCAGCAACACCTATCCGATCACCGACGCGGATCTCGCCGCCGCTGAGAAGGTCGGCCCTTAGTCCACCTTTGTGCACCAAAGCCGCGACAATGCCGGGGCGCGTAAGTCGTTGCAGGTGCACACAGGGCTCGCAGAGGCGCTGTCCGAAGGCGCGCACCGATCCTATGCGGAACTCTCGTCCAACCAGCGCGTTCAGGTCGATGCCCCTGGTCACGAGGTTTCGACGTGACTCCCCGGGAGCAAGGCCCGAGCCACCGGCCAGCGTAAGCCGGTCGAGCACCTCCGACTCGATGAGGGTGATGTCGTACCCACGGAGGCGCTCAGAGTCCGGTGTGAACGTGCCGGCCCCTGCGGCGTAGCGGTCACCCTCGAGCCCTCTTCGTGGAATCGCGGTAGCAACCTGAACTGACCGCATGGGCGCGGTCTTTGCCGGTGCCTGATAGATGCCGATTACCTCTCCGGCTGTGCGGTTGGTTTCCGCCTCATGGCGTGCAAAAGGATCGAACGGGACGAGGATCAGCCCCAGGCGGAACTTGAGGTCCTCGACACCATAGCCAACGAGCTGAGGTGCGCCGGGACTGACCACCACCGCGGACGGCGACCCAAAGAGAAGGACGCCAACCGGCTCGCCCTCTGCATCCGGTCGGTCGACGATACCGATCCAGTAGCCTGGCCAGCTAAACGCTCCCGGATTCGCGATCGAAACCAGGCCGCAACTTTGGCCAGCGAGCCACTGCCGTAGCACAGCCAGCCATTGGTCGCCGCTGGCTGCGGCCGGCGGGAGGTCGGAAGGCGAACGGTGTGTCAGGTTGGCGACAAAGCCAGTCACGACATCGCCAAGAGTCGTTTGGACGCTCCCCATTCCTCAATTTTCGCACGGGTCCTTGGCGCCCCCGTCTTCGGAATGACGAGCCCTTACGCTCAAAGCCGCAGCGGACGCGCCGCCTGCCGCAGCGACTCAGAATCGGGTGTCTTTCAGTCCCCCATCCTGACCAATCCACGGATTTCTCCGTCCGGGTGCATCGTCGTATGCACATTGACGTAGGCGTCGCCGCTTTCGAGGATGCTCAGGGCCCCGGCAAAATCACCGGCAGTTAAGCCCTGGGCTGGAAGGGCAAGAATGTCCGAGGCGGTGACCCCGGTGCGTGAAACGGTCCCGCCGTCCGGAGGGCACGTGGGCGTCCCGGCCGGACCAGGGTTCGTGGCGGACCCACACAAGAACAGGAAGATTGCGCCGTTTACGCCGGGCTGTGCGAAGTGGATGTGAGCCTGCAAAACCGGACTGGACAGCTTCGAGTAGGTGAGCGTGTACGAGAGCGTCGACCCGATCACAGTGGCTTCGAAGGTGCCCGTGCTCGGACTCAGCTTGGGCGGCACTTCCTGGAATCCAGTCAGCTTGGCTCTAAACGGAACCGTACCTTCGTCGGCGTTGGTGGCCATGACCGTGATCCCAAGCACGGCTACCAACGCAGTGAACCGCAAGATCCATCTCAGTTTCATGTGAAACCCCCCTGGCTGTGGCCATTGAAGGCCTGGGAAGACCCCGGAGCCGGCTGAGCTCAACCGTGTCGCAGCTTTGCGGTCATGTCAAGTGATGAATTCAGCGGCTGGACTTGCGCGACAGATACCGGTCTTCCACGCGCGTGGGCGCCGTGCGTGTGAACAGTCCAAACCTCGTGCGCCAAAGCTAGAGTGCGGGGACTGTGGACTCGAGCGAGCTCATCGAGCGGTGCGACCGTCTCGCGGCGCTCGCCGACCGGCGGCTTGCACTGCCGGCGGCGACCTTCGCGGCGGCCGCACGGGCGCGGCAGCTCCACGACCACCTCTACGGGTTCGTGCGTCCGCGCCTCTCTGACATCGATGCCCCGCTGCTCGTGCTGCTCCTCGGACCCACCGGCGCGGGGAAGTCGTCGCTGCTGAACACGATCGCGGGGGCGGAGGTGAGCAAAGCCGGCGTGCTGCGGCCGACGACAAGGGAAGCGGTTCTGTTCGCGAGCGAGAGCGATTCGCGTCGCATTCTTCAGAGCGGTCGTCTCGCCGTCATCGCGAAGGAGAGGTTGAGACTCGCGGCGGCACCCGCAAGCAGGGACGGCGTTGCCGTCATCGACGCCCCGGACGTCGACTCCGTCGAGCGGGACAACCGCGAGCTCGCGGACGTGCTGGTGGAGAGCTGTGATCTTTGCGTGTTCGTCACGACCGCAACGCGCTATGCAGACCTCGTGCCCTGGGAGGTGCTCCGCCGTGTGCGAGAGCGTGGCCTTTCGCTCGTGGTGGTGTTGAACCGCGTGCCGGCCGAGGAACAGGATCGGTCGGCTGTAGTCGCCGACGCCAGACGGCTCCTCGGAAACGCCGACCTGATCGTGGTTGATGAAGGCGACCTCGATCCGCAGGTGGACGGACTGTCTCGCGATAAAGCCCGCCCGCTGCTCGAGCGCATGGCGCGACTCGCAGCGGAGGCCGACGAGCGCCGCGCCGTCGCCACGCAGGCGCTGGCGGGCGCGGTCAGGGGCCTCACGCCGCTCGTCCAGGACATCGCCGACGATCTCGAGCACCAGGCCATCGACGCCGACGCTCTGCAGCGGATCGCTGTGGCCACATACAGCGAGGAGCTGGTGTCGCTAACCCGGGCGCTGCAGGGCGGTCTCATTCTGCGCGAGGAGGTGCTGCGTCGATGGAACGAGTTCGTCGGCGCGGACCAGGTGGCGCGATTCATCTCGTCAGGGATCGGCCGGCTGCGCGCCATGCTGCTGACCGTGTTCCGCGGAACCACGGCCGCGCCGGTGACGATCGTCGAGGCTGAGATGACGAGCACGCTCGAGGCGCTCGCGCTGCGTCACGCGACGGATGCCGCCCGGCGAACCGCGATCGCGTGGTCCGACCGGTCTGAAGCTGCCTCGCTCATCGCCAGCAATCCCGCTCTATGGTCCGCGTCAGAAGGGTTCGGCCCTGCTGTCCGAGAAGGCCTCGCCGCCTGGATGAGTGCGATCGTGGACGACGTCCGAGCGCATGCCGGCCGGAAGCGCGCGTTTGCGCAGGTCGCGGCGCTCGGCGTGAACGCGGTCGGAGTCGCCGTGATGCTCGGCGTTTTCGTGCACACGGCCGGCCTCACGGGGACGGAGGTGGGGATTGCCGCGGGCACAGCGTTCCTCAATCAGAAGCTCCTTGAGGCAATCTTCGGCGAAGGCGCGATGGGTGAGCTCATCGGCAACGCCCGCGCGCGCCTCGAGGCGCTGCTGACGACACTCTTCGAAGATGAGCGCAAGCGTTTCGAGACGCTCGTGCCGCCGCCGGAAGCCCTACGCGAGCTTGCGGCAGCGCTGCGCGACGCGGTTGACGGCATGAAACCTTGAGCGTCGATCGCTGCCTCGACAACCTCGACGAGGCGATCGCGGCCGCGAAGGCTCTCGGCCTCGACGTAAGCGCCGCTGCCGCGACGCGAGACACCGTGCGTGCACGGCTTGGCTTCCCGAGCAGTGCATACGTTCTCGCGCTGGCCGGAGGCACCGGCGTCGGCAAGTCGACGTTGTTGAACGCGATCGCCGGCGATGAGGTGAGTCTGGCCGGCGCACGCCGGCCGACAACGTCGGAAGCGGTCGCCTGGCTCCCCGCGAATCGCAGAGCCGAACTTGCGGGCCTGCTGCAGTGGATCGGCATCGACGAGGTCCGAGAGCACGCGGGGGGCACGCTCGGCGATGTCGCGGTGCTCGACCTCCCGGACTTCGATTCGATCGCCCTGCAGCACAGAGAGCGCGTGGACGCCTTGCTTCCACGCGTCGACGCGGTTGCGTGGATCGTGGACCCGGAGAAATACATGGATCAGGTCATGCACGGCGACTATCTGAGGCAATTCGCGCCGCGGATCCGGCGGCAGATCGTCGTCTTGAATCGCAGCGATCTGCTGAGTCCGGAAAACTCGCGCCGCGTCGCCGACGACATGCGTGACCAACTGCGTCGCGACGGTGCGGGCGCCATTGACGTCATCGTGACGCGCGCACGAGAGGGCGCCGCCGGCGTCGCGACGCTGCGCGAGTGGCTGGAGTCGGCGGTCGAGGCGAAGCGGGTGGTCATTGCTCGCATCGCCGCGGAGGCGCGCGGGGCGGTGCGCGATCTCGCCGTGGACGCGGGCGTCAGCGACGGCGCCGTGCCTCCGGTGGTCGAATCGTCACACCGTGAGCGAGCGCTCTACTCGGTCGCGCGCGGCACGCTCGCCCTCATCGACATCGCAGGTCTGGAGCGGCAGGCTGTCGCGGCGACGAGGTTCGCGGCGCGGCGACGCGGGGCGGGACCGTTGAGACACCTCACCAGCGCGATCTACCGGCTGACCGGACGCGCGCGCGCCTCGGCGGACCCCGCCGGTTTTCTGACCCGCTGGCAGCTGCGCGGCTCTCTCGCGCCAGTGGTCGAGCCACTGCGCGAGCTCGTGATGTCAACGTTACCTTCGGTGCCGGCGCCGCTCCGTCGCCGGCTCGCCGCGCTGACCGCGCCCGTGGCACTGGAGGATCGCCTCGCGGAGAGCATCGATCGCTCGATCGCGGCGGAAGCGACCAGCTTTCGAGCCCCCACGAGCGCGCTGTGGTCCGTCATCGGCGCCGCCCAGTATGCCGTGACAGCTTTCCTCATCTTCTCCGTGCTCTGGTTCGCGTCGCTCTTCGTCATCCACGACGCGCCGGTCAGCGCGGTCTCCGTGCCATATCTCGGATTCGTGCCAACGCCGGTCGCGTTGCTCGCCGCCACTCTCCTCGCCGGCTACGTCCTCGCAAAGCTGCTGCAACTGCACGCGAGCTGGCTCGGGCGACGGTGGGCAAAGCGGGTCGGCATGGGGGTCACGAGCGAGGTCCGCCGGCGAATCGCCGACGACCTTCTGGTTCCCCTCGACGAATTTGATGCCTCGCGCGCGGCGCTGGATAAAGCGGTGCGTGCGGCGGACGACTGCTCATAACCCGACCTCGCGATCCTTTATGCAGTCGTTAAGAAATTGCTTCTTGACATCCGTCACAGTGCCCCTTACCCTCCGCTCAAGACCTAGTCAAGGCGTAGGGTTTCAGGGGGTTCGAAGGGTTAGTCCGTGCATCGTGTCCGCACGTCTGCTCGCGTCCTGAGCTAAGAGAGCGGGTCGCCAAATGAAGGTGCCGGCGAGCTTGCGGCGATGGTCGCTGGTCGCTCCGGCTGTCATCTTGACGATGGCGTGTCAGTCAGTCGGAGACGGATCGATTCCGACCAGCTCGGTCACGCATCCGACCTCCTTCGGGGCCTCGCTCGTCTACGGAAACACCGTCCTCGGTGTCAAGCAGGTTGGTAGTTCGAACGACGTCCTCGTCCAGCTGCAGCCCGGGACGTCGGCGCTCACCGCGCGTCTGATCGGCCAGAGGTACGGTCTTGACCTGCTCGACGGCCCGCTCATGTCGGGACCAACGCCCCCCGGCCAGTTCATCTTCGAGATACCTCAGGTAGAGCTGATCGCGGCGACGCCCACCACTGCGCGCGTCTACTTCCCGAGCTTCACGAAGCTGGCCGATCGCCACGCCTACCTCGCCCAGAACAGCCTCAAGTTGCTGAGCTGGATGCGAAGCAGGGACGGCGTGATGGTCGCCAATGTCCAGCTGCCCGCCTCGAGCCTGCAGCCGAAATTGCTCGATTCCGTGAGGGGCCGCTTCCAGCTGTCCCTGCCGCCGGAGCTGGACCTGGCATCAGTCGACCAGTGGGCACGCTCGACAGGTCTCAGCGTCATCAGCTATGACTCGGCTACGGGCCTCACGGTCGTCCATCCGCTGGCGTGGCGACCTCCGTCGCCACCGCGCGTTGCCACCTACGCGCGACCGCGAGCGGCCGCACATGCGGTGGCCCCGCCGCGACTCTACGTTCAGTTCGCGATCGGGGAGAGCGCAACAGACATCGCAGCCATCGCGCAGAGCGTCGGCCTCAGCGTCCTCGGCGTAGATTCCAACAACCTCGCCACCCTGAACGGTGACGCGCTCAAGTTGAAGGGTGCGATCCAGCTGCTGTCGGACCTGGCCAGCGTTCAGTGCGTGGGCACGTCGCCGAACCCATGCGCTGCCGGCGGTGCGGTCCAACCGCCCGCCGCAAGCGCACCGCCTGTCCAATTTGGGCAACCGGGCAGCCTGACCTCTCAAATAGTCGATGGCGCACTGCAGCTGCTGTGGCCGAGCGCCTCCGGCGCGACCGCATATGCCGTTTTCAGCAGCGCCGCTCCCGGCGGACCGTTTGCGCTCCTCGGGATCGTCGCCGGTCAGAACCGTGTCCAGCTCTTCCAGATGACAGCGCCCGGCGCATCCGTGTACTTCCAGGTCATGGCCCTTCATCCGTGCAGCGATAGCTCCGCAGTCGGCGCCTGCGACGGCGGCGCCGTCGGGTTTACGGGGCTGGGCACACCGGTCGTGATCTGGACCAACCCAACCCAGAATGTGGCTTCCGCCACAGATTCCAATGCCGCTGCGCCTGCGACGGCGCCGGCACAAACCCGAGCCGGCACCGGACCGCTGATGGCGGTCGCACAGGTCAGCGGTGCCGCCGCCGACGGCCACGTGGTGCTCACCTGGCAGGCCACCCCAGGGGCGGCCGCATATCGCGTGTACCGCTCGACCTCCGGCGGCGCGCTCCTTTATATCGGAACCACGACGGACTTGACCTTCACCGACATTGGGGGCACGTCCGGGACGACATATTCGTACGCGGTCGCGGCTGTTTCCGGAACCGGATTGGTCGGGGCGCTCTCCCAGAGGTCGGATGCCACCTGGGTTGCGCCGACCTCCCCGCCAACAGTCATTCGCTCGCTGCCGGCGCCGGTTACTGTTCTAGCCGGTCACGTTCGCCTGCAGATCGACGCCCGCAGCGGCGACGGTCGCGGATCGGTGGAGTGGAAGGTCAGCGGGCCCGCGGCAACGCTGATCGCCGGCACCGCGACCGGTCAGCCCACCACGCATGCGCCGCTGAACTGGAGCGCCGCCATCGTCTGGAACACCGCCCTGGTGCCTGACGGCACCTACACGGTCACCGCGACGGTGAGCGATCCGTCGGGCCAGCAGACCACGCTGACCACCAAGTACCGGGTTCAAAATGGCGCCCCGAGCGCCCCGGTCCACCTGAACGCGGTGGTCCAGTCGGACGGCGTCGCCCTCACCTGGCAGCAGCCGGCGAGCGCAGCGGCGGCGATGTACCGCCTCTTCCGCGATCAATCGCTGTCGGGAACGCCCCTGGCCGAGCTCTCTGCGGACCGCCGCCAGTTCGTGGACACCACCGCATCACCCGGCAGGCACCTCTATGAGCTCGTCCTGGTCGACTCGGCCGGGCATGCGAGTCTTGCCGCCACGGCTACCGCCACGGTGTCGGCCGCGCCGGTTGCGCCGGCGAATCCCACGATCGATCTCCAGGTCATGCTGCCCACCGGCCAGCCGATCGCGAACGGCGGACGAGCCACCGACCGCTTGCTCCTCATCGGCTCAGCGGTGGCGGGGATCCGGTTCCAGCTCAGCTCGGACGGCCGGACGTGGCTCGACATCGGCCAGAGGCCCACGTGCGCCGAGGCGTGCACGCTGGATCTACACCTCGACTCCCTGGCGCCCGGGGCATACATGGTGCGAGCGACCGCACCCGACGCACTGAGCTCCCCGATGAGCTTTGTCATCGGCGATGCGGTGCGGTACCGCGCGCCGGTCGGCCTCACCGCGTCGGGCGGCCCTCTCGGCGTCGAGCTCAGCTGGTCCGGCCCGGCCTCCGCGCTCCCTGCCGCGTACACGGTCGAGCGCAGTGTCTCGGCCGGTGGCTGGCAGCTGCTGGATCGCACCACGGCGACCAGCTACATCGATGCTGTCGCTCCGACCGGGGTTCCAATCGCGTACCGCGTCACGGCGGTTGACGGCGAGGGCGTCGCGGGCACGCCATCGGGTGCGGTGGAGATGACACTCGCGTCCACCGCGCGGGCAGAGGAGCAGATTCGCGGACGACCCGCGGCGGCCACCGGAGTGAAAGCCCTCTCCAGCCACGGCCGTGCGAGCGTGTTCTGGGAGCCGGTGCCCGGCGCAGATGGATATGTCGTCGAGCGCCGGTCCGAGCCAGGCGGACCATTCGTGATCGCAGGCGTGGTCGCCGACAGCCGATTCACAGATGCGCCGGCCCTGAACGCGGGGCAGGTGACCTACGAGGTCGTGGCACTGGCGGGCGCGGCCGAGGGTCCGGAGTCGGCGCCCGCGAGCACCGTCGTGATACCGGCCACGGCGCCCGCTCCGATCGTCACGAGCTCGGATCCGACCTTGGCGCCCCCGGTCCCGACTGCTCTTATCACAACGCCGCAGGCCGAGGGTATCGCCGTGAGCTGGACCGCTCCTGCCGGCGCGCTGCCTTCCACGACTTACAGCGTCTACAGGCTGAGCCCGGAAGCCGGCGTGTTCGAGCTGGCAGCGTCAAGCCTGGAGACCACCCAGTTCGTCGACTCGTCGTTGGTGACGGGCCTGGCCTATGGCTACGTGGTGACGTCGACCGATCCCGGAGGCACCGAGAGTCCATTCTCGAAGCCCGCCTGGAGCAGCGCTCTCCCGGCCTCCGACACATTAAAGGTAGAGCTGGCCGCCCCGGTCGCCACCGAGGCGTCGCTGGCGTCGCAGAACGTCCAGGCCATCGCGGCGGTGTTCGCCGCCGCCGGCCTCGCCGGCGTCTCCTTCGCAATAGCACCGCTCGGCGGGCCGTGGATCGAACTGCCGGTCACGCCGAAGGATCCCCCGGCGCCGGCCCAGCCGTCTGCGACTGGCCTCGGCGGCGCCGCCCTCTGGGGCACATCGTTCACCGTCGATTCGTTCGCTCCCGGGCCTTACCAGCTGCGCGTGAGGGTCCACGACCTCACCGGTCGCACGCAAGAGCAGGTCGAGAACCTGTTCATCGCTGGACCCGGCGCGCGTGGCCCGCCGTCGTTCCCGTTGACAACGACCTCGATTCCTGGCGGCGTGCACCTCGACTGGGCATCGGCCGCCGGCACATACTCGATTCAGCGGTCGCTCTTCGGGCCGAACGGGCCGTTCGAGACGATCGCCACAACAGCGGTCCAGGGGTACGAGGACCGCACCGCGATACCTGGTTTTACCTACTCGTATCGCCTGGTCGGGCAGGGGAGCCTGTCCATAACGAGCTCTACGGCCGAAGGCAAAGCTCTGGCGCCTGGCGGCCTCATTGCGGGTACTGGGCCGTCCCTGAACCTGGGCAGCGTCAGCCAGTCCGAGTTGTCCGTCTCGGTGACCGCGACCTCAAGCGTTCACCCGCTGCCCGCGGGACTCCAGGGGCTCGGCAGCGCCTACGAGGTCGACGCAATCAGCCTCGCCAGTGGGCAAACCGTGCATCGCCTGAGCGAGACCGCTCAAATCAGCTTCCAGCTGCCGATGGTGCTTTCGGCCCTCGACGCGGCGTCCGTCGGCATCTATCACTGGAATGATTCAACGGCGAGCTGGATCCGCGAGCAGTCGACCCCGAACGGCGACGCATCCGTCATCTCGGCAACGGTCGACCGCTTCAGCGAATTTGCGCTGGCGGTCGCTGTGCAGCCTCCCGCCGGCGGGAGCGCCTCTCAGGCCCCGCCGCCGATCGCGAACGACAACGGGCCGGCTGGGCCGAATCCATCGCTGAAGCTGACCCCACGGCCGGCGCCGCTGCAGGTTGCGGCCGACGGCGAGGCGATCTCGCTCCGCACCGCCAACAGCCGCGTGTACGTGAATCCCGACGGCACCCTTCGCCAGACCATCTCGGGCGACCTTCTCAACTATCGGGACGCCAACGGCAACTGGCAGAAGGTCGATACGACCCTCGTCCCGCTCGGGGCCGGCAGCACCGACGTGCACAACACCGCCGGGCCACTCCAATTCAGTCTTCCCGACGACCTGGGCTCGGCGCCCGTGCGCGTTACCAGCGCAGGGGGAAGCCTGACGTTCACGATCGAGGGGGCAGGTTCGGCGAAGCGAGCCGGAACTGGCAGCGAAGCGGACTACGCCAACGTGCTCGCCGGGGTCGATGCCAACTACAGGGTGGTCTCCAACGGCCTCAAGGAGAACCTGCTGGTCACCCGTCGCCTTGCACAGGCGCCCGTGTTCACGTTTGATGTCGCCACCAGCGGCCTGTCCCTCGTCCAGCAGCAGGATGGATCGATCCAGGCACTCGATGCTGCAGACAAGCTCCAATTCACCATCAACGCGCCCTGGATGCATGACGCCGACACGCAGATGTCGGCGCTCGGCAACACGTCGAGCAGCATCGGCGTCAGCCTCACCGGAGGATCAGGTTCCTACCGCCTGACCTACACACCTGACAGCTCGTGGCTGGCGGACCCGGCTCGCGTCTACCCGGTGGCTATCGATCCCAGCTTCAGCGTCGGCGACCAGTACGACGACCAGATCAACAGCTACTCGCCGGACTTCAACTACCACGGCTACACGTACATACCGGTCGGCTACACGTACTACTCGAGCCCCTGCTGCGGCAGCGCACCGTCGCGGGGAATGATCCAGTTCAGCAGTTCGAGCATCCTCTACGACGGTTTCTACGCGAGCTCAGCAACCCTTTACGCGTACCAGTACACCGACTACGACTGCAGCCGTTACTGGGAGCCGAATGGCACGGTGATGTACGCGAGCGCGGCAGCAGGCTCGTGGAGCTACACCGGCGTCACTTGGAACAACCAGCCGGGTTACAACGATGGCTTCGGCTACGGCACAGCAACCACCTATCGGTGTTCGTTCAATTGGCTGGGCTGGGACGTGACGGGCATAGTTCGAGCCTGGGAGACCCACTCGCTCACGAACAACGGCTTCGTTCTTCATGCCACCGGAGAGTTTGGCTCCGCAAACAACTCCGAAAACTTTTACGGAATCAACAGCGGAACCAGCCCCTACATGACGATCACGTACACGTCCTACCAGTACCTGACGAACGTCTTCCAGGACACCGGAGCGGGTCAGCTCGTAAACCCGAAGACCGTGCCCAACGGAGGCACAACACCCGTCGAGATCATCCTCCAGAACATCGGCAGCGCAGCTTGGGGAACAGATACCCGGCTGAGCTATCGCTGGTGGTTCGGCAGCTCCAACATCACGCAGTACACGGACAACCCGAGCCAGTACGTCCCCTACGCTGTCGCGGCCGGCACGGCGATCGTCCTCCGGTTCAACCTGCAGGCGCCCGCCCGCGCCGACGCCGGCCCGGTCTACCTCCAGTTCCAGCTTGCCAACAACACGTTCCAGTTCCAGAGCCTGTCATGGAACTCGCCGTCGTACTCGTGCGACGAGTTCTACTACAACCCGCCACCGCCCCCGGCCGCACAGGTGAGCTGCGCCGACACCGCCGCCACGCCCATCACGCTCGCCGACGAGAGCGCGACCATCACCGGCCCGAACCTGCCCACCCTGATCACCTCGACTCCGGGCGCTCTCGTCTCGCTGCCGGTGACCATCCATAACACGGTGCCCGCAAACAAGTGGGCGAGTTGGAGCTCGACCAACGTCCAGGGCACCATCCAGGTCGGCTCACGCGACTTCCGGACGCAGCAAGGTGGCGTGACTGCCCTGGCCAACTTGCGCACTTTCCTGCCCCAGGACGTGCTGGCCCAGGGAACCCTGAACATCGACGTCCTGCTCGAGATGCCAGGCGACCCGGGCGACTACCGCCTGCGCATAGACCTGGTGCATCAGGCGGGTGCGACGCTGACCTGGTTCGCCGACCAGGGCAACCAGCCGCTCGAGGTTCCGATCCGGATCGTGGCCGCGGGCGATGACAAGACGACCACCGTAGCCGCGCCGCTCAACGACGGGACTTCACTCGGCACAAACACCACGAACGGCCAAGCCGTGCTATCCGCCACCGACTTCGGCATCGCCGAATTCGGGGCGACGACCCTGCACGTCACCCGCACCTACAACGGGGCGAACTCCGGCGCGTTCAACAACGGCACCGGCGCCACCACCCTCACGTATGGCGCGGGCTGGACGTTCGACTTCATGCGCACGCTCCGCGTCGGCGACCTCGGCCCGAACACATACGGTTCGAAGGAGGGCGTCTATACCGACTCCCAGGGCCGGTCCTCGATCCTGACCTGGAACCCGGGACGCGGACTCTGGGAGATCGCCGCCGCCAACAGCACGGTCAGCGCGTCGACGGCCACCGTCGTGTCCACTCACGCCGGCAGCATGACTGTGCCGGGCATCGCCCCGGTCGACGTGGTTTCGCGAGGAGCCAACATGCTGGTCGCAGACAGCGGCGCGCCCAGGGGTTGGGCGCTGAACCTGGTCAACGCCCAGCCGGACGCTTTGGTCATTCCCGCCTCGCAGGTCCCGGCACAGCAGAACGGGACCATCGAGTTCAAGCTCAAGCTCAACTTCCCGTCCACCGATACCGGCACGCACACCCTGTTCGCGGACACGCTTGGGCGCTTCAAGCTGGTCTGGAGCGGGAACGCGCTGACGTTCACCACCGGCGATGCCGATGCTCAGTCCACCAGCGTCACGCTGTCCAGTCTTGGGTGGACCAACAACGGCACGTGGCACCACGTCGGCGTGATCTGGAACGAGGGTGGAGCCATACAGCTGATCGGCGACTCCGTGTCCTCGTCGCTCAGCACCGCGCGGGCGGGCCAGTCTCCCGTCGGCGACCTCTATTTCGGTTACGACCCCGGCGCCGCCGCGCCCAACCCGCTCAACGGGTGGATGGCCGAGATTCGCATGGAGGGCCAGGTCGTCCCGGTGGCGACGATCGAGAAGGACACGGGCATCCTGGTCGCCGACGCCTGGACGCTGTACCTGGGCGCTTTCGACCCGGCTCACGGCGTCAACTCGGCCGCGGGCACCTACATCCTCACGAATCCCGACCAGTCCATCGAGGAGTACAACGCCATCGGCCAGCTGATCGACGAGCGGGATCGGGTCGGCAACAAGATCAACTACACGTGGGACACGAGCGGACGGCTGACCACGATCACGGACGCGACCATCACCACGCGCACGATCTCACTGACATACGGCTCCGGTCAGGTGACGGCCACCGATTTCAGCGGTCGCTCGGTCGCCTACACCATCAACGCGTCCGGTGACCTGGTCAAGGTCGTTCGGAGCAACCAGGTTCCGAATCCACTCACCGGCGTGGTGTCGAGCGTTCCCACGACCACCTCCTACGGCTACCTGCCAGGGCACGTACTGAGCCAGGTCGTCGATCCGCGCGGCAGCAGGACGACGCTCACGTACGACCAGAGCTACAAGTCCACTGTCGTCGCGGACGCACCGGCCGGCTACTGGAGGCTGGGCGAGACGAGCGGCACGCAGGCGGCGGACAGCGCCGGCACCAACAGCGGGACCATCGTGGGCTCCCCGGTGCTGGCGCAACCGGGAGCGATCTTCAACGACGCCAACACGTCGATCAAGTTCAACGGCTCGACTCAGTACATCGTGGCGGGCGCCTCTCCGCTGGGCACCGGCGCGTTCAGCCTCGACGGCTGGGTCAACCACGGCGGGGTCGCATGGTCCGGCGGTCAGGAAGCCATCGCGTCGATCCAGGGCGACCTGACATTCCTGGCGGTCAGTGGCGGGGCCATCTCCTTCTCGGCTGACATCGCGGGCGTGCAGCAGACCCTCACCGGAGGCACAGTCCCGAACGCCGGCTGGCACCACCTGGCGGGAAGCTGGGACGGCACATACCTTCGGGTTTACGTCGACGGAGTCCTGTCGGCGACGGGCGGCCCCTACTCGGGCGCCACGCTCCTGAACGGGAACGTGCTCATCGGCAGCTACGACACGAGCTCAGGCGACTTCAATGGGCTGCTCGACGAGGTTGCGATCTATCCCGCGGCGGTGTCGGCGGCTCACATCCAGGGCCACTTCCTGGCCGGCCGGCTGGGCGCGCCGACCGTGCCCGGCGCGTATGCCGCATCGGTGGTCCTCGACGACCCCATCGGCTACTGGAGGCTGAGCGAGTCGAGCGGAACCCTGGCGGCCGACCAATCCGGCTACGGGCGCGTCGGCACGTACGCCGGCGGCGTGGCGCTGGGTCAACCAGGCGCGCTTTCCGGAGACACGGCGACGGCCGCCGGTTTCGACGGCGCCACGGCTTCGGTGACGGTCAGCTCGGTGCCTGCCAACTCCGCTGCCGTGACGGTCGAAGCCTGGTTCTACAAGACGAACCAGAGTGTTGCGCCGATCGTCGACTACGACACCTCGAGCACCGTCGTCGGCGTCCACGTCTGGAACTTCGCCACCTGGAACTCGATGTACGTCAACTTCGTGGACACGGCTGGCAACAACCACAGCGTCACGTCGGCAGCCGGCGTCATCACCGACAACACGTGGTACCACGTGGCGGCCGTGTACGACGGGAGCGTCGGCTACATCTATCTCGATGGCATCAACATCGCCCAGGCCGCCCTCGGCGCCTTCACTCCGCAAACGACCTACCCGATGCACATCGGTTTCCGGAATGGCGGCAGCTACTTTGGCGGCTCGATCGAAGACGTCGCCGTCTATCCGTTCGCTGTGAGCGCTGCCCACATCCTCGCGCACTACCAGTCGGGAGTCGGCAGGGCTCCGCTGTCGACCGAGCTTGGTCCTCCCAGCTATTCACCGGTGGTGCTGGCGGACAATCCGACCGGCTACTGGCGGCTGGGCGACACCGCCGGCACCACCGCCCTCAACCAGATCAACGGCGCCCAGAACGGCATGTACACCGGCGGCTACACCCTGAACCAGGTGGGCGCCATCGCCGGCGACACCGACACTTCGGTTCTCTTCAATGGCAGCACGGGCTACGTATCGGTGACCGACAGCCCGACCGCGTTCGGCACCCCGCAGATCAGCGTGGAGGCATGGATCGACGCCAGCGCGTGGGTCGCGGGCGGATCGATCATGAACCGCCGGACCACGGGCAACATCGGCGGGTTCACGATGGAAGTCGCGAACACCAGCGGCCAGATCAACTTCTACGTCTACATAGGCACCTGGCTGGCGGTGACGAGCCCGTCCCTCGCGCTCGGGGTATGGCACCACCTGGTCGGCACCTACGACGGCGCGGCGATTCGCCTGTACGTGGACAGCGCGCTGGTGGCTTCGAGCAACGTCAGCGGCTCGATCGGCAACCCCAGCGGACCCCTGTTCCTGATCGGCAAGAACGTGGTCGCCGCCGACTACTTCAGCGGCTTCATCGACGAGGCCGCCATCTACGGCACCGCTCTATCGGCCGCGCGCATCCTCGCGCACTACCAGGCGGGCCGGCCGGGCGTACCCGTGTCGAAGGGCACCCAGCCCCTCAGCTACACGGGCACCGTCGCCGCCGACAACCCCATCGGCTACTACCGCCTGGACGAGGGTGCGGGAGGCTCCGCTTTCGATCGTTCGGGCCACGGCAATGCCGGGACCTACTCCGGCACCGTGCTGTACGGCCAGCCGGGCGGGCTGGCGACTGACGGCGATCCCGCGGCCCAGTTCGACGGCGTCACGGGTACGGTCAGCCTCAACCTGCCGCAGGTCGACACGGCGTCTGGACACCAGGTCACGGTCGAACTGTGGATGTTCACCGCCGGGGGAGCTGCAGAGATGCCTTTCGGCTTCAACCTGTACGACCTCTACCTCGTGCCCGGCACTGGATTCGGCTTCAACACGGGGGTGGGCGACGTCTACGGCGTGCCGATGTCGGCTGTGCCGCAGAACACATGGGTCCACGTGGTCGCTGTCTTCACGAACGGGGGAGTCGGGTCCAACCAGCTCTTCATCAATGGCGTCCAGCAGGCTCTCAAGCAGCTCGCCGCGGCCTCGACGGCGAGGTCCGTCACGGCGGCGGCGAACATCAGCGGCTGGCCTACCAGCGCGAGCTACAAGTTCAATGGCCTGGTCGACGACGTCTCGATCTACAACGGAGCCCTGTCGCCGGCCAGGGCACTCGCCCACTACCGCGCCGGGCGCACCGTGCCGTCGAACGCGGCCTCCTACTCGTTTGCGGTCACGAGCGACCTGCCCATCGGTTACTGGCGACTCGCTGACACCTCGGGCACGACCGCGGCCGCGCAGGTCGGCACCGCCGGGACTTACTCGGGAACCGAGACCCTCGGTGAGCCGAGCGAGTTCCCGGCCGACACCAACACTTCGGTCCGCTTCGACGGCGCGACCGGGACGGTAGGCCTGTCGGCTCTGCCGGTCGTCACCACCTCCGCCAAGCAGACGACCGTCGAGCTGTGGATGTACTGGCTCGGCGGCACGGCTTCGCAGATGCCGTTCGGGTTCAGCCTGTATGGCCTCGAGCTCAACCCGGCGATCGGCTTCGGGTTCACGACCACCGGCACCGACCTCTATGGCGTGGCCATGTCCGCGGTGGCCGCGAACACGTGGCTGCAGGTCGACGCCGTGTTCACGAACAGCGGAATCACTTCCAACCAGCTTTACATCAACGGCATCGCCCAGAGCCTCCACCAGCTCACGGGCACCGCCACGAACCGGACGGTGACGGCGACGGCGAACATCAGCGGCTGGGCTTCGGACGCGAACTACAAGTTCAACGGTTTTATCGCCGACGTCTCGATCTACAACGGGGCGCTGTCCGCGAACCGGATCCTGGCCCACTACGGCAACGGGCTCGACCTCGACTTCAAGAAGGTCAGCGCGATGATCGACGGTCGCGGGAACGCGGTCGCGACCTTCTTCTACAACGCCGACCTGACGATCACGCGCGTGCTGGACGCGCGGGGCCTCAACAGCTACTACACCTTCCAGAGCTACGGCGGGCGGACGCTGACGATCACCGACACCGGCGGAAACATCACCAAGTACGCCTACGACGGCACCGACGCCTACCGGCTGAGCGCCACGGTCTCGCCGGCGGGCATCCAGGCTTCGCAGATCGTCAACTCATCGCTGCTCGTCGGCCAGAGGGGCCAGATGGTCGTGAGCTACCGAGCTTGGCATCCCGGCCCGTCGACCCAGGTGTACATGGACGGCAGCACGCCGATCGGGTCGACATTGGTGACGGGCGGCGAAAGCTGGATCTGGGACCCCAGCATGGAGGTCAACCCCGGCCATCCGAGCCATCGCTCCACGCCGACGGGCGGTTTCCACCAGCACTATCTCCAGGGCGCGCCGGGAATCGTCATACCGTTCGGCAGCACGCTCACCCAGTGGATCTACATCCAGGGCGGCGTCGACGCGCCCGACGAGGTCGTGATCCAACTCCTTGCCGACGGAAGCAGCTGGGCCCACCGCGCTCACTGGGGTTTCGGCCTCAACGACTTCGGGTGCGGAGTCTGTGGGGTCGCTGACCAGGGCCTGGGCCTGGTGCCTCCAAGCGGGGTGTGGGTACAGCTTTCGGTCAGCCTGGATCCGTCCGGCGTAGGCATGAACGGCCACACGCTGACCGGCATCGCGTTCGGCCTTCTGGATGGCTCGGCCACCGTGTGGTGGGGCCCGACTTTGCTGCAGCTGCCGGGAGCCTCGATCAGCGACCCGACCTCCGAGATTGCGACCACCACGTACGACCCGTACAACGACGTCGTCGCCTCGGTCGATCCCAACGGCATCGCCAACGTGACGGACTTCAACAGCCTCGGCCAGCCGCGCCAGTCGGCGAGCGGCGTACAGCCTCTGGCGGGCCACTCCCTGCCCAGCTCGCCCGCGGCCTCGGGCACGGACGTCTGCGGAACATCGGGCATCACCTGTACCGCGCTGTCGGAGACGCATCCATCGTCTGGATTGCAGTCGGACATCTGGCAGGACTTCGGTCCCTTCGCCGTGGGCACGCGGTTGACCGTCTCGAGCAGCGTGAGCACCTCGGGGAGCGGTCCGGGCGGAGCTGTGCTTGTGGTCGAGGACAGCCCGGTCTACTCCGCCAACGCCACCGGCCAGCGCAGCGCCCCACTGCAGACGGCGGCGGCGAAGACGGTGAGCGTGCCGTTCGTGGTCGACCAGTCCAGGTACGTCCGCGTGCTGCTGTGGCAGGAGAACTTCTTCGGCACAAGCACGTGGTCGGCGCCCGTGCTGATGAGCATCGACCCCGCGCCCGACACCACTCTGGAGCCGCCGGCGACCGCGTACAGCACTGATTTCGAGCAGAAGCTGGACCGCGATGCCTGGACGCCGAACACGTCCTTCCTGCAAGACGCGACCAACGCGCACGGCGGGCAGTGGTCGGCGCACGAGTCGCTCGCCTCATCGAGCGGAGACACGCATTTCTACCGCTCGCTCACAGTGCTGCCGTCGAGCGACTACCTGCTGACTGCGTGGGTCCGTACGGTCGCCAGCGGCAGCCAGGGCGGCCCTGGCGGAGCGAGCCTGGTCGTCACCACGGCCGAAACCGGCGGCACGACCATCGCCACGAGCTCCGTGCTGCAGACCGAGGGCCATTGGCAGCAGGTTCCGCAGTTCATCTTCAACTCGGGCTCCAACACCTCAGTCAACCTCCGTCTCGACCTCGGTAACTTCCGAGGCGACGCTTACTTCGACGACGTGTCACTGGTCAACCTCAGCGACACGCAGGGCGCCATGAACTGGTCGGAGTCGAGCACCCTGACCGGGGTAACGGTCCACACATTCGCGACCGGCGGGCTGGCGGGCGGCGGTTCGCGCCAGGTATCGATGCCCTCCTCGACCCTGGTGACCGACGTGAAGGACGCGCTGCCGACGACGTTGCTGCGCAGCGGCGCGACCTATGTCATCAGCGTCTGGGCGAGCACCTCTCTGACGAGCGGTTCGATCGACTTCAGCCTGCGCGACGGCAACAAGAACGTGATCCCGATGGGCCTGTCCGGCACCTGTGCGATCACCAACGCCCTGACGCTGTGCCAGAACTACGCGACGTGGACCGGTCAGGACGGGAGCGGCTACCTGCTGCTCCAGTACGGTGGCAGCACGACCGCCCGGACGATCACGATCGCTCATCCGCTCATCGCCCTGGCCAGCCAGAAGAAGGACTACACGACCAAGGGGCAGCCGTCGAAGGTCTACGACGTCTTCGGCCGGTCGACCAGCAACACCTATGACACCAATGGGCTGTATGTGACCCAGACGGTGGTCACGGCAACTCCGAGCCCCAACCTGACCACCAACTTCACCAACAACTCGATCGGCCAGGTGATCCTGACGACGCGGGTAAACGGCGGCACGACGATCGCGGAACAGACGTGGCGCGACTCGTGGGGCCGGGTTGTGGGCGAGGTCCAGAACTGCGTGAACGCCGCGGCGCCGCCGACCCGGTGCACCGCCACCGCCAGCTCGACTGTCAACGTCCTTACCCGGTATTCGTACGACCTGAACGGCAACCTCATCGACACGTTCACCCAGGGCACGAGCTCGGGCACCTGGGTCGACGCACACAACGATTACGACGCCGATGGGAACCAGCTCGATCGCGTCGCCAACTTCGTGGCCGGCCAGGGCGAGACCGCCTCCCAGAACGTGACCATCCGAAGCACGTACGACGTTATGGGCGACCTCACCGACATGGCCTCGCCCGCGGCCACCGAAGGCGGCAGCACCGATACCCACACCATCTATGACACCAGTCGGCGGGCCGCGGTCTCGATCGCGAATTACGTGGTCGGCGGAGGCTCGGACTCGCAGACCAACGTGACCACCACGACGGTCTACGACGCGGACGGCCGGGCGACCACCACGTGGAGCCCGATGGGTGCCGGCCAGGTGCCCAGCGTCACGACCTACGACGCTCTCGGCCGTCCGGTCCGCCAGGTCGTCGGAAGCGCGGCGCCGCCGAGCGGCTTCACCCCGGCGACGGCGCAGACCGACTGGACGCTCGACGCCGGCGGCCGCGTGACCGACGAGCTGGGCCCGGGTACAGGCATCTCCGGCACTCGCTACGACACCCACTACGACCTCGATGCTCTGGGCCGCAAGCTGAAGGTGACCGAGGCGTACCAATGTCCGAACAGCTGCGCCTCGGCGACAACCAGCTATGTCTACGACCCGCGCGGCGCGAGCGTCGTCACCTCGCCCCCGACGCAGCAGCTGCTGGGTGGCTCGGCCGGCCGGACGACATACGACCTGGCGGGCCATGTCCTGAGCACGATCGAGGATTGGCAGTCGGGGGTGACACCGGGGCCGGACGTTAACGTGACCACGTCGATCACCTACGACGGCTTTGGTCGCGCGATCACAAAGACCGACCCGCGGGGAATCGTCACCCAGACGACGTACGACCCGCTTGACCGCCAGGCCTCGGTCGAGGTGGATCCTTCCGTTCTAAAGCTCATCTGGACCTACACCTATAGCCTGGCCGGCGACCGGATTCAGGTCATCAGCCCGCGCAACACGACGAACCGGACCGACCAGACCGTTTACGACGCGCTGCACCGCCCGATCACGCTCTATCTCAACTGTGTCAACTGCCTGACCAACGGGACGCATGACTTCCAGACGAACGTCGAGACCGACACCACGTACGACGGCATGGGAAGGACGCTGACGGTCACTGACGCCCTTGGCCGGGTCACCAAGACCGACTACGACCACCTCGGGCGCGATGTCGACCAGATCCTCAACTACTCGCCTTCATGCATGGCCACGCCGACGTTCGACCAGTGCGTGGAAACGTCGTCGGTAGTTGACAGCTCCGGGCAAACGTTGGCCGAGCTATCGCCGCGGACTGGTGGAACCAACACCCCTCCAATTCATTTGACCACCGGCTACACCTATGACGCGCTCGGCCGGCTGGCGACGGTCACCGAGGACCAGGGCAGCGCCTTCTACGGCCACTTCAACCTGGTCACGCGGTACGGGTACGACCCGTCGGGCAACGTTCTGTCCATGACCGATCCCAGCCTGCAACCGGTCAACTACACGTACAACCAGTTCAACGAGAAGACCGCGGTTATCGACGCGCTCGGCAACACGGTCCAGACCAACTACGACCTGGCCGGTGAGATCACCTCGGTGGTCGATGCTCGCGGCCTGACTAACTCGTTCACGCTCGACCGGCTGGGCCGCGTAGTGACGACGGCCTACGTCAAGGCGGATCGCTCAACCACCGGCATACTCAGCGCAGGCTACGACGCCGACGGCAACCAGACGTCGTTCGCGAGCAGCGACGTGGCGTCCACGACGGTCATCTACGACAACGCCAACCGCGTCAGCAAGGTCAGCGCACCCAAGATCACCACGACCTACGTCTACTTCCTCGACGGTGCCGTTAATACGGTGACCGACAACATCGGCGGCACCAACTACCTGACCACGTTCACGGAGGACAAGCTGGGCCGCCTGGCCTCGACCGCGGATCCGCTGTCGGGCCACACGACCACCTACACCGTCGACGCTCTTGGGCGGCTGACGCAGCGAGTCGAGGCCAGCGGCGTCAAGACAGTCGCCTCGTACTCGGGCATCGACGAGCTCAACACCAAGACCGAGTCGACAAGCGGCGGCGTCCAGTTCGCGAGCTGGGTCAACACCTTCGACCCCGCCGGCAACAGGACGGGGGAGACATCGACCGTCCCGAGCGACACTTTCGCCGGGGTATACACGTTCGGCTACGACACGGTCGGCCGGCTAAGCTCCACCACCCAGCCTACGCAGACCTTGACCTATGGCTATGACCCTGCCTCCAACCGGAATTCGGTGTCCGGCGGGTCGGCACCACAGGGCTGCACCAGCTTCACGTACCAGCTCAACAACGCGATCAGCACGGAGACGCCGTGCGGCCAGAGCACGATCTCGTATGCCCCTGACCAGGACGGCAACATCACCGCTGACGCCGCTGGCCACAACCTGCACTTCGACTCTCTGAACCGTCTGGAATCGGCGTACGACTCGTCCAACACGATACTGCTGGCGAGCTACACCTACGACGCACTCGGTCGGCTGGCCACGCGGACAGATACCAGCGGAACCGTCAGCTTCATCTATCGCGGGCTGACCGGCGAGGTCGTGCGGACTCTGAGCGGTACCACGGTGACCGGCAACTACGCCTGGGACACCCGCGGCCGGCCGCTGCTCGTCCAGCTGAGCGGCACCACCTACACGCTGCTGACCGACCCGCACGGAGACCTGGTCGGCCTGGCCAACGCCAGCGGAACCACCCAGGGCTGGATCCATTTCGACGCCTGGGGCCAGGTCCTCGGCTCGGGCGGAACGCAAATACCGTTCGGCTACCAGGGCGGCTTCACCGACCTGCTGACGCTCGACGTGCGGATGGGCGTGCGCTGGTACGACCCGCGACAGGGCCGCTTCGTCAGCTCCGACCCGGCGGCGGGAAGCGCCGCCTTGACTTCGCCGCTGCAGCGTGAGCGGTGGTTGTACGCGATCGACAGCCCGCTGGTTTACAGCGACCCGACGGGGATGTACCTGCTTTGCGACGAGGACACTGCCTGCTTCTACAAGGAGACGCAGGCCGCGCCGACGGGATCGAACACACAGCAGAACCCGCCCGCATCGCCCGCGCCGCCCTACCACTCCAGCGGACACGACGACTGGTACAACGACCCGCCGACCGACTGCGACCAGGCCTGCGTCGACGCCGCCATCGCCAAGTCCCAACAGATCCTTGCTCAGCAGGCTGCCGCCAAGGCGAAGCAGAAGACCTGTGACTGGTGGGACGCCGTGTGCAAGGCCAAGCAGGCCTGGAACGCGACCACCAAGGCGGTCGGTGATGCGGTCAACTTCTGCAAGTCAAGCGACGTCTGCAAGACGGTCGTCACGATCGGGGTGGGGGTGGCGGTCTTCGCCGGCTGTGAGGCTCTCACGGCAGGCGTTGGCTCGCTGGGCTGCGCCGTGGCCGCCGGGGCGGTGTCAGGAGCGGTGTCCGGTGCGCTCGACTGCAAGAGCGGTCAGAGCATGGCCGGCTGCGTCGCCACGGGAGCCGCGATTGGGGCGGTGGAAGGCCTGGTCGGCGGCGTCGCCGGCAAGGTGGTGGCCGCGGTGGGGGGCAGGATCGCGGGCGCGGTCATCAGCCGCCTGGCGTCCCGGCTCGAGTCGAGCGAGGGTGGAGTAGTCCGCGACCTGACGGAGGCGACCTGCAACTCCTTCTCCGCCGGGACCCTGGTGCTCATGGCCGACGGCTCCAAGAAGCCGATCCAGGACGTCCAGATCGGCGACCTCGTGATGGCTGCCGATGCTGTGATCGGGATTGAGGGTGGCGAACCTGTCTACAACGTGATCGTCGGACATGGCCTCAAGCACCTCTACGACATCTCGGTCGACGGCGAGGTGATCGAGGCCACCTACAACCACCCCTTCTGGGTGGTGGAGAAGCAGACGTTTGTCTGGGCTGAGGACCTGGTGCCTGGGGAGCACCTGCTGCTGGCCGATGGCCGGGCGCCGCCGATCACCGCGATCTCGCATCACGACCGGATCACGACCGTCTACAACCTATCGGTCACTGACGCGCATACATACTTCGTCGGCCATAGCGCGATCCTGGTCCACAACGCAGGTGGACAATGTCCCATCGGCATCGCCCTTAAGGCCTATGCGGAAGGGGCCGGGCATCACATTCCGGCCAAGGCTGCGTTCCAGGGCGTCAAGGGTTACGACCTCAAACAGGCGTTGGCGATTCCAAAAGCCGAACTCGATCGCCTCAATATCAGCCATGCCGTTGTCACAGGTGCCCAGGCGCGGCTGTACTCAGCGTTTTCGAAGACGGGTGCGACGCTTGCTTGGGACGACATGCAAAGGATTGAAACTGAAGCACTTGCGACTCAAGTCGACCGAGGTGCCGCCGAAGACGTCGTCTCCCGTTCGATAGCCGCCTTGCGCGGAAGTGGTGTTGAGGGTCCCGCACGAATACCATGGGGCGTGTGAGTTCAAACGACGATGGTGTACAAGAGGATTTTGCGCAGCACCTTGTTGAATCAGTCCGCGATCGGTCAATCGAAGCGTGCGATGTGCTTCTTCGGGGTCAGACCAGAGGGCGGCTCGGCGACAGATGGCGGCAGGCGATCGAAAGTGACAACCCACGGGAGGCTCTGAGCCAGCTGATCCCAGATGTCGTGGATCAGGTTCTGTTTCATTTTCTGGACGCGATAGACAACGAGAATCTCCCGCTGATGTGGCCAGGCGGAGGAGGTACCGCCGTCCACTTGAGCTCTGCAGGCCATGGCGAAATGGCCGGGTGGTACACAATGGGTCGCGGCGGCTGGATAGAGCGATTTTCGAAACAAAGGTACTTCGACCCGCTTGCGGACTTGCCCTGAGCGCCCGGAGGACGATTAGAACTTACCGGTCCCCATTTCCTGGTCCACACTTCGTGAGGGTTCCGGGATTCTGAAGTCGGACTCGGAATGCGAACGCCACGTCGGCACGTCATATGCATTGCCCTGGACGGCGGCCGACATCTTGGTCCACACGCCTGGTTCCACTACACGTTTCCGCCGCTTGGCGCGGAATCGATCGACGAGCTAGACGAGAGACTTCGCCGTCGCGTTCCGGATCCGTACCGTGACCTGTTGATGAAAACGAACGGGCTCCATCTTTTCAGCGGCGCATTGTCTCTGTATGGTCTTAGGCGCGACTATTCACGCAGATTGTCGATTGTGGAGCCGTTTGATCTGGGTGACCCAAACGTTCATGAGCGACCTCGGGCGGCAGATCCCAGCTGGTTCATATTCGCGTTTTACGATGCTGACGGCTCGGCCGGATACATCGATCCCAGCGACGGTCGTGTATACCGGGCCAACCGGAACATGACCCAGCCCCGGCTGAACCAGTGGCTCAGCGTCGACGCTTTCTTGCGCGATGAAGTCAAACGACTGACAGGCCACTTCGACGAACGCGGTAGGCAGCTGGACCCCTCGCGGCCGACGACGCCGGACATCTGACCTTCCATCCCTCTGCTGTGTCAAAACCTGTGGTCATGTCGCGCGAAGTGGTGTAAATCCGGTCGCGCAGTTCCGCTGACATCCTATGCGCTCTGCAGTTCGAGCAGAGCTTGCACCACCTCCTCGTGAGAGGGTTCGTAGAGCTTGTTCATCGACTCGTTGCTGAAGTAGCGGCGGCCGACCGCCCACTCATCGTTCTGTTCTTCAAGTAGCGCACCGGCTAGACGCAGTAATGAATTTCGACTGGGAAAAATGCCGACCACATCGCAGCGTCGTGAGACCTCTTTGTTGAGGCGCTCCAGCGAGTTGGTCGACCAGACCTGACGGCGGTGCTCGACGGGGAAGCCGTAGTAAGCGAGGACGTCGGTCCCGCCCTCGCGGAGGACCTCGACCAGCTTGGGATAGCGCTTCTCGAAGAGCCGGCAGATCCGATCCGTCGTGTCCCGGGCAGCAGCAAGGTCAGGCTGGGCGAAGATGGTGCGCAGGGTCGCCGCGACCATCTGCTGCGCCACTTTGGGCACGGTGGCCAGAGCGTTGCGCATGAAGTGGACCCGACAGCGCTGCCAGGTGGCTCCGACCAGGACCTCGCTCACCGCTTGCTTGAGACCGAGGTGGCTGTCGGAGGTAACCAGGCGGACACCGCGCAGACCGCGGCTGACCAGCTGGCGCAGGAAGGCGCGCCAGAACTCCAGGTCCTCGGCCGGGCCGACGTCGACGCCCACCACTTCGCGCTCGCCGGTTCGCTTCACCCCAGTCGCGATCAGGACCGCCATCGAGATCACGCGGCCGTTCTCGCGCACCTTCTCAAAGGTGGCGTCCAGCATCAGGTAGGGGTACTCGGCGTCGAGCGGGCGAGTCCTGAAGGCATGAACCTGGGCATCCAGCTCTTTGCAGATTCGGCTGACCTGGTCTTTGGAAATGCCCTTCAGTCCGAGCGCCTCGGCGAGGGCGTCGACCGCGCGTGTGCTGACGCCGTGGATGTAGGCCTCCTGGACCACCGAAAGCAGCGCGCGCTCATGACGCCGGCGCGGCTCGAGCAGGCTCGGGAAGTAGGTGCCCGCTCGCAGCTTGGGGATGTCGAGCTCGATGGTGCCGACCCGGGTGTCCCATTCCCGCTCGCGATAGCCGTTGCGATGGGTCAGCCTGGTCTCGGCGCGCTCATGCAGCCCGGCACCGACCAGCTGCGTCACCTCCGCCTCCATTAACTCTTGGGCGAGCAGCTTGAGACCGTCGCGCAGGAACTCAGGGTCGGCACCCTGCTCGGACTTGTTCAACAGCTCGAGTAGTGTCATTCTCGGGTTGGCCATCGTCGTGGTCCTCCTCGTGGTTGGGTGAGATCTCCACTTGGAACCACACGGTGGCCACCTTCGTCAAGGTGGTCCCGGATTTACACCACTACCTGCGACACAACTAAACCTGTCTGCAATTCCCCGCTTATCGCCGGTCTCGAATTCCCCAGTCATAGGCTGCCGATGTGGTTCGCGAAGACCAGACGCGGGACGTAGAGTGCTCTCGGCCTATGAGGTCAGGGTGGAATTCGTTCAACTCGAACTCAAGCGCAATCGCGGATGGCCTTGGCCGGAGGACTCCTGGGGCCTGGATTCGATGTACGGTCCAGACGGGTGGTGTCGCTCTTGTGGGATTCCCCTCCAGGAGCAGACCGGACCTTTGACGCTGCGAGCTAGTGGAATGTCGCCGGTTCAAGGCGCCTGGGTTCCCAACTGGCGGTTTGACACGATTTGCGTTGAAGCGACGCTCGCTGCTCGACTCGGCTCTGAGTATCGGCTTGAAACGCGGCCGGTCGCTTGGCACAGAAATGTGCAGGGAGCCGCGATGCAGATCATCGCCCCAACCATTAAGCCTGAATGGTTCGACCCCGACGCACTTCGCACGGCTGCAGTGTCGCGCCATGGCAGCGCGGGCAAGAATTGTGCCGAGTGTTGTGTTTGGCGATGGCTACCCTTGCCTCTTGAACTGCTGCCCCCGGTTTGGTCGTCGACACGTTGGGACGATTACGGCGTCGTGGCGAGCCCGGAATGGTTCGGCGACGGAGCTCAGTCTTTCCGCGAGGTTCTTGTGCGCCGGAAACTGGCGCAGGCGATCGTATCCGCGAGTCCGAAAGACTTCAAAGTGAGAGAGATCTCGCGAACCTCACCTGTCGGTTGACTGACGCAGCACGTCGCCATCAGGCGCAAGGCTCGCCGGGAGCATGTGGTCCCGGTCGACTTCGTTTGTCATGCCCCATTCCCAGACTCGTGATCGTTCGGGGTCGGATGAGCCCAGGACCGGCGCCGCGATCTTGCGGACCCGCCCGGGATCGGCGATCGCATCAATCTCGAGGATCCGGCCCTCGGCAACGATGAAGCCCATGACCAAGATGAGAGATGTGACAAGGAGGTAAGAAAGATGAGCGTGGATGGGCTGATTCTCGTGACCGGGGGCACCGGCGGGTTGGGCCGGCGGGTCGTCCGACAGCTTCACGAGGCCGGGCGGAAGGTGCGCGTGCTCAGCCGGCGTGCCCACGACTCCCGGCCGGGCATCGAGTACATCGTCGGCGACCTGGCGAAAGACGAGGGGGTCGAGGCCGCCGTCGAGGGTGCCGAGATCGTCCTGCACTGCGCCGCCAGCGGGAAGATCGCCGAGGACACGGCCCAGATCCGCAACCTTGCGCGGGCAGCGGAGCGAGCCCGGATGCAGCATCTGGTGAACATCTCCGTGGTCGGCGCTGACCGGATCCCGGTCGTGAGCGGCGTCGACCGCGCGATGTTCGCCTACTTCGCATCGCAGCTGGCGGTGGAACGCACGGTTGCCGAGTCGGGCTTGCCCTGGACCAACCTCCGCGCGACTCAGTTCTATGACGGCTTCATCTTGTTGATGGTTCAGGCGATGGCGAAGCTTCCCGTCATACCCGTCCCGGCAGGCATGCGGTTCCAGCCGGTCGATGCCGGGGAGGTGGCAGCCAGGTTGGTGGAGCTCACACTGGGGCCGCCCGCGGGACTTGCACCTGATGTCGCCGGCCCCAAGGTCTATGAGGCGATCGAGCTCCTTCGCGGGTACCTGCAGGCTACGCACAAACGCCGCTTCCTGTTCCCGGTTCGAATTCCCGGAGGAGCCGCACAGGCCGTTCGGTCCGGAGCCAACCTGTCCCTAGATCACGCCGTAGGCCGGCGCACCTGGGAGGAATTTTTGGCCGAGTGGGCGAGTCGGTCACATGGCGCGGTTTCGGTTTCGGCTTAGCCGACTCTCGAACCCTCGGGCTGCCGGCCCATGCGCAAGGTGACCCCGACCAGCACGGTCGCGATTGCCAGCACGCCGGCGGTCCAGGCGATCCCGGGCACCCCGGCAAACCCAAGAACGATCGCCGCGATCAACGTGATCACCGCTGCGATGCCCGGCGCGTTGACGATGAGCGAACGCCGCGCTTCGCGGTTCGCGGCCGCGACGATCCCGGACAGGACCAGCAATGCACCCAACACATAGGCGCCGATGGAGGAGAGGTGGTGGGAGGTCTCGCCGAAGGCAAACGGCGAGATGATGAGGAGAACCCCGAACACCATCGTGGCGTAGTCCTGCCATCGCTTCCAAGCAGTCATGACCTCAGGATAGTGTCATGAGCGAAAGTCGGGATAGAACCTGCTGAAGTGCGCACCGCGGTAATGCCGATGAAACACTTCGGCGAGGTCCGCTGACGGATGCGCAGATCCCGCCTGGCTCGACTCGGTGCGGCGGTCGCGACCGCAGCCGCCGTGGTCGCCATGCCGCTGCTGCTGGAGGCGCGACTGGCCAGGCCTAAGAGGCAGGTCGACGACTCCTGGAAACGATCGCCGATCCGGCGGCGAGGCCAGACCCTGCTTGGCTTCAGCTTTCGGCCGCGCCAGATCGAGGCGTTCGGCCTGGACGCGCAGGCGACCCTGGATGCACTTCTGGCCTACCCCTTTGACCTGGTTCGCCTCCCCGCCTATTGGAACCAGATTGAATCTTCGATGGGCAAGTTCGACACCAGCGAGCTCGATTGGCAGCTCGAAGCCGTCGAGCGAGCTGGGAAGCGCGTGATCATCTCCGTCGGCGCAATCAAGAATTTCGGCTACCCCGAGTTCTTCGTTCCGGAGCATCAGCTCGAGCGAGCACTGGCTGAGGGTTCCCTCGTTCGGCCTTCCACGCACGCGGCATTGCTGGCGGGGGCAACGCGCTTTATTCAGAGGGTCGTCGAACGTTATCGGGATCGAACCTCCATCGTGGCGTGGCAGCTGGAGCATGAGGCGGTCGATCCGCTGGGGGTCGAGCACTCGTGGCGCCTGGCAGCTGACTTCGTCCAGCGTGAGCTCGATTCGCTCCGAGACGCCGACCCGTCTCGCCCCGTGATGATGAACGGCTTTTTGCCGACGTCGTCGCTGGTAAGGCTCTCACAGTGGTGGCGCACGCGCGATCAAGGTGATTCGCTGGCGGTCGCGTCGCGCCTTGCCGACATCGTCGGCATCGACTACTACCCACGTCATGGTTTGATCGCGGTGGGCGCTCGAACGCTTTATCTCGACGGGGGCAGACTGCCCTGGCAGATGGCGCTGACAAAAGCCCTCCTCGACGACGTTCGCAGGCTGGGCCCGCGGTTGATGGTGGCTGAAGGACAGGCCGAGCCGTGGGAGGCGGTGACCCTGCCGCCCAACCCAAGACAGGGGGCGATGTTCAGCTGCAGGCCCGATGACGCCATCCGGAACTACAACACCGCTATGGAGTGGTCAACTCCTGATGCACTGCTCTATGCCTATCTGTTTTGGGGAGCGGACTACTGGATTCTCCGAGACCGGTCAGGCGACCCGGGCTATCTGCAAGCGGTCGTTCGGATACTCAAAGAGGCCTGACCTCGCATGCGGCCGCTGTATGTCTCGGATCCGACCGCGAGGCTGGTCTTCTGGTCGCTGTTCGCCGTCTGGGCACTGGCAGAGATGGTCACCTACATTCGGCTGCGAGGCCGATCGCTGCCCAGGAAGCGGGATCGCGGATCGCGCATCGTGCTTGTCGCGGGCTTCTGGCTTGCGGTCTTGGCTGCGTTCGCGTTCGCCCTCGTAGTGCCCTCAACGATGATCAACTGGCACCGCGAAGGTGCGTTCTACGTCGGCGCCGTGATGCTGCTGGGCGGCCTTCTGCTGCGCCAGTACGCCATCGTGACGCTTGGTCGACTCCACACCCTGGATGTGACGACACGCCCCGATCAACCGGTGGTTGAGGTCGGTCCATATCGATGGGTGAGGCACCCCTCATACGCGGGCGCCATGCTGACCGCCGCCGGGATTCTTCTTTGTTCGACCAACTGGCTTTCGCTGGCGTTCTACGCGCTTGTCGTGGGTGCCTACGCCTACCGGATCTGGGTTGAGGAGCGTGCGCTGACCGAGGATCTTGGCGCCGCCTATCGCGCCTACATGCGACGCACAAAGCGCCTTATCCCGTACCTAATCTGATCCCTCCGTTGTAAGGCCCAAGCTCCGCAGGCTCGGGTCGCCTGCTGGAGGCCGGCTCCCACCATGGCAGCGGCGGCTCCAGATCGCCACTTGACGACCGGAACCTCCAGGTATATATTCGGCCGTAACCGGTTCCGTAACCGGTTCCGAGGCTTGGGAGGTGCGCAAGGAACGAAGAGCTGAAAGCGAGCAGGTTCGACCCATTCGCGAGCGACGACTGACCTTGATAGCGCCCTACCGCGGCAGCGCGGATTGAACAGGTGTTGGATCACCGAGGAGGAGGCTCGATGCGGAGTGCAGTTCCCAAGCACATAACGGCCATCGGCGTGTTCGCCATGGTGTTGTGGATCACGGCTTGTGGCGGTTCGTCGACCACCGCGACCGCGGCGGACAAAGGACCGATACAGGTCTGGACGATGGAGGACAGCGCCAGCTTCACGGCACTGATGCAGAACTTCACCGCGCAGACCGGAATCCCGGTGCAGGTCGAGGCGGTTCCGTGGGCCAACGTCAACGACAAGCTCACCACCGCCGTCGCTTCAGGCAACGGCCCTGACGTGATGCAGATCGGTCTTTCTCTCCTGCCGTCCTTCGAGTCCGCCGGTGCGCTGATGGACCTCAGCCAGTACGTCAGCGGCCATCCCGCCCTGCAGAGCTCGAACTATCTCGGGGCTGTGGCCTCAGACAAGATCAACCCATCGGGCAAGGTGCTGTCGGTGCCATGGGTCAGTGACGTGCGGATCCTGTTCTACCGCACCGACATCCTCAACGCCGTCGGCATATCCTCGCCGCCATCGACGTGGAGCCAGTTCCACGACGACGCCGCCATCCTCGCCCAGCGAGGCAAGGGCAAGTACGGGTACTACATCCCCCAGTGGGACAGCGCGCTTCCGGTCGAGTTCACCTGGGAGGCCGGCGGCAACGTGATGCAGAACGGCAAGGTGACCTTCGACACCCCGCAGTTCAAGGCGGCGGCGGACTTCTATATCAGCTTCTACAAGGACAAGCTGGTCCCGACCGCCTCTGACTTCGACCAGACCCAGGGCTTCATCTCGGGCAGCGCTCCGATGGTGATCTCCGGCCCGTACCTGGCCGCCTCCATCAAGAGCGCGGCGCCCCAGCTCGACGGCAAGTGGAACGTCGCGGTGCTGCCGCGAGACCAGACGAGCACTTCCCTGTTTGCCGGCTCGAACATGGGAATCTGGTCGAAGTCCAAGCACGTCGAAGCCTCATTGCGGCTGCTCGACTATCTCGCCCAGACCAACGCGCAGCTCAGCTGGTACAAGGCGGCCAACGAGCTGCCGACCGCCAAGTCGGCCCTGGCCGACTCGACACTGACCAGCGACCCGATGGTCAAGGTCTACACCAGCCAGCTCCAGGACGCTCAGCTGCTGCCCCTCGTGCCGAAATGGGACAAGATCAGCCAGGCCCTGCTCGACTCCCTGAACAGCATCGTTCTCAAGGGCGCTGACGAAACCAGCACGCTCTCCACGCTGAACGCGACTGTCAGCAGCCTCCAGACCTAGCATTACCGGTTACCGTGCCGGCGTCGATTTTGCCGGCGCCGGCACGGACCAATCGGAGACCCTGATGACCGTGACCGCCGCCCACCACGAAGCAACCAGGCGCGGGCTCGCGTTTCCGGCGACCTGGCGGCGAAGCGCACTCGTCCCCTACGTCCTCATCAGCCCGGCCCTGCTGTGCCTCGTGACGTTCAGCGTCCTGTCCATCTTCGTCGCCGCCGCGGTCAGCCTGACCAACCTCGACATCAGCGGTCTCGCGGACTACAGCCAGGTGCGCTTCATCGGGCTGCACAACTACCAGACGCTGTTCGGCGATCCGGCTTTCTGGGAAGCCCTGGGCAACACGGCCTTCTTCGTGGCTGTCGGCGTACCGACCCTGGTCATCGGCTCGCTGGCGATCGCGATCGCCCTGAACTACAGCCGGTCGAGGTTCTTTCGGGCGCTGCGCGCCTTCTATTTCGTGCCGGCTATCACCGCCATCGTCGCCATCTCACTGATCTGGGGCAACCTCTACAACAGCCAGTTTGGGCTGCTCAACTGGCTGCTCTCACTGGTCGGGGCGGGTCCGGTCGAATGGCTCACCGATCCGACGATCGCCAAGTTCTCGGTCGCGCTGGTGGCGATCTGGCGGGGGTCGGGACTGGACATCATCATCTTCCTGGCCGCGCTGCAGGCCATACCGCCGGAGTATTACGAGGCAGCCGCCGTGGACGGGGCGGGCGAGTGGCAGAAGATCTTCCGGATCACCGTTCCGTTGATGCGTTTCGCGATCTTCTTCGTGACCGTGACGACCCTCATCAACTGGATGCAGTTCTTCGATGAGCCGTACGTGCTGACGCAGGGTGGCCCGGTGCACGCGACGACGTCGATGTCGCTCTACATCTACCAGCAGGGCTTCCGCTACAACGAGTTTGGGTTCGCTTCAGCGTCGTCGATCGTCCTGTTCGCGATCATCGCCGCCGTGACCATCCTGCAGCTGCGCGCGAGGCAGGCTGACAATGCCTAGAAGGTCGGGCCGGCCGTGAGGCGTGCTGGAGTGCTGGTGCTCGGGCTCTTGCTCGCGTTCGGCGCCGTGGTCACCGCATTCCCATTCTTCTGGATGCTGACCACTTCGCTGAAGTCCCTCGCCGAGTCCTACACCGACCCGCCGACCATCTTTCCGTCGACGATCAGCCTTGGCAGCTACCAGCGACTGTTCGGCGACTTCGGGTTCGGGCGCTACGCGGTGAACACCGTCGTCGTGGTCCTGATCGGCTTCGTGGGCATGTTTTTCGTGGCCATGGCCGCGTACGGGTTCGCCAAGTTCCGCTTCCGCGGCAAGAACCTTCTGTTCCTGGTCGTGCTGTCGACCATGATGGTGCCGGTCCAGGTCACCATGATCCCGACCTACCTGATCCTCAACAGCCTTCAGCTCACCAACACGCTGGTCGGCATCGCACTGCCGACGCTGGTCAGCGCCTTCAACATCTTTCTCTTTCGCCAGTTCATGTCGACCATCCCCGACGACATCCTGGAAGCGGCGCGCCTCGACGGCGCCGGTGAGTTCCGAATCCTGTGGTCGATCGTGGTGCCGATCTCGAGGCCCATCCTGGCGGTGGGTGGGGTGCTCACGTTCATCACCGGATGGAACAGCTTCATCTGGCCGCTGATCATCGCCAACGATCAGCAGAACTACACCCTGTCCGTGGGCATCTCCCTGCTCAACAAGCAGCTGGCCATCAATCCGCCGCTGCAGATGGCCGGCGCCTCGCTGATGGTGATCCCGATCGTCATCGTCTTCGTCATCTTCCAGCGCTACATCGTGCAGGGATTCACGATGTCGGGCCTCAGGTAAAGGATTCGACCGCGGTGGAAGGGTATGTGCATGCAGAGGCCGGCAAGCTGGTCGACGGTCACGGCGAACCCCTGGTCTTGCGCGGTGTGGCGCTCGGCAACTGGCTGCTGCCGGAAGGCTACATGTGGAAGTTCGAGCACCCGAGGACGCAATCGCCACGAGAGATCGAAGCCCTGATCGTGGAGCTGATCGGGCCTGAACGGGCGGCCGAGTTCTGGCGCCGGTTTAGGGCCGGCTTCGTTGCCGAGGACGACATCGCGCGAATCCGAACCGAGGGAATGAATCATGTCCGGCTGCCGATCAACTCTCGGGTGGTGATGGACGACGACGGCCGGTTGATCGAGGCCGGCTTCGCCCTCATCGACAGCCTCATCGGGTGGTGCCGCCATCACAAGTTGTGGGTGGTGCTCGATCTGCACGGCGCACCAGGCGGCCAGACCGGCACGAACATCGACGACTCGCCTCACCGCGAGCCGGAACTCTTCACCGATGAGAGGTATCGCGCGCTGACGGTCAGCCTCTGGCGGGCGCTCGCGGATCGTTACCGCGACGAGACGGTGGTGGCTGCCTACGACCTGCTCAACGAGCCATTACCTAACGAGTACCAGCACCTGTACGCCGGCCGGCTTCGCGATCTGTATCGCGAGCTCACCGCCGCGATCCGCGAGGTCGACCCGAATCACATGATCAGCTACGAAGGCACCCATTGGGCGACGAGCTGGGACATCTTCACGGAGGTGTGGGATCCGAATTCGATCCTCCAGTTTCATAAGTACTGGTCGGCGCCGGATCGCCGGAGCATTCAGCGCTACCTCGACATTGGTCACGAATTGGGCCTGCCCGTCTACATGGGCGAGGGGGGAGAGAACTACCTCGACTGGATCCAGACAGCATTCCAGCTCTATGACGACAGCGGCATCTCGTGGAACTTCTGGACGTGGAAGAAGATCGACACGCTGACCTCTCCGTGCTCCGTGGACGCGCCATCGGGATGGGCTGCGATCACGGCCTATGCCGCTGGCAAAGGCACCAAGCCGGATACCGCCAGCGCCAATCAGACCCTGACCGAGCTCCTTGACGCGATGCCGTTGTCGCGGTGTACGTACCGGCCTGAGGTCATCTCCGCCATATTCCGGCGCCCGCCGTTGAAAATCCCGGCGGCCGGGTTTGGCTTCCGCGGAGCCGGCAAGTCTTACGAGACGTCGGCCGCGGATCCACTGCGTGCGTTTCGGAGTGACGACCTCGTGACCATTCGCCGTACTGGCGGGTCCAGCAGCGGGGAGTTGAGCTGGAATCACAACCACGGCATCGCACGGGCGGCCGCCGACGAGCTGCTCGTAAAGCTTGATGCGGGCGATTGGGTGGCGTACGACATCGTGGTCCGGTCGCCCTCTCGATATCAGATTGCAGCGGCCGTGCAGCCGGCAGGAGGGGAGGTGCCTCGGCGTCCCGCTCTCGACATCTCGATCGACGGCGTATCAATTGCTGTCGAAGATGCAGGAGAGGCGATGGTGAAGGGCAGCACACAGCAACTCACACCGGGTCGTCACGTCGTGCGGCTGACTGGCCTCGTGTCCCAGACGCTGGTGCGTTGGGTCGAGGTGGCGCCGGCGCCTGGGTCTTAGTCCACGACCGCCGTAGGCTCGATCGCCCGCCGGCCGGTCGTGAGGCCGTAGGACAGAGGAAAGAGCGGTGCGGCACCGTTCGGCGATCTCACGTGATCCATAGTTGCCGGCCACGCATAGGGAAGTCGTCCGGTGAACGGCTGCTTTCCGAATAACACGTCCGCAATGCCCTGGGCTTCGGTTCCAGGAAGCCATGAAGCCACGATGGCGTCACATGAGTCAACGACGTCTCCGATGATGAGCGGCCGGCCTGAGTAGATGACGAGGACCAGGAGGTCGCATTGGCGCCGCACTCGGCGTACCAGATCGACCTCCTCAGCCGAAAGTGAAAGATCGTCTCGATCCCCTTCGCCTTCGCAGTAAGGCGGCTCGCTGAGCACGACAATCCCAACCTCACCGCGCATGCCGTCGAAGTCGCCATCGGGCTGGAAGGTCACGGGCGCGCCGGGCGCAACCGTTTCGGAAATGCCTCGCAGCAGTGTGGTGCCGGTGGTGATGGCGCCTCGGCCGCCTTGCCATTCGATCGTCCAACCGCCGCACTGAAGGCCGATGTCGCCGGCAGCCGGGCCGGCGACAAGGATTCGACCGACGTCCGGTGCCAGGGGCAGGGCCGCGCCCTTGTTCTTCAGCAGAACCTGAGACTTGCTGACGGCTTCTCTGGCCACCGCTCGGTGGGCTTTGCCTCCGACCTTGCGGAGCAAGGTTTCGTCCCCGAAAGGATCATCGAAGAGCCCCAAGGTCGCCTTCACCTGAAGGATCCGGCGACACGCGTCGTCGATTCGGGAGGCGGGGATGATGCCGGTTTCGACTCCGGCCTCCACGGCGCGGATGAACCGCTCGTACTCGAAGGGCACCATGACCATGTCGATGCCGGCGTTGACCGCGATGCAGACGGCACTCTCGAAGTCCGGGTCCAGCTGGCTCACGCCCAACCAGTCAGAGACCAGGAATCCGCGGAAGGCCAGCTCGCCCTTCAGCAGATCAGTCAGCAGGTATCGGTGCGCGTGAAGCTTCTGACCGTTCCAGCTGCTGTACGAGATCATGATGCTCAGCGCCCCCGCCGCTATGGCCTCCTCATACGGTGGCAGGTGAACGCTTCTGAGCGTGGCCTCGTCGGAGCGCGTATCGCCCTGGTCGAGCTGCCAGCGATCGGGGGCCTCGCTGTTCCGCCATCCCTGGATCCAGCCATACCGGCGGGCGGTGCCCCAGGCCGTGCCACCGTCGCCCACGAAATGCTTCGGCGAGGCCAGCACCTGTCGCTGAGTTCCGGGGCTCGATCCGGCGTCTCCGTTCAATCCCCGGATGAGAGCCGCACCCAACGAAGAGACGAGCGCGGGATCCTGACCGAAGCCCTCGAAGGTGCGGCCCCAGCGGATGTCCTGCGGGACGCTGACCGCGGGGGCGAAGGTCCAGTGGACATTGGTGGCCAGCAGCTCAGTGGCCGTGATGCGTCCGATGCGCTCCACCAGTTCAGCGTCGCGCGTGGCTCCCAGGCCGACGTTGTGCGGAAAGATGGTGGCCCCGCTCAAGTTGCTGTGGCCGTGCACCGCATCCACGCCGTAGAGGAGTGGAATTCCAAGCCTGCTTTCGAGTGCCTCGCTCTGCACCGTGCGGACCATTTCCGCCCAGGCGCTCGGGCTGTTTGGTTTGGGGTTGCCTCCGCCTCCACTGAGCACAGAGCCAATGCCCAAGTCGCGGATCGCTCCCTTGTGAAGACTCTTCACATCGGCCTGGGTCATCTGTCCGATCTTCTCGAGGAGCGTCATGCGCCGCATCAGCGCCTCGATCTCAGGATTCAAGTCCCTCACAACCGGCTGACGCCTACTTCGCGCGGTTCGGTTTGTGGCTGGACCCGCTGCCGACGCTGGAGTCGCGGATGACAAGCGAGGTGGGGAGCTCGACCCGTTTTGCGATTGATTCGCCACGCACGGCCGCCATGACCATCGAGGCGGCTGTGCGCCCCATTTCGTAGAGCGGCTGCCGGACTGTCGTCAGTGGCGGGTGGGTCATCGCCGACGCGGGGAGGTCATCGAAGCCCACGACCGCGACATCCTCAGGAACGCGCCTGCCGGCGTTCCGAAGCGCGCGCATGGCTCCGAACGCCATCAGGTCGTTGGCCGCGAAGACGGCGTCGAGTCGAGGGTCGGCCGAAAGCAGCGCGGCCATGGCGGACGCACCGCCGGATTCTTTGAAGTCCGAGTCGACGACGCGCCGCGGATCAGCTCGCAAACCCGCATCCTCGAGCGCGGATTCATAGCCTTTGAGCCGATCGCGATTGCAGCCGAAGTCGTGAGGTCCGTTCAGCATGGCGATGCGCCGCCGGCCCTGCTCGATGAGGTGGCGCGTCGCGCTTCGCCCTCCCTCCACGTTGGTCGTCGCGACCGTGGGAAGGTCGGGATAGTGCCCGCGATCGTCGACGACAACGATCGGCAGTCCGCCTTTTGCCAGCTCCTCGATGTACTCGAGCATCCCCAGGGGAATGACCAACGCGAGGCCGTCGACGGCGCCTGCGGGCACGACCTGCGACATGAACTCTCGTTCCGAGTCCTCTCCGCCCGCGGTCGTGTAGAGGATCAGCGAATAGCCGGAGGGTTCGATCTCCTCGGCGACGCCACGCAGAACCTCGAGGATCCAGGGCCAGGTCAGAGTTGGAACCAGAAGGCCCAGGCAGTTCGAGCGGCCGTTGCTGAGGGCGCGGGCGCTGGCGCTGGGGACGTAACCGAGCTGTGCGGCGAGCTTGAGGACCCGTTGGCGAGTCTCGGGGTCGACGTCCTGCTTCCCGTTGAGAGCTCGGGACACGCTGGCCTTGGACAGGCCGGCGCGCTTGGCGATGTCGTTGATGGTCGGCCGCTTGGTGGTCGCCGTCACGCCCTCCCTTGAATTGGCGAAACCGGTTACGTAACCGGTTCCGGAGATATAGTACCGCCCCCCGCCCGCCTGTCAATGGGAGCCTTAGCCGGCGGGGGGAGCGGCGTCTGGAGGTCCAGGTCGGTCCTTGGCGGGGACGAGGTCGGCGGGGGATCCGCCCAGGCGCGCGATCAGGTTTCCGATCGTCGACAGCACGTGCGCCTGCATCTGCTCGGCCGCGGCATGCTCGTCGCCGAGCTCGATCGCCTCGACCAGCGGCTGATGCTCGCGGGCCACTTCCTCGAGGTCCTGGTAGCCCGAGTCGTCGAGCGCCAGCCCCATCAAGACCTGACCTTCAAGGGAGTGGAAGATTCCCATCAACACCGCATTGCCGGAGTTGTTCGTAATCACCGAATGGAAGTCGAGCTCGTGCCGCGCGACGAGCGCGTAGTCGCCCGACTCCGCCGCCGCCGCCATGCGGCGAATGATTGCTCTCAGCGGCTTGGTGTCCATCCGCTGCCTCGTCGCGAGCCGGATCGCCAGCGACTCGAGAGCGGCGCGGACGTTGTACAGGTCGACCAATGACGAGGCGTCCAACTCGCGCACCACGGCGCCCAGGTGCGGCCGCTCGACGACGAGCCCCTCTTCGGAAAGGCGCCTTAGAGCCTCGCGCACGGGCGCGCGGCTGACGCCGAGGTCGTTGGCCAGCCTGACCTCGTTGAGCCTCGACCCCATCGCGAAGTCGCCGCTCACGATTCGCTTCCGCACCTCCTCGTAGGCGAGATCGCCGAGGCGCCGCCGGTCGATGCGCGGCAGCCGCGAGCCGGTTCCGGCCCGCCCTGCCCTTGCCCGCTCGGCGCCCAAAGCTACCTCAGCGTTCCTTGACATGGCCGCAGACGTTCAGGATACTGTCGACAGTCGGCTGGGGCCGCGCAATCTGCGGCCTTTTGGTAAGGAGGGGTGCATGGCCCAGGCAGGTGGCGGCAGAGTCCAGGTGCCCGCCGATCGACCTCACCTGAGGGAGGGTTCGGTTGGCCTTTGGGGGGACTTCATCGCCGCGGTAACGAACGTCGCTCCATCGGCGGCTGTAGCTCTGACCCTCGGCTCGATCATCGCAGTCTCCGGACTGGCCACGCCACTGCTGGTGATCGTCGTGGGAATCGCGATGCTCTGCATCGCTTTCGCCTACAACCATCTCAACCTCTGGCAGCCGTCGCCCGGCGCGCAGGTGATGTGGATCGCCAAATCCGTCACCCCGGTGCTCGGGTTCGCGGCCGGCATCCTGCTGATCCTCGAATCCACCGTTTCCAACATTGCCAACATCTCGCTCATGGGCCCGTACCTGCTCGGCATCTTCTCCGCCGACGCGGCGGCGAACCCGATCCTGGAGTACCTGACGTCCCTGATCATCATGGCCATCGTCTGCGGCGTGGCGATCATCGGAATTCGCGCGGCCATCCGCTTCCAGACCTACATCCTCTGGGTCGAGTACGCGATCATGCTGATCTTCGCCCTCATCATCTACTGGGCGGACTTCACGCACTCCTCGGGCGCCACCACGCCATCTCTTTCGTGGTTCTTGCCGTCGGCCTCACCGACCGGGCTGAGCGGAATCGTCGCCGGAATTGTGATCACGGTCTTCATGTTCGGCGGTTGGGAGGCGGCCGTCTACCTCGGCGAGGAGCAGCGGCAAGCGCACCGCGACCCCGGGCGGTCGGCCATCATCTGCGTGATCTTCTGTACGGTCTGGTTCGTCTTCCTGATCTGGGGCGTGCAGGGGGTGGCGTCGAGCAAGGACCTGGTCGGCCACTCGGGCAACATCCTCGCCTTCGCCGCCGGCCAGGTCGTTCCGCACCCGTGGGACGCGGTCGTGAGCCTGGCCGTGCTTTCGTCGCTGATCGCAGTCGTGCAGGCGCAGCTCAACGCGTGGAGCCGCGTCGCCTTCGGGATGGCGCGCGAAGGCGTCCTTCCTTCGCCGTTCGCGAAGCTCGGGAAGGCGCTCACCCCGTGGTTCGGCCTCGGGTTCGCCGCCGCCATCCCCATGGTCCTGCTGGTCTTCTACCTCGCCAACTCCGCGATCGCCGGCGTGCTGGCGGCGGTCACCGCGACCGCCGGCTACCTGTACGCGATGCTCTACATCGTCGTTGCGCTCGCCTGCATCTGGTATTACCGGCGCACGCTCGGCAAGTCATCGTCGCAGCTGCTGTATGCAGGCATTCTGCCGGCGATCGGCGCGCTCTTCCTTATCTACTGTGTGATCGCAGGATTGATCACCTCGCCGAGCAACATCCTGATCCCCACCCTGATCTTCATCCTGATCGGGATTCCGGCCGCGTTCGTGGCGGCGGCGATGACCGGCAAGTCCGACTTCTGGCACACCAAGGCGATTGCGGCAGACCCTGCAGACATCAAGTGATGCGCGTCCGAGGATCGACCTTTTCGCCCTCGGCGGGACGATAGCCAGCGTCTCGAAGCCAGGGGCTGCGGGCGCCGACATAGGCCTCACGGGCGAGGACCTGGTCGGTGCCCTGCCCGCCCTCGGCGCCATCGCCTCGGTCGACGTGCACTCGCTCAAGCAGGTGCCGTCGGGCGATTTGACAATGGCCGATGTGCTCGCGCTTGCCGACGAGATCGACAAGTCCATCGCCGAGGGTGCGCGAGGCGTCGTCGTCACGCAGGGCACCGACACGCTGGAGGAGGTGGCGTTTGCGCTCGACCTCCTCATCGACTCCGAGGTCCTGATCGTGGTCACCGGCGCCATGCGCAACGCGAGCCTGCCCGGAGCCGACGGGCCGGCCAACGTGACCGCGGCGGTCGCCGTCGCCGCCAGCGAAGCCGCGCGAGGGCTGGGCGCGGTGGTGGTGCTCAACGACGAGATCCACGCGGCGCGTTTCGTGCGCAAGCGGCATACGGCGTCGACGGCGACCTTCGGCTCGGCGCTGGCGGGACCACTGGGCGAGGTGGTCGAGAACCGAGTGCGAATCTTCGTGCGCCCGCCGGGCAGGCTCACCATCAAGCTCCCACTCCCGCGGCCCGTGGTCAAGGTCGCGCTCCTGCCGGTGACGCTCGGCGACGAAGGCGACCTCATTTCGACCGCCGCCCTCAGCTCGTACCAGGGCGCTGTAGTCGCCGCCTTCGGGGGCGGTCACGTCCCGCGCCGGCTGGTGACGCGCCTGCGCACGCTGAATGACCTGATGCCGGTCGTCATCGCGTCGCGCACGTTCGGCGGAGAGATGCTGCGCTCGACCTATGCCTATCCCGGCGGCGAGATGGACCTGCTGGCTCAGGGTTTGATCTTCGCCGGCGCCTATGACGCGCTCCACGCACGCGTCCTGCTCCAGCTCCTGCTGATGGCGGGTGCCGGCCGAGACCTGATCGCGCGCACCTTCGACGAGGGCATGACGCACGGCGGCCACTTGATCGTCGAGGCTCGACGGTGAGCGGGAGGCTGTCGGGCCGCCGCGCCATCGTGACCGGGGGGCTGCGCGGCATCGGCCGGGGCATCGCGCTCGGGTTCGCCGCTGAAGGCGCCGACGTGGCCGTGTTCGACGTGGGGGACGAATCGGCGGCGGGATCGCTGCTCGCCGAGATCTCCGGGCATGGCCGGCATGGCCTTTACGTGCGTGCCGACGTCTCCAGCGAGGAGGCGGTGGAGAAAGCGGTCGCTCGGGTGCTGGCCGAGTTCGGCCAGGTCCACGTGCTCGTCAACAACGCGGGCATCGTGCACGAGTCACCGCTCGCGGAGCTTGACATCGCGGACTGGGATCGCGTCCTGGGCACGAACCTGCGCGGCGTCTTTCTCTGCACGCGGTTCCTGCTTCCGCACATGCTTGAGCATGGTGGTGGGCGGATCATCAACATGGCCTCGCAGCTTGGACAGATCGGCGGCCGGACCATGGTCCACTACAGCGCGAGCAAGGCCGGCGTGATCGGCTTCACGCGCGCCCTGGCTCGCGAGGTGGCGCGCAGCCATGTGCTCGTCAACGCGATCGCGCCGGGCCCGATCAACACCGACATGCTCGCGGGCGAGAGCGACGACTGGAAGCGCGCCAAGCTGGCCGAGCTTCCGATCGGCCGCTTCGGCGAGGTCTCGGAGGTGGTCCCGACGGCCATCTTCCTCGCCTCCGACGATTCGAGCTACTACGTCGGCCAGGTGCTCGGGCCCAACGGCGGGGACGTGATGTTCTGATGGCGCGCCAGCCCAAGCTCGCCTATTCGCTGGCCGGTCGCACCGCGCTGATCACCGGAGCCGCCTCCGGCATCGGTGCGGCGACCGCGCGCATATTTGCGGAGGCCGGCGCCGATCTCGCCCTCGCCTGGTATCCGCCCGATGGGCACGACATCGAACCCGTGCGGCGCGACGTCGAGGCCGCGGGCGCGCGAGCTGTGGTCGAGGAGGTCGACGTTCGCTCGCAAGTCGACATCGAACAGGTCGTTCAGAGCGCGATCGACACCCTGGGGGGTCTTGACATCGTGGTCGCCAACGCCGGCATCGCCCGCATCGAGCAGCGGCCGGAGGACGTGACCGACGAGCAGTGGGCGCTCATCCTGGACGTCAACCTGAACGGCGTCTGGCGCTGTTTCCGCGCCGCGATCCCGCACATGCGGGGCCGCCGCTACGGCCGCCTGCTCACCACCACGTCGGTGTCGGGTCCGCTCCAGGCATGGGTTCAGCACACCTCTTACGCCGCGAGCAAGGCCGCGATCGTCGGCCTCGTCAACTCGCTCTCGGTCGAGCTGGGCCCCGCCGGCATCACGGTCAACGCCGTCGCCCCAGGCGTGGTCGAATCGCCGCAGTCGCTCGACCCTGTGAACTCACTTGGCCCGGGCGGCGTCGCTGCGCAGGCGGGCCTGGTGCCGGTCAGGCGCGTGGGCACCGCTGACGACGTCGCCTACGCGTACAGGTATCTCGCGAGTGAGGAGGCGGGGTATGTGACCGGTCACGTCCTGGTGATCGATGGAGGCCGATGGCTGGCGGGCAGCGACTGATGGAAACGAGCGCCGCCGAATCCGCGCTGGAGCCCGTCTATGTCTGCTCGCGCTGCGGCACTCGGTTCAGCGCCGAAACCGCGATCTGGCGATGCTCGAAGTGCGGAGGCGTGCTTACGGGCTGGCCTGCGGTCGCGTTCTCTGAGCGCGACGTCGACGAGCGCGAAACGGGCCTGTGGCGGTACGCCCGCGCGCTGCCCCCGCTGCCTGCGCCGGAGCGGGTGCGCCTGGGCGAGGTGATGACGCCGCTTGTCCGCAGCGAGTCGCTTGCGGCCATGCTGAAGGTCGACTACCTGCTGCCGAGCGGCAGCTACAAGGACCGCGGCAGCGCGGTGCTCGTCTCGCGCCTCCGCCACCTGGGCATCAGGCAAGCGCTGGAGGACTCGTCTGGCAACGCCGGCTCCTCGATCGCCGCTTACTCCGCGGCCGCAGGCATCAGCTGTGAGGTCTTCATCCCTGCCGGCAACTCGCCCGACAAGCTCGCGCAGATCCGGGCCTACGGTGCGACGCTGCGGCCGATTGACGGCGACCGCGCCGCAGTCGCGCGGGCAGCGCTCGGGGCCGCCGAGACACGGTTCTACGCGAGCCACAACTGGCATCCGGACTTCCACGCCGGAGTGTCGACCCTCGGTTTCGAGATCTGGGAGCAGTTTGGCCGGCGCGCGCCGGAGGCCGTTGTCGTCCCCGTCGGCCACGGCAGCCTGGTGCTCGGCTTACACCGTGCGTTCGAGTCGCTCGCCCTGGGCGGTGCGGTCAGCCGCGCGCCCAGGATTTTCGCGGTGCAGGCCGACGCGTACAGCTCGCTGGCACGCGCGTGGGCGGAGCACGCGGACGAGCCGGCGCCCGTCCAGGAGCCGGGCGGGACCATCGCCGAGGGCATCGCGACGAGACTCCCGCTGCGGGGCCGCGAGGTGCTCGACGCGCTGCGTGACTCGGGCGGCACGGCACTGTCGGTGTCGGAGGAGGAGATCCGCCAGGCACTGGTCAGGCTTCTGCGCCTCGGCTTCTACGTGGAGCCGACGGCCGCCGTCGGCGTCGCGGGCCTCGAGCTGTTGCGCTCGCGCGGCGAGATCCCGCGCGAAGCGTCACGGGTCGTGGTGGTGCTCACTGGCAACGGACTCAAGGCCGGCCGCCGGATTGCCGAGGTGGTCGAGACTGAATGGGAGGTACAGCGATGACCAAGGAGATCCTCTGCTCGATCGGCGTCGACGTGGACGCCGTGGCCGGCTGGCTCGGCTCGTACGGGGGCGAGGATTCGCCCTCCGACATCCAGCGCGGCATGTTCTCGGGCGAGGTCGGGACGCCGCGCCTCCTGAAGCTGTTCGACAAGCGGGGGCTGAAGACCAGCTGGTTCATCCCCGGCCACTCACTCGAGACCTTTCCTGAGCAGATGAAGATGGTCGCTGACGCGGGGCATGAGATCGGCGCGCACGGCTACTCGCACGAAAACCCAATCGCGCTGACGCCGAAGCAGGAGGAGGACGTCCTCACCCGCTGCATCGACGTGATCGAGCGCGTGTCCGGCAAGAAGCCGCGCGGTTACGTCGCGCCCTGGTGGGAGATGTCGGCGGTGACCGCCGACCTGCTGCTGAAGCACGGATTCCGCTACGACCACAGCCAGGGCTACAACGACTTCCTGCCTTTCTACGCTCGGGTTGGCGACCAGTGGACGAAGATCGACTACAGCCAGGACGCGAGCACGTGGATGAGGCCGCTGGTCCGCGGTCAGGAGATCGACCTCGTGGAGGTGGGCGCCAACTGGTACCTCGACGACCTGCCGCCGATGATGTTCATCAAGAAGTCGCCCAACAGCCACGGCTTCGTCAACCCTCGCGACATCGAGCAGATGTGGCGCGACCAGTTCGACTGGGTGCACCGCGAGATGGACTACGCGGTATTCGCGCTGACGATCCATCCCGACGTCAGCGGCCGCCCGCAGGTGCTGCTGATGCTCGAGCGGCTCATCGACTACATCAACGGGCACGAAGGGGTGAGCTGGCACACCATGGAGCAGATCGCCGACGACTTCCGCAAGCGCCGGCCGCTTGCCAAGAAGCGCTGAGCCTCGGCTGTGTGCGTGCTCTGCGGCGACCTGGTGGGCGAGGTGCATTGGGCCGAGCGCGCCGTGGGGCCGGCCAGTGAGACGCACCGCCGCCAGGCGCGTTTCAGGCGCGCGCGCGTGCTGAACCGAGTGCTCGCGCCGTATCAGCTTTCGATGCACGAGGACCTGAGCGGTACGCGCTACGTGGTGGGCGACCACAAGGGCGCGCAGGAGGTGGTGCGCGACCTCGACGAGCTGTGGGCGGCCGCCGACCGGCTCGCGCACAGGCAGGTGGACCCGCTGGACGAGCGGCTGCTGGCGATGCTCGAAGGCGGCGCTGGCCGATGACCCGCCGTGACCGGCTGGGGCTCACCGTGATCACGGGCTTTCTCGGATCGGGCAAGACGACGCTGCTGAGGCGCGCGCTCGGTAGCGGCAGGCGTGATGTGGCGGTAGTGATGAATGAGTTCGCCGAGGAGGGAGTCGACCAGGTCCTGATCGGGCAGGCGTGCGCCCGCGTCGTCACGATCAGCGGCGGTTGCGCGTGCTGCGAACGGCGCGAGGAGTTGCTGCAAGCGCTGCGGCACATACTGGACGATTACGAGCGTGGCCGGCTCGCTGGACTTCGCCACGTGATGATCGAGACCAGCGGGCTCGCGGATCCTCTGCCCATCGTCACCGCCGTCGCGCTCGACCCGGTGCTTCGTCATCACTTCGAGCTCGGCTCGGTCGTCACCGTGGTCGACGGGCAGCTGGGCGCGACGCAGCTCGACCGTCACCCGGAGGCGAGGCGCCAGGCGCTGAGCGCGGACCGCATCTTCGTCAGCAAGACGGACCTCGCCGAGCCGGCTCTGGTGAAGGCGCTCGAGGCGAAGCTGGCCGGCCTGGCCGCGTTCCCCGACGAGAGCGCGCACACCGAGAAGGTCGCGAGCGCCTCCATGACGTTCGACCGGCCCCTCGACTGGGTCGCCTTCGGGGTGTGGCTGAGCCTGCTCGTGCACGCACATGGGCCGCGGCTGCTGCGCATCAAGGGCGTCGTGCCCGCAGCCGGCCTCGGCGCGATCGCGATCAACGGCGTGGGGCATGCCCTGTATCCGCCCGAGCACATCGAGGCGCCCGCCATCTTGGGCAGGCTTGTCGTGATCGCCCAAGACCTGAGCGCCGAGTCGATCACCCGGTCGCTGCGGGCGTTCCAGCGCGCGGCCTAGCGCGAGCTCCAGGGAGGCATAGATAAAGGTATGGAGGTCGTCGACCTCAGCTGCGATCTCGGCGAGAGCTACGGCAACTTCAGGGTCGGCAACGATGAGGAGGTGATCCCGTTCATAGCCTCCGCCAGCGTGGGCTGCGGCTTCCACGGCGGCGACCCGAGCATCATGCGCGGCACCGTCGACCTCGCCAAGGGGCATGGGGTTCGGGTCGGCGCGCATCCGGGCTTCCCTGACCTGCTTGGTTTCGGCCGCCGCTACATGAGCGTGAGCTCGCGCGACATCACCAACTACGTGCTGTACCAGGTTGGCGCTTTCGCCGCGATGTGCCGGGCCGAAGGCGTGGAGATGCAGCACGTTAAGCCGCACGGCGCTCTTTACGACATGGCGGCCGAGGACCGGCGGATGGCCCTCGCCATCGTGGAAGCGGTCGCGCTCTACGACCCGAAGCTCGTGCTCTATACGACCTGGAACTCAGAAGTGTGCCGCGTGGCTGAGGAAAAGGGCATCCCGCTCGCGCTGGAGGTCTATGCGGATCGCGGTGTCGAGGATGACGGCATCGAGATCCCCGGGCACGACCTGTCGATTCTCGGCGGGAGCGTCGAGGCGGCCATCGAGCGCGTGATCGTGGCGCTGACGACCGGCAAGCTGCGGACGAGGTCCGGCCGCCTCATCGACTGGACGGCGAACAGCGTGTGCTTCCATGGCGATTCGGCAGACACGCTGAAGTTCGCCAAGGGCCTGCGCGCCGGAATCGAGAAGGCCGGCATCGCGGTGCGCGCACCGGCCGACTGGGCGGCCACCGCCGCGGGCTGATTTCAGGTTGCAACCGGAGCGTCGATGGTGCGGCGACCAGCACGTGATGCTGGTCCTTGGCGACTCGGTCGACCTGAGGACGGTGCTGCACGTGGTCGACGTGGACCGCCGGCTCATGGAGTCGGAGCTGTCGGGCTGCATCGTCGAGACGATCCCGACGTGGTGCTCGATCCTGATCCACTTCGACATCGGGTTGGTCGGGCCGATGGAGTTCGGCGAGCGTCTCGACCGCTTCATGAGTGGCGTCGAGGAATCAGGCGCGCTGACGCTGGACTCGCGGCTCGTCACGCTGCCAGTCCTGTACGGCGGGGCGGCCGGCCCCGACCTCGAGGTGGTGGCCGCGGCCAACCGCCTGTCGGTTGACGAGACGATCCGCCGGCTCGCGGAGGGCACGCACTTCGTCGGCATGATCAGCTTCATCCCCGGGCAGGCCAACTGCATGTGGCTCGAACCCGAGCTGGTCCTCACAGCGCCGAAATACGCGCAGCCGCGGACCTATACGCCGGAGGGCACCATCGGACTCGGCGGCTCGAGCATCGCCATTTACTCCGTGCCGAGCCCGGGAGGGTTCCAGATGGTGGGCCGGATGCCCGTGCCGACGTACAGCCCGTATCCGATCCTCCCCGCGTTCGAGTCGTCGCCGATTCTCCTGCGGGTGGGAGACAGGCTGCGGCTGAAGAGCATCGATCGCGCCGAATACGACGCGATCGCCCAGGCGGTGCGCGAGGGTACGTATCGGTACGAGATCGAGGAGTCCAGGCTCACGGTCGATGCAGGCACGGAGGTGATGAGCGGTGGCTCACCTTAGAGTCCTGAAACCTGGGTTGAGCACGACGATCCAGGACCTTGGCCGCCAGGGCAGCCTCCAGATGGGCATTCCGACCGGTGGCGCCGCCGACCAGTACTCGCATCGCCTGGCGAACGCGATCGCCGGCAACGATGCCTCGGCGGCGACGCTCGAGATGATGCTGCTGGGTGCCTCGTTCGAGGTCATCGAGGAGTGCGAGGTCGCGGTGGCCGGCGCGGACATGGTGTTTCAGGTCAATGGCGTGGCCAGGGACTCGGGACGGGCGATCGACGTCGCGACGGGCGACGTGCTGACCTTCTCGAAGGCCAGGCGTGGATGCTTCGGCTACCTGGCGGTCCGCGGCGGGTTCGACGGGGCGGTCGCGCTCGGCAGCCGGTCGACCTACGTCGCGGGACGCCTCGGCGGCCACTTCGGCCGGGCGCTAACAAAGGACGACGCGCTGGACGCTCTCGACGGCGGCGAAGGTCCGGGTTGGGCGGCCGGCGAGGAGCTGCTCGGGTGGCCGCTCCGGCACGAGCCGCTTCGTTTCGTACGCGGCCCGCAGCCCGAGTACTTCACGGATGCGGCCTATCGGGCGTTCACGCACGATCCCCACACGGTGTCTCCGCGCAGCAACCGGGTGGCGCACCGGCTGACCGGTCCGGCGCTGGAGCTCGAGCCGATACCGCGCACGGGCGACACCGGCAGCGGCCCGACCGACATCGTCGAGGACGGCAACGCGGTCGGAGCCATCCAGATCGCCGGTGGGGTCGAGCCCATCTGCATGGGACGCGACTGTCCGACTACAGGCGCCTACGCCAAGATCGGCTGCATCATCACGCCCGACGTGTCGCGGCTGGCCCAGATGCAGCCGGGCGACTCGTTCAGGTTCGAAGAGGTGTCGGTCGACGAGGCTTACGAGATCTCGCGCGAGGTCAGCCGGGTGATGGAAGCCTTCGGCTCGTGAAAGGGCCCGGCGAGCTCGACCTTTCCGAAGTGCTCGCGGAGCCCGTCGACTGGCGCTACAAGTCCTTCCCAGTCGAGGTACCCGCTCCTGCAATCGGCGACATCGCCGGCCGGGGCTGGAGTGCGCTCGACGGCGATTTCGATCTACCGGTGCTCGCGCTCAAGGAGCAGGCGCTCGATCACAACATCCAGCTCATGGCCGCTTACTGCCGGGAGCACACGGTGGAGCTGGCCCCGCACGCGAAGACACCGGTCGCGCCGCAGATCGTGCAGCGACAGCTCGCCGCGGGCGCGTGGGGCATCTCGGTCGCGAACCTGCACCAGGCCCGGCTGTTCCGGCGCTTTGGCAGCCGGCGAATCCTGATGGCCAACGAGCTGCTCGGTGAATCCACTCTGGCCTGGGTCGCGCGCGAGCTCGACTCCGACCCGGAGTTCGAGTTCGCCTGCCTGGTCGACAGCGAAAAGGGGGTGCGGTTGATGGACGCGGCCCTCCACCGAGCGAACGCGAGGCGCAAGCTGGACGTCCTCATCGAACTCGGTGTGCCCGGGGGCCGGTGCGGGTGCCGGACGATCGGCGAAGCGGTCTCGGTCGGCCGCGCCGCAGCCGCCTCGAGACACCTGGCCGTCGCCGGTGTCGAGACGTACGAGGCCATGATCGCGGGCGAGCTCGACGCCCGGCTGGGCAGGATCGATGCGCTGATGGCTGACGTGCGCAAGCTTGCCGGCGCCCTCGACGACGCGGGCCTGCTGGCGCCTGAGCGCGAGCTGCTGGTCACCGCCGGCGGCAGCCTGTTCTTCGACCGCGTCGTCGCCGGACTGGCGTCGGGCTGGAGCAAGACGCGGAAGGTGCGCGTCGTCCTGCGCAGCGGCGCGTATGTGACCCATGACGGCGACGAGTACGAGGAGCTGTCGCCTCTAGCCGGACGGTCGGTGAGCGGCCCCCGGCTGAGGCAGGCGCTGGAGCTGTGGGCGCACGTGCTGTCCAGGCCCGAGCCGGAGCTGGTGGTCCTCGGCTTCGGCAAGCGCGACGTGGCGCACGACCGAGGGCTGCCGGCGCCGTTTGCGATCAGGAAAGGCGACCGCAATGAGGTTCTTGGTTCCGCGGACCTGGCCGTCTATGCGCTCAACGACCAGCACGCGCGAGCACGGGTCCGAGCCGAGCTGGCGCTTGGCCCCGGCGATCGCGTGGGGTTCCACGTATCGCACCCGTGCACGACGTTCGACAACTGGCGGCTCGTGCCGCTGGTCGACGACGAGTACGCGGTCACAGGGGCCGTTCGGTGCTACCTGTGAAACCGGAGGCCTTGACGGGTCCGCCCTGGTCTCCATAAGCTTTCTGTCGACAGTCGACACATAGCGGTTGGTCAGGTGAGAGGGTAGGGTGCAAAGACTTCTCGAGACGCGGTTCAACGCGGGCGGCCATGCGCCGGTGCGGATCGTCGGGGGCGAAGGCGTGCACTTCGTGCTCGACGACGGGCGGCGGGTGATCGACGGCAGCAACACCGGGGGACCGCTCGGCCATCAGCATCCCGACCTGGTCGAGGCGATCCACCGGGCGGCCAACCACCCGGTCGTTAACGACGGCTGGCTGTGGGCCGAGCGCGAGGAGGGGGCGCGTGAGCTGTTCGACGTCGCCTTCGCGGGCGAGGGGTCGTGGATCGGCGCCGTGCGCTTCTTCATCAGTGGGAGCGAGGCGAACGACCTGGCGCTGTCGCTTGCACAGGCGCTGACGGGCCGGTCGGCGATCGCGACGCGGGAGCGGGCGTACCACGGCATGGTCGGCCTCGCCCGCGACGTCACGGTCCAGCCCCACTGGCACGGTGGCCTCGCCATGCACGGCGGCGGGTCGCGGCCCGTGCCGCGCGGCGCTCAGGTCAAGGTGCTGCCGGGTCCCGTGGGTGCGCGATTTGGAGGGGAGAGGGGGCGACCGCTCTCGGAGCGCCTGGCCGGGGCGGAAAAGCTGCTCGCCGACGCCGCGGCGGTGATCATCGACTACACGCAGGGCGGCGTCTATTACGACCCGGAGTACCAGGACCGTGTCGCCGAGGCGGCGCGAAGGGCCGGCACGCTCTGGATCGCGGATGAGGTGGTCACCGGCTTTGCGCGAACGGGCCGCTGGTTCGGGTTTCAGGGCTCGGCGAGCCGGCCTGACATCGTCACGCTCGGCAAGCCGCTCGGCGGAGGCGTCGCGCCGGCGGGCGCCGTCGTTTTGTCGCAGCGGCTCGTGGACCAGCTCGAGGACAAGACATGGCAGACGTTCAGCACGTTCCGCGGCCACCCCACGATGATCACGGCGATGCGCACCCTGCTTCGCGTCATCGAGCGCGACGCCCTCGTCGAACGGGTCGCGGGCCTCGACGCGTTCATGGAGAGAAGGCTGCTCGACATCGCGGAGCGGCATCCGTCGGTGGCTCGGGTCGATGGACGCGGGCTGCACTGGACGGTGGAGCTGCACGGGCCGAGCTGGAAGGACTGGCACGCGGACACCGATCAGCCGCCGCTGGCGTCACGGGTCGCGCTGCGGGCCCTCGAGGCCGGCGCGCTCATCGGCACGAGTGGGGAGCAGACCTCGCTGTTCCTGGCGCCCGCCCTGATCATTCCCGAACCCGATCTCGAGCGTCTTCTCGGCGCGCTCGACCATGGGCTCGACGTCGCCGATTCCGAGCTCGAGCGAGCATGACTGCCGCGGGCGCGACGGCCGAAACCGCGCAGCTGCTGGAGGCTGTCCAGGGTTACCTGGACGCGCTCTACAACGGCGACGCGGAGCTGTTCGCGAAGGTGATGCACCCGAAGGTGCGCCTCTACTGTCCGACGCCAGATCCGCCCCTGGAGATGGACTTGAGTGGATATCTCGACCTCGTACGAGGCCGGCCGTCGCCGGCGCAGCGCAGCGATCCGAGGCTCGACCGCGTGCTCTCGGTTGCGATCGCAAGCCCGACCACCGCGCACGTGCGAGTCCAGGACGCCTACCTGCCGCGATTCTTCACCGACGACCTGACCTTCATCCGGCAGGCCGCTGGGCCATGGCAGATCATCTCGAAGGTCTGGCATTTCGAAGTCCTGGACGAAAAGGAGATCGCGGCACGGACCAGGGCGACCTGACCTGACGCCGCAGCAATCACGACCTGGAGCGGGCGCACCGCGAGGCGTTCGAGGCGGATGGGCCGACTCTGATCGAAGCCGCGATGTAATCTCGGCGCCGTGAGCGATCACAAGTACCTGCGAGCCGACGGGCTCGAGAAGGTGACGGGCGAGGCGCGATATGCGGCGGACCTGCTGCTTCCCGGGATGCTGGAGGGGCGCTTGCTGCTGGCCGGAATGGCGCACGCGCGCATCAAATCCATCGACACCGTCAAAGCCAGGCAACTCGCCGGTGTGATGGCGGTGATCACCCAGGCGGACGTTCCCGGCCTGCGCTATGGGAGCGCGGTCAAGGACCGCACGCTCTTCGCCAATGGCGTGGTCCGCTTCGAGGGCGAGGTGGTCGCCGCGGTAGCGGCCCGCACCGCCGAGATCGCCGCCGCCGCCCTCGAGCTCATCGAGGTGGACTTCGAGCCGCTGCCCCCGGTCACCGATCCTGAGGCTGCGCTCGAGCCAAAGAGTGAGCTGGTGCATCCGGACTGGCGCTCCTATACCGCCTACGACGGGCTCGTCCGCGACGGCAACGACTGCGCGTACGTGACCATCGCCAAGGGCGACGTCGAAGCCGGCTACGCCAAAGCCGACCGCGTCATCGAGGAGCGCTACACCTGCGACCAGTCGCACCCTGTGCCGATCGAGCCACACGCGGTGGTGGCGCAGTGGCAGGGCGACAAAGTCACGATCTGGTCCACGTCACAGGTGCCGTTCGCCGCTCGGGCCGGGGTCGCCGAGACGCTTCAGATGCCGGAAAGCAACGTGCGCATCGTCGTCCCCCACCTGGGTGGTGGCTTTGGCGGCAAATGCGAGTTCCACTTCGAGGCACACGTAGCGGCGCTGGCGCGGCAGGCGGGCCGGCCTGTGCGCGTCGTCTTCACGAGGCATGACGAGTTCGTGGCCCCGGACAAGGTCAACCACCCGATCGTCATCGACCTCAAGACGGGGGTCACGAACGACGGCGTCATGACCGCGCGCTCGGCGCGGATCGTGATGGACACGGGAGCCTACGCCTCGGATGCGCCGAGCATCGCCGAGATCGCGACGATGATGGCCGCCGGCCCTTACGACATCGCGAACCTCGACATCAAGGCGCACGCCGTGTACACGAACAAGACCCCGGCCGGGTCCGTGCGCGCGCCTTCCGGTCCGCAGATCGCGTGGGCGGTGGAGCAGCACACGGACGAGGTGGGGAGGCAGGTCGGGCTCGACGGTTACGAGATCCGGCTGCGCAACCTCCTCGAAGACGGGGACGAGGGTCCCACGGGCCAGCGCATGCAGGCGGTCGGCGCGAAGGCGTGCCTCGAGAAGGCCGCCGGGCTCATCGGCTATGCGAAGTCGCGGGTGTCCCGGGAAGGCGTCGGCTTCGGATGTGGATGGTGGTTCAGCTATCCGTCCGCCTCCTCCGTCACCCTGAAGGTGAACACCGACGGCTCGGCGACGCTGGTCACCGGCGCGCAGGAGAACGGATCTGGAGCCGTCATGGGCCTCGCGCTGATCGCCGCCGAGGAGCTTGGGATCAGCCCCCAGCGGGTGTCGATCCTCTACCAGGACACCGACGCCGGAGCCTGGGACATGGGCAGCTCCGGCAGCCAGACGACCTTCAACAACGGGCGCGCCGTCATCGCCGCGGCAGCGGAGGTGCGAAAGCGAATTCTGTCCCTGGCGGCGGACAAGCTCGAGGCGGCGGCCGAGGACCTGGAGATCGTGGACGGACTGGTGCGCGTTCGCGGCGTCTCGACGACGGCCGTCTCGGTCGCCGAGGTGGCTGCCGCCGCCTTTGCCGGTGGCGAGCTGCTGACCGCTCAAGGTGCCGCGGTCGTCGAGCCGCTGCCGGACAACTTCGGCGCGACGTGCGCGGGCCGCGTCGTGTTCCCGGCCTTCGCCGACCCGACCTTCACATGTCAGGCGGCACGCGTCGCGGTCGACCGTGAGACCGGCGTGGTTCGTGTCCTGGAGATGGCGGCGGCCCACGACTTCGGTCACGTTCTCAACCCCGACGGCGCGCGCGGGCAGGTCGAGGGCGGCATCGTGCACAGCATCGGCATGGGGCTCACCGAGGGCACCACGTATCGGCAGGGCCTGCAGCTCAACCCCCACCTCCTCGACTACAAGCTGCAGACGGCGGCCGACGCCCCCTCGATTCGAGTCGAGTTCATCGAGACCCCTGGTGCGACCGGGCCCCGCGGAGGCAAGGGGGTGGGTGAGCCCCCGATCATCGCGGCAGCCGCAGCCGTCGGGAACGCCATCGCGATCGCTTCAGGTGCGCGGGTCCGGCAGCTTCCGATGACCGCCCCGCGGGTCTGGGCCGCCGTCAACTCGGGTCGGCGGTGATCGAGCGAACCTATCTCGAGCCGGTTGATCTCGAGCAGGCGCGCTCGATGCTCGCGGAGAACCCGGGTGCGCGCGTCGTCGCCGGAGGGACCGACCTCGTCGTCGCCGCGCGCAGCGGCAAGGCACCGCTTCCGGAGCGGCTCATCGCAATCCATCGCCTGATGGACCTGAGCGGTATCGAACCGACCGCCGAGGGCGGGCTCAGAATCGGCGCGCTCACCACCCACGGCGAAATCGAAGCATCGGAAGGTGTCAAGGAGTCCTCGAGCGCGCTGTCCGACGCCTCGGCGCTGGTCGGATCGCCCGCGACCCGCCACCTCGGCACCGTCGGCGGCAACGTCTGCAACGCCTCGCCGGCGATGGAGCTCGGCAGCCCGCTCCTGGTCTTCGAAGCGAGCGTCGAGCTCGCCTCGGTCGGCGGCGCCCGGCGCGTTCCGTTCAGCTCCTTTGTGACCGGGCCAGGGCGAACCTCCGGACTGCCCGGTGAGCTGATGACCGCGGTCGTCCTGCCTCCCCTGCAGTCCGGCGGAAAAACGGGCAGCGCCTACGTGCGGCTCGAGTACAGGCAGGCGATGGAGATAGCGATCGTCGGCGTCGCGGCGATGATCAGCCTGGACGAAGCAGGTCGCTGCCTCGGAGCGCGGGTGGCGCTGACCGCGGTCGCGCCGACGTGCGTGCGGGCCGCTGAGACGGAGGAGATCCTGTTGAACAAAGCGATCGACGACGCCTTGCTGGAGCGTGCGGCCCAGGCCGCCGCGCGGTCTGCGAGCCCCATCGATGACGTTCGCGCGAGCGCCGGCTATCGCCGCGCCATGGTGCCGGTGATCGTGCGACGGGCGTTGGCCAGGGCGCTCGAACGCGCGAGGAGCTCCCACTCGAATTGAGATACCGGGTCACGCTGGAGGTCAACGGGATCGCCTACGAGGAGGAGGTCGAGCCGCACCGCACGCTCCTTTCCGTCCTCAGAGGCGAGCTCGGCCTGACCGGCACCAAAGAGGGCTGTGACGACTCCGAGTGCGGTGCCTGCATGGTGCTGGTCGACGGCCGGCCCGTGAACTCCTGCTCGTTCCTCGCGCTCCAGGCGGGAGGTAGGCCGGTTCAGACTGTCGAGGGCCTGGCCAAACGCGGCGAGCTCCACCCGCTTCAAGCGGCGTTTCTCGAGCAGGGCGGTGTCCAATGCGGCTTCTGCACGCCGGGAATGCTGATGAGCGCCAAAGCGCTGCTGGATCAGAACCCGCATCCCACCGAAGCGGAGGTCAAGCGGGGTCTCGGCGGAAATCTCTGCCGGTGTACGGGCTATGCCGGGATCGTGCGAGCGGTCATGAGGGCTGCAGGCGACGGCTAGCGGTGTCGTCCGTCCCGGTACAGGGCCCCTCTGTTGACACGAACCGGCGGTTCGGGAGCTGGTCTGCTCGCGAATTACCAAGGAGGGCTGCGCGATAGGAGTTCGCCGGCGGCCGCTGTCAAGTCAAAAGGCACAGGCCACTTGACAGCCCTGTGGGTCGCGAGCACAATCCTTGCGCCCCGTCGACCGGCACCGGGAGCTCGCGCTCCGCGTAGGGAAGGAATTACATGCGCCCGCAGACAAGACTCCTGACCATTCCAGTCGTCATCGGCCTGCAGCTTTTGCTCGGCTTGGTTTCGACGCCGGTCGCCCAGGCGAAAGTCCCCGACCCCGTCACCATCACAAAACACGCCGACCTCGGCTTCACGACGAGCTTCCCGGTAAACGTCGACACCGGAGTGGCGAGCCCTCCGTGCTTGCTCTCGGCCGGGGTCTGTCTCTTTCACGGCGCGTTTGCTTTCCACGGCACGATGAACGTGGGGGTGAAGCTCGGAACTGACGTCGCGCTGACCTACAACCCAGCCGACCTGAACATGCCCAACGGGCCTCTCCCGGTCTCCGTCAAGTACACACCGACTCCAGGCGGCTCTACGGTCACCTACGCACTTTTGGGCAACATGACCTTCAATTTCGACGGATGCACTGACTGTTCGACCCCGAAGCCGTTCGCTGCGAACTCGGCGCCAATGTCGTTCACCGCACCGATGGACGGCGACGCTCCGATCACGATCCCCGGCTCCAGCACCTCGCTGACGCTCGTGGTCGGAGGGCTTCCGGTCATCACCGCGAGTCTCGGCAGCAGCCTGACCCTCGCGCCGGCTCCGCCCGGCTCGCTGCCCGGACTGGGCGGCGCGGCCGCCGTGGTCCAGGTCACCGGCGCCAGCGGAGCGCCCATACTCCCGATCGAGTGGGACGCGGCCGGAGCCACGCAGAGCTTCACGCTGACAACTCCTTCGACACCGACTGCGATCGGCATCAACCTGAGTCCGCTCCTGCACTGGGTCAGCACGTCCGGTAACGCGCAGGTCAACCTCCACTGGACCAGTGATTTCCAGAACCTCGTGGGGATCCTCGCCGACATCGTCACAGCCGGGGTCTGCTTGATAGTCGACTGCTCCATCAGTGACCCGTCGCCGATCGTTCTGTTCTCCGGGGGCCTGGGTCCTGTCTACACCTCAATCGGACTCGACACCACGATCGGCAACGCCGTCGGAGGGGTTGCTGGACCGCTGGTGGCGAGTCGCGTGGCCGCCGGCTTCGTCCCGATTCCCCTGACTTCGCCACCGCTGGCCACGATTCCGCCAATCACGGTCGGGGCGCTCACCTTCGGCATAGCGGCGGTGTCGATCTCCGGTGCGCCGGCCGGTGTCGTTCTCAAAGGCGACTCGGTTACCCTCACCGCAGTCACGAGCGGAGGCACGCCACCGTTCGCGTATGCATGGACGAAGAACGGAGCGCCGTTCGCGACCACCAAGACCATCACCGACACGCCATCGCTTGGCAGCACGACCTACGCGGTGACGGTGACCGACTCGCTCGGAGGGGTTTCCAACACCGCGAGCACTGTCGTCAACGTTTACGACTTCACCGTCGCCGGCAGCCCGACGAGCCTCCAGGTGTTGACCACGGGCTCCAACACGTATGCAATCACGGAAGCGCTGGTTGCGGGATCCTCGACGTCCGGTCTGCCCTCCATCGCCCTGTCGGTCTCGGGTTTGCCTTCGGGTACCACAGCGAACTTCAGCCCCGCCAGCGGAAACGCAGCCGGCTTCACTTCGACGCTGACCATCACAACGGCGAGCGCGCCGGCCGGCACCAACACGCTGACACTGGCCGGTACGGATTCAAGACCCTCGATCGGCGGCACTCGCACCGCGACGCTGACCCTGCAGGTCCTCACGCCGGCCCAGGCGATACCGAACGTAATCGCATCCATCAACGGCCTCGAGGCCGCGGGAGTGTTGAACGGCGGGCAGGCCAATTCGCTCATCGTGAAGCTGAACCACGCGATCACGAGCCTGACCTCGAAAGCCGGCCAGCCGACGGCCTGCAACCAGTTGCAGGCATTTGTCAACGAGGTCAACGCCTACGTCGCGGCGGGGATTCTGACGTCCGCGGAAGCAAACGTCCTGTTGGGCGGGCCGCTTGGCATCCTCGCGATCATGGCCTCCATACCCTGCTGAGCTCCAGGCCTCAGGGCCTGGAGCCCCGGCGAAAACGGGACCGCGGAGGGAGAAGGCCCCCAGGTGCCCTGAATTAGACAATTTGTGCCCACTGGTAGCGCAAAGAGTGGGCGTGTTTGCGACTCTATGCGTCACGCATACAACCGGACATCAGGGGCATCAAATGGGCATTCGTGCTCGTCGGCGTGGCCGACGGCACGCTGCTCCCTTCATCCCGCTGTATCTCCTCGAGCGCGGCCTCGGCGCCGCGGCCATCGGAGGCGTGCTCGCCGGCATGGCATTGGTATGGCTCTTCGCAGGGCTGGTCTGCGATGTTCCTCGCCTCGACCGTAGTCGTCGTGGCCGCCGGTGGGATTGCCATGGTCGTGGTGCCCGTCGCCAGACGGACCCCCGAACAGCCCCTGGTCGCAATTCAGGCAACCGCACCCGCGACGCCCTGATCCGCTGCACGTGGTTTTGAGATCACAGGCCGGGGGGCGAGTGCAGTGGGCGTGCGGTTGTCATGATGGGCACCAGATGGACTTGATTGAGCGGATCCGCTCGTCGGTCATCGGCGACGACGAGGCCGTGATGGGCCCATTCGGGGCGCGCCGCGTCACCTACGCCGACTACACGGCGAGCGGGCGAGCCCTTTCTTTCATCGAGGATTTCATCCGAGAGGTGGTCCTTCCCCTCTACGCCAACACGCACACAGAGTCGTCGGGCACCGGCTTGCAGACGAGTCGCTTCCGTGAGGAGGCGCGGGACATCATTCGCGCGGCTCTGGGTGCGGACGAGGAGCACGCCATCATCTTCTGTGGTTCCGGATCCACGGCCGCCATCAACCGGATGGTCGACGTGCTCAACCTGCGCATCCCAGCCGACATCGACGACCGATATCAGCTGTCGGGAATGATTCCCGCCGAGCAGCGACCTGTCGTCTTCATCGGCCCGTACGAGCACCATTCGAACGAGCTCCCCTGGCGCGAGTCGATCGCCGACGTCGTCGTGATCCACGAGGACCATGACGGCCACATCGACCAGCAGCAGCTGGAGGCGGAGCTGGCTCGCCACCGGGACAGGCCGCTCAAGATCGGCAGCTTTTCCGCCGCCTCCAACGTGACGGGGATCATCAGCGACTGGCGCGCGATCTCGATCCTGCTGCATCGGTACGGCGCCCTCTCGTTCTGGGACTTCGCCGCCGCCGCGCCCTACATGGAGATCAGCATGGGCTCCGCCTCTCGCGGCCCGGACGAGCCCTACCTGGACGCCGTCTTCATCTCTCCTCACAAGTTCATCGGAGGTCCGGGTACGCCGGGCGTGCTCGCGGCCCGTCGCGACCTCTTTCACAACCGCGTGCCCGGTATGCCCGGTGGGGGAACAGTCGCCTACGTGAATCCCGCCGAGCACGTTTACCTGACGGACGTCGAGCACCGGGAGGAGGGCGGTACACCGGCGATCGTGGATTCGATCCGGGCCGGGCTTGTCTTCCAGCTCAAGGATCAGGTTGGAGTCGCCGAGATTCGACGCCGTGAGGAATCCTTCATCCGCCGGGCGATCGAGCGATGGCGGCGCCAGCCCGATCTGGAGATTCTCGGCAATGTGGACCTGGACCGGCTCTCGATAGTGTCCTTCGTGGTCAAGCACGAGGGCCGCTACCTGCATCACAACTACGTGGTCGCACTGCTGAACGACCTTTTTGGGATCCAGTCACGCGGAGGGTGCTCATGCGCCGGGCCCTACGGTCACAGATTGCTCGGAATCGATCTGGTCAAGTCTCACGAGTTCGAGCGCGAGATCAATCGCGGTTGCGAGGGGATCAAGCCGGGTTGGGTCCGAGTCAACTTCAACTACTTCATCTCCGAGCCGGTGTTCGACTTCATCCTCGAGGCCGTCGACATGGTGGCGGCCGAAGGCTGGCGGCTCCTGCCCGAGTATCGGTTCGAGGCCCTAACCGGACTGTGGAGCCACGTCGCCGGACCCCCCGAACCGCCCCTCAGCCTGCGTGACATCAGCTACTCCGATGCGGGCGCGCCGAGATCGGCGCACCGTCATCGCGAACCTGAGTCGGCGCTCCCGCGCTACCTGCAAGAGGCGCGAAGAATCATCGCCGCTCCCCGCCGCGCCCCCGAGCCAATTCGGCTCAGCGCCGATTTTGAGCACCTGCGGTGGTTCTGGCTCCCTCACGAGATTTCAGCCACTCCCGCGCCCATTTGAAAGCAGGTCTGACCTACGCGGTTTCGGCCTCCAGCTCCACTTCGACCAGGAATCCATCGCCGATGAGGCCGGCGACGTAGAGCATCGTGTTGGCGGGGGCCACCGGCCCCAGCAGCTCGGCGTGGGCGCGAGCCGCACCCTGCCATTCGGCACCCGGTGCGAGATAGATCCGCGTTCGGACCACGTCCTGCAGCCCGCCGCCGAGCGCCTGCATCGCGGCGATCGCCTTTTGGAACGCAACCAGCGCTTGCCCATACGTGTCGCCGGGGTGGAGCGCCCCGCCGTCGGGTGCGGTCGCGGTCGTGCCGCTGACCGCGATGCGCCCTAAGCGGCGCACGGCTCTCGAGTACCCTGCCTGCTCCTCCCAGCCATGGCCGTCACGGTGCCGCTCGGTGAAGTCTGACACTAGGCAACACTATCAACAGGCCAGCACGTTGAAGTTCAGCGTCAGATTCAACAACGACCTTCCTGCCGAGCGCTTCATTCGCATGGCGGCGCTCGCCGAAGAGGCGGGGTTCGACCAGATCTGGATCTCGAACGACCTGTTCTGGCATTCGGCACCCGTGCTGGTGGCAGCAGCGGCTGGGGCCACCAGCCGGATCGCGCTGGGCGTGGGCGTCTTCAATCCGGTATCGATGCACCCGGCCGAGATCGCCATGGCGGCAGCCTCTTTGCAGGAGGTCTCGGACGGTCGCTTCCGCCTCGGGCTCGGCGCGGGTGCCGACGAGTTCCTGAACTGGGCGGGTTTGAACGCAGGTCCGCCGGTGTCCCGGACCGAGCGAGCGATCAAGGATCTACGCGCTTTGCTCTCTGGCGGAGTGCCCGAGGATTGGCGGCCCGAGGGACGGCTCCGCACGGGGCCGGTGTCCGTGCCGATCTACGTCGGGGCGATGGGACCTCGAATGCTGCAGCTCGCGGGCCGGCTTGCGGATGGGGCCTTGCCGCTGCTTCTGCCTCCCGAGCGATACGCGTTCGCCGTGCGTGAGATCGCCGCGGGCGCGCGGCGGTCTGGACGCGACCCGGAATCACTCGACGTTGCGGCCTGCATCTGGTGCTCGATCGACGCCAACCGCGCGCGGGCCACGCGTGCGCTTGCCTCCAAGATCGCTTACTACGGGGCGAGCTTCTCAGCCCATCTGCTCGAAGCGGCTTCTCTGACACTGGACGACTTCCGTCCCATTCAACGGGCGATGTCGGATGGTGATGCCGAGCGCGCTGCTCACCTGGTCAGCCCCGGGATGCTGCGGCTCGGCGTTGCGGGCGGTGTTGAGGAGGTGCTCGAAGCGTGCGCCAGTCTCGTTGCAGCAGGTGCGCGCCACATTTCGTTTGGGCCGCCGCTCGGACCTGATCCGGAGCAGGCGGTGAGCACCCTCGGCACGAAGGTGCTTCCGGCGCTCAGGTCGCTGGACTGACACCTTAGCCGCGCTGCAGTGGTGGCAGCACGCCCTTAGGTGCGGACCCCAGGAGCTTGCGCTCGAACTCGCGACCTTCGTCGCGCCTAAGCTCCGATCCTTCGGCCGATTCGTAACGGACAACCCCATCGAATGCCACCCAGCGCCGACGACGGTCAGGGCTCGAAAGCGAACAGTATCTGTAGCCGAGCCCACCGGGCTCGGACCGGTGAACCAGCTCGGCCGGCAGCCGGCTCCATAAAGAAGTCAGCTCGGAGGCTAGGTCTCCCGGAACCTCCCACTCCGGATCCGGCCGGCCAGAGAACACAGAAGCCCGGCCGACCCAGCGTCTCGGCCGCTCAGCAATACGGTCCTTTGAGCTTGATGTGGCCATGCATCACCACCATGAAGGTGCAGTACACGGTATAGAAACCACGGTCGGCCGTGCGCGGGTCACTGATCAGAGCACCTGAGTTGTCCAGATTGGTCGCCGGCGTATCTCCCGGCTTGTGGCTCCAGTAGCCGTTCCGACCCTTCCGGTACCAGTGATAGTCCTGCGTAGGCCAGATCACCATCGCCACCAGATGTCCCTCGTCCGGGCAGTGGTTGTTCGCTCCAGGCGAGTTGATCAGTCCATCGGCGCCGGCAGCCGCTGTGACAGTCGGGCACGTGAGGCTGTGCGAGACGCCAGAGGCATATCCGGGCTGAGCGAAGTTGTCGGTTCGGTAGTTGGTCGAGTAGTTGTAGCAGTTGTTGCAGCTCAGCCGGGTGGGGTCGTTGTTCCACCAGTCGGGCTCGTAGAGCGGCGCGCACCGACAAGGGTTGCCCCGCGGCCAGCCGGGGGGCTTGTGTGGCCATTTGTCTCGCACGCGCCCATACCTGTCGATTGCCCGTGAGATTGACTTGAAGAAGTCGTCACCGAGTCCGTGAGGCCGGAAGGGACCAGTCGAGCCGCAGACGAAATCCTCGATCGCCTCGTCGGCAGTGCGGTGGTTCAAGCCCTCGCCGATCAACTCGCCATTCGCGATCCGAAACGTTTTCGGGAGTCCGCGGCCCGGTCGGCCCAGCTGTTCCACGACGAGGCCACGGTAGCCGAGGACCGAAAGCGGGGCCGGGCGCCGCTCCCGACGGGTCAGCTCTCGGCCCGGTCGCATCCGGCTCAAGAGCTCTTTCTCCTGGTCTCCCGTAACGACGACCTCGGGATTCTTGCGACCGCTGAACACGTTCAGAGTTATCCGGGTAGACATCGGCTGACCTCCTTAGGCCCGACTGTCTGTTGTGGGCTACGTGATTGGCGGTGGTTGCCCGATCAGCGACAGGGACGACGGCTGGAAGGCGGTCTTGTCGAAGGCGACCATCAGGCCCCGCAGGTTTTCCATGTCGATCGGCTTCTCGGGGATGATGGTTGCCTCCCCGTTGATGAGGAGGGCTCGCCCGATCGCCACTCCGTTCTGCACGAGCGTCAGGTTCGCCCCGTCGGCATTCGGCTGCGCCAGTGTGATCGACAGCTGTCCATTGACAAAGCTGATCCTGGCCAGGTCGACCAGGAATCGACGCGGCTGAGACGTCCAGATCTGCATGGTCGGGTCGCCGAACCAGTGATAGAGGTAGCGCTCGGCCTGAGTGTCGACGGCACTCTGGAAGTCGAGACCGTTCTGGGTGTCCATGAACACCTTGCCGGCATTGAGCACGTCCCCCATCCGCCGGATGGGGGCTGGACTGCCGTAGGTCGGCAACACGTTCGGGAAGATTGCGTCGAACAGGCCGAGGACCATGTGATTGTTGGTGAAGCTCGGACTGTTGCGCGAATCCCCGATCACGCCTACGGCACCGCCACCGTCGCGGTGCAGGACCTGCTCGGCGAAGTTGGGCGTCAGGTCGTCAAACTTCCCGCTTGCGCAGTTGATGCTGAAGACGACCGGGAGCAGGCTGCCGTTGGTCAGGCTTGGAATGTTGGTGGTCGTGAAGTCGGGGTTGGCCCAGCCGCCGGGAAATCCGTGGTCTCGGTGGAAGACGATGAAGCGGCCGCCGTTCCAGTCGGAGACCACGTCCGACGTCGTTCCGTCCCAGCCAAAACCGGGCTTGTGCAGCGCGGCCGGAATGGCCGTGCCGTCGTAGTAGGAGAGCGGATTCACAGCTGAAGAGTCGTCCGTGTAGACGCGATCCACGGTGTAGCCGGAGGCGACGAGTGCGTCGCGGATGGTCTCGCTGGTCTTGGTGAAGCCTCGGACATCGGTCGGCCCGGCGCCCTGGAAGTAGGACGTGAACGTGGCATGCCGGTAGAAGTCAAAGTTGACTGGTGGCGAATCCTCGTACGCGACGATCTTGGCCACCACACGGTTAGCAGTCGCGAGATCGCCGGCCGGGATCCTACCGATGGCGACGTCGGCGAACACATCAGTGTCGTTGGCCAGCGCGTATGGCAGGTCGGATGCGATCGTGCCGTCGAAGCCGACGCTTTCGGCAGTGGGCACGTGGAAGGTGGGCACGTTGGCCGTGTCTCCGAGCAGGATCACGTACGAGGGCCGCTTGGCGCAGTTGGCATTCACCTCACCTCGGATGAAGGCCTGGATCTGGGTGTTCGTGGTGCCGATCTGGCCTGCTCCGCTCCCTACCTCGACGACCCGTGAATCGAGGCCGTCGGCCGAGCGTGCCGCCGCCAGCGTGTCTGCCGCGGGCCGCAGCGTCGGTGTGGTGATGACGAGCACCTGTTCACCGCAGAACAGGAAGTGAACAATGCTGCCGAGGTTGGCCAGCACCGTCGCATAGTTGACGAAGCTCTTCTGGTACAGGGCCTGGAACGGGAGGTTCCAGAGGCTGGTCAGGCTCGAGTCACCGAATACGTGCGTGTTCTCTCCGGTGAAGTTGACCCTGATGTCAAGCGCAGTGAGGACGCGAAGGGACCGCAGGACCGGGTTGTACTGGCCGCCGTCCGCTTCGGCACCGCCGACAGTCAGGTCCCTCAGGTGTCCTAGCCGTCCGGCCCGGGTGGGGCTCGCAGGAAAGAATGCGTTGGTCGCGTAGAGCTTGGCATCGATCGTGAACGGCTTGTCTCCAAACGGGTCGCCGTCGACGGGTTGCTGCTGTTCGGGCCAGAGATCGAAGCGGTCGAGCAGGTAACTCGAGGCGCCCAACATCTGCAGCGAGACGCCTGCGCCCACCGGCACCGCGAACAACGAGTTGAAGGTGGGCACGTCGGGCGCCCCTGTCTGGTTGTGGAGGCCGACCCCATCCATGGCCATGTCGGTGAAGACGCGACCCCCACCGGTCCGGACGACGAAATGGGCCTGGGGCAGGCTGATGTGCAGGCGAAGTCCGCCGGTGTCGCTGGAGACGAGCGTCACCAAGGGTCCGGGCGCCGATGTCGGAGCCACCGTCGCGCCACCGCACCTGGCCGCAGTCGGAGCTCCCAGCAAATCGGAAATCACGTTCAAAACGTCCGTGTCGAGCTGACCGGCCACCAAGGGGCTGAATTCCTTCTTTCCGCTCTTGGCGGCGATGTCATTCCTCAGCGCAGCCAGGACGTTGATCGCGGTGCACGCCTGCCCGCGAGAGGCGGCGGCCGCCGCAGCTTCCGCCTTGCTCTGAAGGGGCTGCGGATTTTCGCCCGTGACCAGAGACGCGATGTCCGTCAAGATCCGGTTGAAGTCGGGGTTGGGAGCGGGCGCCTCCGTCCGCGCCGCCGACGCTGATATGCCGGACGAGCCGATCGAGAGCAGCAGCATGGTGGCAACAACGATCAGAGCCTTGCTGCGCATGGCTGAACCTCCACCACATCACATCCAGGTCATGCCTGGAGGAAGCACCAGGTCGTTGGCTCGAAACGATACTCATGCCGGGGTCGATGTCAAGTCTCGGTCCGGTCGAACGGCCCTGGGCCGACCGGCCCGACCGTTCATACTTGACACTTCACTTGACAAGTGGCTAACTGAGCTCCGTAAGCGGAAGCCGGGACATGCCGCCGCTCAGGCAGCTTGGGCTGCAGCTGAAGCGGGCGAGGGGAAGTCACATGGCTACAAGGTCGCGACGTGAAAGAAGTGCGGCTGGATTCACACTTCACGTGCCGCTCGACGCCTCGTCGATTGCAGACCGGGGCGAGCAGGCGATCAGAGTTGTGCTTCAGCTCGAGGAAGGACGACTCCAATCCGAGGTCGTCCGTCTGACCAAGTCTGCGGCGAAAGCCACCGCCACCTTCAAGCTGGATCGGAGGCCGAGTGCGGTCAGCGTCTTGGTTGGACCCGAGTCCGCGACCGACGAGGAGCTGACAGGCCTGCAGACGATCAGGGCTGATGTCTCGCCGCTTCAGCTGAAGGCGGGACAAGAGGTCCGGCTCGAGCCTATACAGATCTCTCCGTACTACTGGTACTGGTGGCTCGAGTGGTGTCGCTGGTTTGTCATCCGCGGGCGCGTCGTTTGTCCGGATGGCAACCCCGTGCCCGGGGCGACTGTGTGCGCCTTCGACTCCGACTGGTGGTGGTGGTGGTGGAGCCGGCAAAAAGTCGGCTGTGCCACGACGGACATCAACGGAGTTTTCGAGATTCAGTTTCGCTGGTGTTGCGGCTGGTGGCCGTGGTGGTGGTGGCGCTACCGTGAATGGCGGCTCGAACCCATCCTGTACGAGCGTATCAGTCCGCTGATCGAGGGGAAGCTCCGCCCAGGCGGCCCTATCCCTCCGGATCCCGCCCCCGACGTGCGGATTTTCGAACGGCTGGCGCCGCAAACCGCGATTGCACTCCGATCGGAGCAGGAAGCTTCCGTCACGCCACATCCAATGCTCGAGGCGATCAGTTCTGGGAGACTCGAGAAGGTCAGGAATCAACTCGCCGAGACACTTCCGCCAATTGAGTTGGGACAGCTCCGGCTGTGGCCATGGTGGCCATGGTGGCCCTGGTGGGACTGCTCACCCGACATCACTTTCCAGGTAACTCAGCCGTGTCAGGGCCGGGATGCGGTGATCGTAAACGAGGGCTTGTGGCAGACCAGGTGGGACATTCCCACAACTCTCAACGTCACCCTGGTCGCAAATGAACAGGCGTGCTGCGTGCCGCCGCACAGCGGGTGCACTGACGGCAACTGCCTCGTCCTGACCGAGGCTTGCGACGACCTCGTAACCACGATCGGAGGCAATCCCGCCGCCATCCCCACACCCGCGGGATTTGAGAACCCCGGTCTCATCTCCATTTATGGAGACCGGCCGTACGCCGGCGTGGTGCCGATCTCGGGCACAGCCGAATGCATGACCGGCGTGGATTACTACGACTTTCAGTGGTCCAACGACAACGGTGTGACCTGGCACGACGTGCCGCCCGGCTCCGACGGCACCGTCTACAAGACTTATGTGCAATTTGCACCTCTCGCGTTTCCGACCATCGCATTCCCCGCCACCCCAATCAGCGGCCGGAATGTCTACGAAACGCTGTCCCATTACGAGGCCAACAACCCGCCGGCCGACTGGGGGATGAACCGAGTCTGGATCGGCAATGAACGCGACGTTCTGATGAACTGGCAAACCGACGCCCTGAGCTGGCCGGACGGAACCTACCGCCTTCGCGTCAGGGGCTGGAACCTGGTTGCCGGCAACCTCGTCAACCCGCGGATCCTGACGCATTGCAGCTCCAACGAGGAGAACCACATCGTCATCACCCTCGACAACCGGCTGGTCGGCCCTGGCAGCGGTCACCCGCCCAGCGTGGCAACGCACATCTGTGGGGGCACCAGCGTGCACCTCTGCACCCTCGAACCAGACACCAACATCTTCGGCGTCACCATCGTTCACCCCAATGCGGGAGAAACGCCGGTCGGCCCATGCGGGGTGACGAAGATCAACCAGACAGACATCTTGCGTGTCGACTTCTTTGTGTACGACCCGGACGCGCATCTCGCCTATTACACGCTGGTGTCGAAATACGGCCTGAACCTGGAGGTCGACGTCCTGGCCCAGCCGGGCCTGACGTTAGCTCCCTACCCGGGCGTCGCTCCGGTGCCATCGGCGGTCCAGGTCGGACCTGACTACGCAGCAGCTCGACTCGCGGGAGCGGTTGCGCCGATATGGAGAGGTGGGGCGATCAGACTCGAGGTACCCGCGCACCTGGTCTTTCCCGAGACGTGCTGCTACCAGCTCGAGTTGTATGGCCACAAGCGAACAATCGTCAGTTGCGATGACAGCTTGTGGGGCCAGACGAACGTCACCGAGTACAGCTTCATGGTCGAGGTCTAGGGGAAATGCCGACGCTGACCGCTCGCCGTCGCATTGTCTGTGGAAGACACCATTGTTTTAATTGACAGTGGACGACAGACCACTTTACATGACGCTACCGCCGCTCCCGTAGAGGGCGGTAGCGTCCCGCCTCCCGCGGGCGCTTTCTGACGCTCAGGAGGTTGCGAAGTTATGCGGAATCACCGTTGGCTGCAACCACTGCTCGCCGTCTCCAGCGCCGCTGTCCTGCTGGGAAATCCAATCTCCGCTCAAGCCGCAGGAGCTCCGCCCAAGGTTCACCAGGTCAGCACGGACCCGTTCACGAATCCCGACAGCCAGCAAGCAAGCGAAGTCGAGGCGGACACCGTCGCCTTTGGCGGCACCGTGGTGTCAGCTTTCCAGGCGGGCCGTTTCTTTGCCTCCGGCGGCTCCTCGGGAATCGGCTTCGCGACTTCGAAAACGGCGGGTCGGAGCTGGACGTCGGGGTTCCTGCCCGGCATCACCATCTATACGACTCCACCCGGGCCCTTCGCGCGGGCGACCGACGTCAGCGTTGCCTACGACGCCAAGCACGGGACCTGGCTCGCATCCATCCTCGCCTGCAACGGCGCCGGGTGCTTCGCCGGCCCGGATTCCATCATCGTCAGCCACTCTGCAGACGGGCTTACGTGGTCATCGCCTGTCAGCGTTGTGGTGCCTGGGATCTATGACCACCCGTGGGTCGCCTGTGACCGCGCGGCCGGCAGCCCATTCTTTGGCCGGTGCTACGTCTCGATCGTCAACCTGGGCGCACCCGGCATGTTGACCGTCGCATCCAATGACGGGGGTCTGACCTGGAGCGCCCCGGTGAGCGTGGCCGGCGTGGGCATCCTGATGTCGATAGTCCAGCCCAACGGAACGCTGGTGGTCGTGGGTGGCGAGGTGGCCAGCCTCCGTTCGACAGACGGCGGCGTGACGTTCAGCCCGGTGGTCCTTGTTTCCACGGTTTCCCACCACCCGGACACCGGTATGCGCTCGGTTCCGGCGCCATCCATCCAGGTTGATGCCGCAGGGAAGCTCTACGTCTACTGGAGCGACTGCCGTTTCCGCGCGGGCTGCACCGCCAACGACATCGTCTACAGCACGTCCAACGATGGGATCACATGGTCGGCGGTGAAGCGGATTCCGATCGACAAGGTGACCAGCGGGGTCGACCACTTCATCCCGGGCCTGGGCGTTGATCCGGCTACAAGCGGCGCCTCGACCCATCTGGCGCTCACCTACTACTACTTCCCCAATGCCGCCTGCACCTTTCCGTCGCCAGACACATGCGCGCTTGACCTGGGATTCACGTCATCGACGGATGGCGGGTTGACCTGGAGCCACCCTCATAGGCTCAACAAGCACCCGATGGACCTGACATGGCTGCCGGATACGCAGCTGGGGCGCATGGTCGGAGACTACATGTCCACCGCCTTCGTTTCGGGCAACACAGTCTCCGTCTCCGCCATAGCGTCGGCACCTGTTGGCACTCGACTTCAAGAGGCGATGTTCGCCTCAGTCGGCTGACCAAAGGCTGAGGCCGCCCACGTAGACGCCGGCGACCGTTTAGGGGGTCGTTAAGCCAGCCTTTCACTGTGACTTGACGACCGAGCCCGGGGCTGTTATATGGCGCCCATCTGCCGGCGCCGTCCGGCTCATTCCCCAGGAGGCGCGCCATGCGCAGGTTCGTACTCTCGCTCGTCCTGACCCTCGGCGCTCTGGTGCTGACCGCAGCCACAGTCTTGGCGGACAGCATCGGGCCAGGAATCTAGTCGTCGTCCGGCCCGCGTGGCTTTACGCCATAGTCTTTGCACGCTCGGCGTGCTATAACGCCGATATCAGCAATCGTCAAGCCAAGCCACGCGGGCGCATACCCGGCGTCGAGGTCGATCCAGCGCGCATCAGGAAGGCGCGACTTGACGCGAAGCTCAGCATGTCCCAATTGGCCGGCACCGATTTGACGCGGCAGGCGATCTTTCTGATCGAGTCGGGTAAGTCACGGCCCTCGATGCGAACGCTCGAGATGATCGCGAGCCGCACACTCAAGGACGTTTACTATTTTCTGAGAGGGCCTGAGCTGAAGTCCCCACCCGGGGCTCATGGGGTGGCGGACGCTCGGGTGGGGGAGCTCCAGGCTCTGTGCCTGCAGCATCAGTTCGACAAGGCAATCGCGCTGGGCCTCCCGCTGCTCGCGCATACCATGGCGCCGGCGTTGGAAGCGCACATCAGGCACTACGTCGGCCAGGCCCTCGTCCGTTCGATGCGACCTGACGAGGGCCTCGAGCATCTGCGCCGAGCCCAGGTCCTTCTCGAGCAGGAGCCGGATCCATGGCTGGAAGTCGAGTGCACCGACTGGGAGGCCAGCGCTCTCTATCTGAAAGAGGACAGCCGGGCGTTGTCTGTGGCCGAGAAGGCACTCAAATTGTGTCGCGCCACAGAGCCTCGGCTTCCTGGAACCGAGGCCAGGATTCTCGAGCACATCGCGACCATCCACGTCAAGAACCACACCTATGACAAGGCCATAACTTTTTATGAAGAGGCGCTACAGGCTGCCGGCACGATGCGCGATCTGCCCCGTCTCGGCAGGACGTATCACGGGCTCAGCATTGCCTACCAGGAGCGGGGCGACCTGGGCCAGGCAATCGAGTACACACATAAGGCGCTGGCGCTTTACGCGCTCGAACGCGACACCGCCCTTCAGGCGAATGGTGAGAACGAGCTCGGCCTGCTGCTCATGCGACAAGGCCAGATGGAGCGAGCGGAGGAAGCCTTCCGAACCGCGCTGGCACATCTCGAGCAGGCCGGCACCGAAAGGACCAAGAGCCATGTTCTGCTCAGCCTGAGCGAAGTCGCGCTTAGAACCGGTAGGTTCGAGGATGGAATCCGGACTGTCAAGAAGGCGATAGATCTTGCGAAGCGGCTCGATGAGCTGCTGGCTGGGGCGAGCGGGCACAGATTGCTCGGCCAGCTCTACGAGGGCCGCGACAAGCACGCGCTGGCTGACAAAGAGTTCCGCATCGCTATACGGGTGCTCGAAGCGGTGGGGCTGGCGGACCGCCTCGCCGAGACTCACGCCTCATTCGCGGAGGTGCTCGAGGCACGAGGTAACGCTCGCGGCGCGAGTCGGCACTGGAAGCGCGCGGCGCAATTGGCCCTGAACAAGGAACCTCTTCCAAACCGACGCGCCCGCGCGGTGTGACCTCCGCGCGCCGAAGCCGGCCTTTGCCGGCGCCAGAGAGATCTAGTTCGGTGGATTCGGCTGCCGCGGAAGCGGCACGTCGTTCGGCGCCGCCATCGTCTTGCCCCCGCGAAGCACGATTTTGGGCACCGGCACTGGCGCACCTCCCGGACGTGGCGGCAGTGGTCGCACCGTCGGTGTGGGTTGCGGCGCTGCCGGGATCTTGATCGCGGTTCCATAGGCCGGCGGTGGCGGGTTGGCCTGGGTCTTCGCATCCACGAGGTCGGCCAGGCCAGGATCGTTGTCGACCCGTGGCACACCGAGGTTGGGCAGACCGAGCAGCTGAATCGCGGTCTTGGGAACGCTGACGTGAGAGCACCACCGACTGTCGATTCCCGGCTTCACCGGGCCGCCGAACATGATCAGTGGAACCCGCGGGCCGTAGGCCAGCTGCACGTTGTCGGGCGTGTATTCGACCGCGGGCGTGGCCACGTGATCGTCGAAGCCTCCCCAGTCGTCCCACGTGAGCAGGAAAACGGTTTCCGACCAGCCGCCTGACTGGACGACCCCGTCCACGCACTGCCAGATCGCGTTCATGCCGTCCGTGATGTTCGCGGGTGGATGTTCGTCCAGGCCGCTCTCGTGCCACAGATAGACCAGGGCGGGCAGCCGGCCGGCCTTGGCATCGGCCGCGAACTGCGTGGAAGGAAGAATGTTGGGAGAGTTCTGAACCTGCTGATAGAAGAGCATCGGGTAGTGGTCTGAAGGCACGTAGGACCGCCAGGCCACTCCGTTGTCGTTGGCCAGGCCCGGAAGCGAAGGCAAGTCCCACACGGGCTGCGACCGGCGCGGCGGGTTGCCCAGCGTGGGACTCTGACCGCCGACGAGCAGCAGGTGGTTGGGCGTCGAGTTCGTGCCGAATCCCGCGCAGTGGTTTTCGAGGAAAGCACCCGTGACCGCGAGATAGAGATAGAAAGGAAGGTCCGTTGCGGTGTCGAACTGCGACTGCTCGGCCGTACCCTTCGTCAACCAATCGAAATACGCCTGCCGGTTGTGGTTTGGGTAGTAGGCGCTGAACGGGGGCTGCGGCGGCGGGTTTGGGCAGATCGCGTGGTCCGTGACGACGTTCGCTCCCCAAGGAGCGAGGCCGCGAAAGTAGTTGTCGGTCGTGTGGTTCTCCTGGACCATGATGACCACGCGCTTGACCGCGCCCGCGGGGACGTGGGGCTGGGGCGCCGGGGACGGGCGGGGCTTGGGGGTGGGCTTTGGCCGCGGGTGTCGCCCCCTGCCGGGTTTCGGCGCGCGTGCCGGTCGTTTTGCCGCCACCGCGCCCACTACCTCGTCGTGCTCGAGGCGGGGACCGGGCCCTCGGGACCGTGAACCCGGTTCGACCACATCAGCTGGATCGGGGCGGTGGCTGTGCCGTCGCCCACCGGCACTTCCTGGAAAACGAGCGAAAGGTCTCCGCCGGCCTCGAAAACGGGCTCGTCACCGACCTCGTATCCCTGCGGCGAGATCCAGCCGAGCAGCTTGTCGGCTGATGGATCGTTGCCGGCCCTGATCGCGTCCTCGACGTCGGAGTCGGTGCGGGCTTCGTTGAGCTCGTGATAGAAGGTCGCGACCACGTTTTTCCATGGCTGATCGAACGCGACGATGCCGTTCTCACGTCCGTTCGGCAGCTGCTGCGAATAGACGCCGACCGCGTAATAGATGACCTGACCGCCCACGTGGGTGGAGCCGTGGTAGCCGCCGAGGCCGTGCAAGGAATCGGCCGCCGCTTCGTCAAGGCCCTGCAGCTTCTGGGCGCCTCCGCTGTCCGAGAGCACGACGCCGGGGGGCAACATCAAGTTCACCACGGTCTGGCTCAGGTCAAGGCCGGCCAGGTGCCCACCCGCCAGGAGCTTGCCGGCGATTGTCTCAACGGCCGTCTTGTCGGTCCGGTGGTGCGGCGCGATGTTGACGGTTTGGGAGGCCTTCACCGTGGTCGTCGGTGCGGTGCCGCCGAAGTACTGGCCCATGATCTCGTTGAGCGCGGAGTCGGTCATGGCGCCGGCCAGGGCTGCATCGATCGACTGAATGTCGGACGCCGCCCATTTGCCGTGAGCGCCGAGATAGAAGGTGGCATAGCTCAAGCTGGGGATCGTTTTGCCGCCGTGATCGGCCAGGTCGAATTCGGGGTGCGGTTGAATGCCGGGCGCGATGGCTTCGGGCAGTGCGCTCCGGCCGATCGCCACCCGATAAGCTTTGGCCGCATCCGACCGCGGCCGGGCGATGACGTACAGAACTTGAGCCATGGCTTGCCCTCCCAGCTAGGCGGACTCGTGCGTCCGGAAACAGACCCGAGTCAACGCCTTTCTAGACGCTTTCGGGCCAGCTGTCAAGTGAACGTGACTTAACGGTCTCCGGCCGGCGAGCCTGAATTATTTGGTGGCGGCGCCCGACGCTTGGGATGACCTGATGCTCGCCATGGCGTCGTCGACACGGCTCTGAACCAGGGAAAAGAAAAAACTCGGGGCCAAGCCGAAGATGATCGCCACCATGAGCGCGCTCGGGTTCTTGCGCCAGTCAAAGGTCGCCTGCCATGACGTGAAAGATCCACCGAAGGACTGACCGCTCAAGGTCAGCTGTATCTGCGTCAGCAGCACCACTGCCAGCACCGCCACCACGCCCGACAGGACGGGCACGACGGCAAGCTTCACAGCGGAGAAACCGAAGTCCTCGACGTCACCCGGGTCGTTCGATCGCACAAACAATTGATGCGTTGCGCTGACCAGGGCGCCGATCAACGCAAATACCAGGGCCGACGCCATCGGTCGGCCAGCGGCGGAGAATCCAACTGCCAGCACGACGAGCAGATAGGCGATTCCCATGGTGACCGCACCCGCTGTGAGCAAGCCATTGCGCGAACGGACGATTTGAGCCCACTGCTCCTCGCGGTCCTCGTTGATCGCTGTGCGGACGTGGCGAATGCGCTTCCGCGCCACCGGCTCGTTGAGCAATTTGGCATGAGGAGCGCAGATCTGGTCAGCAGCTTCGTTCGACAGAAATGGCAAGGCCGCTTTCAGCTCCGCCTGAAGCTGGTCTTTCCCAGGGATCATGGAGTTGGTCACCCGCAGCAGGTCGTACAGCGCCCCGCTTGTGACTTCACGAGTGGAGTCGACGAGGAGGAGGTCCTGCTCCGCTTCATGGAGTTGGCTCCACGCGTCGAGAAATCCGGTGGCGTCCAGCCACTGGGGGCCGTCCCGGCCAAGCATCTGAACGAGGTCGCCCAGCGACCTGTCCACGTCGCGGGCGTTCCAGCCGGCAGGACCCTGCAGCTCGATCAACCGACCGCACACCTCCTGAGCGCGTTCGCGAAGCTCTTGCACCTGCTCGGGATAGAGCGCGCCCGCAGACGTGGCCTTACCCGCGATCCGAGCCGCACCTACACCGGCGAGCAGTCCAGCCAGAGCACCCGCCAACAGCGGGACCACGCGTCGGTCCGGGATCAGTGGCGAGAAGCCGGTGCTGAGAACGAGCACAGTGGCCACGATCGCGGTTACAAACCCGATCATCCAGGGACCGGCGCGTCTGGTACCGATGGCGATGGTGGCCGAGATCGGTAATGGAGCGCCCGGAAACCTGTACCGCTTGGGCGGGCCGGCTGTGCCGGCCAGGGCGGCGACGCAGTCAGGATCGTGGACCGAAGCCGCAGCCTGAGGAATTTGGACCCCGCTCACCTCGGCGACAGCTTTCTCCGATCGAAGCCACCTGTCAAGTAAAGATTCGCCGGTGAATTAACGATCACCTTGACAACCGCCGAGATCGGGCGCATGTTTCGCGCCGCCGCCCCGGCATGACCGACCAACAGCCGCTCAACGACCAACCAGGAGCAAGTGCGCGCCCAGGCGCCAGACGCATTGCCGTCGCCTGGATCGGCGTCGCAATCCTGGTCGGAGGCAATCTCGCCGACTGGACGAACTGGTTCGATTGGGGACCTGGCCAGACTGGTGGCGACCGGACGTTGATCCTTTTCTCGGCCGGGCTCTTCTGGTTGTCGCTTGCCACCCTGGTGGTCCTGGCGTATGACGTTTACGCGACCTGGCGAGAGCCAGGCCATGTTCCGCCGGCCCCCACCAGGTTGATCGGCCCCGTCCGGATACGAAGATTCGCCGGTTGGATTCGCGATCTGGCCGCCGGCCATCCTGCCCTCATCGGCCTGGCGGGCTTGTTGGCGGGCGCGATCATCGGACATCTGTACTGGACGCCATGAGGTCGCTCCTCTCGAGGTTGGGCCCGCGCGCCGCGCCGCCGATCGCACTGGTGCTGTTGTCGATCGTCCTGGTCGCGGCCGCCTGGGCTCGATTCAGGTCAGCCACCACTTCGGCGTGCCCGACCTTGTTCAACGCGGATGCCTGGCCGACCGGCGGATTCATGGCGGTGCTGGGAGCCTTCCTGCTCGGCGGCCTGCTCGGAACCGTGCCCCACAAGAGAGGGAACACCGGCTACGGCCTCCTCACGCAAGTCGGCCTGTTCGCGGCCATCGCAGTGATCACCGGTGCCTGGTGGTACGAGACGCGCGCCCTCGCGTCCGACCACACGATCCAACCGATCACCTACTACATCATGTGCATCAGGTTCAGCGAGAACGATTGGACGCTCTTCGTGTTCATCCTCGTCGCGCTGCTCGCCGGACGCTGGCTGTGGCACCGGCCGGGCGCGTACTTGCAGTGAGCCTCCTGCTCTTCGTCGCCGTGGGCGGACCCGTTCTCATATTCCTGGTCGCGTTGTTCGACTTGTGGTGCATCTGGCGCGACAAGATGACGCCGGGTCAGTTCATCGAGGGTTGGGCCCATCACCATCCTTTCCTCGCAGCGCTGCTGGCCGGGTTCGTCGGTGCCTTTGGGGCTCACATCTTCTGGCATTCGTAGCGCGCCGCCCGGAGTACGTTCAACGGTGTGACAGACGCCGACCCGAACCAGGGCTTCCGCTCCGCCGTCGCCCTTTCACGCCTGGTCGATCCGCGCCCCACGCTCGAGAACCTGGCCCGCAGCACCGGGCTCACGTATGAGGACGTGGTCCATCACGCGCTCGCGCGTTACGCAAGCTCCGGCGCCGAGGCGCTGCTGGCGTTCGAGCCGCCGGCGCTGCGGGATTTGATCGCCGCCCGCAAGGCGGGCGACTGGGCCAAGGTCGGGGCCATCATCGACTGGCTCGAGGCCGGTCTCGAATCGCTGGAGTGGCGCTGAGCGCCACGTCGAGCTGGGCGAAGCCGCCCTCCTGACGCCGCTCGCCCGCCGCCCAGGACAGCGGCCTCCGAAACACGGGACCGTCAAACGCGAACGTATGAAATTCGCCGTTCTCCCCGCAGGCATCGATGCCGGTCGTCGCGATCTCGCGCGCGAAGGTATCGTCGGTGACCCGCCCGAGCCAGGCCTCATCCAGCCGGGCCAGGTCCACGCACGTGACGACCGCGCGCCCGCCCGACGAGATGAACTCGCCAAGCAGGGCGGACGGCGGGTCGCCCCAGATCGGTTCGACATGCTTCAGGCCGGCGGCGGTGACGCGCTCCTCGTACCAGGCGCGGACGTCGGCCAGGTGGATGTCGCCGAAGATCACGCCGGCGAAACCATCCTTGCGCAGCGCCGAAAGCTCACCGATGAGGGCCGCCTCCATCTCAGGCCACGTGGTCGGGATGGCATGGAGGTCGATCCCGACCGCCGCCGCCTGCGCCTCCAGGACTTCCACACGCGTGGCGTGAAAGCGAATCCGCCGGGTGGCCGCGTCATAGAAGGAGATCAACCTCGCGACCTCGACGCCGGCCCTGAGCGCGCGGTCCAGCGCCAGCGCGCTGTCCTTTCCGCCCGACCACATCAAGGCGTGCCTTTCGCTCATGCCCGTCGAGCCAGAAGATTAAGGAAGATTGATCACCCTCACCCAACCCTCTCCCTCAAGGGAGAGGGGAAAGGAAGACTGATCACCCTCACCCAACCCTGCGCGCAAGCGCGACCAGGATCGGCCGTATTGATCGCTCCCTCAAGGGAGAGGGGAAAGGAAGATTGATCACCCTCACCCAACCCTGTCCCTAAGGGGAGAGGGACTGGGAATATTTGGTTGCGCGCGCAAGTATCCATCGGTAACTTCGGCAGGAGGCTGATGAGATGAGCGAACAAGGCTTGCGGCGGTTCGAAAGCTCAACCGATGCGTCGCTCAAAACCGTGCCGAGGCCTGGTTTGCGGGCCCCCGGAGGGCGCGCCCGCCGCATTCCAAAGATCCGAGGTCGTGCCCAGGAGGTTGCTGCCATGACTGCATGGAGGCGTTGGCAAGATTGGGTCGTCGTCGCTCTCGGAGTCATCTTGTTCTTGACTCCGTTCGTATTCGGTGACACCGCTCAGACGGGTGCCGCTTACACGGCGTACGTGCTGGGCGTGGTGATTGCGCTCGCCGGGCTGCTGAACGCGGCGATGCGGCGGGCGGGTGGCCTCGAGGTCATCCCGGCCGTGCTTGCGGTCATCCTGTTCGTCAGCCCGTGGGCGTTCGGCTTTACCGCTGTGACAGCCCTGGCGTGGTCCGCCTGGCTGGTCGCCATCCTGGTCGTGCTGGCCGTGGGAAGCCTGTTCACGATGCAGGGCCGCCGCGCCACGGCCTGAGCTGAAGGCACCGGAGGAAGGCGGGATCTTATTGATCCCGCCTCTTCCTTTTATATGGGTCGCTACGGGAGCCCGGCCACCCGGCGCAGGCCGGCCTCGTCGACGATGCGGACCGATCCGTGGCTGACGATCACCATGCCGTCCATGGCCAGGGATCGGAGACACCTCCACACGACCTCCCGCGCCGACCCGACGTACTCGGCCAACGTCGTCTGAGTCACGTGGGCTGTGCGTACGCCATTGCTGCCGTCCGGCTCAGAGAGCGTGATCAGGTCGGACGCGATGCGCTCGCGTACGGTCTTGAACCCGAACTCTTCGATGATCGCCGGCACATGTCGAACAGCTCCCGCCAGCTGGCCTGACAAGAACCAACCAAAGTCGGGGAATTCGAGCGCGCACCGGCGCAACTCAGGCGCCACCAGCTCGACGACCGTGGCGGTCCTGACGACCTGGACGCTGAGCGGCACCGGAAAGAAGATCGTCGGCAGCCCGAAGAACGCGACCGGAGTGGGGTAGTGGATGGTGGCCGTCCGGCCGTCGGCCAGCGAGATCACCGTCCGCAGCATCCCGTCGATGAGCACTCCGACCTGGTCCATCTCGTCAGCGTTTGCGATCGACTCTCCCGGCAAGGCCACGCGGAGGCGCGCGGTGCGCAACACCTCGTCGATGGGCTGGGGGCTGACGCCTGTGAACAGCGAGGTGAATGCCGCCCGGGCCGGCGCGTCGATCGCACCGCGGTCGCCTCGAGGCGCCCTGGCGGCGCCGTTGCCCTTGGTCTGCGACCTGTGCTTGATCTCGAAGTCCACCTGTACGAGAGGCCGGCGATCAATCAAAGCATAAGGAGCCGGGCCGGAAGACCGTTCCGGTTTTGACAGAACCATTCGTGAGGCGGGCCTCGCGTGGTCCTTCACCTTCTGGCGGCCGCCCTGGGCTAAAAGGGTCGCTGTCGGGTGAGCGCGCCTTACAATGCACGCGCCGATTTCGGACTACCCAGGAGGCTTCCTACATGACCCGCTTTGTAAGACTCGCAGTGGCGGCGTCCGCCACCCTCGCCACCTTCCTCGCGGCCACGCCTTCCACGTCGGCGGCAGCGCTGGTCCACCACCCGCGCCAGGGACATGGGCAGGCGGTGGGCAACCTGGGCTGGGCGTCCAGCAACTGGTCCGGCTACGCGGTGACCGGGTCCGGCTTCACATCAGTGACGGGCTCATGGACGGTGCAGGCTGTGTCGGCGACCAGGAAGTCCACCTACTCCTCGCAGTGGGTGGGGATCGACGGCTTCAACAACTCGAGCCTCATCCAGACCGGTACCGAGTCGGACTACAGCCACGGCGCCCGCTACGACGCCTGGTGGGAGATCCTTCCCGCCGCCGAGACCGTGATCCCGAGCCTGCCCGTCAGTCCCGGTGACCACATGTCGGCCTCAGTGAGCAGCAATGGGAACGGAACCTGGACGATAACCATCGGCGACACCACGACCGGCGGCTCGTTCACCACCGTCCAGACTTACAGCGGACCGCAGACTTCGGCCGAGTGGGTGGAAGAAGCTCCGACGGTCGGAGGCCGGATCGCCACGCTGGCCCACTACTCGAGCCCGCAGGCCTTCGACCCGGGGACCGTGAACGGCGCCAGCCCGAAGCTCACGGCCTCGGACGGCGGCGACATGATCCAGGGGGGCAAGGTGGTTTCGATCCCATCGAACCCGGACTCCGACTCCGACGGCTTCAACGTCGCGTACGGCGCGAGCGCTCCATCGCCGCCGGCGAGCTGAACTGAAGTAGCGTGAGGCCGGGCAGCTCGCCCGGCCTCTTCCTTTTTGACCGGCGCTACAGCCAACCCTGCTGGGTGGCCTTTCTCGCCAGCTCGGTCCGGTTGTCGGCGCCCACAGCGTCGAGGATTCGCCGCACGTGGAACTTGATCGCGCTCTCGCTGAGATGCAGCTTGCCCGCGATGTCCCGGTTCGTCGCCCCGTCACTGACCAGGGCCACGATTCGCCATTCGACCTCGCTCAGGCGAGGCTTTGGCGAGGCTGGCGGCCGGGCGAGGCTCGGGTCGATGCGCTTCAGCTGAGCATTCATGCCGAGGTTGTCGATGGCGATCGCGGCGATGGTGGCCATCGACTCGAGGAAATCGGTCCATTCCCGGTCGACCTCGATCACTGAGCGGTGGAAGACCTCGATGACACCAAGGAACCTTCCGCGCGACGTCAGCGGCACGGCCCGGTGGGTTTGAAAACCCTCGCGCGCGAAGCCTGGACGGTACCGCAGCTGCCTCGCCAGGTCTGGCCGTGAGCCGGCTTCATGACCCCAACTTCCATACGACGGCTCTCTGATGTCGGCGCTGACCGGGAGGCGAAAGTCCGGCGCCGAGCCGGAGTGAAAGCCGATGCTGGCCGCGGGATACAGCTCGTGATCGTTCTCGTCGACCAGCAGGATGTCGGCGGCATCCACCCTGAGTCTGCCTGACAGCTGCTCGAGGATGACCTGCATGGTCAGCCTTGGATCTTCACTCGACGCCAGGGCGAGGCCCACGTTGCGGATGGCGTTCAATCGCTGGAGCCGGTCGAGCGCGGCGCTGTGGCACTGCACGTGCTCCACGCTCATAGCGATCCGGTCCGCGACCACCTGCATCCAGGCGACCATGTCGTCGTCAAGGCCGAGGCGCGAATTCCAATCGAACAGCGCCAGCGTGCCGATGGTCACTTCGCGTGCCTGCATCGGGACCGCCGCCACCCCGACCGAGTCGATGTCCCGCGGAATCGGGTGCTCCTCGAGGTATTTGCGCGCGGCGGGAGTCGTCATCGAGAAGAGCGCCTCGAGCGGCATGCTCGGGACCAGAATCGGAGCGCCTGACTCGATCACGCGCCGGGACACGCCTGTCGTGGGAGTCCTTCCCGGCCGGTCGAGGGTGGTGACGTAAGCGTCGATGTAGGCCGCCATCGCCGGGTCGGCGTCGTCGGAGGTCACGATCCGCGACGTGCTCGGATCGTCGTTCATGACCATCGCCACCCACGTGCCGGGCTTGACCCGGCTGAGAATGCCGGTGGCGATGGTCAGCAGATCGGAGATGTCCAGCCCCGCGACCGCGAGCTCGTCCGTGATGGCGGCAAGAGCCAGGTCCGGAGCCTGCATCAAGGCAGTCCTGTCAAGATGGCGACTGTCCCACCCTTTGAACCATCCAGATGTGCCCGAAGTAACAAACTAGCGTTCGTCTAGTCTGAGGCCTGCCGAGCGGGCGGGCGGTGACGAACGTCACATGCCCCGTATTTGGTACCTAGAGGTTGACCCGAAGGCGGCGAATTCGGCGCGGCGCCCACCAGTTGAGGTCGCCCAGCAGGCGCATCGTGGCCGGCACGATCAGCGCTCTGACGATTGTCGCATCGATGGCGACCGCGATCGCCAGCCCGATGCCGAGGGCCTTGATGATTACAACCTCAGCCAGGCCAAAGGCGAGAAAGACCGTGACCATGATCGCCGCGGCGCCAGTGATCAGGCGGCCGCTGCGCTGCAGCCCTTCCGCCACGGCGCTGCGATTGTCGCCGGTCCTGATGTAGTCCTCGTGGATTCGGCTCACGAGCAGGACCTCGTAGTCCATGGACAGGCCGAACACGACCGAAAAGAGGATTACCGGTACGCCAGGGTCGATGGGCTGCGGGGTGAAACCCAACAAGCCGGCCAGATGACCCTGCTGGAAGATCCAGACCAGCGCGCCAAACGACGCTCCGATCGACAGCAGGTTCATGAAGATGGCCTTGAGTGGCAGCACCACCGAGCCCGTGAAAAGCAGCAGCACGGAGTAGGTCACGAGGATGACGAACGCCACGGCGAAGGGAGTGCGCTCGCCGACAAAGTGGACGACGTCCACGTCGATGGCGGTCTGACCACCCACCAGGACCTGGCCGCCGTCTTCTGGGCCTTTGTCAGAACGGATGGTGTTGACGATCCTCTGGGCCCCCTCCGAGTTCATGTCCAGGTTTGTCAGCACGTTCAGCACCACGATGTGCTGTCCAACCGAAGCGCGAACCGCCTCGGCCAGGTCGGCCGGCAGCTTGGCCGCGTCTCCGGAATAGAGCCGTTCATAGTCAGCACGCGTGAGGCCAGACTCGACGTCGTAGATCGAGCTCGTCCGCTCGACGCCGGGTATGGCCGCGATCCTGCGGTCCAGGTCGAACTGGTCGCCGACTCGCAAGCCTGAGAGCGGTGCCGCGTCCGGGTAGTACATGACGACCTGGATGGTGTTCCCGGCTTCGCCTGGAAATTGTGTGACCAGGCGGTCGAAACCCTGGCGCGCCTCCAGCCGCGAAGGCAGGATGTCGACGCTGCCGTTGGCCAGGCGCAGAGCCCGGATCGGAGACGCGACGACGATCAACAGGGCGACCAGGGGAAGCAATACGACCAATGGCCTCGTCATCACCCAGCTGGCCAGCCCGTGCCAGAGGCTGCCTGGGGCGCCGCGGCCGATGAACGGGACCTTCCACCGCTCCAGGTTGGGGCCGATCGCGGCAAGCAGCGCCGGCAGGACGGTGAGGGCGTACAACACCGCGAGGGCAACCACGATCGCCCCAGCCGCTCCCAGGCTGCCAAGAAAAGTCCCCTGGTAGAAGAACATCGCGGAAAGTCCTATCGCCACCGTGAGCCCTGAGAATGCGATCGCCCGACCCGCGGTGGACATGGCCACGGCCACCGCATCCTCGGGACTGGCACCACTGATCAGCTCCTCGCGGAAGCGATTGACGATGAACAGTGAGTAATCGATTGAAACTCCCAGCCCGATGAGGGTCACAACGTTGAGGGCGTACTGCGAGACGTCGGTGAAGTGGTTCAGCGTCAGCGTTGCGCCAAGGCCGCCCAGAATGCTCAGGATGCCGATTCCGAGCGGCAGGCTTGCGGCTACCACCGAGGCGAAGATCAGGACCAGCAGTAGGAGACATACCGGCACCGTGATCGCCTCCGCGCGGTGGAGGTCGCTCTCCAGGGTGCGGTTGAACGCCTCGGTGATAGGGACGAGACCCGTACCCGTGACATCAAGCGTGCTGGATCGAACCTCAGATCTCAGATCGTCGTAATCGGCCCACGCTTGCGGGCCGGTCGATTTGAGGCTTACGGTCACAAGAGCGGAATGGCCATCGCTCGAGGTGAGCGCCACCGCGATCGCCTGAGTCCGCGCGTTGTAGGGATCGACCAGCCCGACAACCCGAGGGTCACCCTGCAGCGGGCTTACCGCCGCCTCGAGCGCGCTTCTGAACGATGGATCGCCTACCGACTCGCTCGAGCTGTGAAAGATCAGGTCGAACGTGGAGGTCGAGCCCGTCCCGTTGGCAAGCTCGCCGGCGATGAGATTCGCCGCCCTCGACGATTCCTGTGTGCTGGTAGTCAGGCTGGTGCCGGTCAGCGTGCCGCCTTGCTGCGCGGCCACCACTGACAGCGCGAGCGCCGGCAGGGAGGCGAGGAGGACGAGCCGGCGGTGCCGGAATACGAACCGGCCCCATCTGGCGAAACCTCCGCCGGGCGGAGTGTCTCCTATTGGCGGGCCGATGGTTTGAGGCCGACGATGTTGAACGCCTGCACCCATTCGCCCTTGCCCGCTAGCCGCAGGGAGCCGAGGTCCTGGGAAATCACGAAGTCCTTGACAATCGAATGGGTGGACGCGTCGACCAGGATCTGGCCCGGGCCGGCCGCCGCCTGCAGCCTCGACGCGACGTTGACGTGGTCGCCGATCACCGTGTAATGCATGCGGCGCTCCGAGCCGACGTTGCCTGCTATGGCCTCGCCCGTGGTGACTCCGATGCCGGTCTGCAAACGGACGCCGGGAAGCTCTGGCAGGTCCATCGCTGACACCGCGGCCTGCACGTCCAGGGCGGCAACCACAGCCCTCTTCGCATCGTCAGCGTGGATGACCGGAGCGCCGAAGAAGGCGAAGATTCCGTCGCCGAGCAAATCGGACACGGTGCCTTCTCGGCCAAGGATCACGTCCGTGGCCACCGACAGGTAGCGATTCAGCAGGGCAAGCAGAACTTCCGGTGGTTTGGAGTCGGCAAGCGACGTGTAGCCGCGCAGATCGGCAAAGAGAGCCGTGACGGTGCGCCGGTCGCCTCCCAGTCTCATGGCGCCGGCCGGATCCTGGAGGACCCGGTCGGCGACGCTATCACTTACATACCGACCGAGCACGTCCGCAAGGCGATCCTGAAGGGCCTTCGTGCGAAGCAGCGAGCGCAGGCGAGCGATCAGCTCCACCTCTTCGAATGGCTTCGCCAGGAAGTCGTTGGCCCCGGCTTCGAGGCCCACCGCCTTGTCCTCGGGCGCGGTCAACGAGGTCAGGAGCAAGATCGGCAGGCCCGAAAGCTTGGGTTGCGCTCTGATCTTGCGGCACACCTCGAAGCCGTTCAGGTCCGGCATCATGACGTCGAGCAGGATCAGGTCTGGCTCGTGCTCGTTCACCGCCGCCAGCGCACCCTCGCCATTGGTCGCCTCGATCAGCTGATAGCCGAGACGGGTGACCAGCTTGCGGATCAGCGCGAGATTGGCAGGCTCATCGTCGACGGCGAGAATGAGCGGGTTGGTCCGGTTCATCGTACGAAGCTCAACACGGTCTGCACGAACGTCGCCGCGTCGATTGGTTTGATCATGTAGCCGTCGAAGCCCGCAGACAACGCGCGCTCGCGGTCGCTAGCCATTGCATGCGCCGTCAGCGCCACAACTGGACAGGAGGAGATCACCATATCCGCGCGGATCCTGCGCAGCGCCTCCCAGCCGTCCATCTCGGGAAGCGAGAGGTCCATCAGGATCACGTCGGGCTGGCATTGACGGGCGAGCTCCAGGCTCGTCAAGACGTCCTCCGCGTCCAGGACCTCGTGGCCGGCGGCGCGAAGCAGCTTGATCACGAGCGCGCGATTGGCCGGGACGTCTTCGACCACAAGAACCCTGGCCATCAACCTGCCGCCTTCGCCGTGCTGCCTAGAGCGCTGTCCAGCGCCTTGACCACGGCGTCCTTGGTCAGAGGCTTGTTGATGTAGGCGGCTGCGCCCAGGTTGTCGAGCGTTTGGCTCTGCTCGAGGACGGTGAGGATCACGACAGGGATCTCGCGGGTGGCCGGGTCCGCTCGAAGGTCGTTCAGAATCTGCCAGCCGTCTCGCTCGGGCATCAGGATGTCGAGCGTGATCACGTCGGGGTGAAGGTCCCGCGCCACGCGCAGCGCGTCTGCCGCGTCGTGTGCTCCGACGATTTGATACTTCGTGCCTGCGAGCATCTTTTCGAGCAGGGGCGGCAGCGAGCGGTCGTCATCGATGGCGAGAAGGACCAGGGCGCCCTGCTGGCGTCGCTCCGGCCGATGGGCGGGGTGCTGAGTGCAGTCGACCGGCAGGGTCACAACGAACGTGCTGCCCTTGCCTGGACGGCTGCGCAGGCTGATGTCGCCACCCATCATGCGGGCCAGGCGCCGGCTGATGGCCAGCCCAAGTCCCGTCCCGCCTGACTTTCGGGAAGCCACCCCGACCTGGCGAAACTCCTGGAAGAGGAGCTCTCGATCCTCGGGGCGGATGCCCGGACCGGTGTCGCGCACCGCGATCTTGATGCGGTCGCGGCCAGCCGGGCTCAGGGCCACGTTCACCTCGCCCTCGTCCGTGAACTTGACCGCGTTCCCCAAGAGGTTGACCAGGATCTGCTGGGTCCGCTGCCGGTCGAGGATGACCTCGCCGGGCGCGCCCTGGTCCTCCCATGCGAACTTGATTCCCTTCTCGTCAGCAAGACGCCGATGCTGCCCGCAGACGGCCTCGACCAGCTCGCGAGGCGAGAATGGCTGAGGGTTGATGACCAGCTTGCCGGCCTCGATCTTCGAGAGGTCGAGCACGTCGTTGATCAAGGCGAGCAGGTCACGACCGCCGCGCTGCACCCAGACGAGCGAAGCGCGCTGCTCGTCGTTGAGAGGACCGTCGACGCCCGCAAGCAGGGCGTCGGTGAAGCCCAGGATGGCGTTGAGCGGAGTGCGCAGCTCGTGACTCATGCTGGCGAGGAAGTCGGACTTGGCCTGGCTTGCATGCTCGAGCTCGGAATTCGTGAGCTGCAGGCGGTCGGCCAAGGTTCGGAGCTCGGTGATGAGCTCTCCGTTGGCCAGGGCGATTGCGCTCTGGTCCGCCAAAAGCCCCAGGACGACGAGGTCGTCGTCGGGGAAGAGGGATGGGCTGCGCAGAAACACCAGCAGCAAGCCCCACAGCCGTTCCGGGCTCGCGATGGGTATGGCGAAGAGCGCGCGGGCCTCTGGTGAGGCGATCCGGCTGATGGCGGGGTCCATGTCGGGAGAGATCAAGGTCGCCGACGCCTTCTTCTCCTGGAGTGCGCGTTTGAGCTCACCGGTGGCGGCTGAGAACGGAACCTCCACGGCGGCTCCTTCAGCCGGGCGGGTCACGAGCATCTCCCTGCCTTCGTCCCACAGCGTCGCGACCGCGTTGGTGCCTCCAGTCGCCCTGGTCGCCGCCACGCCCAGGCTGTCCAGAGTCTCCGCGGCGCGGGCCGCGGCGGAGAGGTTGGAGCGCTCGCGCAGGAAGCGCCGGAGCTCCACCAGCTGCCAGGCCTGGCGCAGCCAGCCGGGGGGCGCGAAGCCCAGGTAGTAGCAGACGCCGGCCGCGGCGATCGTGATGGCGAGGACCACCTCCCACGCGGGCCCGGGAACGGTGAACCCCTGGGCGACCGCGATCCGGGTCCCGTCGACGATCACGGCCAGGGCGAACAGGAGCGAGCCGGCCGCGGCGAGGCTCAGCCGCCGGCGTGTGATGCCGGGGCTCTCCAGCGCGCCGCGGATGAAGCCCACGTTGGCATAGACCTCAACGGCGGCCAGGTACACCGTGACGCCGAGCACCCAGATGGCGGCCGGCTGCGGGGGCGGCGCCTCGACGAAGGCGATCACCCAGCTCACCACCAGGCCGGCAAAGACCAGGCGGCTGATCCGGCTGGGCACCGGCCGGAAGGTGTTGAGCAGCCGGACCAACAGGTACGGCTTGCTCAGCAGCAGGACGATGCCAAACAGGAAAAACCATCTCCATGGGGCTGCCTTCGCCCCAGACCCGACAATGAAAAAGACACCTGCCGAGATGACGGCGAAGATGGCCGCGACCTCCCAGGTGGTGCGGCGCCGAAAGACGAAATCCCTCAGCGCGAAAAGGGCCAGCAGCGCCCCGCCGATGACGGCGATCTGCGCCGCCGGATCGTAGTTGGAGAACGGCACCGGCATTGCTGCGCGCAGGATAGTGTCTGCCGGCGCGCTTGGAATGGAATTTCTCCCGGGCGTGATGGGGGTGCTCCGGGCCTCCCAGCCCGCGGCGGAACGCTGGACTTCCCTGCCCTGGCTCCCCCGCGTCCTTATATATGTGCGGGGGCGCTTCGGTCCACCGGAAGCTGCGCCACACCTTCGTGCTCGACGTCGATCTTCGAGATCGCGAGATATGTGACCCAGACCACGATCGCCACCGTGAGGCCGACCGCGACCGTGCCACGCCCGAAGTTGAGGCCACCGAGGCTGTGCGGCACGCCAAGCCAGTCGGCGTAGGAGGCGCCGAGCGGCCGCGTGATTATGTAGGCGAACCAGAACGCGATCACCTCACCAAGTCCCAAGACCCGGCGGGCCACCATCGGAATGGCGAAGATCACCGTGAACATCAGGCCCGACGCCAGCCAGCCGAGGTGCATGGTGTAGGCGGACATGTCGCCGGCCGCCGTGCCCATGGCGAACGTCGCAAGGACGGCCGCCCAGTAGAACGCCTCGCGTCGCCAGGTGTTGACGCTGTGGATCGACAGCGTCCTCTCGAACAGGTACCAGACGGCGAAGACGCCGGTCAGGCCCACGGCGCAGATCACGGTGGACACCGTGTACGGGATCCGGAGCTCGATGTGGGCGGCGTCCGCGCACATCGTGCCGAAGACGGCGACCATCGAGACGGCGAACCAGTACGAAGGCGCGATGTATCGGCGCATCGCGAACTGAATTGCGAGCGCCACCACGAACCCGAGGCCGCCGATGCCGACGGCGACGTAGGGGTCGATGGTGTGGACGAGGTAGTCGGACAGCGCCTCGCCCATCGCGGTGGTGAGGATCTTGACCGCCCAGAAATGAAAGGTGATGGCGGGCACCCTGCGCGCACCCCGCACCGCCACCGTTCGAGGATAGCCGCCCACCCGGGCGGCCTCGCCGCCGGCCGAATGTTAAGCGTTCGTTCAATCTGCTGAATGGCGCGGTTCGAGGATGTGATGTAAGTACCTGCCTATCGCCGTGCCTCGTCGCTAGGGTGAGGGCCACCCCCTCATGATCGAGGCGCCAAGCCTACCCATACCGCTGCTCACCTACGACGCCGCCGGCTCTGTCGTCGCCGCCAACCAGTCTGCCTGCCGGCTCCTGGGGCAGAAGGAAGCCGAGCTCCTGGGTTCGAGCGCTGAGAGCGCCGGGTGGATCGTTCTCAAGCGCGAAGCCGCCTCCGCACTCGAAACCCATCCCGCGACGACCGTCCTCCGGACCGCGGCGCCCGTCCGCGGCGTGGTCGTCAGCGTCGCCCGGCCGGACGGCAGTGAGATCTGGGTCCAGGTCGACGCCTGGCCGTCGCTCTCAGAGTCGGGCGCGGTCACGCGGGTGACCCTGGCGCTTACAGACGTCAGTTCCCTGCTGCTGGGTGGACCGCTGACGACCGCCGGCGACGACCACCTCGTGTCCGAGGTGACCCAGCAGTTCATCAACGTCCGGCTCGATCCCGCGGCGATCCTGACCACGCTGGTCAAGACCCTCAGCAAGCTGCGCTCCGGCACGTGGGTCGGCGTCCTTCTCGATCGCGACCCGACCACGATGCGGGTCGTGTCGGCGAACGAGAGCCAGCCCGAGCTGCTGCGGTTCGTCGACGAATACATGGCGGTCCGGCGGGAAAGTGGAGAGGCGCTGACCTCCGGGCTGACCCAGCAGGTCATCGAAACCGGCCACGCCGTGCTCGCGCCGAGCGCCACCTGGGACGAGTTCATCGATTTGATGTCGCCTCACGCCCGCGACTGGCTCGCCAAGCTCCAGTTCGAGCCGGCGCGCGAGTGGCAGCACCTCGGGGTGCTGTTCGTGCCCATCCGGTCGCGCGGGTCAACCTTCGGAACGCTGGGCGTGATCGACACCCGCGCCTCGTACCCGCTGACCGAGCGCGACCGGGAATGGCTGCAAGGGGTGGCCGACCGCGTCGCGGTCGCGATCGAGAACGCGCAGCTCTACACCGACGCCGTCAGCCGGCTCGAACGGCTGACGGCGCTGCGCAGCGTCGGCCTCGCCATCGGCGCCAGCCAGGACCTGCGCCTCACCCTCCAGGTCATCCTCGACCACGTCGTCAGGAATCTCGGAGTCGACGCGGCCGACGTCCTCCTCGTGGACGCGGCCGACGGCATGCTCGCCATCGCGGCCAGCAGCGGTTTTCATTCGACCTCGATGCCCGACTACCGCCTGCCCGTCGACGACGACCTGCCCGGACGGGTGCTGACCGGGCGGCGGATCGAGACGGTCACGGCACTGAGCGCGTTCTCGCAGTTCAGGCGCCGATCGCTGTTTGCCCGAGAGGGATTCAAGGCGTACGGGGCTGTGCCCTTGATCGCCCGGGGTCAGCTTGGCGGCGTGCTCGAGGTGTTCCATCGCTCCCCCCTGCAGCCCGACCAGGAGTGGCTCGGCTTCCTGGACGCCCTCGCCAGTGACGCTGCCCTCGCCATCGACAACGCGGCCATGTTCGAAAAGCTCAGAACCGCCGGTTCGGGCCCGGCGCCGGCCCGCGCGAGGCAGCCGGCTCCCGAGCTGAGCCGGGTCGAGACAAGCGTCCTGGCCCTGGTCGTGGAGGGCCATTCGAACCGGGAGATCGCCTCCAGGCTGCACCTGAGCCAGAACACGATCAAGTTCCACGTCCGCCAGGTCCTGCAGAAGGTCGGGGCGACCAACCGCACCGAGCTCGCCCGCCGAGCCACACAGGAAGGCTGGCTCTAGCCTCCATACCCGGTCGGGTAGGCGAGTTCCACCCGATTGAGCAGTGAATTCACCCGGCGGATGAGTCAAGCCGCCACTTAATGAGATGTAGCGTCGACTGTGCGCCCGCCCGCGGGAGGCTTGGGCGCCAAGCCATGGCTTCCACGTTAACGATCGACGGCTCCTGTTGTCCGGAGCGGGCGGAACAAGGCTGGCCTGCGCCGGGCGGGGGGTCGCTCCTCGTCCTGGGCCTGATCGCGGCCGTCCTCATGCTGGCGGCCACCCCCGCGGTCATCGCCCTGTGGTCGATCGCGGACAGTCATCCGCTGGACCGCTTCTACCAGTCCGAATCCGCTTCGGCCGGGCTGATCATCCAGTGGCTGCAGCTGCCGGCCCAGGGCATCCTGGTCTACGCGGCGTCCTTGGTTCCGTCGCTGGCGGCCGAAGGATGACCCTGCCTTCCGGGACGCCCCTCGGCCCGTACCGGATCATCGAGAAGATCGGGCGCGGCGGGATGGCGACGGTCTACAAAGCCCACCACGCCGCCCTCGACCGGTTCGTGGCGATCAAGGTCCTCCCCGAGTTCTACGCGGACGACATTCACTACCGGGAGCGCTTCCGGCAGGAGGCGCGCTCGGTCGCCCGGCTGAAGCACCCCAACATCCTCAGCGTCTTCGACTTCGGCGAGGAGGGGGGCCTTCCGTACCTCGTGACCGAGCTGCTCGAGGGTGGAACCATGGCCGACGTGCTCGGGGCGCCGCTCGACCTCGAGGAAGTGGTGCGCATGCTGCGGCCGGTGGCGGGCGCGCTCGACTACGCGCACTCCCAGGGCATCCTGCACCGCGACCTCAAGCCCTCGAACATCCTGCTGCGCGGCGACGGGACGCCTGTGCTGGGCGACTTTGGGCTCGTGAAGCTCGCGACCGCTGTGCGCAAGCTCACGGCCAGCGGCACCGTCCTCGGCACGCCCGAATACATGTCGCCGGAACAGAGCACCGGCGAGGTCATCGGGCCCGCCTCCGACCTCTACTCGCTCGCAGTCGTCGCCTACGAGATGCTGACCGGGCGGGTTCCTTTCGAGGCCGACACTCCGGCCGCCGTGCTGATGTCCCACCTGAACAAGTCGATGCCCCCCACGCGAGAGCTGGCGGGCGAGCTGTCCGCACACGTCGAATCGGTGCTCCAGAAGGGGATGGACAAGGATGCCGGACGGCGCTATGCGACCGCCGCGGACTTCGTCGCCGCCCTCACGCCGGCGGCGTGGATCAGCAGCCGGTACGAGGTCTCGACCCCCAGCCGGCAGGCTGTGGGCCGGGATCGCCGGCATCGACGCGTCCCCACCGTGCTGGTCGTCGACGACAGCGCGCCCAACCGCGAGCTGATCGAGGCGTGCCTCGCCGAGGTCGACTGCGAGGTCCGGCTGGCGGCCGACGGATCGAGCGCCCTCGAAGCGGTCGAGGGCTCGCCACCGGACCTCGTCCTCCTCGACGTGCAGATGCCCGGGATGGACGGCTACCAGGTGTGCCGGCGGATCAGGGCCAACCCCGCCCTGCGGCTGCTGCCCGTGGTCATGATCACCGCGCTGAACCGGACCGACGATCGTGTCGAGGCGCTGGAGGCCGGCGCCGACGACTACATGTCCAAACCGGTCGAGCGGATCGAGCTCGTCGCGCGCGTCCGCTCGGCGCTCCGGCTGAAGGCGGTCTACGACCGGCTGGACGGCGCGGAGCAGGTCATCTTCGCGCTCGCGGCCGCGGTCGAGGCCAAGGACACGTACACCGAGCGGCACACGCATCGCGTGGCCGAGACCGCACGGCGGCTGGGTGCTCGCCTGGGCTTGCCGGAGGAGGAGCTCGAGCAGCTTTACCGCGGCGGCATCGTCCACGACATCGGCAAGATCGGAGTGCCGGACGAGGTGCTCCGCAAGCCGGGGCCGCTCGACATCGAGGAGATGGTGGCCATGCGCGCCCACCCCGTCATCGGCGAGGGGATAATCGCTCCCCTCCGCTCGGGGATGGACCTGGTGCCCATCGTCAGGCACCACCACGAGTGGGTGGACGGGAGCGGGTATCCCGACCGGCTGCGGGGGAGAGAGATCCCGCTCCTGGCCAGGATCGTCTCCGTCTGCGACGCGTTTGACGCATTGGTCAACGACCGGCCCTACAGGGCCCGCCTGTCGGCCGAAGAGGCGGTCGCCATTCTTCATGCGGGCGCGGGACGCCAGTGGGACTCGGAGCTCGTCGAGGTGTTCGTGAGCGAAGTCCCGGGCGTTTACGTCTTCGGCGCCGCTTGAGGTCCAGGTAGATGACCCAGGTGGCGGCTGTGCTCCAGAACCTTGGCGCGGTGGCCTTTATCCTGCTCGGAGTCGGGACGGCCATCAGCTGGGCCCGGCGCCGAGACACGTCCCTGGGATTCCTCGCTCTCGCGATCGTCCTCCTCTCCACCGTCTCGATCCTGGGGCGCGTCCAGGCGCTGCTCGGGATCACGTCGGCGGCCCTCACGGTGCTGAACCTGCTCGCGTTCGTAGGGTCCAGCTACGCGCTGCTGCGATTCCGCGGCGAGCTCATCCCGCTGCCGGTGCGGTGGCACGTAGCGGCCGTCGTGGCGATGGTGGTGAGCCTGGCGGCCTACGGCGCAGCCGCGGCGCTGGCCGCGCGGGGTGTGATCTCGGCGCGGGATGCGACCATCCCCGCCTTCGCCATCCTTGTCGTCTGGGCCGCGACCGTGATCGAGCCGGTCGTCCGGTTCTGGCTCGTGGCGAGACGGCTGCCCGCGGTCCAGGCCTGGCGCCTGCGGTCGCTGAGCCTCGGCTTCGCCGGGATCGTCGCCATACTCGCCATCGCGATCGCGGCGAGGGCGCTGGCGAGCAGCCCACTCTTCCAGATCCTGGTCGAGCTCAGCGTGCTCGCGATCGTCCCACTCCTCTACGTGAGCTTCTCGCCGCCCGCCTGGCTCCGCCGCGAGTGGAGGTCGGCCGAGGAGGAGGGCCTGCGCCGCTTCATGCAGGACCTGCTCCTCCTCGAGAAGGACACCGACAAGCTCGCGGTGGCCGCGCTGGAATGGCCGATGCGCCTGGTCGGCGGCGAGGCGGCGGCGACCTTCGACTCCAAGGGCAGGCCGCTCGCCGTGCGCGGACTCGAGCCTGACGAGGTGGCGCGGCTGGGTGATGAGCTGTCGACCCTCCCGGACACAAGTCGCGTTTCCATTCGCGGCTCGCAGCGGACCGTGCTCGTGCTCAAGGTGGCCGGCACCGATCAGCGTGTGCGCCTGGTGGTCGTAGGCGGCCCCTTCAGCCCAGGATTCGGCTCCGAGGAGATCAGCCGGGTCCAGCAGTTCATGGCCGCCGTGGCCGCCGCGCTCGACCGGGCGAGGCTGCTCGACGAGCTCCGAGAGGCGAACGCCCAGCTCCGTGAGGCGAATGCGCACAAGAGCGTGTTCCTGGCGAGCATGAGCCACGAGCTCCGCACGCCGCTCAACGCGGTGCTCGGCTTCTCAGAGCTCCTGCTCGACGCTCCGGAACGCAACTTCTCCCCCGAGACCCAGCACCGGTTTCTCGAGCAGATCCACTCCAGCGGGAAGCATCTGCTGGGTCTGATCAACGACATCCTCGACCTGGCAAAGGTCGAGGCGGGTCACATGGAGCTGCGCCTGCAGCCGGTCTCCGTGGCCGGTGTTTTCGAGCAGGTCATGAGCATCGTGGAGCCACTGGCCGGCCAGAAGCAGATCCACGTCTCGGCCAACCCCGATGGGGCGGGCGAGATCGTGGCCGACGCCGGCAAGTTCAAGCAGATGCTCCTGAACCTGATGTCGAACGCGATCAAGTTCACGCCCGAGGGCGGAGCGGTTTCGATCGCGGGCGCGCGCTTCGCCGACCGGATCGAGGTCACCGTCACCGACAGCGGCATCGGCATCGCGGAGGCCGACCTGAACCGGATCTTCGAGGAGTTCCAGCAGGTCGACTCGAGCGTCGGCCGGCAGCAGCAGGGCACCGGTCTCGGTCTCAGCCTGACCCGCCGGTTCGCCATCCTCCACGGTGGCGACGTCACCGTCGAAAGCGCCGTCGGCAAGGGCAGCATCTTCACCATCCGGCTGCCCCTGAAGGCGGCGCCCCAGCTGGCCGTCGCCCCGCCGATCGAACTCTCGCGGTCGAGCGCCGACCGGGCGCGCCCGTTCGTCCTGGTCGTGGAGGACGACACCGCCGCCGCGGAGCTGATCGTCCGGCAGCTCGACCAGGCCGGTTTCCGCACCGAGGTGATGCGCACCGGAGCGGACGTGCTCAGCAAAGCGCGCGACCTCAAGCCGGTCGCGATCACGCTCGACATCCTGCTGCCCGACTTCGACGGCTGGGAGATATTGACCCGGCTGAAGCGCGAACCGGCCACGAGCTCCATTCCGGTGATCGTCGTGAGCGTGGTCGACGACCCCGACCTCGGGATCGCGCTGGGCGCCCTCGACTATTTCGTCAAACCGGTGGACACCAAGCTGCTGGTCGACCGCCTGAGAGCGGTCCAGGACGGTTCGCCGGTGAAGCGCAAGTCCGTGAGCGTGCTGGTCATCGACGACGAGGTGGCCAACCGCGAGTGGGTGGCCGGGATCCTGGAGCCCGCCGGCTTCGACGTGATCCTCGCCGCCGGTGGCCGCGAGGGCATCGAGCTCGCGAGGTCGCGCAAGCCGGACCTCGTCCTGCTCGACCTGCTCATGCCGGATGTGAACGGTTTCGAGGTGGTCAAGGCGATTCGGTCCGCCAAGGAGACGCGCGAGACGCCGATCATGATCCTGACGGCCAAGGACCTCACGAGCCGCGACAGGAGTCGACTCGAAGGCACGGTCTCGACAGTCCTCAGCCGCGCCTCAACTGGATCCGCCGACCTCCTCGGTGTTCTCGACGAAGTCGCCGGGGGCGCCGGATTGTGAACGTTCCGCCATTGATCCTGCTGGTCGAGGACAACGAGGCCAACCAGCTTCTTTCCACGGCGCTGCTCGCCCGGGAAGGCTTCGAGGCGGCCACCGCAAGCAACGCGGACGAGGCCCTGGAATGGCTGGTGAAGCACACGCCGGACCTCGTGCTGATGGACATCCAGCTGCCCGGGCAGGACGGGCTCTCGCTGACGCGCCAGCTCAAGGCCGAACCGAAAACGTCGGGCCTGCGGATCGTCGCTCTCACCGCCTACGCGATGCTCGGCGACAGCGACCACGCCATGGCGGCCGGATGCGAGGGGTACATCTCGAAGCCGATCGATACTCGAACGTTTGGAGCCCAGGTGCGCGAGTACCTGGGAGCGGCCGCGCGGCCGGAGGCGAAGAAGGCCTCGTGAGCCGAATCCTGATCGTCGACGACGAGCAGCCGAACGTCATGCTGCTCGAGGCCATCCTGTCGTCGCCGGCCGCGCAGATACTCTCGCTGACGGACTCGCGGCAGGTGGAGCGCACCTTCACCGAGTTCGAGCCTGACATCGTGCTGCTCGACCTGCACATGCCCAAGCCGGACGGCATCGAGGTCCTTCGCCGCATCGCCGAGGCTCGCGCGCGCCGCGGCTTCGTCCCGGTCGTGGTGCTGACGGCGGACACTAGATCGGTGGCGCGCAAGGGTGCGCTGCTGCTGGGCGCGGACGACTTCCTGATCAAGCCGCTCGACCGAGACGAGGTGCAGCTCAGGGTCCGCAACCTTCTCCACACGCGGGAGCTGTACGTGGAGCTCGCCGAGGCGTACCGGGCCCTGGAGAAGAGGGTCACTGGGACAAGGCGTGGCATTGCTTCCTAGGCTCGCCCAGCCGAGAGCCCGCGTGCCGTATGAGTACCAGGCGTCGCAGCCGCTGGTCCTGCTGGTCGGGTTCGACCCGGCCGACCGGCTGAGAGTGCGGGTGACCCTGGAGCGAGTGGGCTACTGCGTGCTGTGGGGCACCCCGGAGGAGACGCCGTCGATCCTCAGGATCATCCTGCCCGCGCTGATCATGGTCGACATCAAGGCGGGCCGCGATCCCCTCGCGCTGTTGGCCGGGCTCAGGCGGATGGCCGAATGCAGGTCAATCCCGGTCGTGGCGCTGACCTGCGATCCGGAGCTGGGCGCGCGGGTCGTCGCCGCCCGCGAAGGCTTTTCGGGCTTCATCAACACCCCCCTCGACCTCCGCTGCCTGGGCAACCAGGTGGCGGAGTTCATCGCCTAGCCCAGTTCCCAAGGCGCCGCCTCAGCCGGCGCCGACCGCCGTCCGCGCGCGGCGCATTGAGTGCCCGCGCAACCGCCAGCGCTCTCTGATCCCGAGCTCCATGTCGTCGGCGAGCTGGTTCATCAGGCGCGCCAGGGTCGCCCGATCGGCTGAGGAGAGCCGCCTGACGGCCGCCGCGATCCTGGCCGTCCCGACCCCCCAGAGCCGGTGGAACAACCGCTCGCCTTTCGGGGTCAGCTCGAGCCAGGTCAACCGCCGGTCGTCGAGGTCCGGCACCCGCCGCACGTAGTCGAGCGCCTCCAGCCGGTCCATCATCGGAACCAGCGTGCCCGGGGTCACGCGCAGGCGCCGGGCCAGCTCGCGGCCGGTCATGCGTCCCCAACGGCGCAGGGACGCCATGGCCCGGAACTGGGCCAGTGTCAGGTCCACCTCCGAAAAGAAGCGGGCGGTATCATCGCCGAGCACGGCCTGCTGCCGCCCATAGGCGATCATGACCGCGTGCAGCTCATCCCTCTCGAGGGCTGATCTCATAGGCATTTGATGTTAACGAACGACTTGACTTTAGTCAATCATTTGATACACTCAAACGACCAATGCTGATCCGCCTGCTTCAAGCATTCGTCCCGCCTTACCGCCGCGAGGTGACCATCGTGCTGGTGCTGGTCGTCATCCAGACGGTCGCGAACCTCTATTTGCCCAACCTGAACGCCGACATCATCAACAACGGGATTGCGAAGGGCGACATCGCCTACATCTGGAGGACGGGTGGCGTGATGCTCGCGATCACACTGGTGAACGGGATCATCTCCATCGCCGCGGTCTACTGGGCCTCACTCGCGTCGATGGGGCTCGGCCGCGACCTCCGCGCGGCCGTCTTCGGCCGGGTGCAGCAGTTCTCGGAGCGCGAGATGAACCGGTTCGGCACCGCGTCCCTCATCACCCGCAACACCAACGACGTGCAGCAGATCCAGTTGGTGCTGCAGATCGCTCTCACGCTCCTGGCGGCCGCCCCGATCATGGCCGTCGGCGGCGTGATCATGGCCCTGCGCGAGGACGTGCAGCTCTCCGCCCTGCTCGTCGTAGTGGTGCCGGTCATGGGGGCGCTCATCGGCTTCATGCTCGTCAAGGCGGTGCCCCTGTTCCGGTCGATGCAGGCCAAGATCGACCGGATCACCCGGATCCTGCGCGAGCAGATAACGGGCGTCCGTGTGATCCGGGCCTTCCGGCGCACCGAGTACGAGCAGGAGCGGTTCGAATCCGCCAACGCCGACCTGACCGGGACCGCCCTGCGGGTCAACCGGATCTTCGTGCTGGCGTTCCCAGCCCTGATGGCGATCATGAACCTGACCACGGTGGCCGTGCTCTGGTTCGGCGGCCACCTCGTCGACAGCGGCCAGATGCCGATCGGCAACATGACCGCTTTCCTGATGTACATCATCCAGATCCTCTTCTCCGTGATGATGGCCGTGGCCATGGTGATCCTCGTGCCCAGGGCCGCGGCGAGCGCGGGCCGCATCCTCGAGGTCGTTCGCACCGAGCCCTCGATCGGGGATCCGAAGCAGCCGATCACTCCGCCGGCCGCGACCGGCTACATCGAGTTCCGGGACGTCACCTTCGGCTACCCGGGCGGCGAGCACCCCGTCCTGAGCGACCTGGACTTCGATCTGCGGCCGGGGCAGACCACGGCGATCATCGGCGGCACCGGGTCGGGCAAGACCACGCTGCTCAACCTGATCCCGCGGTTCTTCGACGTGACCTCGGGAAAGCTGCTGGTCGACGGCGTCGACGTCAGGGACCAGCCGCTCGAGCGGCTGTGGAGCACGATCGGCCTCGTTCCCCAGCGCGCCTATCTGTTCAGCGGCACGATCGCCGACAACCTGCGGTTCGGCAACGAGGACGCCACCGAGGAGGAGCTGTGGCACGCCCTCGAGATCGCTCAGGCGAAGGACTTCGTCGAGACGATGCCCGAGAAGCTGCAGGCGCCGATCGACCAGGGCGGGACCAACCTGTCCGGCGGGCAGCGCCAGCGCCTGGCGATCGCGCGGGCGCTGGTCAAGCGCCCGGCCGCGTATCTGTTCGACGACTGCTTCTCGGCGCTCGACGCGGGGACCGACGCCAGGCTGCGCGCTGCCCTCGAAGGTGAGACCAGGGACGCCGCCGTGGTCATCGTCGCCCAGCGCGTCAGCACGATCATGCACGCCGACCGGATCGTCGTCCTGGACGGCGGCCGGATCGTCGGCCTCGGCACCCACGACGAGCTGATGGCGACCAGCGAGCCGTACCGCGAGATCGTCGACTCGCAGCTCGGCGAGGCCGTGGCATGAGCGAGTTGGCGCGGGTGGGGCAGGCCCCCCCCGCGGGACCCCCCCCAGGCTCCTCCGCAATGCCCGAAATGCTCGGGGGCGGTGGCCCAGCTCTGCTGAGCCACGCGGGGTGGGCATGAGCGATCGGGCTCCGATGCAGCGCCCGGCTGTCCGGCCGATGGGGGGCGGCTTCATGGGCATGGGCGGTCCCCCCGCCGGCAAGACGAAGAACGTGGGCGCGACGCTGCGCCGCCTCGTCGGCCGCCTGCGTCCCGAGGCGATGTGGATCGCCGTGGTCACTCTGCTCGCCGCGTCAAGCGTCGCGTTCGCGGTGGTCGGGCCGAAGATCATCGGCAATGCGACCAACGTCATCTTCAACGGAGTCGTCGGCAAGAGCCTCCCGGCGGGGATAACCAAGGCACAGGCCGTGGCGGCCCTGCGCGCCCACGGACAGGACCAGCTGGCCCAGCTGCTGTCCGGCATGGACGTCACGCCGGGCAAGGGCATCGACTTCACCCAGCTCGGCGAGATCCTGCTGCTCGCGGTCGCGGTGTACGTGCTTTCCTCGCTCTTCACGTGGGTCCAAGGCTGGATCCTCGCGGGCGTGGCACAGCGGACGGTCTATGGGCTGCGCGGGGACGTCGAGGCGAAGCTGGCGCGGCTGCCGCTGAAGTACTTCGACAGCCACTCCCACGGCGACATCCTCAGCCGGGTCACCAACGACATCGACAACGTGACCACGACCCTGCAGCAGGGCATGAGCCAGCTATTGACGTCGGTCCTCACCGTGGTCGGCGTGCTGGGAATGATGTTCTGGATCAGTCCGCTGCTCGCGGTCATCTCGCTGGTCACGGTGCCGGTCTCGATCCTGATCACCGTCATCATCGCCAGGCGATCGCAGAAGCAGTTCGCCGCGCAGTGGAAGTGGACCGGCTCGCTGAACGGGCACGTGGAGCAGATGCACACGGGCCACGCTCTGGTGCAGGTCTACGGACGGCGGCAGCGGGCGCTGGAGGAGTTCGACCGCCACAACGACGCCCTGTACCGCGCGAGCTTTCGCGCACAGTTCCTGTCGGGCATCATCCAGCCGGCCATGCAGTTCCTGGCCAACCTCAACTACGTCGCCATCGCGGTGATCGGCGGCTACCGCGTCGCGTCGGGCACGATGACGCTGGGGGACGTGCAGGCGTTCATCCAGTACTCGCGCCAGTTCACGATGCCGATCACGCAGATCGCGAGCCAGATGAACCTCCTGCAGTCAGGCCTCGCCTCGGCCGAGCGGGTCTTCGAGCTGCTCGACGCCGAGGAGGAGTCCCCCGGCGTGGTCACCGTGCGGAGCCTGCCCGATCTGGAAGGCAGGGTCGCCCTCGAGCACGTCGACTTCCGCTACGAGCCGGCCAAGCCGCTCATCACCGACTTCAACCTGGACGTCAAGCCCGGGCAGACGATCGCGATCGTCGGACCCACCGGCGCCGGCAAGACCACCGTCGTCAACCTGCTGATGCGCTTTTACGAGATCGACTCCGGCCGCATCCGCCTCGACAACGTCGACGCCCGCGACCTTGCACGCGAAGAGGTCAGGCGCGCGTTCGGCATGGTGCTGCAGGACACCTGGGTGTTCGCCGGGACGATCCGCGACAACATCGCCTACGGAAGGGAGGGGGCCACCGAGGAGGAGATCGTGGCCGCGGCCAAGGCGGCGCACGTCGACCAGTTCGTGCGCACGCTGCCGGAAGGCTATGACACGAAGCTCGACGAGGACGCTTCCGAGCTGTCCTCAGGCCAGCGCCAGCTGCTGACCATCGCGAGGGCTTTCCTCGCCGATCCGCCCATCCTCATCCTCGACGAGGCGACCAGCAACGTCGACACCCGCACCGAGGTCCTGATCCAGAAGGCGATGGCGCAGCTGCGCCGCGGGCGCACGAGCTTCGTCATCGCCCACCGGCTCTCGACGATCCGCAACGCCGACTCGATCGTGGTCATGGACGGCGGGCGAATCGTCGAGCAGGGCTCGCACGCCGAGCTCCTGGACAAGCGCGGCTTCTACTACGACCTGTACAACAGCCAGTTCACCGAGGCGCTGGTCGAAGCCTAGGCAACCACCTCTTGGGAGGGGCGCTCGTCGAACATCGCTCTTGACATCCCCCTTAACCCGCATATAATTCCGCAACTGTAAGCGCTTACCGGTAAGCGCTTACAGAGCCAGCCTCCGTCGGTGAGAGGTCCGAATGCCGGAGCCCAAGAGACCCAAAGGCGCCCTGACGATCTATGACGTCGCCAACCAGGCCGGCGTATCGATCGCCTCGGTCTCTCGCGTGCTCAACGGCCACTCGAGCCCCCGCGCCAGCACGCGCGAGCGCGTGATGCGCGCGGTCCAGGAGCTCGGCTTCGTCCCCGACGGCGCCGCCCGCGCCCTCTCCAACGGCCTCAAGGAGGTCGTCGGCGTCGTCTTCCGCCGGGGTGACGAGACGCACTTCGAGGATGAGGACGAGAGCCTGCTCTTCATCGACGTCATCAACCGAGGCATCGACGTCGCCGCGCAGCGCTGCGGCTTCGACGTGCTCATGAGCTCGGTCGGGTACAACGACGACAACGCAGGCTTGCGCATCGCCAGCATCGCCGGCAAAGCAGACGGGGTGATCCTGCACGACCATATGCTGTCCGGCGCCGAGATCGCCCGGCTTGCGGGGATGGTTCCGGTGGTCACCCTGGCGGGCAAGCCCGGGCCCGGGTCGATGAACGTCCGCTGTGACAACGAGGCGGGAATGCGCTCGCTCGTGCGCCATCTGGCCAAGGACCACGGCTATCACAGCCTGGCGTACCTCTCCGGGCGCGGGGACAGCCCCGACAACAGGGCCCGAGCTCGCGTGTTCGAGGCCGAGGCCACCGCCGCGGGCGTCCGCGTCTACTCGGGACCTGAGTGGCAGGGCAACTACAGCGCGGCCGGGGGCGCGAAGGTGATCTCGACGCAGCTCGACGCCGGGCGGGAGCTGCCGCGGGCCGTCGTCTGCGCCAACGACCAGACCGCCCTGGGTGTGATGCACGCGCTGGCGCGCCGTGGCATTCGGGTTCCGGACGAGGTCGCCGTCACCGGCTTCGACGATGTGCCGGTCGCGCGGCACCTGCACCCGCCGCTGACAACGATCCGGCAGCCGATGCAGGAGCTTGGAGCGACCGCGTTCGACGTCCTCTTCTCGAGGATCAGCACCGGCAAGGGCGAGTCCGACGTGGTGCTGCCCGTCCAGCTGATCATTCGCGAGAGCTGCGGCTGCAGCAACACAGCTGAACCGGAGGGCAAGTAGAGCGTGGGCGCGCTGCTCCGCAGGCTGGGCGTCTACCTGCTCGCCGCGTGGGTCGCGATCACGGTCAGCTTCCTGCTCCCCCGGGTGGTGCCCGGCAACCCGGTCGCCGGGGCGGTGGCCAGGGCGTCCGCGTCCGGCAACTGCAACAGCCAGTGCGTGATGGCGGTCGAAGAGCAGCTCGGGTACAACGTCCACCAGAGCCTCTGGGACCAGTACACCCAGTACCTCGGCAACCTCGCCCACGGCGACCTCGGTCATTCGTGGTCGGAGAACGCGCCGGTCGGAAGCCTGATCCTGTCCTACCTGCCCTGGACGATCGGCCTTCTCGTCGTGGCGACCGTCATCAGCTTTGTCGCCGGCAGCGCGCTCGGCACCCTGCTCGCGTGGCGCCGCGGCACGTGGACGGACTGGCTGGCGCCGGCGGCCACCTTCTTCCAGGCCGTTCCTTACTTCTTCCTGGCCCTCGTCGTCGTCCTGGTCTTCGGCCAGACCGGGACGATGCTGCGCTGGTTCCCGAGCCTGTTCGGATACGACATTTTCACCGTCACCCCGGGTCCAAACCTGCCGTACATCGAGAGCGTCATCAGCCACGCCGTCCTGCCGGCGGCGACCGTATTCCTGGCCTCGCTCGCCGGGTTCACGATGTCGATTCGCAACCAGGTCATCACGACCATGGACGACGACTTCGTCCTGGTTGCGCAGGCCAAGGGCCTCCCGACGCTCAAGGTCGTCTGGTACGCCGTGCGCAACGCGCTGCTGCCGGTGGTCGCCAACTTCACGATCGCCATCAGCCTGGTCGTCTCCGGCCAGATCCTGGTCGAGATCGTCTTCAACTACCCAGGGATCGGGTTCCACCTCTTTGACGCCCTCGGGAAGCTGGACTACTCGCTGGTCCAGGGCATCTTCGTGGTCATCACGCTGGTGGTGCTCGCCGCCAACCTGCTCGCCGACGTCGTCTACGTGGCGATCGATCCCCGCGCCCGGCAGGTGGCCTGAGCCGATGACCATCGACAGCACCACGCTGACCGCCGCGCCGCTCGCGGGCCCGCCCACGGCGCCGGTCGTGCAGCCGGTCCGAATCCTCCGCCTGCCCCGCTCGCCCAAGGTGATCGCCGGGCTCGTCATTCTCGGGCTGTTCACCCTGTTCGCGGTCATCGGCCGCTGGATCTCGCCGTACTCGCCCAACGCGACCGACGGGCAGCATTGGGTCCGACACGTGCTCGTCGACGGCACCGGACCAGGCACGTCTTTCCCGGCCCAGTACTACCCGCTTCCGCTGCCCCCGTCGCCCGAGCACTGGCTCGGTACGACCGTGTTCGCCCAGGACGTCCTGTCCCAGGTCCTCGCGTCCACACAGGCGACGCTACTGGTCGGCCTGCTGGCCGCGGCCATCGCTTCGGCGCTGTCGATCCTGTTCGGGGTCACGGCGGGCTATGTGGGCGGCGGCACCGACGAAGGGCTGTCGCTGGTCGCCAACGTGTTCCTCGCCATCCCGGGACTACCGCTCCTGATCGTGCTCGCCGACTACGCGCCGACCGCGGGCTCGAGCGTGCTCCTGGTGGCCGCCATCATCGCGGTCACGACGTGGGCCTACAGCGCGAGGACGCTGCGCGCGCAGACCCTCTCGCTCCGCAATCGCGACTTCGTCGAGGCGGCTCGCGTCTCCGGCGAGGGCCGCCTGCGCATCATCCTGGCCGAGGTCCTGCCGAACCTAATCCCGATCGTCGCCGCATCGTTCCTCTTCACCACCCTCTCAGCCATCGGCGCGTACGTCGCGATCGCATTCCTCGGCCTCGCCGGCTCGCCGACCGCCGACCCGCCCGGGCTCTGGAACTGGGGCGAGATGCTGCGCGAGGGATTCGCCAACAACGCGGTGCGTGGCGGCTGGTGGTGGTGGTGGGCGCCGCCTGGCCTGTGCGTCGCGCTCCTGGGCACCGGCCTGGCCCTCCTGAATTTCGGGATCGACGAGTTCATCAACCCGCGGCTGCGCACCGCGGGACTGTCCCGCAGGGCGGCCAGGAAGGCGGGCATCAAGATCGGAACGACGCTTGGATTGACTCCGGTGGCCGCCCGGCCTCGCCTCGCCTCGCTTCGCGAGCCCGCTGTCCCCGGCGGCGGAGAGGTGTTGACGATCCGGGGGATGTCGGTCGACTACGGATACGGCGACGAGGCGGTCCACGCGGTCAAAGACTGCGACCTCGTGCTGCGCCGAGGACAGGTACTGGGCCTGGCGGGCGAGAGTGGCAGCGGCAAGACCACCCTTGCGCTGGCGGCGATCCGGCTCCTGCGCGCCCCGGCGGTGATCACCTCGGGCCAGGTGACGTTCCACTCCCAGACGCGCACCAACGTCGACCTGCTCGCCGCCGCTCCCGAGGAGATGCGTGGCATCCGCTGGTCGGAGATCGCGGTTGTGCTTCAGAGCTCCCTCGACGCGCTCAACCCGGTGACCAGCATCGGCTCGCAGTTCGACGACATGCTCCGCGTGCACCGCCCACACCAATCGCGCGCAGAGCGCCTGGAAAAGGCCGCCGGGCAGCTGGAGATGGTCGGCATCAACCCCGAGCGGCTGCGCTCCTACCCGCACGAGCTGTCCGGCGGCATGCGCCAGCGGGCCATGATCGCGATGGCCCTGGCGCTCGACCCGCAGATCGTGATCTTCGACGAGCCGACCACCGCGCTCGACGTCGTCACCCAGCGCGAGATCCTCGAGGAGCTGATGGGCCTGCGCGACCGGCTCGGGTTCGCGGCCCTGTTCATCACGCACGACCTGTCGCTGCTGGTCGAGCTCGCTGACGAGATCGCCGTCATGTATGCCGGGCGCGTCATGGAGCGGGCGCCCGCCGGCGCGCTGTTCCACGCGCCGCGCCTGCCCTACACGCATGGCCTGCTCAACTGCTTCCCTCCGATGCACGGCAAGCGCGTGCGGATGGAAGGTATCGCCGGCTCGCCTCCCGACATTCGAGAGCTGCCCTCCGGGTGCGCCTTCCACCCGCGCTGCCGCTGGGCGATGCCGCGCTGCTCGACCGATGTGCCCCAGCTCGCGCCGATCAACGGTTCCATACGGGAGGTCGCCTGCTGGCTGCATCGGGACGGCGCCGAGGCGCCCGCCGAGCTGACGCGCCCCGAGCCGGCGGCGGCGCCGGCGCGGCGGATCGAGACCGAGGTGAGCGCGACGTGAGCGCCGTACTCGAAGGTCGCCACCTGACCAAGTACTTCTGGCTCAAGCGAGGGCGGGGGCCGTTCGCGCGCAAGATTGCGGTCCACGCCGTGGACAACGTCTCGGTGGGGCTCGACGCGGGCAAGGTGACGGCGATCGTCGGCGAGAGCGGGGCGGGGAAGACCACGGTCGCCAGGCTCCTGGCCAAGATCATCAAGCCCGACGCCGGTGAGGTCCTGCTCGAGGGCAAGCCGGCGCCTTCCGGACGCCCTCGTTCGTATGCCGCGAAGGTGCAGATGGTTCTGCAGGACCCATTCGCCTCGTTGAACCCGGTCCACCGCATCCGCCATGACCTCGAGCGGCCGCTCAAGATTCACCACCTCGCCAACGGCAATGCCGACGCGGCTGTCGCCGACCTGCTGCGCCGCGTCGCTCTGAAACCGCCCCAGCAGTTCATGACCAGGTTTCCGCACGAGCTCTCCGGCGGCCAGCGGCAGCGCGTCGCCATCGCCCGTGCCCTGGCGGTGCGGCCGAAGGTCCTGATCGCAGACGAGCCGGTCTCGATGCTCGACGTTTCGATCCGCCTGGGCGTGCTCAACCTGCTCGCGGACCTGCGCGACAAGGAGCACCTCGCGATCCTCTACATCACCCACGACATCGCCTCGGCCCGCTATCTCGCGGACACGATCGTCGTGATGTACGCGGGCCAGCTGGTCGAGGCCGCGCCCAGCACGACTCTGACGGACAGCCCCGCCCACCCCTACACGCAGCTGCTGCTTTCGGCGGCGCCCGACCCTGATCGCGAGACGCCCCCGCACCTCGTCGACCGCGGCGCGCCGCCCAGCATGCAGGCGCTGCCCAGCGGCTGCCGGTTTCATCCGCGCTGCCCGTACGCGATGGACATCTGCAAGCGGCAGGCGCCGCCGAACGTGGCCATCGCGTCCGACCACATCGCCGCTTGCTGGCTTCACGTCGACCCCGCCGAGCGGGAAGCCCACGACAACGGTGTGCCGGTGGCTGCCGGCGCATCACTCGAAAAAGACTCGGAAAAGAGGTGAGGAAGTATGGATTTGCGTCTGGCGTTTCGGTCGCCGCCGACTCCTGGGGCGAGACGAGGGTGTGGTGCCGCCGTCCCGTTTGCCGTCAGCAGTGCACGAGCCCGATCCGGCCGTGCGTCATGGAGGTGATAGATCTATGAATTGGCGACTCCTGTCCGTGCTCGGGGTGGCGACGCTGCTCGTCGCCGCCTGCGAGTCCTCGACCAGCACGGCCACGGCGGGCGGCAAGCCGCTGATCGCCGAGCCCACCACCGGGGTCACGTTCTCGAACGACTTCAACCCGTATGACAACAACTCGGTCGCGGCCAGCATGGGCACCCGGACCATGGTCAACGAGCCGCTGGTCGAGTACGACCAGCTCGACGCCACCGCCGCCGGCACGCACTACTGGCTGGCGACCGCGTATTCGTTCCAGAACGGCGGCAAGGACCTCCAGGTCACGATCCGGCAGAACGTGAAGTTCAACGACGGCTCGGACTTCGGGCCGGCCGACGTCGCCGCCACCTTCAAGATGATCGAGAACCCGAAGGTCGACATCACCGGCGTTCCGACACAGGCGTCGGACCCGACGGTGTCAGGCAACAACGTGACCCTGCACTTCACGTCAGCCCAGTACACGGGACTCTTTCCGATCCTCGGCAACACCTACATCCTCAAGGCGTCGGTGGCCGCGCAGATCGCGCAGAACCCGACGATGGCGATCACCAACCCGGTCGGCACCGGTCCGTTCATGTTGAAGAGCTACTCGAGCTCGCTGATCAGGTGGAAGCCGAACCCGAACTACTGGGGCGGCACCCCGCCGGAGTCCGAGATTGACACGCCGGCCATCGCCACCAACGCCGCGGCGAGCGACGCGCTCGTCAGCGGGCAGCTGGACTGGGCCGGGAACGACATTCCGAACGTCTACGCGAACTACGTCAACCTCAACCCGCTGACCAACCACGCGTGGTTTGCCGCGGGCAGCACGGTCACGCTCTGGTTCAACCTGAACCCGGGCAACGGCGGCGCCACCGGGATCGGCGACGCGGCGGTCCGCAAAGCCATCAGCTACGGCGTCGACCGCAACGCCCTGTCCCAGCTGGGCGAGTCGGGCTACGAACAGCCCGCGAGCTCGTCCAGCGCCCTGATCCTGCCCAACCAGGCTGCCTTCCTTCCGTCCGACGGCAGCTTCAAGAACGACCTGTCCACCGGCGGCAGCGTGCCCGACGCCGCCACGGCCAAGGCCGACAGCCTGCCGGCCGGCGCCGACGTCTACGACATCCTCACCAAGGGCGGCTGGACGGCTCCGGCCAGCTCGCACTACGACAGCGGCACCGGGACCTTCAAGTCGGGCGGGAACTGCGACGGCAGCAACCGCGCCAACTGCTGGACCAAGGGCGGCCAGATCATCAAGTTCTCCGTCTACGACCCGGTTCCGTTCTCCGACTACTGGGAGAACGCCGCTCTCATGTCACAGGAGCTCCAGCCCCTGGGCATGGACGTGACCACCAAGCCCGCGCAGGGCTACTCCGACTGGAACGCGAACATCACGGGCAACCCCTCGCAGTGGCAGACAGCCATTCACTGGGGATCGGGCGGAAGCATTCCGTACATCCAGTACCAGAACTGGCTCGACAGCTCGGACGCCAACTCGACCGCGCACTTCATCGGCTACTCGAATCCCACCGCGCTGGCGGCCCTGAAGTCGTACGCGAGCACCGACCCGAGCGACACCGCAACCCTGTACCCGATCGTGCAGCAGCTCGAGAAGATCATGTCCAGCGACGTGCCTGAGGCCCCGCTTCTGTACGGCGCCGACTGGAACGTCTTCAGCAGCGCCAAGTACACCGGTTGGCCCAACCAATCGCACCCCTACATGAACCCTTCGCCGAGCGACCCGCAGATGCCGTACATCCTGATGCAGCTCAAGCCAGTCGCCTGAGAGCTTGAGATTCGGTCGCGGCCGGCGACGTGCCGGCCGCGGCCACCCCACCCACCAAGGAGATCCTTTATGAGCGGTGTTGCCACCGGGGTCCGCGAAGATGAGTCGGGGCTCGTCGCCCGGCTCACGCTGGAGCAGAAGGTCCGCCTGCTGACCGGCGCGGACTCGTGGGCCCTGCATGGCGAGGTCGCTGTTGGTCTGCGTCCGATATTCATGTCGGACGGCCCGGCGGGGGTCCGCGGCACCCACTTCGACCGAGACAACCCGTCCTCGCTGCTGCCGTGCCCGGTCGCCCTCGCCGCGACGTGGGACGAGGAGCTCGTCCAGCGGATCGCGTCGGAGCTCGGACGAGAGGCGCGCGCCAAGGGCATCGACGTCCTCCTAGGACCGACGGTCAACATCATCCGCACGCCGCTCAGCGGCCGAGGCTTCGAGTGCTTTTCCGAGGACCCGCTGCTCACGTCCAGGATCGCCGTCGCTTACGTGCGCGGCGTGCAGGACGCGGGTGTCGGCGCAACCGCCAAGCACTACGTTGCCAACGACTCGGAGACGGATCGGCGCACCTACGACGCGCGCATCGCGGAGGGCGTGCTGAGGGAGCTCTATCTCCCGCCCTTCGAGGCCTGCGTCGGCGAGGCGGACGTCTTCCTGGTCATGGCCGCTTACAACTCGGTCAATGGGGCCTCGATGACCGCCAACGCCACCCTGCTCACCGACCTCCTCAAGTCGGAGTGGGGTTTCGGCGGCGTGGTCGTGTCGGACTGGTCGGCCACAACCAGCACCATCCCGAGCGCGCTTGCAGGCCTCGACCTCGTGATGCCCGGGCCGAAGGGCCCTTGGGGCGACAAGCTCCTGGCCGCCGTGAGGTCAGGTGCGGTGCCGGAGTCGACCGTGGACGACAAGGTCGCGCGGCTGCTGGCGCTCGCCCGTCGCGTCGGCGGGCTCAACAGCGCCAACGGTGACGGCGCGGCGATGATCGGCCGGGCCACACCTCACGGGCTGGTCGACCCCGTGCTCCTGCGCGAGGTCACCGCCCGATCGCTCGTGATGCTGAGCAACCGGCGCGGCCTGCTGCCGTTGGCGGCGGCGAAGGTTCGCAAGCTTGCGCTCATCGGGCCCAACGCGGTCACTCCGCAGACCCAGGGTGGGGGCAGCGTGCGCGTGCTGCCCGCGGTCCGCACCCGGCTCGGCGAATCCCTGCGCAAGTCGCTGGGCTCATCGGCGAGCGTCAGCTTGCACCAGGGCTGCCTGACCAGCACGACGGTGGCGTCGCCTGCGGACGGGACCGTCTTCGACCCCGTGACCGGCAAGCCTGGTGTTCGCCTCCAGATCCGCGACGACGAGGGAGTGGTGGTCCACGACGCCCCGTTCCCGAGCACCGTGGCCACCTGGTGGGACGGGCTGCCCGACGTCGTGCACCTGCCGGGCTCCGAGGTGGTGATGCGCGCCCGTTACCGGCCGTCGGTCGACGGTCCGCACGTGGTCGGGGCCGCGGGTGTCGGGCGGCTGCGGATCGCTGTCGACGGCGCCGCGGTTGCCGAAGCGACGACGCTGCCACCCCACGACATCGTGGAGGCGCTGTCGCGACCTCCCGAGCTGCGCGTACCGGTGGAGCTCAACGCCGGGCGGGACGTGGAGGTGCAGATCGAATATCGCCCCGACCTGCGGTTCGTCACGCTGCGGCTCGGCATCATGCCGGTCCTGGAGGACGGTCGACTGATCGAGGAGGCGGTGGCGGCGGCGGCCGAGGCCGACGTGGCGGTCGTCGTCGTCGGGTCGGCCGAAGGCACCGAGAGCGAAGGCTATGACCGCGACTCGCTCGCCCTTCCGGGCCGCCAGGACGAGCTGGTGGCCCGCGTGGCCGCGGCCAACCCCAGCACGGTGGTCGTGGTCAACTCCGGAATGGCCGTGCTGATGCCGTGGGCGGGCGACGTGGCCGCGGTCATCCAGGCGTGGTTTCCGGGCCAGGCATTCGGTGACGCCCTGGCCGACACCCTGCTGGGCGTCATGGAGCCGGGCGGCAGGCTGCCCGTGTCGCTTCCGCGCGCCGAGGCCGACTCGCCGGTGCTGCTCGCGCACCCCGAGGCGGGCGACCTCGTGTACGGCGAGGGCCTCCTCGTCGGCTACCGGGGTTTCGACCGCGCCGGATCCGAGCCGCTGTTCGCGTTCGGCCACGGCCTGGGCTACACCGAGTGGAGCTACGAATCACTGGTCCCGGCCGTCACGACGATCTCGGCGGGCGAGGACCTCGACGTGACCGTGACCGTGCGCAACACGGGGACGCGGACGGGCCGGGAGATCGTCCAGCTCTACGTCGAAGGCCCGGACGAAGACCGGCGCCGACCCATCCGGGCGCTGGCCGCCTTCACGCCCGTGGCCGCCGACGCGGGGGAGGAGGTCGCTGTGCGCCTGACCGTACCCGCCCGCGCGTTCATGCGTTTCGAAGAAAGCCTCCGCGACTGGGTGTCGCACCCGGCGCCGTACACGCTTCGCGCCGGCCGGTCGTCTCGCGACCTCAGGCTGAGCGCACTGGTGGTGATGCCATGAGCTGAGCCTCGTCTGGGGTGCTGCGGTGATTTGATGCGGAGGAGTTGAGTAAATGAAGCCTGATGCGCGCTTGATCGTCGTGGCGGCCGCGTTGGTTGCGCTCGCCTGGTCGGGGGCGGTCCCCGCGCTAGCCGATACCACGCCGGCGCTTGCCGTCGGCCAACAGAACTTCGGCCCGAACGTAAAGATCTTCGATCCGAGCATGTCTCAGGCCTCGATCCAGGCCGCCATCGATGCGATCTCGACCCAGCAGGTGCCGATCGGCAGCCAGTTCGACACCCAGCGCTACGCCATCTTTTTCGAGCCGGGCACGTATGGAAGCAGGGCCAACCCGCTCGAGTTCCAGGTCGGCTACTACACGCAGGTGGCGGGCCTTGGCGCCGTGCCCCAGGACACGGTCATCAACGGCGCGATCGAGGTGTACGCGAACGCGCCCGACAGCACCTGGTACAACTCGACCGTCAATTTCTGGCGCTCGCTTTCGAACCTGACCCTCAACGAGGTCCTCAACGCGTATCCCCCCGGTCCGCCGAATTACGCACCGCCGGTGGTTGACCCATACACGAAGTACTGCGCCTACAGCGAGGAGGCCTGGTCGGCATCGCAGGCTACGCCGGTCAGGAGCGTGATCATCAACGGCAGCGTCGTCTTCCAGGACTACTGCTCAGGGATCCACGACTTCGCGAGTGGCGGCTTCCTCGCCAACGACCAGGTCAGCGGCAGCCTCAACTTCTACGGCAACCAGCAGTACATGGTCCGCAACAGCAAGATCGGCGGCGCCGTAGGGTGCCCGAACGGCCTCTGGGACAACGTCTTCTCTGGCGTCGTGAGCGCGCCGGCCCCGGTCTTCACGGGCACGTGCCAACAGAACACGGTCGTCGCCTCGAGCCCGGTCACCGAAGAGCAGCCGTTCCTCTACACCGATTCGAGCGGCGGCTGGAACGTATTCGTTCCTGCCGTCCAGCACAACTCGGTCGGGCCGAACTTCCTCAGTGGCGTGGAAGCGGGGACCAGCGTCGCGATCCAGCACTTCTTCGTCGCGAATCCGTCGACGGCGGTGGCCGAGATCAACCACGCGCTGGGGAACGGCCAGGACCTCATCCTCACACCTGGCATTTACAACCTCGACGCGCCGATCGTCGTGACCCGTCCTGACACCATCGTCATGGGCCTGGGCTTTGCCACCCTGGTCCCCCAGGACGGCACCGCCGCAATGCTGGTCGCCAGCAACATCGGGGTGAAGCTCTCGGGCCTGATCATCGACGCAGGCCCCGTCAACTCGCCCGTCCTGTTGTCGGTTGGCGCTCTTGGGCCGAGCAGCCCGGGCAACCCTGACCTTATCCAGGACGTCTTCTTCCGCATCGGCGGCGCGGAGGCGACGCCCGTGAGCGCCACGGTCAGCCTCCTTGACAACGCTTCCAACTCGATCATCGACGACGTGTGGGCGTGGCGTGCAGACCATGGAAATGCCGTCGGATGGACCAAGAATACGGGCGATACAGGCGTGGTCGTGACGGGCGACAACGTGACCGCCTATGGCCTCGCGGTCGAGCACTACCAGAAGTACGAGGTGGTCTGGAGCGGCCAGAACGGGACGGACATCTTCTTCCAGAACGAGCTCCCTTACGACCCTCCGAGCCAGGCCGCGTGGATGGCGACGGCGACGCAGGATGGTTACCCGGCCTTCTTCGTCACGCCCAACGTGACGAGCTTCAACGGCTACGGGATGGGTAGCTACGTCGTGTTCATCAGCACTCCGGCCACGCTGTACGACGCGGAGGCGTTCCAGTCTCCCGACTCGCCCGGCGTGCAGTTCCATGACCTCGTCACCGTCTGGATCGCCGGGTCCGGCGGCGACAACTCGGTGATCAACGGAGTCGGCGGCCCCGACACGTCGACCAACCCCGGAATTGTCGAACCCGTCGACGTGGTCAGCTACCCGTGATGTGCTAGACGATCCGCACTCCTTGGACGCGCGCGGCGCACCGTGCGTCGCGCGTGTCTGCTTGCTCGGCGCAAGCATGCCTGCAAACGACCGCTAATGTGCACCGGATTTCAGTTCGGACGGGTCGCGATTTCTATGGGACCTATGTCCTACCCGCTATCGGAAGTTGCCCGAATGGGCAGAAGCGAACGTGCGTAATCCCCGAGGAGGACCTCGAAATTCGCTCTCAGGGCTGACGACAACCAAACCGCGCGACGCTTACGTTGCCGGTCATGAGATCGGCCAACCGCACACTCCTGCTCGCGGGAGTCGTCGGACCCTTGCTCTTCATCGGAGTCTTCCTGATCGAAGGCATCACGCGTCCCGGCTACAGCGCGTGGCGCGATTTCGTCAGCCAGCTGGCTACTGGCGACGGAGGATGGGTCCAGACGGTCAACTTCCTTGTTTGCGGCGCGCTCGTGGCCTGCTTCGCGGCCGGGCTGCGCCTGTCCCTTCGATCAGGTCGCGCTTCGGTCGCAGCCGCGGTCCTGATCGGCCTGTTCGCGGCGGCGCTCATCGTCGCGGGAGTCTTCACCACGGACCCCGCGCTCGGCTACCCGGTCGGCGCTCCTCAGGTCCACACCACGCACGGAATGATCCACGGCCTGGCCGGCCTGGCCGCGTTCACCCTCCTGCCCGCGTCGACCTTTGTCATGGCTGGACGCTTCGCGGGGGATCCGGCGACCCGCCGGTGGGCGCTCTATTCGGCGTGCGTCGGCGCGCTGATGATCGTCTGCTTCATCGCCAGCACCGCCTTCTCGACCCTGGACGCGACAGGCGTGGTGGCCAACGCTCCCACCGGTTTCTTTCAGCGCATCGCGATCATCGGAGGCTGGACATGGATGTCGTCGGTGGCGTGGCGCCAGCTCCGGATGCAGCGGGAATAGTCCGCGGGCGCCTTTGCTTTCCAATTACGTGGCTCAGGCACAGGCCCGTTCCATCTACGAGATCGACCTGCCACGACTCGATGGCAGGCCGGCGCGGCTGTCCGACTACGCGGGCAAGGTCGTGCTCGCCGTCAACGTCGCGTCGCGCTGCGGGTTTACACCTCAATACGCGGGGCTGCAGGCATTGAACGACCGCTACTCGGACCGAGGCTTTGTCGTTCTCGGCTTTCCGTGCAACCAGTTCTTCAACCAGGAACCGGGGCCGGCGGACCAGATCCAGGAGTTCTGCAGCCTGAACTACGGCGTTACGTTTCCGCTTTTCGCCAAGCTCGACGTGAAAGGCGCCAACCAGCATCCGCTCTACGCCATCCTCAGCGAGTCGGCGGATGACTCGGGCAAGGCGGGCAACGTAGGGTGGAACTTCGAGAAGTTCCTGGTCGGTCGCGACGGCAGGGTGGTGCGACGCTTCCGGTCGAAGACGGTCCCCGAAGACACCAAGGTCGTCGAGGCGATCGAGTCTCTGCTCTAGTCGCCCGCCGGTATCGCCAGCAGAGGCACGAGCTGCGCAACGTCGGGCGTGCCCAGCCCGGTGACAGCATCCCACCCCGGTCCGGCTGAGGACCCGGCAACTCCCGCGAAGTTGTTGTTCCCGCTCGTGATGTCGTGGAAGGCCGCCGCATACCCGTCGCTCTTGGCGACGTGGTAGAGCCGGATGTTGAGCTGCGACTGCCGGTGTCCCGCGAACTGGCGGGCCAGCGCGTCGATGCCCGCCCACTGCGGCGTGCCGGCGCTCGTGCCGAAGACGGCATGGACACCACCCAGCGCGACTATGACTGAGGCCCCGAAGGCGTCGGCCGAGTACGCCACGTCGGGCAGGCCGCGGGCGCTGTTGTCGTCGATGAAGGGGGCCTGGTAGCCCGGACGCGGGTACACCGTGCTCAAGCCACCGCCGCTCGCTCCGAACATGTCGTTCCACGCGATCTCCGAGCCATAGGCGCCGGTGGCCAGATTGACAGTCAGTCGGGTTCCGCCGACAGCGGTGACGTCCGGGTCGGAGGCCGGCGTCGTCACGTTGGCCGACTGCGCGAATCCGTGGCTGCTGCACAGCGGGTTCGTCGCTCCGAAGTCCCCAGAGGCGGCGAGCAGCGTGATGCCGCGGGACGCAGCCCTTTCGAAGACGGCGTGCTGCTCCCGAAGCAGCTCGGGGTCGGCGCACGATTCGGACTCGCCGAAGCTCTGCGTGATCACGTCGCCGAGGTTGTGGTCGATCGCGAACCGGGTGGCGCTGAGCAAGTCGGTGTCCTGCTCGCTCTTGGCCAGGACGAGCTCGAGGTGAGCGCCTGGAGCGATCACGTGCGCCCACTCCGCGTCGAGCGCTATCTCTCCAGCCCAACCCATCTGAAGCTTGCTGCCGGTGAATGGCGTCAGCCCGTCGGGCGCCACGAAGTCGAGGCTCGCAGCCGGTAGACCCCACGCCGCGTCGAACATGGCCAGGTCATGCCGGATCATCGGGTCCTGGAAGGCGTCGACGATCACGATCGTCGTGCCGGTGCCGTCTATGCCGGCGTCGAGCAGGGGCTGGACGTCATAGGCGGTGCGGAGCGCGTCGGGCGCGTAGCACAGGGGTGCCTTGCAGCTCGCCACGATCGCGCCCAGGTCGCTGGCGTCGCCGAGGTCCTGGAACTGGGCCAGCCCGCCCATCGCGGGCAACACGGCATGGCTGACGACAGCGGGAGCCGCGCCTCCGCCGAGGAGAACCGGGAGCGCGAGGGCGGCCGCGCCAAGGCGCGCGGCAACGACCCGTACCGTTGAAACCACGTTCTTATCCCCTCTCCCTTCCACTCCCGGCGTCGCCGGGCCCGAATCTGGTACGGAATGGTATTCCCGCGCTGGCCGAACTCATCCGCCTTAACTGAAAAATTTCGAACAATTCAGCCGCCGGGCGCCGGTTTGGCGGTACGTTCCTTGCGGTGGATCGGGTCGGCCGACCGCCCGACTCTGTCCGGTAACGCGGGGCTGAGGACCTCTATTCAGGCTCCGCAGGTGGCGAGGCCGGCGTGGATCTTGAGCTGCAGGATGCGCTTCACAGCCGCATCGACCTGTGCGGCAAAAGCGGGGTCCGCTGCCGCGCGGTCGAGGATCGCGGCCACCATCGGGCCGGCCAGGTTTGCGGTCTTGACGGTGACCAGGTCGCCGCCCGCCGCGATGAAGTCGACCGCCCTGTCGCCGGGCGCGATTGAGGCCACCGCGGCCGCCGACCCGAGGTCGTCCGAGACGATCACACCCTGGAAGTGAAGTGTGTCGCGAAGCAGGCCCATGATCGCCGGCGAGAAGACGGCCAGGTGCTCGGGATCGATCCTCGTGTAGGTGGCGGTCGAAACCATCACCAGGTCTGCGCCCGCCGCGATCGCCTGCTGAAACGGGCCCAGGTAGGGGTCGTCCGCGGTGGTGGTCTGATCGACAACCGCGGAAGCGAAGTCGGTGTTGCCCGCGACCCGCCCCAGCCCCGGAAAGTGCTTGATCGCGACCAGCTCGCCCGACTGGTGCATGCCGGCGATGAAGGCCAGCCCGTGCGAGCTGACGGTCTCGGGGTCGTGGCCGAACTCCCGCTGGAGGGCCCCGATCGGCGCGTTGGATTGGTCCTGCCCGGGTGGCAGGGTGTCCATCACCGGCGCGAGGTTGAGGTTGACGCCTGCCTGCTTCAGCTGGGCCGCCCAGGCCACCGCATGGCCTTGCAAGGTGGCCGGGTCCTCCGTCCCCTGCTGCAGCGCGCTCGGTATCGGCGTGAACCCAGGACCGTGGAACTGGTCGATCTGCCCGCCCTCCTGGTTGGCCCCGACCAGAAAGCCCACCCCTCCGCCAGCCGGTGCCAGCGCCTGGACCTGCGAGCTCACGCCCGCGACATAGCTCGACGGCGCGGCGGTGAGCTCCGTGAACCAGACGGATCCGACGCCGTAGGACTGGATCGCCGTCCGTTCAGCTGGTCCGAGCTGGTTGGCGGCCAGGCCGAGGAACATCAGCTGGCCGGCGCGCTGGGTCGGCGAGAGTCTCGCGAAAAGCGCCTCGCTGCAGCTTGGCGGAGTTGGCGACGGCGAGGGCAGGGAGACGATCTCCGAGCTCGTTCCGCAAGCGCTGCAGGCGAGCAGGGCGGCCAGGGCAAGGGCGCGTGCATCCATCGTCATATGGAACGCCCACGGTATCGGGCGGTTACCTGGATGCTGGCGGCCGCCGTCCTCGTCTTTATATATAGGGTGCCGCCGCTCGGCGCCCGGTGGCAGCTGGCCGGCGCGCTGGCGCGGAGAACGGCCACGATATCGAGTGTCTTGAAACGACTTCTCATGACGGGTGCAGCGGGTGGTGTAGGCACGATGCTCCGGGAGCGTCTGCACGGCGTGGCAGACGAGATGCGGCTGGCCGACCTGCATCCGATCGAGGGTGAGGACGTGCTGATCGGCGACGTCACCGAGCTGGCGTTTGCGCGCCGCGCCATCGCGGGCTGCGACGCGTGCATACATCTCGCGGCCATACCCGTGGAGGCGCCGTTCGACCAGATCCTGCGCTCCAACATCCAGGGAGCCTGGGCGGTCTTCGAGGCCGCGCGGCTCGAAGGCTGCGAGCGCATCGTGTTCGCGTCCTCGAACCACGCAACCGGCTTCTATCCGATCACCCGTCACGTCGCGCCATCCGACCCGGTGCGCCCCGACTCCTACTACGGCGTGAGCAAGGCACTCGGCGAGGCCCTCGGCAGCCTGTACCACGACAAGTTCGGGCTGCGGGTCGCCTGCGTGCGCATCGGCTCGGCGCTGCCGCGCCCGGTCGACGTTCGCCACCTCTCGACATGGATCTCGCCCGGCGACCTGGGCCGCCTGGTGACCGCCTGCCTCACGTCACCGGAGCTCGGCTTCGCGATCGTGTACGGCGTCTCGCGCAACACCCGCGGGTGGTGGGACCTCGAGCCAGGTCGGCGGCTCGGCTACGAGCCGGAGGACGACTCGGAGAGGTTCGCAGCGGACGTCGAACCGCTGCCCGCCTACGAGTTCCAGGGCGGCGAAAAGTTCACCGGGCCGGGAACCACACCCTGAGCCTCTAGAGGCTCACCCGCCGGCCGGTCTGCGCCGACTCCTGGACCGCGTCGGTGAACGCCATGTAGGCGGCGCCGGTCGCGAAGTCGGTGAGGTGCACCTCGCCTTCGCCCCGGATGGCGGCGACGAACTCCTCCTCGACGCGCCAGTCCCGCGCCTCGCCCGCGCGCTGCTCGACGGGCCGGAAACCGTTCGCCCCGGTGGCCAGCTCGATGGGCGGGCCTGATCGAAGGCGGATCGTCCCGCCGGTGCCGAAGAACAGGACCTCAGTCGACTCGTGTTGCGCGTGTACGGACATCTCGAGGCTCGCGCACACCGGACCGGGGAACTCCACCAGCAGCGCAAGGTGATCGGCAATCGAGCTGACCGCCCGCCCACCGTCGGGCGCGACCTTGAACGGGTCGAACACATGCGTCATCGCCTGAACCGAGGTCGCCTGGCCGAGCCATCGCGCGATCGCCTCGTAGACGATGCCGAGCGCCATCACGTTGTTGCCGGACAGCTCGCGGTCGTGCCGCCAGTGCAGCCGCTGCTCGGGGTCGCGCGGACCTGGCGACCAGAACACGCGCACGCTGCGGAGGTCGCCCACCGCCTTCTCGCTCAGCAGCCGCTCGATGGTCCGATCGGCCCACAGCGTGTACGGAGAAGGGACGACCATGGTCGCCAGCTCCGGGTGTGCCCGCGACGCGGCGAGCATGGCGCGCGCCTCGGCGCCGTTCATCGCCATCCGCGCCTGGCTCAGCACGTGCTTCCCAGCCTCGAGCGCCGCCAAAGTTATGGGCGCGTGGAGGTATGGCCACGTGGCGATCACCACCGCATCGACCTTCGGATCGGCGAGGAGCTCGCGCCAGTTGGCGTACGTGCCCTGGAAGCCGTGCTCGTGCATGGCGCGGCGCGAGGACTCGGCGGTGCGGTTGACCACGCCGGCGAGCTCCACGCCTGGGATGCGCTTGAAACCAGGGATGTGGCGGTCGCGCACGATCCCGCCCGCCCCGACGACGCCGATTCCGATCCGGCCTGGTTGTGCATTCATGTCACGCCCTACCATGCCGTAAAAGAAGTGGATCGCGCCGTCCGTTTCCAGGCGGCCGAGTTGGCCCGTGTCAGCCGGTCGATTCTCGAGGCTGTCGGCACACCGGAGGACTTGGCCTCGGTCGTTGCGGCCTCGCTTGTCGACGCCAACCTTGCGGGCCATGACTCACACGGAGTGATCAGGCTCATCTCGTATGTTGCGAACGTCCGAAGCGGGCAGGTCACGCCCGATGCCCGCGCCCACCTCGAACCGCTACAAGGTGCTTGCGCCCGGGTGGACGGCGGTTGGGGTTGGGGACAGCCCGCGGCCCATCTGGCCGTCGACACGGCGGCGGAGCTGGCCAGGGCGAGCGGGGTCGGCCTCGTCACGGTGGGCCGCTGCAATCACGTGGGCCGGCTCGGTGAGTACATCGAGAAGCTGAGCCGAGGCGGCCTCATGAGCTTGATGATCTGCAATGCCAGGCCCGCGGTCGCGCCGTATGGCGGCTACACGCGTCTCCTGGGCACCAACCCGATCGCGTGGGGCGCCCCCCAGGAGGCCGGCACGGCGCCTTTGGTCGTCGACTTCGCCACCGCCGCCATCGCCGAGGGCAAGCTCAAGGTCGCCCACGCGGCCGGCGCCAGGGCGCCCGCGGGCGCCGTGGTCGACAAGGAAGGCCGTCCGAGCGACGAGACCGCCGCCTTCTACGACGGGGGCGCGCTGATGCCCTTCGGCGGCCACAAGGGATTCGGCCTGAGCGTGATGGCCGAGCTGATGGGTGGCGTCCTTTCGGGCACGGGCGCGTCAGCCGCCCGTGACTTCGCCAACGGCAACGGAACTACTGTGCTCGCCATCGACGTGGCCAGGTTCATGCCGGCCGCAGACTTCATGCGGCAGGCCACCGCGTTCTCCAACATCCTCCATGGCGCGCCAAAGGCTCCTGGCTTCGACGAGATCCTGACCCCCGGCGAGCCTGAATGGCGCTCACGCATCCAGCGAAGCAAGGACGGGATCCCGATTCCGGCCGCGACGCATCGCGCGATTAGCGAGCTCGCGTCGGAGCTGGGCGTGCGCGTGACGTGAGCCACGTGATAGTGGGCTCAGGCGCGTTCTGGTTTCGCTGGATCAAGAGCTGGGGCCGGTTGCCCGACGGGATGACGGTAGGAGATGTGCCGGGGGTTGCCGTCGACTCACAGGACCGGCTGTTCGCGTTTCAGCGCGGCGAGCCGCCGATCGTCATCTTCGATCGCGACGGCGAGTTCGTCGCCTCGTGGGGCGATGGCGTCTTCAAGCGCACGCACGGCCTCCACATAGCGCCCGACGATTCCGTGTACTGCGTGGACGACGTGGGCCAGGCGATCCGCCGCTTCTCACCCGATGGCGTCTTGCAGCTCGAGATCACAGCGCCCGACCAGTCCGAAGTCACTGGGTACCGGCGTGGCTACCACCGCAGCGTGCAGCGATCGGCGCCGCCCTTCTGCTTTCCGACCGCGGCTGCGCCCAGCCACGACGGCCGGCATCTCATGGTCACCGACGGCTACGGCAACGCGCGCCTGCACCGATTCGACCAGCAGGGCGCGCTCGTGAGCTCGTTCGGCGATCCCGGCGACGGACCGTCACAGTTCATCATCCCGCACGGGATCCACGTCGAGACCGACGGCACGACGTACGTCTCCGACCGCGAGAACGAGCGGGCGCAGATCTTCAACGCGACCGGTGAGTTCGTGGGCGCCTGGACCGGCATGAACTGCCCGAACAACATCGTTCGCGGTCCCGACGGCAACTACTACACGGCCGAGCTCGGCCGGACCGTCCAGGGGCCGCCGGGCGCCAAGTTCGTCGTTGCGGATGCGCTCGTACCACGCGTGACGGTGCGCGATTCGAGCGGCGCCATCCTCGCGGAGTGGGGCGCGCCGGAGCCCGAGCGAGTTTGGTTCGCGCCGCACGGGATCGCCGTCGACTCTCGCGGCGACGTTTACATCGGCGAGGTGACGGCCTCCAACAGCTCGGGGCTGGCGCCTCCGCGCGCGGCGCTGCACAAGTTCGCCCGCTTGGATTAACTACCACGGATCCGTGATACTCTCGGCGCGGCATGAAGGCGCTCATGGCCGCCTCCATCGTGCTGCTGCTGGCCGGATGCGACCTCGCCGGCGGGGCGCAGGGTCCCCGCCCAACACCTGAGCAGCCGCCCGCCGTCGCGCGTCCCGAGCAGCTCTCCTCTTACTACGGCAGTTACCGCACCGCCTCTGGAGCGGTCTACGCGGTCGCCCGTCACGGCTGGTTCTTCGACCTCGCCGACGCCGACTACCGGACGATCTACCAGGGCAGGGCCGCGAATCGCTTCACCATCGGCCCGGCCTTCGCTCAGGCGCTGCCGAAGTTCGCGGACCTTACGTTCCAGGGCGAGATGCTGACGATCGCCGGACCTGCCTCTAGGGTGATCGCGCATCGCATCGGCTACCGCGAAACGCAGGTGCAGATTGCCGCCAAGGGGGCGACGTTGGCCGGAGCGATAACGGAACCGTTGGGGGAAAGCCCGACGCCTGGGATCGTGATCGTTCACGGCGCCGAGCCCGGCGAGCGGTACTTCTATGACATCTGGGTGGGCGTTTACACCGGCCTGGGGTTGACGGTGCTCACCTATGACAAGCGCGGGTTGGGCGCGTCCACCGGCATGTATCCCGGCGAGCAGCCAACCGACGCGGCGCTCAAGACCTACGCGGACGACGCCTCGGCGGCCCTCGCCTTTCTGCGCGCCTGGCCGCGCGTGGACCCCACGCGAGTCGGGTTCCACGGGGGGAGCCAGGGCGGCTGGACGGTGCCGCTGGCGATTCGCCTCCACGGCGGCGCGAGCTTTGCGATCCTGGCCTCCGCCTCGGCCGCCACTGTCGACGCCACGGACCTCTGGGCCGGGTTCAGCGGGGGCGGCGCCTCCATGCCGACGGCGTCCGAGGCGGACATGGAGGCCGCGGTCCGCGCCGCGCACTCGGGCTACGACCCGGCCCCTGCCCTGGCCTCCCTCATCGTTCCCACCCTCTGGCTCTTGGGAGCCAACGATCGGACCGTCCCGACCCGGGTCTGCGTCGAGATCCTGACGGCCATGAACAAGCCCAACTTCACGATCCACCTGCTCCCGACCGGCCACGCGCTGCTCGTGAACTCCACGGGCCTGCTCGCCGACGACGACCGGTCAGCGGGCCTGGCGCCGGACCTCGTGCCCACGCTTGCGAACTGGCTCCGCGCGAACGCTTGAAGCGAGCGCGGCAGCTGCGGCATCGTCGAGAGCCTGGAGTGACTTGCGGACGTCGGCCGCAGAAACGGCCAGCGCCGACTCGATCTGCTTGCGCACGATCTCCCAGTGTTGGTTCGCCCGCCGGTGCGCGGCCACCCCGCGCGCGTTGAGGGCAAGCTGCAGCGCGCGCCCGTCGTTCGGATGGGGCAGGCGCCTGAGGTGACCGGCCTGGTTCATCGTCTTGAGGTAGTCGAGGACCGTCGAAAGCGGCGTTCCGAGCTGCCGGGCCATCTCGGTGGCGGTGAGCGGTCCAGCTTCGAACAGCAGGCTGTAGGCCGCGTACTCATCGGGGCGCATGCCCGAGCCGGCCATGCCGTCAGCCAGCACCCGCCGCACCCGCTGGCTCGCGACGAACAGGTCGAACAGTAAGGAGACGTCGGCCCGGCGCGGCATCGGCTAGCACACTAACCCTGGGCAGTGCGGGGCGTATTTTTCAGTTCCCGATGAACAAACGGTTGGCCAGAAAGCGCGTCCTGCTGTTCGACCTCAACGTCGAGAAGATCCTCGACCACTGGGGTGTGCCTGAGGCCGTGCGCGAGGTCATCGCCAACGCGCTCGACGAGCAGGCGCTGAGTGCGACGGCCGAGACTGAGATCGTCAAGCGCAAGGACGGCTGGCACGTTCGCGACTTCGGCCGCGGGCTGCGGTACCAGCACCTGACCCAGAACGAGAACCCGGAGAAACGGCGCAAGGCGGATCTGGTGGTCGGCAAGTTTGGTGTGGGCTTGAAGGACGCGCTGGCGACGTTTCACCGACGCGGCATCGACGTCCGCATCAAGAGCCCGCACTCCGATATCGCCCTGACGCGAGCGGCCAAGAGCGATTTCGCCGACGTCAAGACCCTCCATGCCGCGATCACACCGGCGGCAGACCCCCACCGGAAGGGGACCGACTTCCTCATGCGAGGGCTCTCCGACGCCGACATGGCGGCGGCCCGGGACTACTTCCTCCGGTTCCGCGGCGATGAGGAAATCGAGCTGACCGACTTCGGATCGGTTCTGCGGCGGCGCGAAAACGAGCCCGCTCATGTCTACGTCAAGGGTGTGCGGATCGCGACCGAGGAGCAGTTCCTTTTCTCCTACAACATCACGTCCACGACGGCGCAGCTGCAGAAGGCGCTCAACCGGGAGCGTACGAACGTAGGGCGGACCGCCTATCAGGACCGGGTGAAGGCGATCCTTCTGAGGTGCACTTCAGAGAAGGTCGCGCAGGCGCTCGCTGACGACCTCACGCGGATCCCACAGGGCACCAACCACGACGAGATCACATGGCTGGACGTGCAGGAGCAGGCGGTGCGGATCCTGGCCGCCCGCGGCAAGACGGTGTTCGTGAGCGCGCACCAGATGTCGATCTTCGGCGCCACAGTTCAGGAGGCGAAGCGCGACGGCTACAGGATCGTGTTCGTACCCGACCGCCTGATCGCCCGCCTGCCCAGGCTGCGCGACCTCAACGGCAATCCGATTCTGGACCTGGCGGGTTTCGTGAAGACGTGGAACGCCTCGTTCCAGTTCGATTTTGTCGATCCGGCGGACCTGAACCCAGAAGAGAAGGACGTCTGGAGCATCCTGCCCGAGCTGCGGGACCTGGCAGGAGAGCATGCCAGGCGAGTGGCCGCGGTGCGCATCTCGGCGACCATGCGGCTGGACGAGGCCCAATACGAGACCGAGGGCCTGTGGGACTCACCGAACATCGTGGTCAAGCGGTCGGTGCTCGACTCGCGACGCCATTTCGCCAGCGTGCTCCTGCACGAGATCGCCCACGCCAGCTCGCGTGCGGACCACGGCAGCCTGGCCTTCATGGCGGCCATCGACGACCTCGCGGGGATCGCGGCGGTGGAGGCGGTGAAACCGCAGCCGGTCAGTCGGCCGACTCGATGATCTCGCCCTCGATGTTGATCTGGATCTCGTTGCTGACGATGAACTTGCCGTCCAGCATCATGTCGAACCGCATGCCGAAGTCTTTGCGGTTGATCGTGGTCTCCGCCGCGTAGCCGATCCGGTGGCCCATGCTCGGGTCGTTGAACTCCCCGTACTTGATGACCTTCAGCTTGACGGGCTTGGTCGTGTCCTTGATCGTCAGGTCGCCTGTGAGCGTCGCTCGTTCTGCGCTATCGACCTCGAGCTTCGTGCTCTTGAAGTGCATGGTCGGGAACTTGTCGACCTCCAGGAAGTTTGACGACCTGAGGTCTTTGTCGCGCTGCTCGTTGTGAGTGCGGATGCTGGCGGTGTTGATGGTGGCCTCCACGGCGGTCTTCTCCGGGTGCTCAGGGTCGATGTTGCCCCCGGCGGTCACCTCCGCGAAATGGCCGCGCACCGTCATCATCCCGAGGTGCTTGGCCGAGAACTCGACCTGAAGGTGAAACGGATCGAACTTCCACGTGCCCATCGAATCAACCTCCCACACAAGCCAACGGAGTCTCGAGCGCTAGTAATCAGTTGCGTTCGCAACTTATTCTGAATCATTGAGCGCGCAACTGACTACCGTCGCTCGTCGGGGTGCCCGGTGTTGCCGAAGGCGATCCGGTCGCGCACGACGGGCGCGCGGCCGAGCAGGCGGGAGCGCTGCATCGCGTCCTCGCCGAAGCGATCTCGGATCGCATCGACCGCCGCCTCGAGCCGCTCGTACCGAGGGTGGAGGGGCTCGGCGAAGAGATCCAGCTGGCCTCCGCCGGCGTCGCTGAGCCCCGAGAGCCCGACTCCCAGGGTGCCGATCAGGCGCCTGCGGTCGCGTGCGTCGAGCAGCTTCAGCGCCGTCCGATAGATCTCGTCGCCCATGGCTATGGGGCGGGCGAGCGTCGTCTGTTTGGAGAAATGGCCTTCTTCCTCCGGGCGGTAGACCGCGCCCACCGAGACCACGCGGCCCTGCCGGCCGCCGGCCCGCAGGCGCCGACCGACCATGTCGCACAGGCGCATCAGCAATTCCTCCAGCTCCGTTTGCGAGCTCGTCGCGCGCGCGAGCACGTGCGAGTGGCTGTAGCTCTTGCGGGCCACGTGCTCGAATCCAGCCACCTCGAATCCGCGCAGCCGGCGGCCCCATCCGTCGGCCACCTCGATGTGCATGCCGGCGCGGCCCAGCCGCGAATTGGTTGCCCGAAGGAATTCCAGCGGGGTGTGGATGCCCGCTCGCGCGAGCCGGGCGGCGGTCGCCTCGGCGATGCCGGACAGGTCGGTGAGGCGCAGCCGGGCGAACACGGCGAGCAGGTTGGTGTGATCGATCCGCTGCAGGCCGTCGCGCTTGTCCAGGTTCGAGGCCTGCTTCGCCATCCAGATCGAGGTCGAGATGCCGACCGAGGAGGTCACGCACTCGCCGACCTCCTCCCGGATCGCGGCCTTGACGGCGCGCGCGACGCCTTCGGGCCCGAGCTTCTTCAGGCCGGGCGTACCGGCGAGATTCATCGAGCCCTCGTCGATGGACATGCGCAGGACATCCGGACTATGGCGCTCCATGATCTCGACCAGCTGGTCGGACGCGGCCCGGTACAGCGGCGGGTCGGGCTCCCGAATCTCGATCTTCTTGAAGATGGCCTTGGCCTCGAACACTTTCATCCCGGTCTTGATGCCGAGGTCGCGTGCCTCCTTCGAGGAGGAGACGATCGTCGCCGCGTCGGTCGCGTAGGCCGCGATCGCCAGCGGGCGGCCGCGGAGCGACGGGTCGTGCTGCTGTTCGATCGAAGCGAACGCGCAGTTGAGATCGATCACGAGGATCGTCGGGTCGGCCGTGTTGAGCCCTAGCTCGACGGCCTCGGCGGTTGGGGCGGGCACAGCGAATGAATGTTCGCACCCCTCGGGAGCCCTGGCAAGGCCGGAATCGGCGCGCCTTAGCATTACCGCGACTTGAGGGCGCTCGTCTGGCCCGGAGCCGGCCCGGAGTGGCCATCGACCACGTCGTAGCGGTTGACCTCGGCTCGTCATCGGTGCGGGCCGCTCTGTACGACGTGCACGGCCGGGCCGGTCCGCGAACCGAGGTGCGGCACCCGTATCGTCACCGAGCCCGCGCGGACGGGACGAGCGAGGCGGACGCCGACGCGCTGCTGCGGTTGGCCTCGCGCTGCGTGTCGCAGGCTCTGGCGGCGGCCGGCCCGCGTGCGCGTGCGAGCGTGGTCGGGGTGGGTATGTCCACCTTCTGGCACGGCCTGGTGGGCGCGGACGATGCCTCGCGGGCACTGACGCCGGTCTACCTGTGGGGCGACACCCGAAGCGCCGCCGCCAGCGAAGACCTGCGGGGCCGCCTGGACGCCGAGGCCGTCCGGCAGAGGACCGGCTGCCCGATCCACCCCAGCTACTGGCCGGCCAAGCTCGCGTGGCTGCGCGAGGCGCGGCCGGAGCTCTGGCGTCGGCCGGTGCGGTGGGTCAGCCTGGGCGATCTCTTGTTCTGGCGCTTGTTCGGTAGGCTCGGCACCAGCCTCTCGATGGCGTCGGGGACGGGGCTCTTCCTGCTCGATGGACTGCGGTGGGACGCCGCGCTGCTCGACGAGCTGGACGTGCCGGTGACCAGAGTGCCCCCGGTCGCGGAGGTGGAGCGCGGGCTGCTGCCTGCCCATCGCAGGGCCTGGCCGGCGCTGGCCGACGTGCCGTGGTTTCATGCCCTGGGCGATGGCGCGCTGGCCAACTTCGGGAGCGGCTGCCTCGTGCCGTCGCGGCGGTCGCTGACCGTCGGCACGACGGCTGCACTACGGGTCATGCACGAATCGTCCGCGTCGCGGGTGCCCGAGGGGTTGTGGCGTTACCGGCTCGACGCTTCGCGCCTGGTCACCGGTGGCGCGTTGAGCAGCGGCGGCAACGTGCGCGACTGGCTGGTGGCGACGCTCAGGCTCAGCGGCCGCGAGCTGGAGCTGCGGCTGCGTTCCAGGGCGCCGGGCGCGGACGGGCTCACGTTCCTACCGCACCTGGCGGGGGAGCGCGGGCTCGGCTACGCGCCGCAGGCCTTCGGGGCGATCGCGGGGCTGACGATCTCAACGACCGCAGGGGACATCGCGCAGGCCGGCCTCGAGGCCGTCGCCATCGAGCTCGCCCGGGTCAGCCGCCGGCTCGACGAGGTGGCGCCCGCGGCGCGAGTGGTGGCGAGCGGCGGCGGGGTTCTGCACTCGCCGGGGTGGATGCAGACGATCGCCGACGCGATGGGGCGGCCGGTGGCGGCGGGGCGGGCTTTGGAAGCGTCGAGCCGGGGGGCGGCGCTGTACGTGCTCGAACGGCTCGGGTTGGCGAACCCGGCGAGGCTGGACCCGGGGGTGGGGCGGGTGTACCGGCCGCAGGCGGCGGCGACCCGGGCACTGCACGCGGCCGAGGCGAGGCAGGAGGCGCTCTACGAGGCTTTGATTACTGACCACGTTTTGGGACAGTGAAGAGGGAGTTGGGATTGGGCTTGTGGTAATGTTGTAAGGCCAGTTAGCATTGCATCGTAAATTGGAGCTTGACAATTGGAACTGATGTTCGTATTATTGGTCATGATCGCCGCGACGCACGGGCTCTCGCTCGAGGAGCGCACTGAAAGGCAGATTCAGCGCCGGCACGAAATCGATCTGCTGGAGCTCGAGTGGTCACAGGAGGCCGCCGCCCTGGCCGCCACCGATCGCTATGAGTACGAGGGCTTAGCCACTCCGCTGGAGTGGATCCGGATCACCTGCAAGATGACCGGCCCGCAGCCGACCGGGTGGCGGTCGGGGAGCAGATGGGGGCGATGCCCGAGAGTGTGCGGGCGATGGAGGTGGGAGAGATCGGCTTCGCGCACTTGATGGTGATGGCGCGAACGGCGCAGCGCTGAAGCGCTCCATGACCGGTACTCCGTTTGACGAGAACGTGGTGCTCGCCATGGCGCGAGAGAACACGGTGGGCCGCCTCTATTACGACTGCCAGCACCTGCGCCACGCTCACGACCCCCAGGGCTACGCCGCCGACGAGGTCGAGGCCGTGGAGGCGCGCACGCTGGAGATCAAGAGCGGCGGCAACGGCTTTGTCTCGATCAAGGGCTTTTTCGACTCCGCCGTCGCCGCTGCGGTGCGCAAGGCGCTGGAGCCGCTGGCCAGGAAGGCGGGCGCGGACGACAAGCGCGAGCGCGAACGCCGGCTGGCTGATGCGTTGGTCCAGCTCGCGACTGGCGCCAAGCCTGCCCAGCTCCAGGTCACGGCCTCGATCGAGACCTTGATGGGGTTGGCGGGGGCGCCGGCTGCGGAGATGGAGTTTTCCCTGCCCATCTCGGCCAAGACGGTGGAGCGGATGGCCTGCGACTGCAGCGTGGTTCGGGTTTTGATGGGCGCCGACTCAGCTGTTATCGACGTCGGCAAGGCGACCCGAAAGATCTCTCCTGCGATGCGTCGAGGGCTGAATGCTCGAGACGGCGGCTGCCGCTGGCCCGGCTGTGACCGGCCGGCTTACTGGAGCGAAGGCCATCATCTTCGACACTGGATCAAGGGAGGGCCGACCGAGCTCGACAACCTGGTTCTGCTCTGGGGCCTGTTGCCGAAAGGGTCTTGTGAAACGTCGAGGGCTGACTTGACGGCCTGAGCTAGGTCGCAAGTAGATTTCGCCGTCCGGCCGCCTGAAACCACGTCCGAAGGACCGAATAGGCGTCGCAAA